>Ga0153916_10001953_pt1 | contig 15070 bp, 15 predicted proteins | sample Opewatmetagenome_FD_109642 | JGI IMG/M metagenome (GOLD analysis project Ga0153916, IMG submission 109642) | Freshwater wetland microbial communities from Ohio, USA - Open water 3 Core 3 Depth 4 metaG | ecosystem: Environmental > Aquatic > Freshwater > Wetlands | place: USA: Ohio, Lake Erie...
CCCGCAATGGGCACATCCGACGAAAGAGAGGACTTCGATCATGGCTGATCCGGTTCGGGAGATGGCGGCGAAGTGCCGCAACTGGGGCAAGTGGGGGCCGGACGACGAGCTGGGCACGCTGAACTACATCGCGCCGGAGACCGTCGTGAAAGCGACCCGAACGGTGAAGCGGGGGGTGACCTTCTCGCTCGCGATCCCCTTCGACAACGCGGGGCCGCAGATCAACCAGCCCCGGCGCTTCAACCCCATCCACCGCATGATCCTCACGGGCCCGGACTTCACGACGGGGGCGTTCCAGCGCCCCGGCGGCGTCGGCTTCGCCGACGACATGGTCATCATGCCGCTCCAGTGCGCGACCCAGTGGGACGCGCTGTCCCACTGCTTCCTCGACGGCAAGCTCTACAACGGCTACGACGCCAACCTCGTCTCGAGCGCCGGCGCCAAGCGGAACGGGATCGAGAAAATGGCGCGCTTCATCGCGACGCGCGGCGTGCTGCTGGATTTCCCGCGCGTGAAGGGCGTGGACTGGCTCGAGCCGGGCTACGCGATCACCGTGGGCGACCTGGAGGCTGCGCTCAAGGCGCAGGGCGTGACGGTCGGGACGGGCGACGCGCTCCTGGTCCGCACGGGCCAGCTGGCGATGTGCCGCGCACGCGGCGGCTGGGGCGACTACGCCGGCGGGGACGCGCCCGGGCTGTCCTTCTCGACGGCGGAGTGGATTCACCGCCGCGAGCTCGCCGCCGTGGCGACCGACACGTGGGGGATGGAGGTGCGGCCGAACGAGATCCCGGACACCTACCAGCCGCTCCACCAGGTGCTCATTCCGAACATGGGGATGCTCGTCGGCGAGATCTTCGACCTGGACGCGCTCGCGGCCGACTGCGCACGGGACAAGGTCTACGAGTTCCTGTTCACCGCGCCGCCGCTGCCGATCACCGGCGCGGTCGGCTCTCCCGTCAACCCGCTCGCGATCAAGTAGCATCGGTCTTTGCGTCTCCGCTTCTTCTACGGTTGGGTCGTCGTGGCGGTCGCCTTCGTCACGATGGGCGTGGGCGTCAACGCGCGCACCGCCTTCTCGCTGCTCTTCCCGCCCATCCTCGACGAGTTCGGCTGGGAGCGCGGCGTGACGGCCGGCGCCTTCTCCTTCGGGTTCCTCGTCTCGGCGGTCCTGAGCCCGACGCTCGGCCGGCTGATGGACCGCCGCGGACCGCGGGTCGTGATGGAGCTCGGCGCGGGCGTCATGGCGGCCGGGTTGATGCTCGCCACGCTCGTGCGCCAGCCGTGGCACCTCTACGTCACGCTCGGCGTGCTGGTCGGCGGCGGCAGCGTCTGCCTGGGCTACACGGGCCAGGCGCTCTTCCTTCCCAATTGGTTCGTCCGCAGGCGGGGTCTCGCCATGAGCCTGGCCTTCTCCGGCGTGGGCGCGGGGTCCATCATCCTCCTGCCCTGGCTGCAGGCGTTGATCGGGCGCGCCGGCTGGCGCGCGGCCTGCTGGGCCATGGCCATCCTGGTGCTGGCGCTCCTGGTGCCGCTCAATCTGCTGCTCAAGCGCCGGCCCGAGGACATCGGGCTCGAGCCGGACGGCGATGCTTCATCGCACGAGACCGCCGCCGCGCAGGCAGCGAACGTCGTGGACCCCGTGTGGGCGGCCGTGGACTGGACGCTCGCCCGCGCCATACGCACGGCGCGCTTCTGGTGGATCGTGCTCGGCTACTTCGGCGGGCTATTCGCCTGGTACGCGGTGCAGGTCCACCAGACGAAGTACCTGATCGAGATCGGCTGGAGCCCGACGTACGCCGCCTGGGCGCTCGGCTTCGTCAGCCTGGTCGCTATCCCGGGCCAGATTGCCCTCGGCCATCTCTCTGACCGCGTAGGACGAGAATGGGTGTGGACGGTGGGCAGTCTCGGCTTCGCCATCTGCTACCTGGCTCTGATCCTCATGCGTGAGACGCCGACGGCGGCGCTCCTCTGGCTCATGGTGCTCTCGCAGGGCATGCTGGGGTACGGGCTCACGTCCGTTATCGGCGCGATTCCGGCCGAGATCTTCCAGGGACGGCACTACGGCGGTATATTCGGCACGCTGATGCTGTCCGCGATCGTCGGCGGGGCCGCCGGGCCGTGGGTCGCCGGGGCGCTCCACGACGCGACCGGCAGCTACACGCTGGCTTTCTCGATCGCGATCGGCTGCAGCGTGGTCTCGGCCGGGGCCATCTGGCTCGCCGCCCCGCGCAAGGTGCGCGCCGTCGCCGGGCGCGTGCACCTCGTCCGGTAAACCCCGCAGGCTTATCGGCCGCCTGCCACCTGCCACGCGTCGATGATGGCCCAGAGCCAGAGCGCCAGCAGGGCCGCGAGGAGAAGCATCACCGCCGCGCTCGGTTGAGCGAGCGCCAGCAGATCGGCGGGCATCGCCCGGGAGACGAGCCAGGTCAGGACGGCGCCCGGGACGATGAACAAGACGCCCTTGAGATACTCGCGGTTGTAGAGCTGGCCGAGCCCGGGGAAGATCCCGGAGAGGATGAAGCCCACGACCTGCGCTCGCCGCGCGCCGGGTTCGCTCATGTCGACGGAGATATTGAACCACGGCACCCGCAAGGAGTCACGTCCCCGCGCCGGCGAGCCCGGACTCTGGTATTGTCGCCCCCATGACCGGAGGATCTTCGAGCGGCCCCATGAGCAGCGATGAGCCCACGGGCGCGTGTCTCGAGCCCGCCGAGTACGTAGACAGCGGCGCGCCGAACATCGTCGCCTTCGCGCGGAAGGCCTGTGAGGGGGCCACGGACCCCATCACCAGGGCGGTGCGCCTGTATTACGCGATCCGGGACGGCATCGTGTACACGCCCTACGTCGACTTCAAGTCGCCTGAGACCTTCAGGGCCAGCGCGTGCCTCGCGCGGGGATCGGGATTCTGCGTGGCGAAGGCCGCCTTGCTCGCCGCCGCGGCGCGGGCCTCCGGCATTCCCGCGCGCATGGGCTTTGCCGACGTGCGCAACCACCTGACCACACCCCGACTGCGCCAGCTCATGGGCACGGACGTCTTCTATTACCACGGCTACACGGAGCTGTACCTCGACGGCAAGTGGGTCAAGGCGACGCCGGCCTTCGATCGCGGTCTCTGCGAGAAGTTCGGCGTCCGCCCGCTCGAGTTCGACGGACGGAAGGACTCGCTGTTCCATCCGCACGACGTCAGCGGTCGGCGCCACATGGAGTACGTCCGCGACCGGGGGCCGGCCGTCGACGTTCCGCTCGCCGACATCCTCGAAACCTTCAACCGCTGCTATCCGCAGCTGACGGAGAGTGCGCCCGCGCCTTCGGCGACCGAGTTCAGACGGGAAGCTTCGCCGATCCAGGCCGACCCGAACGAGTGACAAGCCTCAAGGGCGACATAGCGGGCGGAGTCAGCGCGGGCGTGCTCACGATCCCGGTGAGCATGGGATACGGGATCCTGGCGCTCCAGCCGCTCGGCGACGGCTACGTCTCGTACGGTGTCGTCGCCGGCCTGCTGAGCGCGATCGTCGTTCTCCTCGTGGGGGCCCTGCTCGGCGGCTCCGCGGGGCTCATGTACACGCCCCGGAGCGTGGTGACGCTCATCATGGCCGCGGTGGTCCTCGAAGGCGTGGTTCGCGGGCCGGCCTCCGTGGCCGCCCACGGCGACGTCGAGCTCACGCTGACCCTGGTGTTCTTCGTCGTCGTTGCGGCCGGGATCTTTCAGGCGCTGTTCGGCGCCCTGCAGCTCGGCAGCCTCATCCGCTATATCCCCTCGCCGGTCATGGCCGGCTTCCAGAACGCGGTCGCGATCCTCATCATCCTCGCCCAGGTCGACACGCTGCTCGGACTCCGCCGGCACGTCCCCGTGGCCCAGCTCGCCTCGAACCTGGCCCTCGTGCAGCCGCCGACGCTGGCGGTCGGGATTGCCACTGTCCTGGCGACGTGGTACGGCCCGCGGCTGACCCGGCGCGTCCCGCCGGTCATCCTCGGGCTCCTCGTCGGGAGCGGCGCGTACTATGCGTTGTCGCTCTCGGGCTACGGCGCGCAGCTCGGCCCCGTCGTCGGGCCCATGCCGGACGCGCCGCTGCTGCCGAAATATCTCCGCGGCTTCGGCCTGCTCCTGGCGGAGCGCCAGATCTGGCCGGTGCTGTTCACATTGGGCGTGGGCGCCTTCGGCCTGGCGATCGTCGCGTCTCTCGACGCCCTCCTCTGCGTCAGGGTGATGGACGGCGTGACCGGAGAGCGGTCCCGCGCCAGCTGGGAGCTCGTGCGCATCGGCGTGGGCAACATGGCCGCCGCCTGCTTCGGCGGGATCGCCAGCGGGGTGAACCTGGGCGCGAGCCTCGCCAACCACCGCGCGGGGGGACGGTCGCGGCTGGCGTCGGTGGCCGCGGCCGCGGTGGTCCTGCTCGCCGTGCTCCTCCTGGGCCCGGCCATCGCCGTGCTGCCGCGCGTGGTCATCGCCGGCATGCTGCTCGTCGTCGGCGTCCAGCTCTTCGACCAGTGGAGCCTCACGCTGCTCGTGCGGACGATCACGGGGAGGCTCATCCACGGGCGGAGGATGGCGCTGGATCTCCTGGTGGTGCTCCTGGTCGCGGCGAGCATCCTCGTGTTCGATCCGGTGGTGGGCGTGGGCATGGGCGTGACTGTGGCGGTCCTGTTCTTCCTCGTCCGGATGAGCAGGTCCGTGGTGCGGCGCACGTACCACGGCGACGCCGTGCGGTCGCGGAAGGCGCGGGACCCGAGGCTGACCGAGATTCTCGCAGCGCACGGGAGGCGGATCATCGTCTTCGAGCTGGAAGGGCCCATCTTCTTCGGCACCGCTGAAAACCTGGCGACCCGCGTCGAGGCGGCCGCGCGCGAGGGCGCCCGCCAGGTGGTGCTCGACCTGAGGCGCGTCAACGAGGTGGACACCACCGGCGCGCGAATTCTGATCCAGATACACGAGCGCCTCAGGCAGCAGGGCGGGCGCCTGCTCTTCAGCCACCCGCACGACAACGACCTCGTGTCGACCGTCCTGCGCGACCTGGGCGTGGCGGCCGCGCTGGGCCCCGACGCGCTGTTCGCCGACACCGATGCGGCGCTCGAATGGGCCGAGGAGCAGGTGATCGTGGCGCGCGGGGGGGGCGACGGGCTCACCGGCGAGCTCGCCATGGACCGGTTGAGCGTCCTCGAGGGCCTGACCGACGCGGAGTGCGCCGTCGTACGGGCCCTCCTCGTGCGCCGCACCTTCGGTCCTGGCGAGGTCGTCATCGAGCAGGGCAGCCTCGACCGGGACCTCTACCTGATGTCGCGCGGGACGGTCAGCGTCAAGGTCGATCTGCCGGGCCAGGACCGGCAGCGCCGCCTGGCCTCGTTCTCGGCCGGCACCGTCTTCGGCGAGGTGGCGCTGCTCGACCAGCAGCCGCGCTCGGCCACGGTGACCGCGGACGAGGAGGCGGTCTGCTACGTCCTCTCCCAGGATGCCTTCCACGCACTGGTGAGGGAGCATCACGCCATCGCGATCAAGCTCTTGACCAACCTCGGGTGCGAGCTGAGCCGCCGGGTCAGGCGAGCGAACGCGATGATCTCGGAGCTCGAAGGGTGAGGGGGCGGCCCCGGCGCGACCCCCGTGGAGGCAGGCTATGATCCGAAAGGTGCGGGGCGGATATCGGGTAGTCTCGGAGTCGGGAAGGAACATGGGCACGTACCCGACGAAGGCGGAGGCCGAGAAGCGCCTCCGGCAGGTCGAGATGTTCAAACACATGCGCCGCAAGCGATAGGGTGCGGAAGGAGCGCGATGAAGATCATTCGGCTGTACGCGGACGAGAAGGGCGAATCGCACTTCGAGGACGTTGAGATCCAGTTCCAGGAGCCGACCAAATCCGGGCGGGTGTCGGCACGGCTCCCGGCAACGGGCATCATCTTCCGAGAAGTGCCGACCGACTACGACCTCGACTGGCACCCCGCCCCGCGGCGACAGTACATCATCAACCTCGACGCCGGCGTGCAGCTGACCGCGAGCGACGGCGAGACCCGGCGCGTGAAGGCCGGCGAGGTCGTCCTCGTCGAGGACACCTGGGGCAAGGGCCATCTCTCGAAGGCGCTCGAAGCCAGGATCCGCCACTGTATTTTCGTCCCGATCGACTGAAGCCCAAGGAGGCCGACATGCCGGACTCGGAAGCCTACCGGAAGGGAAGCGAGCTGCGCCGCAAGCTCTTGGGCGACGCGTACGTCGAGAAGGCGAACAAGGCCAACTACGACGATCCCACGATGCGCAAGTTCATCGACGTGGTGACGGAGACGGTGTTTGGCACGCTGTGGACGCGGCCGGGGCTCGACCTCAAGACCCGCACGCTGGTCTGCGTGGTGTCGGACGCCGCGACGGGGCAGGAGCCCGAGTTGGCCATCCACCTGCGGATGGCGTTACGCCAGGGCTGGACCGAGGAGGAGCTGACGGAAGTGCTCCTGCACCTCTCGGGCTACGTGGGCGCGCCGCTCGTCCGAGAAGCCTTCCTCACGGCCAGGAAGACGTTCGCCGAGGTCAAGGCCGGGAACTGACTCCCGGAGCCTCAGCCCGAGCGCATCAGACGGCGCCCAGCATGGCCGCGAGCTTGGTCACGCGGGTAGGCGCTCGTACATCTTGTGCACGTCGGGGCCGTGGAAGCGCGCCACGTGGTTCGTCGGGGGCAGCGCTTCCGTGTAGAAGAACGCGGGCAGCTCGTCGTCCTTCTCGGTGAAGCCGGCCTGGCGGTTGAACTCCTTCTCCAGGCGCAGTGCGTCGCGCCCGAGGGCCTCGAAGAACTCGGGCGTGAGGCTCGTGCCGTGGGCGGCGTTCAGCGCGTTCGCCATGAACTCGGTGTTGGGGTTGGTCACGGTCATTCCGAAGATGCAGAGCCCCAGCGAGTCGTTGGCGGCGCAACGGGTCTGGTGCAGCAGGCTCTGGCTCAGCAGCGACTCCAGGTCCATCTCCCGCGTCTTGAGGCGCGGCAGGTTGCCGGCCGTGTGGTCCGCGCCCTGCGCGGTGGCCATCATCGAGATGCCCGTGGCCTCGACCACGCGGGGATCGTACGCGCTGATGGCCTGCTTCTTGATGACCGGCACGCGGCTGACCTTGTAGTGCTCGCCCACGCGCGCCGTGCCCTGCGCCCACAGGCGCCCGTTGTCGGTGCCCTTGCGGATCTCGACGAGACAGTCGGTCATGAACTTCACGTCGCCGAACTTCCCGAGCCCCGCCTCCATGAGCACGGCCAGCATGGCGCCGAGCTCGATCGTGTCCACGCCGAGGTCGTTGGCGACGTAGTTGAGCTGGGCCAGGTCGTCCGGATCGCTGATGCCGCAGTTGGTGCCGAGGAGCCCCAGCGTCTCGTACTCGACCGGCGAGACCACTTCCTTGCCATTGGCGTCGTGGTAGACGTTGCTGCACTGGATGACGCAGCCGGGCATGCAGGCGTGCGTCTGCTCGCCGCCGCGCGACGTGTTGAGCTGGCCGATGTAGTCGCCGCCCATCTTGAATTTCTCGCCCGCGGCGACGTCCGCCTGCCGGCCCGCGCTGAAATTGCGCACCGGCAGGCCGCCCATCTGGTTCTGGACATCCGCCATACCCATGGTGCCGATCTTCGCGTAGAAGTTCTGGACGACGCCGTCGGCCTGCAGCATCTTGGCGTAGTCCTTGATGCTGGCGTTGACCTTCTTGGGCTCGTGGAAGGGAGGGATCTTGTCGAGGTCCACCACGATGGCCTTGACCTTCTTCGCCCCCATCACCGCGCCCACGCCGCCGCGCGCCGCGAGGCGCGAGGGCCGGCCGTCCTTGTCGCTGATCGCGATGCCGCCCAGGAGGCCCTGGTATTCGCCGACGGGGCCGCAGAGGGCGACCGTGACCTTCTTGCCGTACTTGGCGTGGAGCATGTCGTTCGCTTCGAAGTTGCCCTTGCCCAGGTACGGCGCCGCGTCGTCGAACCGAACGCTGCCGTCCTTCGTGAAGTGGATGACCACCCAGCCCGGCGAGGCGCCGAGCAGCGTGAACCCGGCGATCTTCAGCTGGCCCAGCCCGTAGCTGAACGTGCCGCCGGCGTTCGCCTCCTTCACTCCGCCCGTGAGCGGGCTCTTGCAGCCGACGCTCGTGCGGTTGGCGTTGGAGAAGCTCGTGCCGGCGAAGGGGCCGGCCGAGAAGATGAGCGGGTTCTTCGGCGAGAGCGGATCAACGGAGGCCGCGCCGAGGTCGAGGAGGGTCCTGGCGATCAGGTAGCGGCCGGCCTTGACGACGGCCTCGCCCTCGAGCTTCCGCTTCGCGATCGTGCGGTCGTTCAGCTGAATGTCGTAGTACGTGCGCATCGAAGGCTCCCTGTCCTACAGCCGGTTGTGGTTGTAATCCCGGGGGAACGTCACCATTCCGGATTATACGGCCGATGGCGCGCAGGCTGAAACGCGATGCTTGTGGGCCCGCCGCCCCGGTTTCCGGTATACTATAGTCCTCTTCGCGGAAGAGGCTGGCGGGCCTTAGCGCCCCGACAGCCACCCAGGTCCTCGCTAGCGGTTCCCCGGCCGTACCGTCCGCGACCGAGCCGCACCGTCTGTTCCAGCTCGACCGCGTCGCCGTCGACAAAGGGAGCTTACATGGCCGCAGTACCAGCGTCCCTACCTGCAGTACCGGTCAGCGACAAGCGGTGTCCCGAGCGAGTCGAGGTCGATCCGGCGGAGCAGGTCGTCCCGGCGGCCCAGGTCAAGGCGTGGGTCGCTCATCTGCGATCCCACGGCTGGACGGAGAAGGACCTGGGTCTCGTCTGGCTCAGCCGTGCCAGGCAGGGCGTGACCCGCTAGCCCATTCGTGCCCAGGGAGGAATGAGATGAGCGTGCCAGAGAAGACGCAGTTCGTCCAGATTGCGGTGGCGATGGCCCAAATGCAGGCGAACCTGATCTACGCCCTCGACGACGCGGGTGGGGTGTGGTTCTACCGTGACACGAAGAAGAAGTGGGTGCGCGTGCCCGCAGACCGCGAAGAGTAGAGCGCGGAAGCAGCCCTCCCGCGCGTGCTAAGATCTCGCCCTCTCGACTGAGGACGGCGGACCACGCCGAATCATCCGTAGCGCGTCCGGCCCCGGCGGGGCACGACGGGAGGCCCTGATCATGACCGTCAAAGCCATATCGGCCGACAGCCACATGGACCTGACCTTCCTGCCTCCGGACACCTTCGTCTCGCGCGTGCCGGCGAAATTCCGTGACCGGGCGCCGCGGGTGGTCGATCGCGACGGCGCCAAGTACTGGATGAGCGGCGACGACGAGCTCGGGCGCTACGGCTACTACGGCCCCGGGTTGACCGGAGGGAAGCGCGGCAAGATCCTGGCGGACAACGGCTTCACGTCCGGCCACACGCGCCCCTCGGACACGGTGGCGCGGCGCCAGGACCAGGAGCGCGACGGCGTCGAGGCCGAGATCATCTACGGCATCATCGGCATCTCCCGGCGCCTCTTCGGCGTGGGGATCAGCGACCCCGAGCTGCTCGCGGCGGTCTACACGGCGTACAACGACTGGATCGCGGAGTTCGGCCGCTCGGCCCCCGGGCGCTACTTCGGGCTTGGCTGCCTTCCGAATCACGATGCGCTGGCTGCGGCCGCCGCGGCGCGGCGCTGCGCCGAGCTGGGGCTGCGCGGCGCGGTCTTCGTGCCGTGGGGATGCAAGTTCCCCGTGTGGCACGAGATGTGGGAGCCGATGTGGGCGGCCGCCGAAGAGGCCGACCTCGTCATCTCCTTCCACGTCTTCGAGGGCGGTGGCGCCACCGTGGGCTACGAGATCCAGGGCATCAAGAGCCCGGCGTGCACGGGCGCGTGGGTCGTGGTCGCGCCCGGCCAGATGGACGAGATCCTGGCCTCCGTGATCCTCTCGGGCGTGTGCGAGCGCCACCCGCGCCTCCGCCTCGTCCTTGGCGAGAGCGGCATCGGCTGGTTGCCCTATATCCTCGAGCGCATGGACGACACCTACGAGGAGCGCCTGGCCGACGACCTCAAGCTCTCCCTGCCGCCCAGCGCGTACTTCAAGCGGCAGATCTACGCCACCTTCCAGAAGGATCTCCACGGCGTCAGGGCCATGGCCGAGATCGCGCCCGACAACGTGATGTGGGGATCGGACTACCCGCACCGCGACGGCACGTGGCCGTTTTCGCAGAAGGCCATAGAGGAGCAGTTCCGGGGCATCGACGAGAGCGTGAAGCGCAAGATGCTTCGGGACAACGTCCGCCGCGTCTACCGGATCACGCCCTAGGCGAGGTGCAGGGCTCCACCGCTCAGGACGAGTGCGCCGTCTTCCCCTCGCGCATCGAAGACAAGAACCTTGTCGTCCGCAGCCTCGGCCACGCGCAGCGTGAAAGATCCGGGCAGGGGTACCATGCCCGTGAAGCGCGCGCTCACTCGTCGCGCAGCGCGGGGGTCGGCACCCGCGTGGGCGAGGACTCGCGAGACGGCGAGGGCGAGGGTAGCCGTGCCGTGCAGGATGATGTCCGGGAGCCCGGCGCCGCGGGCGACGGCGACGTCGGTGTGGATCGGGTTCCAGATGCGCGCGCACTCCGTGTAGACGTGGGCCAGCCCGGCGGGCACGGCCACGGGCAGCTCCACGGCGCCTGCCCGCATCTCACGTCCGCCGCGCGCTTCAGGTCGGAAGCCGGAATCCTCTCCCTCGAAGCCGACGTCGCGATAGACGCTCCCGTAGTCCGTGGTGCTGACCGGCAGGCCGTTTGCGTCCACGGTCTCCTGGCGGACGGTCATGAGCGTGCCTGCGCGCCGGTGCGCGAGCCCCGTCACACGCGCGGTGGTGGAGAGCGTGTCCCCTGCGCGCGGCGGGCGATGCAGCGTGAGGTCGTGGGTGGCGTGGACACTGCGGAGCGCGATCGCCTCCGGCGTGGTGCGCTCGCGGAGGGCGAGCATCGCCGGCCACTCGTAGCAGACTGGGAAGAGCGGGTGGGCGGCCGGGCCGCCGGCGGCGAGCGTGTCGTAGTAGCGCGCGTCCGTCTCGCCGAGGCCCGCGGCGTAGGCCATGAGCCACCGGGCGTCAATGTCGTGCGCGATCGGCTCGATGCTGACGCCCACGACGTCGCGGGAAAGCGCGAGGGAGCGCGCCATTGTCACCGCACCTGGGCCGCCCACGGTCCGAGCACGACCGTTGTGATGTGGAGAACGCGCACGCCCGTGAGGGGTCCTGGCATGAGAGGTCCTTGGAACCGCGGGGTGAGCTTAGACGAAGCCGGCCGGTCGTGTCCATCCGAAATCGCTTCGCCTCCCGGCCCCGTCATGTCCGCGCGCGGAGGTGCTACCATCTGGCGCTGTGCCGCCCGACCTCCACGACGCGCCCGCGCCGCCGCGCCGATGGCTCCTCCTCGCGCTGCTGACCGTGGCGTATGGGATGGGCGCCTTCGGCATGCTCGGCGTGTCGCCGCTCTTGCCGAGCCTCGTCGAGGGTTTCCGCCTCACGCGGCTCGACGTCGCGTTCGTCGTGCCCTCCGTCTACCTCGGAGGCCTGCTCTTCTCGCTCCCGGCCGGGCATCTGGCCGATAACTGGGGCGTGCGGCCGACCTTCCTCGGCGGCCTCGCCCTGGGCTCGGCAGGGCTCGCGCTGGCCGCGGCGGCACCGAGCTTCGGGATATTCCTCGCCTGTATCTTCCTCGCCGGCGTGGGCTGGAGCGTGGTCAACCCCGTGCTGGGCAAGGCCATCGTGGATCTCTTTCCCACGCGCGAGCGCGGCGTCGCGATGGGGATCAAGCAGATGGGGCTGACGGTGGGTGGCGTCATCTCCGCGCTTGTGCTGCCGCGGATCGCCGCTGTCCTCGGCTGGCGCGCCGCCGTCGTCGCCTGCGCGGTCATGATGGGCGCGCCCGTGCTCGCGAGCTGGCGCCCGCTCGCGTCCTTGGGCGCGGCGCGGCCCAAAGCGGACGGCGAATGGGATGCGGTGGCGGCGGGCAATTGGTGGTGGCTCGGGCGGCCCGCGCTTCTCGCGCTGTTCGGCGCCGGCGTCGCGCTCGGGATGGTGCAGTCGGCGGTGCTGAGCTACCTGCCGCTGTACGGCGTGGAGGTGCTGGGCTTCACGGCGATCGCGGCGGGCGCGCTCGTGGCGGCGGCGCAGGCGGGCGGCGCCGCGGCGCGCCTGGGGCTGGGCGCGGCGAGCGACCGGTGGCTGGGCGGGCACCGGCCCCCGTGGCTCGTCCTCTCCTCGGTGATCGGCGCCGTCATCTTCACCACGTACGCCGTGGCACCCATGCCCCGGCCCGCGGCGGCGGCGGCGCTGGCGTTCGCGGCGGGCGTCGGCGCGCACGGCTGGGTGGGCATCTACTTCATCGCGAGTGCCGAGGCCGGCGGGCCGCGCCAGTCGGGCCTGCTCAGCGGCGTGGCATTCGCGGCGATCGTGGTGGGCCTGCTGCTGGGGGCGCCGCTCTTCGGAGTCGTGCTGCAGGCGCGCGACTCCTACGAGGCGGCGTGGGCGGTCGTCGCCGCGCTCTCCGCGCTGGTGGCCCTGCTCATGGCGCTGGCGGGGGGCGCGATCCAGCGCGAGTGCGAGCGCGCGCGGAGCCGCGCCTGATCGCCGGGGTGCGCCCAGCAGGCGCTTGCGCCGGAACGCAGGTAGGCTACAATCCCTTGGTCTCCGGCCGCTCGCGCGAGACGCGCCCGCCCGGAAGCACAAGGAGGAGACAATACCGATGCTCGCCACACCGTTCCGTTCGGCGAAAGAGCTGGCGGCCGGGATCCGCCGGAAGAAGATCGGCTGCCTCGAGCTGCTTGATCTCTACCTCTCGCGCGTCGAGAAGCACAACCCGGCGCTCAACGCCATCATCGCCACCGACGTCGAGGGCGCGCGCAAGCGGGCCCGGGCCGCCGACCGCGCGCTCGCGCGCAAGCAGGTGTGGGGGCCGCTCCACGGCGTGCCGATGACGATCAAGGAGTCCTACGACGTCGTCGGCATGCCGACCACGTGGGGCGTGCCCGAGCTGAAGGACAACTTCCCGCCGCGCAACGCGCTTGCCGTCGACCGCCTGCTCGGCGCGGGCGTGGTGCTCTTCGGCAAGACCAACGTGCCGATCTACCTCGCCGACTGGCAGAGCTACAACGCGATCTACGGCACGACCAACAACCCGTGGGACCTGTCGAAGGTGCCTGGGGGATCCTCGGGCGGCTCGGCGGCGGCGCTCGCCGCGGGGTTGACCGGCGTCGACGCGGGCAGCGACATCGGGTCGTCCATCAGGAACCCCGCGCACTACTGCGGCGTCTACGGCCACAAGCCGACATTCGGCGTCATCCCTCCGCGGGGCCAGGCGCTGCCGGGGCGGCTCGCGCAGAGCGACATCTCCGTCATCGGCCCGCTGGGGCGGAGCGCCGAGGATCTCGAGATCGGGCTCGCGGTCATGGCGGGGCCGGACGAGATCGACGCCGCCGGGTACAGGCTCGCGCTGCCGGCGCCCCGGCAGAAGGCGCTCCGCGACTTCAAGGTCGCCGTCATGCTGACCGACCCCAACTCAGAGGTGGACGCCGAGGTGCAGGCGAGGGTCCAGGCGGTGGCGGACTTCCTCGCGAAGAAGAAGGCGCGCGTCAGCGGCAAGGCGCGGCCCGACATCGACACGGGCGAGGCCCAGCGCGTCTACATCCACCTGCTCCGCGCAGCGACCTCCGGCCGCCAAACGCAGGAGGAGTTCGACAAGAACGTCCAGGCCGTGCAAGGCTTGAGCGCGAGCGACGCGAGCTACTACGCGCGCATGCTCCGCGGCAATACCACCTCGCACCGCGACTGGCTCGCGGCCAACGAGGCGCGCCACAAGATGCGCTGGAAGTGGGCCGAGTTCTTCCAGGACTACGATCTGCTGCTCTGCCCCGCGGCGGCGTCGGCAGCTTTCCCTCACGACCAGCAGGGCGAGCGCTGGGAGCGGACCATCGCGGTCAACGGCCACCGGGTGCCGACGACCGACCAGCTCTTCTGGGCCGGCTATCCGGGCCTGGCGTATCTGCCATCCACGGTCGCGCCGGCGGGCTTCACCAAGGCGGGGCTGCCGGTGGGCGTGCAGATCATCGGCCCTCAGTACGGCGACCGCGCGTGCATCCAGATGGCGCGCCTGCTCGAGCGGGAGTACCAGGGCTTCGTTCCCCCGCCCAACTACGCATGAGCGAGGATCGTCCAATGGAACATCGCACGCTCGGCAAGAGCGGACTCCGTGTCTCGGCCATGGGACTCGGCCTGATGTCCATGTCCGGCACGTACGGCAAGAGCGACGACGAACAGTCGATCCGCGTGATCCACGCCGCGCTCGACCGGGGAGTCGATTTCCTCGACTCCTCGGACTTGTACGGCTGGGGGCACAACGAGCGATTGCTCGGACGCGCGCTCAAGGGCAGGCGGAAGGGCGTCGTCCTCGCCACCAAGTTCGGCAATGTCCAGAACCCCGACGGCAAGGGCAACCTCGTGGACGGGCGTCCGGCCTACGTCCCGCAGGCCTGCGACGCGAGCCTCACGCGGCTCGGCGTCGACGTCATCGATCTCTACTACCAGCATCGCGTGGATCCCAAGGTGCCGATCGAGGAGACCGTCGGCGCCATGGCGCGGCTCGTGGAGCGGGGAAAGGTGCGCGCCATCGGGCTGTCGGAGGCGGCGCCCGAGACGATACGCCGGGCGCACGCCGTCTGCCCGATCGCGGCCGTGCAGAGCGAGTACTCACTGCTGTACCGCGATCCCGGCGAGGACACGATCGCCACCTGCCGCGCGCTCGGCGTCTCATACGTCGCCTACTCGCCGCTGGGTCGCGGGCTCCTCTCCGCGACGATCAAGCGCACGGCCGACATCCCCGAGGACGACCGCCGCCGGTCGCACCCACGATTCCAGGACGCCAACCTCGAGCACAACATGGCGCTGGTCGCCCGCATCGCGGAGATGGCTTCGATCAAGGGCTGCACGCCGTCCCAGCTCGCGCTGGCGTGGGTGCTCGCGCAGGGCGAGGACATCGTGCCCATCCCCGGGACCAAGCGCCTCGAATATCTCGAGGAGAACCTGGGCGCGCTCGCGGTGACGCTGACGCGCGACGACCTGGCGCGCCTCGACGAGGCCATGCCGCGCGGCGCGGCCAAGGGTGGGCGCTACCCCG
>Ga0153916_10001954_pt1 | contig 15068 bp, 13 predicted proteins | sample Opewatmetagenome_FD_109642 | JGI IMG/M metagenome (GOLD analysis project Ga0153916, IMG submission 109642) | Freshwater wetland microbial communities from Ohio, USA - Open water 3 Core 3 Depth 4 metaG | ecosystem: Environmental > Aquatic > Freshwater > Wetlands | place: USA: Ohio, Lake Erie...
ACTGGATATTCCGATCACTGGGGAACACCGACCAGTAGTGATACGACTGTTCCAATAACGTACACAGGACCAATGAATATTGTTTATTTCAATTTGCAGGGAACTCAGACATTGAAATTAGCAGGAGATTCCCATGGAGCAGGCATTCTCCTTGTTGAAGGGAATCTCGAGATTAATGGAGGATTCACCTGGTACGGGGTCATTTTGGCAACAGGAGCAGTGGGGTATACGGGGAGTGGGCGAAAGCATGTGACCGGAGGGATCATGGCAGGGGAAAATGCCACAAATGAGATAGATATTGACGAAAACACGGGGATTATATATTGCAGTGCCGTATCAAATAGATTAAAAGAGATCGTCCCTCCTTTGAAAGTAACCCGATGGAGAGAAATATTCTAGGTGTAAAGGTTTTATGGAAACTCGTTCAAAGGTGATGAAGCTTGTATAGAAGGAAAACATTGTCCCAGGGCTAAGGTTAGGAAGCCCGTTTCGTCATTCGGTTATCCCGCTACAAACGGAATTCGTCTTAAGAAGTTCACATAACCCTCTAACCCAAAACCAAACGGGCCTCGTAGCCGTAATCTTTAATACTGTTGACCAGCATCGGTACGAACTTCGACAACGAAAAACGTCAATTCTCTTTAAAGGGGCTAATTTTCGGAGATTTTATTTTCGGAGTGGCTGAAGTTTACCGATCCTTTCTCTGGCTTCTGAGAAGGAATGATCCAGTTTTAAAACGAGGTTGAAAGTATCGATCGCCGCTGAAACCATCCCGCTTGCCTCATAGGCCAGGCCCAAATTGAAGTGGAGCCGGGCCAATTTTTCTTTAGGTAATCCTGGTATCTTAGAGCATATTTTATAGTATTCGATCGACTTGTTAAAGTCCCCTTTCTCCGTGTAGCAATTCCCCAACATGATATAACAATCAAATTTCATCGAGGGGGTTGATGAGGCCAATTCAAATTCGGAGATGGCATAGTCGAAGAGTTCCATTTCCTTATAGGCAATCCCAAGATGATAGTGCGTCTCTGAATCCTTATCGAGGGCGGAGGTCCCAGGTTCGGAGGATAACATCGAAGCATCCATGGCAGAAGAAGAGGCAAGATCGGGGGTTTCCGGAACAAACTCTTTCTCAGGAGGACGAGGATATTTTGAAGGGAAGGATTCTGCTGCAGCCGAAGGGGGGATCGCCCTCTCCTTTGGCGGTTGAGGGCTCTCAATATTCTTAAGAGCCCTTCTTGCCTCTGAGTCACGCGGATTGATCTGTAGGATACTCTGGTAATAATTCTTCGCGTTTCCTGCTAGCCCTTCCTTTAAATATAATATCGCTATCTTATGGAAGGCGTCTGTGAATTTTGGATTAATTGAAAGAATCTTTTTATAAATGGAGATGGCTCTAAAATTTAAATCCTCTTCTCCGTAAAGGCTGGCTACCTTCAGATAGGCCTGTATGGCTCTGTCCTCCTCTCCATTTTTTAAGTAGAGATCCCCTAATTTTAGGTGCAATCGCTTATCTTGAGGATCAGCCTCAACTAATTTCAAATACTCGCTAATCGCCTTTTTGTGTTGCCCTTTGAGGATGTACTTTTGCGCAGCGTCTATTATATTTTCTTTGTCGATGCCCAACTTTTCCCTCAAGAAAAAACTTAATTAAAAATTAGCCAATTAACGTAAAAAAGTCAAGTTTTTAAAAACATCGAATGAGAATGAGATACCTATTAGAAAAGGAAATGACACGCCTTGTGCATCTATTACCCAATTCTGATGAAAGGCCGGCATGCTGAAATTGTATTTTCAAGAGACCTTTAAGACTCATTTTCAAATCCGACTAATCTTTCCCTCCTAATTCATGCCCCGGGTCTCTTGTAACCACTCAAGGAGAAAATTGATAGGAATTGTTTTACCAATGGTTAAATATTGACCATTCCCGTAATTTTTGTTATGATGGTAAAAATCGTTGAATTATAATAACTGATTGAAATGATTAATCTTTATATTAATCCATTATTCAACAAAAATTGGTACTCATTTTGCTTCTATTATCCAAAAGTCTCTAAATACTGTGGCCAGAAGTGTAATAAAGAGATCTTAGCAATATGGCGAAGGATTTAAAGAGAGTTTTAATCGTGGATGATGAAGAGACTTTGACGTGGAGCATGGCAAGAAGTCTTTCGAAAGACAAGGATAACTATGAGGTGATGATTGCGAATAATGGGAAAGAGGCTCTAAATTTGCTCAAAAAGAATAGGATTGATTTGGTCATCTCTGATATAAGAATGCCAGATATCAACGGATTGGATCTTCTTGTAACGATTAAGAAGGAATACCCTCAAACGAAAGTCATTATTATGACTGCCTACGGATCCACCGATGTTCAGAAAGAGGCCAATTTAAGAGGTTCCCTCTATTACGTTGAAAAGCCCTTTGAGATCTCCGATCTAAGGAGAATTATAATCGATTTGATCGGTAACAAGAAAGGATTTCGGGGAAAGGTTTTTGGTCTCCAACTCACAGATATTATTCAAATGAATTGCCTGAGTCGGTTGACCACCGCGCTGGTTATCACACGAGACGGAGAAAAAGGAGTTATTTATTTGAACGAAGGAGAGATTATCCACGCCGAATGCGGTGAACAAAAAGGAACGGACGCCTTTTACAAAATTTTGAGTTGGCAAGAAGGAGAATTTGTTTCGGATAACAGCGCCAGTCCTCCCATTCAAACAATCTATCAAAATTGGGAGCATCTGCTGGTCGAGGCCATGCGGCGAAACGATGATAAATCGTAGGCGATCGTATCGAGTGGATGGGCTTGTAGGAAAGCAATTCATATGAACATCGTCATTACAGAAAAGGATGTAAAAAAGATCACTTATTGTCTAAATAAGTTGGTGTCCTCATCGATGGCCCACTCTGTTCTCCTCATCGATCGATCGGGTCAACTGATCGCCCATGAAGGGAATACACCAGAGATCGACATTATATCCCTTTCCGCTTTGACAGCAGCCAACTTTGGGGCCACTGCAGAAATCGCTCGAATGTTGGGGGAGGAAGAATTTACCCTCCTGTTTCATAAAGGAAGATGTGAAAATGTCTATTTTTCAGCCGTTGGTGAGCATGTCATCATGGTCACCCTCTTTGATGACAAAACTTCTCTCGGGCTGATTCGGTTACAAATTAACAAAATTATTGACGAGCTCTCAAAAATTCTTTTATCCATCTTTGAAAAAGAAAGATCGAAATCCAGTGAACCGGCTCGATCTTCTTAAAGAGGGGAAGAAGCCTTAATGCCTTTCATTAATTTTAGTAAAGATGAGATTCAGTGCAAAATTGTCTATTATGGCGCAGGGTTTTGCGGAAAGACCACTAACCTTCAATATATTTACGGTCAAACCGTCGAAGATATCAAAGGCAAGATGGTGTCGATCGATACCAAAGGGGATCGAACACTCTTCTTCGATTTCCTGTCTTTGAGTCTGGGGAAAATCAGAGGGTTTGATATACGGGTTCAACTCTACACGGTTCCTGGGCAGGTCCATTATGACGCGACGCGAAAACTGGTTTTAAAGGGGGTGGATGGAGTCGTCTTTGTTGCCGATTCGTTAAAAGTGCAAAGGAAAAAGAATATCGAAAGTCTCATTAATTTAGCAAAAAATCTGGCAGAGAAGGGGGTTAGTATCAGGAGTGTTCCGCTTGTTATTCAATATAACAAACGCGATTTGGATGGGACAGATTCTGAGATCCTCCCCGTTGACATTCTAGAAAAGGATCTCAATTCGATGTTGAGAGTGCCCTCCTTTTCAGCCAGCGCTTTGAAAGGAGCTGGCGTTTTTGAAACCCTGAGAGAAATTAGCAAATTAGTGGTCAAAGATGTCAGTAGAAAGGTCATGTTACTCGATAAACAATCAAGGTGATGAAAAAGGGAAATAGAAGATGGACAAGGTAACAGAAGAAGAGGATTTTAAAGGTCTGGATGAAGAGATTGATAATGCCGTGGATCGCTTGTTCATAGACAATAAAAGGGGCGCGGGAAAAAGGTTTTCCATGGAATCTCCGGTCTTAAAGACTCCTTTGAAATCCCCTATCGAGGAGCCTTCCCAAAAACCTCCCACTTCGGTACCCTCTATGGAGCCTCCTCCCTTGGAGCCTTCTATGGAATCTTCTGTGGAATCTCCTGTTTCAGAGCCCTTCATGAAACCTTCTATTGCAGAACCTTCCATGAAACCTTCCTTTTTGGAACCTTCTTATGAATTTGAATTAGAGAAGAACCTTGACTTAGAGCCTACTCGCCATCCTAGTCCACATCCTCCTCCTCCCCCTCCCGTTCAATTTTCAAAATCCATTGACAATATGGAGGCCCAACTTCTTTCGTTAGAATGGGAGATTACGGAGGAAAAACTTAAAAAGACAAGGGAGGAGATCCTTGCTTTGCGGGAATTGTTGAAACAGAAACCTGATCTTGCCTCGATCTTAAGTGATATGGAAAAAGTCTTAAGCCATATGATTGAAAATGAAGAAAACATCCAACCCTCATGGATCAAAATCTTGCTGGATTCAAAGGAAACCATAAAACTCCTTACGCGAAATGAAACAGAGGGAGAAATCAACATTTATAAACAGCTGGCTTATCTTGGGATTGAAGCAAGATTCTCCTCCTTGGAAGGGTTAAAGGACTCCAAGATCGTTCAACCTTCTCTCGGCAAAGGGGAAGCGATTGAAAGGGCCGAACGCTCTATCCCCGGAGAGAAGAAGATCGAAGAAATGTCAAACAAAATGAACTTATTCATGGCAAATGTAGAGGATATTTTTAGAACGATGAAACAACAAATATCCAGGCTCGAGGAGACGACTCGAAAACCTGCAGCACCGCCCGCAGCGGTCAAACTCAAACCCGTGGACGTAACGATTTTTAGAATAGATAAAAAATTATTTGGGGTGGAGAGTGAAAAGGTTTTTAAATTATTTAAAGTTCCAGATACCTTTCAAAAGAGATATTTAAACCAAGAAAAGATTCGGTTCAGAGATTTTGAAATCAAGATGATCAACTTAAAGAAAATGCTTGCCATCCCAGGGGGCGAGCCAAAAGGGGAGATGAAGATCCTCGCGCTAAAGGACAACGGGGGATATAAGGGGTTCATGGTGGATCAAGTCGTTAAAAAAATATCGGCTCCCTCCGAAAAGGAAGGAAAGGTGGGCGAGTATTTCTCAGGAATCGTTCATTCCACATACCAAGAGCAATCCGTGGAGATTCCTGTTCTTGACTTAAAAAAGTTTTAAGGTTTGAATTCTATTATGGACCAAAATGTTTCAACCATTGAAATCGAAGAAAAGATTGCTCAAAAAGAAGAAGTCATCGAACACCTGACGCGGAGACTGGAGGATGTGAAGAATTTTACGGAGAGTATCATTCAAAGCATTGGAAGCGGAATTATTATCACAGAGATGAACGATACGATTACTTACATCAATAAGGCGGGAGAAAGGATTTTGGGCTACGGCAAAGAGGAGCTGATGGGAAGGCCCTTTGGCATTTTCAGCTTGAAAGAGAAACAAAGTGCGATTCCTTCGTTTCTTAATAACCCAGATGACATGGATACCCGGAAAGAAGGATGGATGAGAAAAAAGGACCATACCGAATTTCCAGTGGGGTTCACGATCAATAACCATTTAAGTGTCCGTGGAGAGAGAATAGGAAAGATTGTCGTGTTTCGAGATTTGACGAATGTCTATAAAATCCAGGAAGAAATACTGAGAATGGATCGACTTGTTTCATTGGGAAAACTTGCTTCGGGCATCGCCCATGAATTGCGAAATCCACTCGCCGGGATTAAGACAACCGCCCAAGCCCTTGGCGAGGAGATGTCCGAAGACGATTCAAGAAGAGAATATTTGCATAGAATCACTAAAGAAATTGATCGCCTCAATGATCTCCTTAAGACATTTTTTTCTTTTGCCAAACCACAAAACCTGAATCTCGCTCATTGCCATATCAAGGATATTATCAATGAGATCATTCCATTTCTTATCAAAGAGATCGCTGACAAAGGAATTCGTTTTGTTGAAGATTATCATTCTCAACTTCCTAACATCAAAGTGGACAAGACCCAAATGCATCAAGTCTTTCTCAATTTGTTTCTAAACGCGATTCAGGCCATGCCCAACGGAGGTGAACTCAAAATCGAGGCCAGCCCAATGATCTCAGACCCCCTGAAGGGATTGAAACAAAATTTTGTCAGGGTCGTCATCTCGGATACCGGTAGAGGTATTCCTTCTCAGATTGTTCATAAAATTTTTGATCCTTTTTTCACCACAAAACCTAAGGGAATAGGGTTGGGCCTCTCCATCACTTATCAGATCATTAAAAAACACGGGGGAACCATTAAGGTGGAGAGCGAATGGGAGAGGGGCACCTCTTTTGTCATTAATTTGCCAGAAACGTTGGAAAACTCATGAAGCCATCTATTCTTATTGTTGACGATGACGGGGTGATGCAAGAGACTCTTTCGGGTGTCTTAAGGAAGAGAGGATACGAGGTTTTTTCAGTCGGTTCCGGGAATGAAGCCCTTTCAATGATGAAAAAGAATCTCATTGATCTCACTCTCCTGGACATGAGACTTCCCGACATCGATGGTTTAGAGGTCTTAAAAAAAATTAAGGAATTTGATACCGAGATCTTGGTGATTATGATGACCGCCTTTTCTGATGTACAAACAGCAGTTTCAGCTATGAAATCTGGAGCTTACGATTACATCAATAAGCCTTTTGAATTAGACGAGTTAAAATTACTCATTGAAAAGGGATTAGAGACAAAAAGTTTAATCAACGAGGTGAGAAGGCTCCATCGACAGCAAAAAGAGAAATATCAAAACAGCCATATTTATGGAGTCAGTCCTCAAATTCATTATGTTAAAGAATTGATTGGAATGATTAGCAAAACTCATAAAACGTCTGTGTTGATTCAGGGCGAAAGCGGGACAGGGAAGGAATTAGCTGCGAATGCCATTCATTATAATAGCCATCGGAGTGACAAACCTCTCATGAAGATTAATTGCAGCGCGATACCGGATTCTTTATTGGAATCGGAGCTTTTTGGATATGAGAAGGGCGCTTTTACTGATGCCAAGAACACAAAGAAAGGTCTTTTTGAATTGGCTGACGGTGGGACGGTCTTCTTGGATGAAATTGGAGACATGAACCCCTTCCTACAATCCAAGATCCTGAGAGTCCTTGAAAGCCAAACCTTTATGAGGGTAGGGGGGGAGAGAGAGATTAAAGTTGAGATTCGCATCATTGCGGCGACCAATAAAGATTTAGAAGCCATGGTAAGGGAAGGTTTTTTTCGAAAGGACTTGTATTACCGATTGAAGGTAATGGTGGTGGAGATGCCCCCCCTTCGTGACAGGTTGGAAGACATTTTGTTGCTTTCAAATTTATTTATCGAAGAGAACAACAAAGAATATAACAAGAATATTAGAGGCTTTTCTGAGGAAGCGAAGAAACTGATGATTCAGTATTCTTGGCCAGGGAATGTAAGAGAATTAAGAAATGTGATTGAACGGGCAATGATTTTAACAGACCAAGAGGTCATCACCCCGAAGCATCTCCCATTTGAGTTGAAACAGACTGAAAAAATTCCTGGAGATACAGAGCATGAGACATCTGAAGGCACTCCCGATATGTCATTGGAGAATATGGAAAAGATACATCTCTCTAAGGTATTGAAAAGACTGGAGTGGAATAAATCAAAGGCATCCAAGACCTTGGGCATTTCTCGCGCCACCCTGAGAGCAAAAATTAGGAAATATGGTCTTCCGGAGAATTGATATGAATTATTCACAGGTTATTAAATATTTCTAAAATAGTTTATTAAGTTTTTGGGAGTACTTATAAGTATTTTATGAAATACTAGAATATTTTGCTTGACTTTTTCGAAAATTTGTTAATAATCTATCTCGTTCCGTTGTGTTGAAAAATGGAGGGGAAAAATAATGTGGGGTAAAAAGAAAGACGTCATTGGCCTTGATATTGGATGCAGCTCAATTAAACTGGTGGAATTAAGAGAGGACAAGAACGGGTACAAATTACAGAATCTGGCGATATCTCCTCTGCCGCCAGAAGCGATCGTCGACGGAGCCCTGATGGATTCGGTTACGATTATCGATACCATCCGGGAGGCGATCGCCGCTTCCAAGACAAAGACGAAGGATGCCGTGGCTTCTGTTTCTGGGCATTCTGTCATTGTTAAGAAAATCTCCTTGCCCTTTATGACAGAGGCCGAGCTAGAAGAATCTATCCAGTGGGAAGCTGAAAGATATATTCCATTCGATGTCAATGATGTCAACATCGATTTCCAAATCTATGGGTCGGCGCCAGAGAACCCGGAAGTCATGGATGTCGTTTTAGTAGCGGCCAAAAAGGATATTATCAACGATTATGTCTCCGTCCTGATGGAATCGGGATTAAACCCTGTCATCATCGATATTGACTCCTTCGCCTTAGAAAATATGCTGGGGATTAGTTATGACATAGGAAGAGAAGAAACCGTTGCGATCGCCAAAGTGGGAGCGAGCGTTACCAATATTAATATCATCAGGAACAATATCTCAGCTTTTACCAGGGATGTTTTTAAAGGAGGAAATCAAATTACAGAAGAAATTCAGAGGCAACTCCATGTCGACCATGAAGAGGCTGAGAAAATTAAGGTAGGCACCAAAGTCGACCTCACCTCGCAACCGATTGTTCAAAATGTATTGAAAACAGCCTCTGAATCATTAGCCGTGGAGATAGGAAATTCTTTGGATTTCTTTCAGTCCACTACCACTTACGAAAAAATCGCTAAATTATATTTGAGCGGGGGCGGGTCGAAGATTAAGGATTTTGATATCATTCTGCAGCAACAGCTCGGGATACCGGTGGAGGTCGTTAATCCATTCAAGAAAATAGACTACAGGGGTAAAGATTTCGATCTTGAATATCTAAGAGAAATTGGGCCGATCATGGGAGTAGGCGTGGGTCTTGCTTCAAGAAAGGTAGGGGACCGATGATCAAGATTAACTTGCTTCTGGCGAGAAAAGAAAAGAAAAGGGCTGGGATGAAGAAGGAGTTCATTATCCTCATTCTTTCAATCGTCCTTCTATTGGCAGTCTTCGTCTTTATCCAGTTGGGATTAAACAAGAAAGTGGAAGACACCTTGGCCGAGAATGCCAAAAAAAGGGACGAGATCGCCAAGTACAAATCTCTGACCACGGAAGTCGAGAAAAAGAAGCAAGAACAGAAGATGTTGCAGAATCGGTTAGATATCATCAACTCGTTAAGAAAAGACAAGGCAAGGGCTGCCAGAGTTTTAGATGAATTGAGTATCGATAAACCAGAAAAACTTCAGCTCGAATCTCTGAAGAAAGACGGGGCCAAGTTAGCAATTGAAGGAGTCGCTTTAGATGACGAAACGATTGCCAATTTCATGACCAATCTTCGGAAGTCGAAACTTTTTAAGAATGTCGACCTCATCGTGAGCGAGCAGATTGTACAGAGTAAAATGAAGATGAAGAAATTCGTTCTTTCGTGTGAGATCATTCAAACATAAGGAGAGGGACCAATGGCACTGAAAATCGATTCTGTCCTAAAACTCCCGACGCCTAAAAAGGTTCTCATCTTGGTCGTTATTTTATGCGCCATGGCTGCGCTCTATCTGTGGCGTTTTTTTCTCCCCAGTCAGGAGGAGCTCAGTGCGGCGCAGAGGGAGGGGAGTAAACTGGAGAACGAATTAAACAACAGTAAAGCCATCGCAAGAGATCTCCAAAAATATAATGAACAGGTGGCGAAGTTGAACGAAGAGTTGAAGAATGCCCTGACACAGCTTCCCAATGAAAAGGAGATCCCCGAGATACTGAAAACCATTTCCAGCCTGGGGAAAGAATCGAATCTTGAGTTCACCCTTTTCAAGCCCAGACCCGAACAGCCTCAACAATTTTTTGCCAACGTTCCTATCGACCTGGTTGCATTGGGAACCTATCATAATGTGGGAATTTTCTTTGACAAGGTGAGCAAACTTCCAAGAATTATTAACGTCGTCGATTTCAATCTGACAAAGGTAAAAGACGTTAGAGACTTTAAGGGAATGGCCGAAAACGAAATTTTGTTGAAGACGTCCTGTATGATCAGTACTTACCGATTTATAGAAATGAAAAGCGAGGTAAAGAAAAGTGAGACGAAACCCGGCCCAAAGGAGACAGCGGATGAAGAGATTTCCAAAACCAGAAAGAAATAAGATGGGGCTCTGGTGGATGACCTTAGCGATTGTCTTCCTCTTTTTGATGGGAGGGTGCGGAGAAGGAACGCTTCCACCCCCCATTCCTTCAAAGACAAAGTCTCTCTCTGTAGAGAAAAAGAAGGAGGGGCCAGCCAAGGTGGCCGAGAAAAAGGACCCGGAGAAGAAGGAGGAAGCAGAGTATTCGTACAACCCTGTGGGAAAACCGGATCCCTTCAGACCTTTTATCCAATTGATTTCTGCCAAAGGAGGCTCCAAAACTGCTCCCCTCACTCCCCTGCAGAAATACGATATTAGCCAGTTAAAACTTGTGGCTATCATTTCCAGTCCCGGCGGGAATATCGCCCTCGTCGAGGATGTAGCGGGCAAAGGTTATTTTCTGAAGAAAGGGACGTGGATTGGGAAAAACGATGGGAAGGTCACCAAGATCCTTAAGGATAAGGTGATCGTCGAGGAGGTCTTTCAGGATATTTTTGGCCAAACCAAAACGAATGAGATTTCACTATTTCTTCATAAAGTTGAAGAAGGAGGAGAATCATGAGACGTTCTCAAATCCTTAAAATGACTGTGGGGGTTGTTCTGTTGCTCTTTATAGCAGGTTGCGCCGCCAAGAAACCCTTGACGCAAACGCCCAAACCGGATACTCCAGCGCCGGTGGTAAAGGTGTCTACTATCCAGAAGATATCCTTCACCGAAGAAGAAAATTATACAAGAATTCAAATCCAAGGGTCTGAGCCCATTGCCCCCCCGTTTTATAAATTGTTGTCCGATCCTCTCAGGATTGCCATCGACGTTCCAAACATCGATTTAAAGCTAATTAAAAGCCCCCTTAGGGTTGAAAATGGAACGATTGGGGATGTGCTGACTACACAATATGATGACAAGGGAAGAATTGAAATCAGTCTCCTTCAGATGACGAACTACAATATTTCAAATGAAGAGAAAGATCTCATCATTGATGTTGAAAAGGTGAAAAAAGCCGAAGAGCCGAAGGAAGTGAAAAAAGAGGAAGAGACCCTAAAGGAAACAAAGGTCGAAGCTCCCGCTGCCGAACCCAAGAAGGAAGAACCTGTTCCCACCCCGCCGCCTCTGAATAAGGCTAAAAAGGTGCTCAATGTTTTATTTGAGGAGAAAAAAGATTTTATTATTTTCAACATCTTGGCTGACGGAAAGATTGAGAACTTCAACGTCTTTAAGCTGGATTCGCCCCCGAGATTGGTCCTCGACATTTGGGGAGTGGATACCCGTAAGAGCTCTTTTAAGGTCAAAACCTCTTTGATCAAGGGGGTTCGGATTGGACATTACCAAGATAAACTGAGGTTGGTTTTCGATTCTCAAAAACCCCAGCTCCCCCCCTATCAAGTCAACCGGATTGATGATAAGCTGATGGTTTCCCTTGGGAATATTCCACAACCCTCTGAACCCCAAATCTATATCCAGGAGAAATCGGCCAAGGAATCTCCTGCTGCTCCAAAAACTCAACTAGAAAGTCGCCCGAAACCGGGTAAGCCAAGCACCCTGACAAGTATCGATTTTAAGCGGATGGATGATAAATCGAGAATCATCCTCTCCCTTTCTACAGAGGATCTTCAATTTGAATCATCCACCCCTTCCAAGAACATGATCGCTGTTGACGTAAAGAACGCCTCTGCCCCAAAACGTCTTCTGAAAGGAATCGATACGAGTGTCTTCGAGAGCGTTGTTGATTATATCGATCTTAAGAACGTTAAAGTCGGGAAAGGGGGCGATGTTCGAGTCTTGGTTAAATTAGGAGAAGAAGCCCCCTACGAAACAGCCAAGGAGGGCAGAGAGATCTTCGTCGATATCAAGGAAAAAACTAAGAAGACCGAAGCAAAAACCCAGGTCCCGCCACCGGAGGTAAAGAAAGAGGAGGTGGCTGAGGTTAAAAAGGAAGTAGTGAAGCAAGGGGACGAAGTCAAGAAAGAAGAGAAACCCGCACCGGAAATGAAAAACCAGGAGGTGAAGGCTGCAGAAAAACCCATGCCTCCGACACCGATTGTGAAGAAGGTAAAGGTAGAAGAGGAGAAAAAGGTTTTTGAAGGGGCTCCACAAAAAGTCTATACCGGAAGAAAACTGTCTCTCGATTTCAAGGATGCGGATATTAAAAACATTCTCCGGCTGATTGCCGAGGTAAGTAACTTGAATATCATCGTAGCGGATGAGGTGACCGGAAAGATTACCATGAGATTGGTAGATGTGCCTTGGGATCAGGCCCTTGACATAATTTTGCAGTCCAAGCGCCTCGATAAGAGACAGGTTGGGAATGTGGTACGAATTGCTCCTGTGGATGCGCTAAGAAAGGAAGACCAAGCCAGTTTAGAGGAGCAAAAATCGAAAGAAAGGCTGGAGCCGATGGTCAACGAGCTCATCTCTGTCAACTATGCTACGGCCAAAGAAATAATGCCCCAAGTGAAGAGCATTCTGAGCGAACGAGGGGATGTCAAAGTAGATGATAGGACGAATACTTTAATCATCAAAGACGTCGCCAAAAACATTCCAGCCGCTAAGGACTTAGTCAGGTTCCTGGATAAGAAAACACCGCTGGTCTTGATAGAAGCAAGGATTATCGAGGCAAACCTCTCTTTCCAGAGAGAATTGGGCGTGCAATGGGGGATGCTCGTCGGAAGTGGAAGGGCGAGTGTAGGTGGAGGTTCGGGAGGGGGGGTTTTGGGAAGCGCTGTCAATAGGGTTGTCGATCTCGCCGCAGCTCCCCGAACGGGGTTAGGAGGCGGAGGGCTTGGAGCGGCGGGTATCCTTTCAGCTATTTTCAGCAAAGGAACAATACAAGAGATCGATGTCACGCTTTCCGCTCATGAAAATCAGGGTAATGCCAAAGTCATTTCAAGTCCCAAGATCGCCACCCTCGACAACAAAGAGGCGTCGATTGAACAGGGGCTCAGGATTCCTTATCTAAAGTTGACGACAGAAGGAACCGTCACAACCGACTTCATTGATGCCAATATCAAATTAACGGTGACCCCCCATGTGACAAACGATGGGACCATCAAATTGAATCTGAAGGTCAAGAAGGATGCCCCGGACAGAACTATTGAAGTACAGGGAGTACCCAGCATTGATAAAAAAGAGGCGATTTCTGAGGTCCTGATCAGAGATGGTGGGGTCGTTGCGATTGCAGGGATTTACTCGATCTCAAAAAATGACGGAGCGGAGGGCGTTCCTCTTTTCAGTAAGATCCCGTTATTGGGCTGGTTATTCAAGAGAGAAAATAAGGAGGACAACCGAAGGGATTTGTTGATCTTTATCTCGCCCAGAATCATGAAAGATGAAGTTTGAGAAGAACCCCCTGGCGCTTCTCCCCAATGATGCGTCAGGGGGTGTTTTTTTATCCAAAAATGCCGATTAATTTTTGAATGTGGTCTATTCTATTTTGGACAAGGTATTTTTCTATCCCTTGCAAGACCTCTATACCTGTTTTCGGATTAACCAAATTGGCTGTCCCGATTTGAATCGCTGAAGCCCCTACCAGAATGAATTCGATCGCATCCTTGGCATTCATGATTCCTCCCATTCCAATAATAGGAATGGCCACTGCCTGACTGACTTCCCAGACCATCCTCAGCGCAATCGGTTTAATGGCAGGACCTGAGAGGCCTCCAATCGTATTTCCCAATTCTGGCTTTTTGGTATGGATATTCACGGCCATGGCCCGGAAGGTATTCACCAGAGAGACAGCATCTGCTCCTGCCTCCTCGACACTCTTAGCCATTAGGGCAATATCTGTAACGTTGGGTGATAATTTTACAATCAAGGTCAACGTCGTCGCTTTTCTTACAGCTTGGACAAGACGGTAGGCCATTTGGGGATCGGTGCCAAAAACCATTCCACCCCTTTTGACATTGGGGCAGGAGATGTTCATCTCAAGGCCTGAAATGCCGACAACGTTATCAAAACGTCTTGCCAGTTCAACATATTCCTTTTGAGTATTCCCAAAAAAGTTGACGATCAGATGGGTTTTCAGGTTCTTATAATAGGGTAATTTGTTTTTAATAAACTCTCGAAACCCGGGGTTCTGAAGCCCAATGGAATTGATGATCCCTCCTTCTGTCTCAAATATTCGAGGCGGAGGATTCCCCGCCATGGGTTTCAATGAAATCCCTTTCGGGATGATAGCGCCCAGGCAATTCAGGTCGAAGAAATCTTCAAATTCCTCACCAAACCCAAATGTCCCCGAAGAAACGACGACGGGGTTCTTGAGGATTATCCTCCCAATTCTTACTGTGAGATCAAAACCTTCCATCAACCCTTCTTATTCCCAGGCGATGTCTTCTACGCGGAAAACAGGGCCCTCTTGACAGACTCGTTGGTAGGGTATCTTGGGATGTTTCGTTTTGACGACACATCCCCAACAGGCTCCAAAACCACATCCCATTCTTGTCTCTAAGGAAACCTGGCAGATAAATTTCTTGGATTTTACGGTTCCTGCCAACGCCCTTAACATCGGGACAGGCCCGCAAGCATAAATGTAGTGTTGTTCATTTCCTTTGAATTTTTTTGTTTGGGATAGGAAAAGATCAACGACCGTTCCTCGAACACCCAGACTTCCATCTTCTGTGGCCACGAAAAGATTTGAATTGAGTCCTCTAAAATCCTCCACACCCAAAATATCGCTTTGTGTTCTACCGCCAATAAAAACAAATAATTTTCTGCCCCTCAATGCCTCAGCCAAAGAATAAAGGGAAACGATACCCACCCCTCCTCCTATGAGAATACAATTCGCAGAAGAGGGCAGGGGGGGCAGGGTAAAACCGTTTCCTAAAGGGCC
>Ga0153916_10001955_pt1 | contig 15067 bp, 17 predicted proteins | sample Opewatmetagenome_FD_109642 | JGI IMG/M metagenome (GOLD analysis project Ga0153916, IMG submission 109642) | Freshwater wetland microbial communities from Ohio, USA - Open water 3 Core 3 Depth 4 metaG | ecosystem: Environmental > Aquatic > Freshwater > Wetlands | place: USA: Ohio, Lake Erie...
GCCTCGGTCAGGCCGTGGGTGTGGCTCGCGTCGTTGAAGCCGAGCAGCGTGAACCGGCCGCTCTTCGAAAAGCTCATGCGCGTGATCGACGTGTTGTCCACCGCGAACGACCACGTCTGGTCGATGGGCAGCCGCAGGAACTCGGCGATCATCGCCATGATCGCGTTACCGTGGGAAAACACCAGCACCGTCCCGCCCTTGTGCGCGTCGACCGCGTCCCGCACGGCGGCCGTGGTGCGTGCGCGGAGCTGCTCCAGCGTCTCGCCGCCCGGCGCCGGCACCTTGCACTGGAAGAACTCCCGCAGCAGGTCCGGGTGCTGTTCCCCGATCTCCTTGCCTGGCCGCGCTTCCCATTCGCCGTAGTGCATCTCGCGCAGGCGAGGGTCGAGCACGGGCGCCAGGCCATTGCGGCCTTCCAGCGCGTGGCGCGCGGTGTCGGCTGCCCGCGAAAGGTCGCTCGTGAAGGCGCCGTCGGCGGCGATGTCGCTCAGCCGCCGTCCCACGGCGCGGGCCTGCGCCACCCCGAGGGGCGTCAGCTCCGTCTCGGAATGGCCGCAGAAGCGGCCCTCGATGTTGCCGTAGGTTTGCCCGTGCCGGACGACGAGGACGGTGGTAGTCATGGTGCCAGTGTATGGGACAGCCACCTTCCGGGCAGGAATCCTGTTGCGAAGCCCGTCCGGCGCGTGTAGCTTCGCTGCACAGCTCATCGAATGCGAGGGCAGCCATGACATCGACGGAAACCGGGCGAGTCACCATTGAAGAGGGCGTCGTCTATGGGCGAGGAGGTGGCCGCGACCTGCGCTGCGACGTCTTCACGCCCCCGGGCCGGCCCACGAACGCCCCCGCCGTCTTGCTCGTGCACGGTGGCGGCTGGCGCCAGGGCGACCGCTCGCAGCTCCGAGGCTATGGCATCCTCCTCGGCCGCCTGGGATACGTCTGCGTGGCGAGCGAGTACCGCCTCTCCGGCGAGGCCACCTGGCCCGCCCAGATCCACGACACCAAGGCCGCGCTTCGCTGGATGCGCGCCAACGCGGCGCGCCTGGGCGTCGACCCCGCGAAGATCGCCGTCTCCGGCAACTCCGCCGGCGCCCACCTGTCGCTCATGGTCGCCGGCACGCCCAACCTTCCCGAATTCGAAGGCGAAGGCGGCCACCCCGGCGTCGACACCTCCGTCGCCGCTTCGATCGCGTTCTATGCCCCCACCGACATGGGCGCCCCGAGATCGGGTGAGGATCCCGTGGTTCTCCTCATGGGCGCCGCCGCGACCGCCGAGGCGTACCGGCTGGCGAGCCCCCTCACACACGCCCGGCCCGGCTTCCCGCCCACGCTGCTCATCCATGGCAACAAGGACGAGCTGGTCCCCGCCGCCGCGAGCACGGCCATGTACGAAGCCCTCGTGAAGGCCGGCGCGCCCGTCGAACTGCACATGTTCGCCGATCAGCCCCACGCCTTCGATGCAGCGTCGTTGTTCGGGCGTCAGTGCGCCGAGATCATGAACCTCTTCCTGCGCCGTTACGTCGCCGAATCCCAGCCCTCGGCGGTCGCGGCGGGCCGATAACCGCCCTTTCGGCCGCCGCGGGCGCATTTTACGAAGGTTTTACGCGGGCGTGGCAACATCCGGCCCTTGCGTGACGTTCTTACTGGTGCGCGTATAGAAGCCTGTTGTTACGGTAACTGCACCGAACACTGGTTGAGCGCCCCGGAGGAACAATGAGCTGGATGAAACCCAAGACATTCGCCGTGCTGGCGGCCTGCCTCACAACGGCCGCGCTGCTCGGCGGTTCGCTCGGCATCGCCGTCGCCGGCACCCGCCAGAGCCTCAGCGTTGGCTTCAACCTGGTGGGCGGCCCCCTCCAGGCGGACGTCCCGCCCGCCCAGTTCGTCGGCTGCATCCCGGCCTCGTCCTGGAGCGCCATCTACGTCTGGGACGGCGCATCGCAGTCCTGGCAGCACTACTTCAACCCGACGACGGTCCCCGCCTACGTCAACTCGTCCGGCGTCGGCGGCATCTCCTCCATCCACAAGTTCTCCGGCGTCGTCCTGCTGATGAACCAGGCCGTCGCCAGCCCGAAACTCAAGGATTCGCCCGGCGAAAGCTGCTCGTAGCCCCCGGGACACTCAAGCCTGCCTCTGAAGGCCCCCCGATAAGCCGGGGGGTTTTCGTTTGGGCGGCGGGTGGCCCCTACAATAACCCCCACGAGTTCGGCCCACGGAGGAACGCATGACCGTCGCCATCAAGCTCCGGCGCGAGCACCTGCGGGCGATGATCGACCACGCGCTCGAAGCCGCCCCGATCGAGTGCTGCGGCCTGCTCGCCGCCAAAGACGGCGTGGTCTGTGCCGTCTACCGCGCGCGGAACAAAGAAGCCAGCCCCTACCGTTTCGACATCGACCCCCTCGAAACGCGCAAGATCCTCGACCGAATCGACGAGGAGGGCGGCGAGCTCGCCGGCTTCTACCACTCCCACACGGGCAGCCCCGCCGTCCCCAGCCCCACCGACGTCCGCATGATGGGCCCCCTTTTTGGCCCGCCCTACGTCCACTTCGTCCTCGGCGTCGCCAACCGCGAGGCGCCCGAAACCCGCGTCTGGTACATCCAGGACGGCGACCGCACCGAGCAGGAGTTCGAACTCCTCCCATGACGCAACGAGCCGCCCCGCCGCTCCGGCGCTCCTACCGGGCGCCGGGACTCGAACTCGCCGGGAGGCGGTTCGAATGGGGCAGCCGCACCTATGTCATGGCCATCGTCAACGTCACCCCCGACTCCTTCAGCGGCGACGGCCTCGCCGACGACGTTGCCGCGGCCGTCGCGCTCGCCAGGCAGTTCGAAGCCGCCGGCGCCGACATCCTCGACATCGGTGGCGAGTCCACCCGCCCCGGCGCCGAGCCCCTTTCGCCCGGCGACGAGGCCGCGAGGGTCCTGCCCGCCCTCCGCGCCATCCGCGCAGCCACCAGCCTGCCGATCTCCATCGACACCTGTCACGCCGCCGTGGCCCAGGCCGCGCTCGATGCCGGCGCCTGCGTCGTCAACGACATCATGGGGCTCCGCTCCGACCCGGACATGGCGGACGTGGTTGCGCGCTCTGGCGCCGCCCTCGTCGCCATGCACAACCAGCGCGGCAGACAGTTCCACGACGTCGCCGGCGACATCGCAGCCGGCTTCGAAGCGTCGCTGGCCCTCGCCGCGCACGCCGGCGTCGACCCCGCGCGCATCGTCCTCGACCCCGGCTTCGGCTTCGGCTGGGCGCCCGAACACAACCTCGAGATGGTGCGTCGTCTGCCCGAACTCTGGCGGTTCGACCTGCCCCTCCTCATCGGCCCGTCGCGGAAATCAACCCTCGGCCTGGTGCTCGATCTGCCGGTCGAAGAGCGCGTCGAAGGCACCGCCGCGGCGGTCGCGCTCGCCATCGCCGGTGGCGCCGACATTGTCCGCGTCCACGACGTGCGCGAGATGGTCCGCGTCTGCCGGGTTGCCGACGCCATTGCCCGCGACAACTGGCGCCCGGAGCCGGGCTGAGTGGCGGCGGTCGTTATCGCCCTGGGGTCGAACCTCGGCGACCGGCTCGCGAACCTGCGTGCGGCCGTGGCGGGACTGAAAGAGCGCGGCGTGACCGTGCGACGGTGCTCGTCCGTCTGGGAAACGGACCCGGTGCCCCCCGGCCAGCCCGTCTTCCTCAACGCCGTCGTGGCGGGCGAAACGGACCTCGATCCGCTCGACCTCCTCTCGCTCCTGAAGACTATCGAGCAAGAGATGGGACGCACGGAGGGCGCACGATGGGGTCCCCGCCCTATCGACCTCGACATCCTTTTTTACGACGACCTGCGCATGGACTCGGAGGCGCTCACGATCCCCCACCCACGCCTCGGGGAGCGTGCCTTCGTGCTCGCGCCCCTCGCGGAAGTGGTCAGCGGCCCCCTGCCCGTCCTCGGCCGCTCAGCCGCCGACCTGCTCGACACTCTCGACGCCGCCGGCGTCTCGCTCATCGGCCCGCTTGAGGACTCCTGACGCTACTGTCGCCTCAGCACTCCGCACTCAGCACTCACACAAACGGGTGATCGTCGAACTTCTCGCCACCCGTCAGGTGGATGGCCGCGGCCCACGCCGAAAGCAGCCCGGCCGCGCCGAGCAGCGCCGTCAGCGGGGAGAGCCACAACCCGCCCTTCTGGAACGCTGTCACGGCCAGCCATCCGAGCGCCGTCGCCAGCCCCAGCAGCGCCACGCCCCGCACGAGGATCGGCCCCTCCGGGACAATCTGGCGGCGTTCGGGTGGCGCCGGGTCGTGCCGCGGGCCGCGATGCTCGTCACCGTCGTGCTCGCCGGGGTGCATCAGTCGCGCAGGTCCGGTGGCAACAGGTTGGGGATGCCGTCTTCGATCGGGTAGGTCTGGGTGCAGGCCGCGCACTCCAGCTTTCCTTCCACGATCTCCCCGTCAGCTTCGCGCTCGACGGTCAGCGTCAGTTCGCCCTTGCACAGCGGGCAGACGAGGATCTCCATGAGGTCGTGTCGCATGTGCGAATGGTACGCCATCGTGCCCCGCGCCGCAGCGCGCCTTGAACCTTGGCGCGCGGTGCCCGAACGTGCGTTCCACCACGCATGAACTGGCTCTCCATCCTTCTCATCGCCATCCTCGGGATCATGACCTACCGGGCCTATCGCAACGGCTTCGTCCGCGAACTGGTCTCGCTATGCGCGGTCGTCCTCGCCATCCCCCTCGCCGGCATCTTCTACAGTCGCATGGTGCCGAAGGTCGAACCGATCGTCGACGACCCCTCCCTTGCCCGCCTCATCTCGTTCCTCGCCATCTTCCTCGGCGTCATCGTCGCCGGGCAGGTGGTCGCCCACCTGCTCAAACGGACCGTCTCCCTGCTCAACCTCGGCTTTGCCGACCAGCTCGCGGGCGCGATGTTCGGCCTGCTCAAGGGCGTCCTCATCTGCCAGGCGGTCCTCCTCGCCCTCGTCGTCTTCCCCAACCCCGACCTCACTTCCACCATCGACGACTCGCCCCTGGCCACCCGGCTGCTCGATAGCTCGCCGCTCATCCTCGCCGTCCTGCCGTCACGGTTCGACGACGGGCTCGACCAGTTCCTCAACCAGGTGCAAGATGCCGCCGGAATCGAAACCCCGACGGCGAGTCCGCCGCGCTGATTCAGGGTTTCGCCCGCTTCACGCCGCATGGCATGCTGGCCCAGAATCACGTGACCCCGGCCCGCATCGATCGAAGGAGACCCCCGCAATGGACCAGCACCGCGCCTCGTGGCGAAGCCCCTTTCTCCTGCTGCTGCTGTTGTCCGCGTTCGCGGCGACAGCCGTCCTGGTGTCCGCGGCCTGTGGCGGCGATGACAGCGGTGGCGACAAGGGTGGCGGTTCGCCATCCGGGTCCGATGCTCCCTCGTCTTCGAGGCCGACCGCCAGACCGGGCGCCACGAAGAACGAAAAGTGGGCCGCCGGCCTCTGCGTCGCGGTGGCGAGCTTCGAATCGGACATCGAGAAGCTTTCGACCTCGGTCGCATTCTCGCCCACCGACGATGCCGAGAAGATCAAGGACACGCTCGTCAGGTTCCTGCAGGATGCCCAGAAGCGCAGTGCCAGGCTGCAGGCCGACGTCAAGTCCCTCGGCGACCCCGACGGCAAGGATGGCAAGAAGATCCAGGCGGCAATGGTCGCCGCTTCGGGCAAGGCCGTCGGCGTCTTCGACAAGGCCGTGAAGGACGCCCAGGCTCTGACAACAAAGGACCAGGCCAGGCTCCAGTCCGAGATCGTTGCCCTCGGGAACAGCATCGAAGACGCCTCGAACGACATTGCCAGCGCCTTCGAACAGATCGACCGCGACTACGACACGCGCGAACTCACGAAGGTCGCCGAGTCGGTGCCCGAGTGTACGGGCATCTTCTAAGGCTGGTCGGCGAAAGGCGGCGAGCAGCTCCGCTTCCTCAACTCGGCAGATCTCGGACACCACTGCCTGGCCAGGCAGATGACGGCGCGGCGGAACGCGCGCGATTCGACCGGCCATCGATCTGGCTGTTTCAAGAATGGTTATTTCTGTCGATGGAAGCAAAGCTCCGAGATCTGAGACTCCGATCCGCCGGCGGGACACCCGCCGAGCAAACGAAGGAGTCCCGCAGTGAGCATCCACACCAACAGATCAGTCCCGTCCACGTCCAGCAGCCCCGGGCGCGTCGGACGCAAGTTCCTCGTCGTCCCGGCCCTCGCCGTCCTCCTGGCTATCGGCTGCGGTGACGGTGACGATGACGGCCACGGCGACAAGGGCGGCGGTTGGTCATCCGGGTCGGACACCGCTTCCTCGACGCCAACCATCGTGCCTGGCGCCGACAAGAACCAGAGATGGGCGACGGGGTTCTGTGCGGCCATGACCACCTTCCGGTCGGACATAGAAGAGCTCTCGACATCGGTGTCGTTCCTGCCCTCCGATGACGCCCAGAAGATCCAGGGCACGCTCGTCAGGTTCCTACAGGAGGCCGAGAAGCGCAGCGTCACGCTCCAAAGCGACGTCAGGTTACTCGGCGACGCCGACGGCAAGGATGGCAAGCAGATCGAGGAAGCCATGGTCGCTGCTTTGGGCCAGGCCGTCACCGTCTTCGACAAGTCTGTGACGGACGCCCAGTCCCTCACCACGGACGACCCCGTCAAGTTCGAGTCCGAAATCGCCGCCCTCGGCGACAGCATCGATGCTGCCTCGGATGACATCTCCAGCGCGTTCGAACGGATCCAGCGCGGCTACGACACGAGCGAACTCAACAGCGTCCTGCAGTCCACGTCCGAATGTCGCGGGGCCCCGTTTTAGGGGTCGCCGCCGAAGGCCGCGAGCAGTTCCGCTTCCAGGATCCGTTGCACCTCGATCGCCGGGCGGCCCAGCCGCGCCGCCACAGCCTTCACGTCCTCGAACTCCGGCGTCGCGTGCCGGCGGCCTTCCGCCGTGCTCACCTTCACCCGCACCTCCCCCAGTGTCGAGGCGAACCGCTCCACCCGCCGCTCCGCTTCGTAGCGCCGGAATGGCGTCACGCGCACGCCCAGCGTGGTCGTCTCGCGCAGGAACAGCGCGGCGAAGCGGTGCTCCTCTTCCGGAGTAACCAGCGCGCAGAGCTTGCTCGCCGGGCGGCCCTTCTTCATCCCGATCGCCTCGATCCAGGCGTCGAGCGCGCCTTCCTCCATCAGCCGGTCGCGGGCATGGGCCAGCAAGGCTGCCGGCATGTCGTCGATGTTGGCCGAAAGCTCGACAATCTGCCGCTGGGCCAGCGACGAATGCGCGGCCGAAGCGGGCGCGGGCTCCGGTACGGCGCTCCCGATGAATACGCGCAGCGCGTTCGGGCGTCCGGGCGGGTCGAACGTGCCTGCCCCCGCCCCCTGGCGCTCCACCACGATGGTCGCCGGGCCGGGACGCGCCACGGCCGCCAGGATCGCCGCACCCGTCGGCGTAACGAGTTCGTGGGCCGCCTCCACGAAGCGCACGGCGAACCCGGCCTGCTGCAAAATGGCCGCCGCCGCCGGCCCTGGGGCCGCGGGGAGCGGGCCGTGTTCGCTCTTCACGATCGTGCCCGAGCCCACCGTCACGACCGGGCAGGCCGCGCCCGCGATGCCCAGGTCTTCCAGCGCGAGCATCGTCCCCACGATATCGACCACGGCGTCGATGCCGCCCGCCTCGTGGAGGTGGGGGGTCGCAGTGCGATGGGCGGCCGATTCGCCCGCCGCGAGCGCTGCGATGGCGGCAAGGGCACGCGCCTTCACCCGCTCCGCAAGCCCGCTCGCGGTCACCAGCGCCCGCATCTCGTCGGGCTGGTAGGTGCGTTCCTCCGGGATCTCGACCTTCAGGTGCAGGGCCTCGATCCCGCCGCGCGTCACCCGCTCGGTGTCGATCGCGAAGGCCGGCAGCCCCAGCGTCGCCAGCCCCTCGCGCACCCGCTCGATCGATGCCCCCGCGTCGACGAGCGCCGCCAGCGTCATGTCCCCGGCGATACCGGAGAAGCAGTCGAACACGAGCGTGCGCCCGGCCAGCGTCATTCGTGCCCCCCCGGGGCGGCGCCCCGCGTATCCCGAGCTTCCACCGCCAGACGGTTGATCGTCGCCGCCAGGTAGCCCGCCCCGAAGCCGTTGTCGATGTTCACCACGCTCACCCCGGTCGCGCAGGAATTGAGCATGCCCAGCAGTGCCGCCAGCCCCCCGAACGCCGCGCCATAGCCCACCGATGTCGGCACCGCGATGATCGGGTTCGCCACCAGCCCACCGACCACGCTGGGCAACGCCCCCTCCATGCCCGCGACCACCACCAGCGCGTTCGCCGAGCGCAGCGCCTCGATCCGGTCGGCCAGCCGGTGGAGGCCCGCGACGCCCACGTCGTAGTGCCGGTGTACCCGCGCCCCCACCATCTCCGCCGTGATCGCCGCCTCCTGCGCCACGGGGATGTCCGACGTCCCCGCCGTGACCACGGCCACGTTCCCCACCCGCGCGCGCGGCGAAGGGTCGTACCACGCCAGCCGCGCGTCGGCGTCGTGCTCGATTGCCGGCACGGCTTCGCGCAGCGCTTCCAGGTGTGCCGCCTCCACCCTCGTCACGAGCACGCGCCCGGCTGCGTCGAGGATGTTCCGCGCGATCAGGGCGACCTGCCTGGGCGTCTTTCCCATGGCCAGCACAACCTCCGGCAGCCCATCCCGGATGGCGCGATGGTGGTCGACAGCCGCGAAGCCCAGGTCGTCGTAGGGCGCCGCCGCCAGCCGGGCCGTCGCCGCCTCGATCGTCATTCCGCCGCCGGCGACGGCTTCGAGCAAAGAACGCAGGTCGTCACGGTCCATCCAGAGAGTGTAGCGCGGCACGGGTCAGCCGTCGGCGCGCGTTCGACGCTACCCGGCCGCTCGTCCACCATCTGCCTATGCGCTTCGCGGCGATCGTGGCAGTGGTGGCGATGATGGTGGCGGCGGCCGCCTGCTCCGGTGGCGGCGGCGGCATCTCCGTGACCCTCGCGACGCCCACGCCCACGCAGGCCGCGGGTGCCAACGGACTGCCCGCCGCCAAGGGCGTCCCCACCGCCACCTCCACGCCCATCCCCCCGCCCGAACTGCTCCTTTCGACCACCGATGTCTACCAGGCCGGTACCGTGCTCGTTTCCGTCGTGGGCGAAACCTCCGGCGGCACCGTCACCTTCCTCGAACGCAAGTACCAGCTCACGCAGGGCAAGCAAAGCATGTATGCGTTCGTGGGCGTCGGCACCGAAGACCCCGTCGGCCCCCGCCCGCTCAAGGTCGACTTCACCCTCAAGAACGGCTCGAAGGGCTCCCTCACAGAGACCGTTAACGTCCTCAAGACACAGTGGACCGTCGATTCGCTCACCTTCACCGAGGCCCAGACCGAGGCCCTGCTCGACCCAAAGGTTGTCGAGGCCGAGAACCAGGCTCTCAGCCAGGTCTACGCCACCTACACCCCCCAGAAGCTCTGGGACGGCGCCTGGCAGATCCCCACCGAGGGCAGCCTGACCGCGCGCTTCGGCGAGCAGCGCTCCATCAACGGCAGTGCTCCCTCCGGCCACCACGGTGGCACCGACATCGGCGCGCCCCAGGGCACCCCCGTGTTCGCCACCAACAATGGCAGGGTCGTCATGGCTCGCCAGATGGCCCTCCGCGGGAACATGGTGATCGTCGACCATGGCGGAGGGCTGCTCTCGGGCTACGGTCACATGAGCGCCTTCGCCGTCGCCGAAGGCCAGCTTGTACAGGCTGGCGACCTCATCGGCTATGTCGGCAACACCGGCCTCTCAACGGGCGCCCACCTCCACTGGGAGATGTCCGCCGGCGGCGTCCTCGTCGACGCCCTGCGCTTCACCGACGGCACCAACGGCTTCTAGCTCGCTTCCGCCCGGGGCCGCCGCCACACCGCCGGGGCGGCCGGTTTTCCACAATAATCACCTCCTATACCTGTTCCTGTCGCCAATTCGTGCCGTCCTAACTGATAGGTAAGAATCCGCGGGAGCGGTCCGTGCCAGCACTCGCCGGGTCCCGCGCAGTCTGGGGGGACATATGTTCACCAACCTTGCCGTGCTGCGAGGCGGGCCACTGGCGGTGTGCCCATGACATCGCCACTCCCGAACGAGCTCACGGGGCCCTATCTCCATGTCGTGCCACCGGCAGCGGCCGCCATCGTCCCGGCCACCGACGACCTCCGGCTCATCGTCGAAACCTGCCCCGACCTCATGTGCGTCACCGAAATGGACGGCACCTTCCGCTATGTGAACCCCGCGTTCAAAGCCGTCCTCGGCCACGAACCCGCTGACCTCACGGGCAAGCTCAGCCTCGATTTCATCCACCCCGACGATGTGCCCGGCCTGATCGCCGCGGTCGCCGCCAACCCCGAAGAGACCTCGATCGAGTTCCGCTTCCGCAACGCCGCCGGCGAATGGGTCGACGTCGAGATGAACCGCAAGCTCATGCGCGACGCCCAGGGCGAACCGGCCGGCGCCGTGGTCACGTCCCGCGACATAACCGAGCGGCGCAAGGCCGACCAACGCTTCCGGCTCCTGGCCGACCATTCCCCCGTCGGCATCTATATCGCCCAGGATGGCCGCTTCGTCTTCGTCAACCCCCAGTTCGCGCGCTACACCGGCTACGCCGAGGAGCAGCTGCTCGGCATGAAGCCGCTCGACCTCGTGTTGCCCGAAGACCGCGACTACGTCCGCGAAAACGCCGTCCAGATGCTCAAGGGCGCCCGCTCCTTCGAATACGAATACCGCATCGTCAACCGCGCCGGCGAAACCCGCTGGATCATGGAAAGCGTCATCTCCATCGACTTCCATGGCCGCCGCGCCGCCCTCGGCAACTACATCGACATCACCGACCGCAAGCGCGCCGAGGAACTCCAGCAACGCACCCTCGCCGAACTCGCCCGCTCCAACGAAGAACTCGGCCAGTTTGCCTACGTCGCTTCACACGACCTCCAGGAACCCCTGCGCATGGTCGCGAGCTTCACCCAGCTCCTCTCGCGCCGCTACAAGGGCAAGCTCGACGACGACGCCGACGAGTTCATCCGCTACGCCGTCGACGGCGTCACTCGCATGCAGAACCTCATCAACGATCTGCTCGCCTATTCGCGCGTCGGCACTCGCGGCAAGCCGCCCGAGCCCACCGACTGCGCCTACATCTTCGAACGGGTCCTCGCCAACCTCACCACCGCCGTCCAGGAAAGCGGCGCCACCGTCACCGCTGAAGGCCTGCCCACGGTCATGGCCGACCCCACCCAGCTCGAACAGCTCTTCCAGAACCTCATCGGCAACGCGATCAAGTACCGTGGCGAACGCGCCCCCGTCGTCTCCGTCACCGCCGCCGACGACGGCGGACGCTGGCATTTCATCGTCCGCGACAACGGCATCGGCATCGACCAGGAATACCGCGACCGGATCTTCGTCATCTTCCAGCGGCTTCACGGCAAGGAAGAGTACGAAGGCACCGGCATCGGCCTCGCCATCTGCAAGAAGATCGTCGAGCGCCATGGCGGCCACATCTGGGTGGAATCGGACAAGGGCAAGGGTTCCGCCTTCCACTTCACCATCCCGAGGGAAGGGGGATCAGGACAATGAGTTCAGGAGGACGCCCAGTGGAAGTTCTGCTCGTCGAGGATAGCCCCGGCGATGTGCGCCTCACCCGCGAGGCGCTCAAGGAAGGCAAGGTCCGCAACAACCTCAACGTCGTCTCCGACGGCGTCGAGGCGATGGAGTACCTGCGCCGCGAAGGCCAGTACGCCGGCGCCCTGCGCCCCGACATCGTCTTGCTCGACCTCAACATGCCCCGCAAGGATGGCCGCGAAGTGCTCGCCGAAATGAAGGAGGACCACAGCCTCAAGCGCATCCCCGTCGTCATCCTCACCACCTCCGAGGCCGAGCAGGACATCCTCCGGACCTACGACCTTCACGCCAACTGCTACCTCACCAAGCCCGTCGACCTCGACCAGTTCATCTCTATCGTGAAGTCGGTCGAGGACTTCTGGCTCACGATTGTGAAGCTCCCACGGGACTAGCTGCCGCGATGACCGATCCGATCCGCATCCTGCTTATCGAGGACAACCCCGGCGACGCCGTGCTCTTGCGAGAGACCCTGCGCGATGTCGGCGGCACGGATCAGTTCGCTCTTACCCACGTCATGCGCCTCGAAGAAGGCCTCCAGAAGCTCGCCTCCGCGGTCTTCGATGTCGTGCTGCTCGATCTCTCCCTCCCCGATGGCCACGGCCTCGAGACCTTGAGCCGCACCTACTCCCACGCCGCCGGCACGCCCATCGTCGTCCTTACCGGCCTCAACGACGAAACCCTCGCCGTCCGCGCCGTGCAGGAAGGCGCCCAGGACTACCTGGTCAAGGGCAACGTCGACAGCAACCTCCTCGCCCGCTCCCTCCGTTACGCCATCGAACGCCAGCGGATGATCTCCCAGCTGCGCAAGGCCCGCGAACTCGAACGCCACATGGCCAACCACGACGCGCTTACCGGTCTCCCCAACCGCCAGCTCTTCTACGACCGCCTCGGCCAGGCGATGGGCCACTCCCGCCGCGAAGGCGAATCCGTCGCCGTCCTCTTCCTCGATCTCGATGACTTCAAGCTTCTCAACGATTCCCTCGGCCACGATGTCGGTGACCGGCTGCTGAAGACCGTCGCTGAACGCGTCCAGGCCTGCATCCGCGAAAGCGACACGGCCGCCCGCCTCGGCGGCGACGAGTTCACGTTCATCCTCTACGGCGTCGAGCCGCTCGAATTCCCGTCCGCCGTCGCCCAGAAGATCCTCGATGCCGTCGCCGAACCCGTCGCTTTCGAAGACCACCAGCTCTTCGTCACCGGCAGCATCGGCATCAGCGTCTTCCCCGCCGACGGCGACGACATCGAGACCATCGTCCGCAACGCCGACATGGCCATGTACCGCGCCAAGGCCGCCGGCCACCACTCCTACCAGTTCTACATGCCTTCCATGAACGAACGTGCCATGGAACGGCTCGAAATGGAAAAACAGCTGCGCACCGCCCTCGAAAACGATGCCATCTGGGTGCAGTACCAGCCCCAGGTGGAAATGCGCTCCGGAAAGGTTACCGGCATGGAAGCGCTCGCCCGCTGGCAGAACGCCGCGGGTGACCTCATCGAGCCCGCCCGCTTCATCGCCCTTGCCGAGGAAACCGGCCTCATCATCCCGCTCGGAGAGGGCATCCTCAGGAAGGCCTGTGCCCAGGCGCGCGCGTGGCATTCCGCCGGACTTCCCGTCGCCCGCATGGCCGTCAACCTTTCGCCACGCCAGCTTCAGCGCCGGCCGCCCGGCCGCCACGCCAGCTACGACCCGGTAGAAATGGTCCGCGCCGTCCTCGATGAATCAGGACTCGACCCGGCCACCCTCGAACTCGAAATCACCGAAAGCGTCTTCCTCAAGGATGCCGAGCACGCCATCGAAACCCTCGGGCGCCTCGACGAGATCGGCGTCCGCATCGCCATCGACGATTTCGGGATCGGCTACTCCTCGCTCAACTACCTCAAGCTTCTCCCCGCTTCCACCATCAAGATCGACCGCAGCTTCGTCCGACTCATCAACCGCAACGAACGCGATACCGCCATCGCCTCCGCCATCGTGGCCATGGCCCACAGCCTGAACATGACCGCCATCGCCGAAGGCGTCGAGACCGTCGAACAGTGGGAAGCCCTCCGGCGCCTCGGCTGCGACGAAATGCAGGGCTACCTCTTCAGCCAGGCGCTCAACGCCAACGACGCCACCGCCATGCTGGCGGACCATTTCCGCAAGAGTGCCTGAGCCGCCCCTTACCCCCTCCGCCGGATCACGATCGCCGACGTCGCCACCGAGGCCGCCGCAAACCCGCCCATCACCCACAGCGAGCGCGCGAGGTGCGTGCCCGGCAGGTCCGTAAGTGTTCCTCGAAGGGCGTCCGCGACGTAGGTGGGCGGCAGATCCATGGACACGTGCCGGAACAACGACGGCAGGTACTCCTTCGGGAAAAGCACCGGGGCGAAAAGCAGCACATAGAACGTTAGAAACTGTGCCACCGCGTCCGTGAGTTGTGGAGACGGCGAGAACATGGCCGCCGCCACACCCACACCTGCCGTCGCCAGAACCGCCAGAACCGCGACTGGCAGCAGGGCAGGCTCCACCGTCAGCGGCAGGTCGTAGTGCCAGGCTCCGAATGCCACCGCGAGCGCTGTCGCCGGCAACGAAAGGATGGCGACATACAGGATCTGGGCGATCAGGTAGGCTTCGCGGCTCACTGGCAGCGTCATCATGTAATCCAATCGCCCTTCGGCCTTGTCCTGTGAAAGCTTCCGAGGCAGCATTATGAGCCCCACTGCAACCACGGCCTGGGCCGCCGCGCCCGTCGTCAGGAAGAGCGCCTCCGCCTCGGTGATCTCAGGGATGAAGTAGCCGAAGCCAAGGATCAGTCCCATTGAGAAGAGCACTCTCATCTCGAAGATCGTCAAGAAGCCGTCGCGCCGCATCAGCATCTCCATGCGGAACAGTTCCAGACATGCGCGCACGGGATTCATGGCTACCCCCTCCTCCGCACGGAAACGGCGCTGGCTGCCAGCGAAACCAAGGTGAAACCCGCCATCGCCGCCATCGACCGCGCGAGGTGCGTGCCCGGCAGGTCGGTGAGTGTTCCCCGCAGGGCGTCGGCGACGTAGGTGGGCGGCAGGTAGACCGACGCGTGCCGCAGCAGCGAGGGCAGGTACTCCTTCGGGAAGAGCACCGGGGCGAAGAGCAGCACGTAGAAGATGATGAGTTGGGTCAGCATGTTCGTGAGCTGCGCGTAGGGCGAAAGCACCGCCATCGCCACGCCCACTCCCGCCAGTGAGAGCACCGCCAGCACCGCCACCAGCAGCACCACCGGCTCCACCGTCAGCGACAGGTCGTAGTGCCACGCCCCGAAGGCCACCGCCAGCGCCGTCGCCGGCAGCGAGAGGACGCCCACGAACAGGACCTGCGAGAAGACGTACGCCTCCCGGCTCACCGGCCGCGTCATCATGTAGTCCAGCCGTCCCTCGGCCTTGTCCTGCGAATGCTTCTGAGGCAGCATCTCCCGCCCCACGGCGACC
>Ga0153916_10001956_pt1 | contig 15065 bp, 8 predicted proteins | sample Opewatmetagenome_FD_109642 | JGI IMG/M metagenome (GOLD analysis project Ga0153916, IMG submission 109642) | Freshwater wetland microbial communities from Ohio, USA - Open water 3 Core 3 Depth 4 metaG | ecosystem: Environmental > Aquatic > Freshwater > Wetlands | place: USA: Ohio, Lake Erie, Old...
GCGCCCTGGCCGGTATCGTCGGAGCCAAGAAGGGCGTCCGCTGGCACTTGGTCACCAAGGAATCCGCCAAAGCCTACGAGAAGAAGCACCCCCGGCACGTCTGGGGGAAGTGCTGAAAAGAATAGCCCCAGCCAAGAAAGGAGAGCCTTTGATGATGACCCGGAGAAGCATTATGGGTATTTGTGTTTTTCTGGCCATGGGAGCCGGCCTACTGTCCGCCGTCGAGACGCCGCTGCTCCTCCAACAGCCGACCCTAAGCCAAACTCAAGTTGTCTTCGCCTTTGCCGGAGACCTCTGGACCGTTTCCAGGGATGGAGGCGAGGCCAGGCAGCTCACCACAGGAATAGGGACCGAGAGGGATCCCTTCTTTTCTCCTGACGGGGCCCAGGTTGCCTTTAGCGGAGAATATGAGGGGAACATGGACGTCTATGTGGTTCCGGCGGGCGGCGGAGTCCCCAATCGCCTGACTTATCATCCCGGGCCGGATCGGGTCATAGGCTGGACTCCCGACGGAAAGCGAATCATTTTCCTATCGGGCCGGCATGATCCCTCAGGGATGGGCATCACCCGGTTTCACACGGTCGGTCCGGAAGGCGGGTATCCCGAGGAGCTTCCCCTTCCGTCCGGCGTGACCGCCTCCTTCTCCGCGGACGGGAAGCGCCTGGCCTATGTCCCCACTCTGCAGTGGCAGATAGCCTGGAAGCGCTACCGCGGGGGGCAGACAACACCCGTCTGGCTGGTCGACCTGGCGGACCTCAAGGTCGAGAAGATCCCGCGCGACAACTCCAACGATTCCAACCCGATGTGGATTGGCGACAAAGTCTATTTCCTGTCGGACCGGAACGGCCCCGTGACGCTGTTCGTCTACGATATCAACTCCAAAAAGGTCGAACCGGTGATCCCGAACGACGGCCTCGACCTTAAGGCCGCGTCGGCCGGCCCCGGGGCCATCGTCTATGAGCAGTTCGGCTCGCTCAACCTCTTTGACCTGGCCACCGGGAAAGCTCAAAAATTGAATATCACCCTGAACGGGGACTTCCCCGAGGTCCGTCCGCACTATGTCAAAGTCGGCCAGAAGATCGCCAATGTCAACGTCTCGCCGACCGGGGTCCGGGCTGTCTTCGAGGCGCGGGGCGAAATCCTGACCGTCCCGGCCGAGAAAGGCGACATCCGGAACCTCACGCGAACCCCGGGAATCATGGAGCGCGACCCCTCCTGGTCGCCGGATGGAAAATGGATCGCCTACTTCTCGGACGAATCGGGTGAGTATAACCTCCACATCATCGACCAGGCCGGCAAAGAACCGGCGAAAAAGATCGCCCTGGCCGAGCAGCCGTCCTTTTACTACCGGCCGATGTGGTCTCCCGACAGCAAGAAGATCGCCTATAACGACAAGCACTTGACCGTGTGGTATCTGGACATCGAGAAGGGAATCCCCGTCAAAGTTGACACCACCTACTACTACAGCCCTGCATTCCAATGGGACTTCACCTGGTCGCCTGACAGCCGCTGGCTGACCTACACCAAGCAACTCCCAAGTCACATGAACGTCGTCATGGTCTACTCGCTGGAAACGGGGAAAACGATCCAGCTCAGCGACGGCCTGAGCGACGCCAAGTTCCCTGTTTTCGACAAGAGCGGAAAATACATTTTCTTCACGGCCAGCACGGATATGGGCCTCACCCCCGGCTGGCTCAACATGTCCAGCATGGACCGGCCTGTGACCCGGAGCGTCTATGTCATGGTCCTGCGAAAGGACCTGCCTTCGCCGCTGGCTCCGGAGAGCGATGAAGAGAAGGGCAAGGAGGAAGAAAAGGCCGAGAAGAAGGACGAGAAGAAGCCCGGGGAAAAGAAAGAAGCCGAAAAAGCGACCGATGCATCAAAGGACAAAGACAAGGAAAAGCCCAAGGAGCCCGAGAAAGTCAACATCGACTTCGATAACATCGGTCAGAGGATCCTGGCCCTGCCCATCCCCGCCAAAAACTACCTGAGTCTGGCCGCGGGCAAGGAAGGGATGATCTATGTGTTGGAAGCGCCCCCTCTCCTGAGCGGTCTATTTTCGGGCGGCGGAGGGATGACTCTCCAGAAGTTCGACCTCGCCCAGAGAAAATTGGAGAAGTTCCTGGACAATGTGAATGCTTTCGTTATCTCCGCCAATGGGGAGAAAATTCTCTACGCCTCGGCCCAGAAATGGACGATCGCCCCGACCACGGGGCCAGTTGAGCCCGGCAAGGGCCTTCTCCGGACGGACGAAATGGAGGTCTATACCGAGCCCCGGGTCGAATGGAAGCAGATGTACCACGAGGTCTGGCGGATAGAGCGCGATTTCTTCTATGACCCCGGCGCCCACGGTCTCGACCTCAAGGCCGCTGAGAAGAAATATTCCATCTACCTCGACGGCCTCGCCAGCCGACAGGACCTGAATTATCTTTTTGAGGAAATGCTCGGGGAGCTGACCTGCGGTCACGTCTTCGTCGGCGGAGGCGACCTGCCGGAGGTTAAGCCTGTGCGAGTCGGACTGCTCGGAGCCGATTACACCATCGAGAACGGCCGCTACAGGTTTGCCCGCGTCTATAACGGCGAGAACTGGAATCCCGAGCTCCGGGCCCCGCTGACCCAGCCGGGGGTCAATGTCAAGGAAGGCGAGTACCTGATCTCCGTAAACGGCCGGGAAGTGAAGGCCCCGGACGAGGTTTACAAGTTCTTTGAAGCCACGGCCGGCCGCCAGGTGGTCCTAAAAGTCGGGCCGAACCCGGACGGCAAGGACGCCCGCGAGGTCACCGTCGTGCCGCTTCCGGACGAGTCCGGGCTCCGCCATCTCGCCTGGATCGAGGACAACCGCCGCAAGGTGGACAAGCTGAGCAACGGCCGGCTGGCCTATGTCTTTCTCCCCGACACCGGGCAGGGCGGGTTCACCAACTTCAATCGCTACTATTTCGCCCAGGTCGGAAAAGACGGCGCCATCATCGATGAGCGCTATAACGGCGGCGGTCTGATCGCCGATTACATCATCGATTATATGCGGCGGCCGCTGATGGGCTACTTCGCGTCCCGCGATGGCGCCGACTACATCACTCCAGTGGGCTCGATCTACGGCCCCAAGGTCATGATCATCAATGAGTATGCCGGCTCGGGCGGCGACATGATGCCCTGGCTCTTCCGCGCCGCCGGGATCGGACCTCTCGTCGGCAAGAGGACTTGGGGAGGCCTGGTCGGAATGGCCGGAGCGGCCCCGCTCATGGACGGAGGGTTCACGGGAGCGCCCCAGAGCGGATTCTGGAATCCCAACGGCACCTGGGATGTCGAGAACCATGGCGTCGACCCGGATGTTGAGGTCGAGAATGACCCCGCTTCGGTTAGAGCGGGCCATGATCCCCAGCTTGAAAAGGCCGTCCAGGTCTGCCTCGACCTCCTGGCCAAAAATCCGCCTCCCAAGCACAAGAAGCCGGCTTACCCGAATTATCATCAGAAGCTCTAACAAGGGAATCGGCATGAGTTCCTCGGGAGGTGGACACTTCGGCTACACGGGCCGCTGGGCTTTCGTCGACCTGACAAGCCGCTTGGTCCGGATCGCGCCGGCCGACCCGGACATCTGCCGTGACTACGTGGGAGGGCGGGGCGTCCAGGCCCGGCTGATCTATGAGCATCTCAAACTTATGGCCCCGCTCCGCGACCCGCTCGCTCCCGAGAATAGGCTCATGCTCGGCACAGCCGCTCCCAACGATACGTTCATCCCCACGGCGGGCCGCGGCTCCTGTTCGTTCGTCAGCCCGATGACCCGCTCGCCTGAGCCTGCGGTCTGGGTCCCTGGGCACAAACCGCTCTACGGGCTACTGACCCATTCCAGCGCCGGCGGGCTTTTCCCCAACATGCTGAAGCGCGCCGGAATCGACCAGCTGATCATCGACGGCCGGGCCGACCGTCCCGTCCGCCTCCTCGTGACCGAGGACGCCGTCCGGATCATCGAGGCCGAGGAAGAACTCTTTGAGACCGTGGAAGGCCGCAGAACCGTTCGGCCCGCCTCGGCCATTACCGATTTCCTGACCGCAAAGTATCCGGGCTCAGCGACGATGTGCCTTGGCCCAGCCGGCTGGAACGGAGTCGCCTTTGCCTGTCTGACCGGCGATCATCACCGCAACTTCGGCCGGGGAGGAGCAGGCGCCGTCATGGGCTCTAAGAACCTGGTCGCCGTGACCGCTCTGGGCAAAAGACAAACCGCTTATGCTGATTCCGAATCGTTCCAAAAGCTGAGCAAGGAACTCGACGGCCAGGTCAAGGCCCATGTCGGCGACCCGGCCTGGACGGCGTCATTTCGGCCGGCCACCGGCACAACGTGGTGGCTCGACCGGGCCTTCAACGGCCGCTACCTGGGCAAGCAGGGGGGCTATCTCCCTTGGCACAATTTCGATGAAGGCTGGTTCGACCCGGCCGCCTACGCTAAGGTCAGCACCGACGCCTTCCTAGCAACCGCCGGAAGGCCCAAGGTCTGCAACCGCTGCCGGCACGTCATGTGCACGCGTTCGGCCAGGGTCGAGTCGGGTCCATATGCGGGAGAGGGGGTGCGGCCCGAGTTCGAAACGATCGCCCTATGGATCAATTGCTGCATCACCGACCGCGATGCCATCTTCCATCTCAACCGTCTCTGTAACGAATTGGGGGTCGACACGATGACCTTCGGAGGCGTGACCGCCGGCGCCATGGACCTCGAGGAGAAAGGATTGTTGAAGAAATTCGGGGAAGCGCCGAAGTTCGGCGATGCCCCGGGCATGATCCGGTTCCTGGAAGACATCGCCTACTTGAGGGGAGATCTGGGCCGGGTTTTCGCCCGTCATTCCGACTCCGCCATCGCCGAGGTCGGGGCCGGCGCGACATCGGCTGACCTCGAGGCTATCGCCCGCTGTGTCGTCACGGCCTACGGGGGACTTGGCTACGCAGGCATCGAACCCAAAGTTTTCCCCGGGATGTTCACGGCCTACGGCACTTCCAACCGCGGCCGGGGCGACCACACTTACGCCTGGACAATCCAAGCCGAGGAGGGCGGGCTGGAGGGCGCGGAGAAGCTGGCCGTGTACGTCGCCTCAGGACAAGCGGGAAAGGCGCTGGTCGATTCTCTCGGGCTGTGTGATTTCTTCCCGGAATCGATCACCACGGACCTCTTCCTCGGCCTGTACAAGGCGCTGACGGGGATCGAATATACAGCGGAATCCCTGAGCGCCTGCGGAGAGAGGATCTGGAACCTCGAGCGTCACTTCAACAACATTCAGGGCCGCGACCGCTCCTATGATGCTTACGTACCACCCAAGATGACCGTACCCCTTACGGCTGGGGCGCACAAAGGCCGGGCGGTCGACCTGGAGTATTACCGCCAGATCCTGGACGCCTATTACGCTCACTATGGCTGGACGGCCGACGGCCACGTCCCCACGGAGAAACGCAAAGAATTCTAGTCGATTTCCGATCACCTCATCTCGAACGGTATGCGGTCCCCTCCGCCGACATAAAACACTTGCCCCTGTGATCCAGTCGACCCATCCGCGCCAAACTGAAGGGGGCCTTCCTAACGAAAATTAACCAAATCTTGACAACTCCATGACAAGTCGGGGGGGAGGATGATGCATCTTAAGGGTGCTCGATCATGAGAGCAAATGTCCTGAACAAGGAGGAACACATGAAAAGGGTCGTTTTCGGTCTTCTGGTTGTCGGATTGGTGACGGCAGGAGCTGTCCAGGAGGCGTCCGCCCAGGAGAAAAGAGTGGACTTGAGCTTGAACCTGGGCGTCCAGACCAACCTCTATTCAGAAACCTCATTCGATAATGCCTGGTTCAGCCTGGATTTCCGGGCCGGGGTCCGTCTCGGCCGGTCCTTCGAAATCAGCCCCGAAGTCATGGCGGCGGTTGACGACAGTCTCGGCTTCGGGGCCGTCTGGCTTTATCCGGGCGTGATGCTGAATTACACCCCCGGCATTTTCTTTGTCGGGGTCGGGGCCGTCCTGCCGGTCTGGTTGACGGGCGATGAATCCGATACCGGCAATCTTGCTCCTAAGATCAACCTCGGTTTCAGGAGCGGGCATTTCACCGTGACGGCCTATCTGTTCACCTGGACGGAGAGCGGTATGGGCTTCCTTGATTACAATTTTGTCGGCGCTACCCTTGGATACAGGTTCTAGATCGGTCCGGAGGGCCTGAGCCGGTGGCTTAGCGGGGACCGGTTAGCATCCGCTTCTGGGCTTTCTTCTCGGCAAAGGTGCGCGGCACGTAAACCGGCTCACCCGTGACCGGGTCAAACCCGGTGTGATACATGCAGGTGGAGCGGGTCATCGGCGTCGGCGTGAAAATCTGGACGCCTTCGACCGGCCTCTCCCCTTCCCGCTCGAGTTTTTCGAGATGCCGGGCCAGCTCCCCGGCCTCCCTTTCCGATGTCCCCGGATGCGCCACCATATAATAGCCCTTGAGTTCCTGCCTTCGTCCCCGGCTGAGCTGCCTGAAAAGCCGGCGGAACTCCTCGCTCCGGTCCCGGCCTTTGTTCATCAGGCGCAATACACGCGGCGAGACATGCTCAGGGGCGATCTTGAGCCACCCGCTGACGTGGTGAGCGCACAGCTCCCGGAGATACTCGCTGCTCTCCAAAGCCAGATCGTAGCGAATGCCGCTCCGAACAAAGACTTTCTTGACTCCGGGAACGGCCCGCGCCCGCTTCATCAACCGGATGAGCCGCCCGTGACTGCGGTCGAGCGTCTTGCAGGGCAGGCATCTTCCTTCAGGGCAGGGCTTCGGGCAGTCCATCCCGTACATGTTGGCCGTCGGCCCCCCCAGGTCGTCGATGTATCCCTTGAACTCGGGATGCCGGGTTAGCCGCCGGATCTCTTCGAGGATGGACTCCTCGCTCCGAGAGACGACCCGGTCGCCCTGATGGAGAGTCAGTGAGCAGAACGAGCAGTCTCCGATGCAGCCGCGGTGGGTGACGACAGAGAACCGGGCCAGAGCGAGCTCGGGATAGTCAGGGGGGACATTGCGGGAAAATGGAAGACCGTATATCCGATCCAGGTCCGCGGTCGTATATTCCGGCAATGGATACTGGAGCACGAAGCGGCCGGCATGAGCTTGGGCGAGGCTCCGGCGGTTGGAAAAAAGACGCTGGGCCTCGCCGAATTTAGCCGGATCCTGACTCACCTCTTCGTACGAAGGGATGACCTCAAAACCGCCGGGAAGCTCCCGGCGGACGATACACGTGCCCGGTACTCCGAGGAGATCCTCATCTTTGCCCAAGCGGCGGGCGATCTCCAAGGCCTGCTTCTCGCCGGGTCCGTAAACAAGGATATCCGCCCGGGAATCCAGGAGGAGGCTGCGCCGGACCTTGTTCTCCCAGTAATCGTAATGGGCGAAACGCCGCAGCGAAGCCTCTATCCCGCCCAGGACGATCCTCGAATCAGGGTGAAGATGTTTAACCTTATTGGCGTACACTAGGACGGCCCGGTCGGGGATCCCGGAGTGGTAGGGAACATGAGGGTCCCGGGCTCTTTCTCTCTTCAATGAAGTGTAATTGACCAGCATGCTGTCCATGGAGCCGGATGTGATTCCAAAATATAGGCGCGGCCGGCCGAGCTTGAGGAAATCCTCGTCCCCCTTCCAGTCCGGCCGCCCGACAACCCCGACCTTGTAGCCCTTGGCATCGAGCGCGCGGGCGATGATGCCGGCCGCAGAAAGGGGATGGTCGACGTAGGGCTCGCCGCTTACGAGGATGATATCGAAATCGCGGCCGAAGGTGGCGATCATGGGTTTATCTTCCTATTAATACTCGGCCTTGCGGAAACAATACAAGCTGAAAGCGGAATCGGCGATGAGCAGTCCCCCCGCTGCGAGGAACGGATAGACCAGGCCGAAGCGGAACCCCAGCGATGAGAAGACGAGCGCCCCGACCATGTGCCCGCAGGTCATCACGGTTTGCAGGACGGCCGAGCTCCCGCCGATGCTTTGCTTTTCGAAAAGCCGGGAGATGAAGAGGACAACCAGCGCGCCCAGCAGGCCGTCGCCGGCCTCGTGAACCAGCCGGAAGATGAAGGACAGAGCCAGGCTATGGTTGACCATCAGGATCAGGCCAACGCCTGAGAGGAACAGGGAAACAAAAAAGAGCCTCTTGTTGACTTTCAGGTTAAAGGGAATGGTGCCGATGAGGAATTGGGAGAAGGCCAGGGCCAGCAGGGAGAGAGAAATGTAAAGGGAAAGCGATAAGGTGCTGAGGTTGAAGTACTGCCTGAGGAAGGGGCTGTAGACCGTGCCCTCCAGCCCCCAGTGAAGCCCGATGACGAATATCATGGCGGAGAAAAGAAGCGTCTTTGGCCGGAGCAGGCTTCCCCTATAGACTTGGCGGGGTACCGGAGCGAAGCGGATGCTATTCAGGGACGGGACAAAGGCCTGAACGGCCAGCAGGAAGCCCGCAAAGGCGATAAAAAGCACGGAGAATCCGGCTGAGGTCACGATCAGTCCCCCGAGGATGGGGCCGGCTGCCGAGCCCAGGGATTGCCAGAAGACAAGACGGCTGTACTTCCTGTTCTGATCGATCGCCGTCTCGTCCTTGTAGTACAGGCTGTTGATGGAAACATCCAAGGCATTATTAGCCAGGCCGAGGAAAAGAAAGATCGCGGCCGTGGGGAGGAAGCTGTGGACCCGGCTGAGCATAAGGAGCATCAGGGTGAACAAACCCAGGGCGCCATGGATGATTTCCTTGATGGAAAACCGGTCGTTCGCCCAACCCGTGGGAAAGGAAAAGAAAAGCGGAGCAAACGCGTAGAGAGAGGTCACGATGCCGATTTCCCATCCCCTGAATCCCAGCTGCAAGAAATGGAGGGGAACGAGAAAGAAGATGGCGTTAACCGCCAGCTTGCGGCAAAAGTTGATGAGGTGAATCCTGCGCTGCGAGATCATGGCTCTCTCAAAGCAGGATATTATAGCAGGAAGGGGCGGGCCAAAAAATTGACAGCCCGGAAAAAACGAAGCTATAATCGCGGCCGGATGGTTACCTCTGCGGACTTCGGACGACTCGTCCTCCGGCCCCTCCTCTATTTGGGAAAACAGGAGATCCGGCGCGAGCGCGGCGGGTATCTTTTCGATTACGAAAAGGAGATGCTCAGCCGGGAAGAGCTCGAGGCCCTTTTCCAGGAGGCCGACCGTCTGTCGCGCCGGCTTGGAGTTCCTCTGGTCAGCCAGTTCGACTTCGGGAAGTACGACCAGGACTCGGCCGCCGGGAGGAAAGTGCCATGAGGACCCGACCGGGATCGCCGCCGGCTGGAGTCGAGGACGACCTGGGCCAGGCCGGGCTGCCTCTTTGTCGAGAGCCCTGGGAGAACTACTATATCCTGCGCCGCGGCATTATGCCCTGCTGCTACGGGAACCCCATCATCGGCCCGATGCCGGAATACGCCGCGGTCTGGAACTCGCCCGAGCTTCAAGAGATCCGGCGCTATCTGAGTCAAGGCCGGCTCAGCCCCTACTGCCTGAAAAGTCCGGGCTGCCCGATCGTTCAGAGGGTCCTGGAGGCCGGGTCGACTACCCCAACCGGCCTCACGAAAAAATCGTCCAGGGGGCGGAGGATTCTCAGGACCGTCAGCCGACTTCTGTTCGGCGTTCCCGGCCGCCTCCGGCGGACTTGGAAACGCGGCTAGCGAAGAGTCCCGAGCTTCCTTTTCAGGTTTTCGAGCTCTAACCTGGCCTTCCGGATGTTGACGTCGCTCTCGCCCTTGGAGTTCTCCAGGTAAAGCCCGAGGTAGCGGACGGCCTCCTCGAGGCGTCCGGCCTTTTCACAGGCCACAGCCAGGTTGAAATAGCCGACCGGCGTCGGCTGGATGGCCAGGGCCTGTTTCAGGTAAGACACCGCCTGTTCGAATTCGCCGAGGTAGGAATGGGCCATGCCGGCGTACTGGAGGAAGGCCTGTTCCTCGGGAAAATCGGCGATCAATTTCTCGTAAATATCGATCGCTTCTCTAAATTTGCCGCTCGACGCCAGGTTCCCCGCATAGTTTGTTCTCAGGTACCTGCTTTCCGGTTCAACCGCCAGACCGCGTTCATAATAAGTCCGGGCCCCTTCCGTGCGGCCCGTCTGATCCAGGATGGTGGCGCAGACGGTCAGGGCATCCATGTTCCGAGGGTCCAAAGCCAGGACTTTTTCCATCGTCTCCAGAGCCTCCCGGGATTTCCCCGTGACCAGATATGTGTGTCCCAGCCGGACCAGGAGAATCAAGGAATCCGGGACGAAGGCGATGCCTTGCTTCAGGGTCTCGATGGCCTGGTCGAATTCTTTCTGCATCGCCTGGAGAATCGCCAGATTGACATAGGCGGCGGGAGAAGCGGGGATTTCCTTCAGAATCCGGCCGTAGACCCTTTCGGCCTCCGGATATTGTTGTTCGTACTCAAAGGCCTGCGCCTGCTGGATCAGCTTGAGGATGTCAATTTTGTCTTTCGGATCAGGAAAAACCGAGCCGGGCTTGGCCGGAGCGAAATTCACATAACCCAGGGACCTGAGTTTTTCCAGGTCTTCGGCCCTGGTTCCCGCCGGCTCCCCCGAGGCCGTGCCGCCGGAACCAAGCCGGAGGAGTTCATTTTCCAGCTTCGTCTTGAGCGCGGCGGCTTTGTCCGCCTCCACGCCGTACAGATTTTTGTTTTCTAAGGGATCGGTCTTCAGGTCATAGAGCTCCGGCCGCGGGGCCTGGATGAATTTCCAAAGTCCTGAAATAATTCCGACGAGCTCTGACCAGCCGAAGCTTTCCCGGGGATAAAATGTTTCAATCAAGCTGTCGAGGTCTTTCCCGGCCTTTCCCTTGAGTCGGAGGACCAGGCTCTCTCCCTGCATGCCCGCGGCCTCGTCTTTAAGGCCGACGAGCTCCAGGATGGTCGGAGCCACGTCGACCAGACGGACCTGGCTTTCGCTGACTCGAGGACGCGGGAAAATACGGCGGTTATGGAAGATGAGCGGCACCCGGAGCTCCTCTTCATAAAGGAAGATCCCGTGGCCGGTCTCCACCTTGTCGCCCAGCCCTTCCCCGTGGTCCCCGGCAGCGATGATGATGGTCTTCTCCAAAATTCCCTTCGTTCGGAGCCTGTCCAGGATCGCTCCGACGTAATTGTCCATGTAGGCGATTTCGCCGTCATAGAGGCGGCCGCTGAACTCTTCTCTATAGGGTGGAGGCGGGTCGTACGGCAGATGCGGGTCGTAGTAATGAACCCAGGCGAAAAACCGGTTGCTCCAGTTGTCCTCCAGCCAGCGGGAAAACCGGTCAAAAGTCCCTTCGGCCCGCCGTTCCGCATTCGTGCTTTTGAGCGTCGCCTGAGATTGAAACGTATCGTCGTAAACATCGAAGCCCCGGTCGAGGCCGAATCGGGAATCGACCGAAAATGACGACACAAAGGCGGCCGTCGCGTAGCCGCGACCCTTCAGGGTTTCGGCCAGGCTCCTTATTCCCGCGGGCAGAGCATGACCGTTGTTGCGCACTCCGTGCGCTACGGGATAGAGGCCCGATAGGATCGATACATGCGAAGGCAGGGTCATGGGCGCCTGGCAATAAACCCGGACAAACCGCATTCCCTCCCGGGCCAGGCCGTCGAGATAAGGAGTTTTCGCCTGCGCAAACCCGTAACAGCCGAGATGATCGGCCCGCGTTGTGTCCAGTGTTATGAGCAGGATATTAAAGGTGGATGTATCTGGTAGCTTGATTCTGCTTTTGCCCGGGGTGATGATAAAAAAATAGATGAGGCAGCCCAGGGCTGCCGCCGCAAGCCCGATACTCCACCAGATAAGTCCTGACCGCTTGTCAGGTTTCTGCGTTTGAGGCTTTCGAGAAACGTTCTTTTGTGGGGGGGGGGTTGTCCTCGTCTTGTTGCTCATCAAGTGCGGTTCACAAAACTCCTCATTCGGCCCGCTTCAGGATTCCAGCTTAGCCCAGTTTTCAAAATAGTCAAGAAAAAGGCCCGTCCCTCTCGGGAAGGACGGGCCTTTTTGTCAGCTGCTGCTTGTGCTTGCGGATCAGAAGGAGAACTTGAAACCCAATCTCGCGGACCAGGGAGAGAACCGGGTATCCCACTTGTTGTATCCGGTGCTCACGTCGTTCGAGTCCGCAACCATCTGCCTCCAATTGGCTGCCAATGTCCCGTCAAGGATCTCCTCGTCAGTGGCATAGATGCCGTCCAAGTTGTAATCGCGGTTCACGCTCTGGATTGTACTGGTATTAAAGATGTTGTTGACCTGGAGGTTGATGGAGGCCCTGTATTTATCGCCGAGCTTTAAGGTGTACTCGAGGAAAAGGTCGGCCCAGAAGGTGAACGGCAGCCGGCCCAGGTCCCCGCGATTATTGACCAACATCCACCTGTCGTTGAGAAAAACCTTCGTCGTCACGGGAAATCCGCTACGGCCGTAGCCGATTGCGCCCACAGTCAGGCCGAACGGGAACGTATAGGCGCCGTAGGCCTTGATGAAGTGGGTCCTGTCCTGGGGCAGGGGGCCCTGGAGGACCTTACCCTTGGCGTCGTACATGATGAACCAGTCGTCGTAGTACAGTTCGACGTTCGGGCCAACGCGGGCAACACCGGGATAGTCATAGCCGACTTCATCGGAGGTGGCCAGGCCGGAATAGTTCCCCTCGATCCGACTCAGAGTATAGTTGATGCCGCCCTGCCAGTTGTCGCTGAACCGTTTTTCCAAGGCGATGTTCAGGCCGTAGTAATCCCGTGTCGCTTTCGGGCTCGGCCATTGGTTGTCGGCAAACTTTCCACCCTGGGAAACCGGCAGGGACCAGCCGAAGCCGGGGTTGCAGATATAAAAAGTCTCAACCCAGTTCAAAGTGCCCGTTACCGGATCGGTCTCCTGGCTCCACACGCCCACGTCTTCGATGGTGCGAATGAGGTGCTTGTTGACTAAGCGTACGGATAGAGAAACGTTCTCCGACAGCCTCTGCTCGGCGCCGACGGAGATCTCCCGCTGCGCGGTCGGCTTCAGGTCCGGGTCGACCCGGCCGAAGGAAGGCGGCAGGAAATCGAGACTTCCGATGTACGTGCCGCCAGCGGCCTGGCTGGTCGGATCGTCGAACACGCCGCTGGCCGCGATTTGCGTCCAATCCAGCGTGTTGAGGGCATAATAATCCTGCACGCGCTTCCAGCCGCCGAAGGTGAGCTCGGCCATGTAGAGCTTCATGACATCGTAGTAGATGCCGTAGCTGGCGAAGACCTTGGTTCTGGAATTCCCGAAGACATCATAGATTACGCCCAACCGGGGGGCCAGCGCATCGCCCAAGTTGAACTTGACGGGTTCGGCCGTGTAATTCGCGTAGCGCTTATCGTTGGTCATGGACGGGATGACCTGGCCCTCGGCGCGGAGGCCGAAATTGATGGTCAGCCGGTTCTTGATCGTCCAGGAATCCTGGGCGAAGAGAGAAAAGTTGTTGGCGTGGATGTTCCAGAAGCCTCCGTTAATCGGCTGGGTGAAGGAACCCCGGATGTAATAATAACCGTATTGGCCGTAGTTGGGAGTGCCCGGGTCAGCATCGACGCCGATAGGATCGCCCAAAGCATAGGTGGTACGTCCGAAGCCCATATAGACCCTGGGGTGGAGTGTCGTTTGGTCGTAGTTTTCGTGAAGATAGGTATAGCCGATTCCGGCCTTCAGAGCGTGCTCACCCATCCAGTTGACGAAGTAGGAAACGTCCAGGTTGTTGCTGATCTTTTCTTTCAAGTCACTCTTCAACTCGCGGTAGGTCCCGGCAGAGGTCCACCACCTGGAATGGACCAGATCCGGATTGGCCGCATAAAAGGGGTCATTCGCGAAGTCCGTGTTCCCATAGTTGAAGTAGTATGTCGTGCTGTCCGGGGGGCGGATTTGCTGATCGGTCGTGCTCCAGGAGTGCCAGCCGCCCCGGTAGCTGATGAGCAGGTCGTTACCGACGGCATAATCCGCAGTCAGCGCGGCGGTCCAATTCGGATAGTTGTATCCTTCCTTCCCCCATTCATAAGCCGAATCGTCATAGCCGAGCAGGCTGGGAAGGGTTCCCCGGTACTGGTAGAAATTGTTAATGTAGCTCGCGGACAGCCGGAGCCCTTTCAAGGGGGCGGCCGAGAGCTTCAGGGAGCCGTTGTAATCGTGGTTCGTGTTCTTGAATGTGGAGAACGGCCCCTCCCGGTAGTTGAAATCCCTCAGCGCCGTCGTCTTATAGTAGATCGGGTTGAAGGAGCCGAAGAACCACAGCTTGTCCTTGATAATATAACCGCCGAGGCTGAAAACCCCCTCCAGCCGGTAATAACTGTCCCTGTCCTTCCCGCCGTTGAAATAGAGGTTGTCGTTGTTGGCGTATTCCCAGACGGTGTAGTCGTCCAGGTTCTGCCTGAGGTAGTCCCTGGAATGTCCCAGCATCAACTGGTTGTTGTTCTCATAAAAGGCCATGATGTCGCCGTGGAACTCGTTGCCGCCGGCCCGGGTGATGACTTGGATGACGCCGCCCATCGAGCCGCCGAATTCAGCATTGTAGCCCGAAGCCGTGACCTTGACCTCATCCAGCAGCTCGAGAACAACGCTCTGGCCCTCGGTCCCATAATGAAAATCCGTCACATCAGCGCCGTCCGCATACCACACGTTCTCGGCGCCTGACGCGCCGTCGACCGAAGTGCCCGCTACGGCATCCTCATTCGTAACGCCGGGGATAGTGCTGACGAGAGAATTGAAGTTCCTTCCCCGAGGAAGGCTCATGAAGATGTCCTTGGTCATGGTCATTCCCTTGACCGTGCTCTTGACGTCGATCAAGGGGGACTGACCCACGACCGTGACCTCTTCTTCGACGGTCGCCTGCTCGAGAGTGGCGTTCAGGGCCAGGGTCTGGGACAGGTCCAGGTAGATCCCCTTCCGGATCAGCGTCTTGAACCCGGACAGGGTGAAGGTGATTTCAAAGGTGCCGGACGGAAGAGCCATCAAACGGTAGGTCCCGTTGACATCGCTGACCGTGGAGGCCCGGCCGACCAGCTTGGGGCTGGTGGCTTCAACGGTCACTCCGGGGAGAGGATTCCCTTGATCGTCAGCGACCTTTCCGATGATCC
>Ga0153916_10001957_pt1 | contig 15064 bp, 9 predicted proteins | sample Opewatmetagenome_FD_109642 | JGI IMG/M metagenome (GOLD analysis project Ga0153916, IMG submission 109642) | Freshwater wetland microbial communities from Ohio, USA - Open water 3 Core 3 Depth 4 metaG | ecosystem: Environmental > Aquatic > Freshwater > Wetlands | place: USA: Ohio, Lake Erie, Old...
ACGGCAGCGGGCATGCGCTCCCAGTCCACGGTCTTCTCGATATCGAGGCGGCCCTTAAGGGCCCGGAAGATTTCTTTAGTGTGGTGGGGAAGCTTCCAGGTCTCAGGATCCTGGGGGTCGCCAACTATGGCGAAGGCTTCCTTGGGGAGCCCTTCCTTGGTCTTTTCCCTTTTAAGTGCTTCTGTTAGTTTGCTCATGGTTCTCCTTGTATTTGAGATTGCTTCGCTCCGAGATTCTTCGCTTCGAGATCCTTCGCTACGCTCAGGATGACATTAGTCATCGGTGTAGAACTGGCGCTGGACTATGCGGTTGGCCTGGGCGACCTGCTTGAGCTTCTGGTCGTAACGGTCGAGGCGATCCTTGCCCCAGGCCTTGTAGCTCTGAGTGCCATATCTACCAGCGATAGTAGCTCTATCCACAGTATAAGCGGCTGCCGACATGGCCAGGTAGCCGGTGGCGCCCAGGACTATGATCTCCTCGTGCTCGGCGGGGATGGTGGTGGAGCTGGCGGTGAGAGTATGGACCTTAAGCCATCTGACCCTGGCATCGGTGCCATCTCCCTCATCCTCCATGTAAAGATGGCCGGCATAGCGCTCAAAGTGCTGCATATATTTCGGACTCTTGCCCATGGGAAACTCGACGGATGCTACCTGCAACAAGCCGCTGAGGCCTGAGATATCGAGCTCAGTGTCACCGTCGGTAGTGGCGATATCGGTCTGCTGCTCGATGGGGGCGTGGAGGGGAATACTCCAGGACAGCTCGCTGAATAGCCCCCTCGACCTCATCATCCGTCCAGCGGTAATTTTCCTCTTCGGTGTCCTGGAGGTCCTCACGGACCCGGGCGGTCATTTGGGTTAGGTTCATGTTATCACCTCACGAGATTGCCACGCCCTGACAAGTCGGGGCTCGCAATGACATAAGGCAGTGAGGATGGGGAGGGGGTTCGACCTGCCCCCTCCCCGCCTCAAACCCGAAATGAGGAGGTGTAAATTGCCCGCCTGCGCTAAAGCTTTGGCGGGCAAGCGTGCCAGGAGATTGCTTCTGGATTCTTCGCGGCGAGATTCTTCGCTTCGAGATCCTTCGCTACGCTCAGGATGACACAAGACAATGCTACCTGGCATGGGCATTAGTCTCTGACTCCCGTGACCATGGCGGCTTTGACTACAGAAAAGAGGGCCAAGGATACATACCACTTGACCCTGGTACGTGAAGCATCCTTGGTCTCCAGGGACCCGAGACGCTCGACCTGAATCATCTCGGGGCTGGTGAGACCGCAGACGGCACCCTCGCCCATCTGGAAGGCAAAGATGGCCGAGCAATCCGAGGACGTGCCCACGACGTAGTTATCCTTGACCCAATCGGAGATGGCCACGGGGATGCCATTGAAATACTCAACGACCCTGCCGAGTTCACCCTCTCCGATGAGGAGATTGGTACCGGCGGCCCTGGCCAGGGTAATTATCTTCCTGCGGGACCGGCGGCTCATTAAGAGCAAGTCGGGCTTGCCGCCTCGGACCAGGTCAGGGAGCTTGTCCAGGGTGGCCAGGGTGAGGGAGGCACCGTTGGCTCCGGAGCCGAGATGACTGCCGAGTCGGCATGTCCAGACGACGGTATTATCGGTCTTGGTGGCGCCTTCGGCAGTGGGCCAGTCGGGCTCTGAGGCTCCCGACGTGCCAGCAGTGGTGCACTCGTAGCGGAATCCGTTCTCAAGGCCGGCAGTGGGCACAACGAACTGGCCCAGGGTGTAGGCGGTGCTGGCCTCCCAGGCTGTGCCCTTAAGCAGCTTATGGAGGCCATCGGGCTGGTTAGCGTCGACGCCTGAGTCGCCGTTAAGGAAGGTGTTCTCAAACTCGTGCCTAAGAGCCTTGGCTTTCTGCTCGATGACGGCGGCCTCGAGGTCCTGGATATTGGAGCGGGTAGCCTTAAGGAAATTATCGACATCGGCGTCTCCACCCAGGACACAGAGGCTAGCGGAGCATTGCTCGAAGGCGGGCTCGGAGGTCGTCCAGGTACCTGATACCGGGGCGTACCAGCCAACGGTGGGCAAGGTCTTCTCCCGGTTGTACTTCAGGCTATTACCGACAATCTGAATGAAGGGCAGCTTCTCCAGGATGGGACTATCCTTGATTACTGTCTCGATGATTCCTTTAAGAAGAATATCGGTCGAGAGTTTACTGGCTTCGGCTAGGGAGATAGTCATGTTTTACTACCCCCTTGCGCTGTAGCTTGTGCCGTGGGTCCTGCTTGAGCAGGTTGTCCATTCCGGTCTTGCAGGCTATCGTCCACAATCTTCATCTCATTGGCGCCAATAATGGCCTGGATGCCCAAAGAGTGAAGGTTGTAGAGGTTGGCCTGTGAAGTCTCGTTCGTGTGCTGCTGGGATCTCTGGGCCAGGAAGTGCAAAGCGAGTGTCGCCAGGACACTCAGGATGGCAATCCCGATAATGGCCCAAACTCCCATTTCGATAATATCTATCATTTAACTAGTTCCTCCTTTTTTAAGTTTGCTTCGTCACTACGTTCCTCGCAATGACGTGATTCCAGCGGCGATCTTTTCCCGAGGGGAAAGTCCCTCGAGTGATATCTCGCCCCTGGTGGGTGCTCCGGCCGGGACTTTAGCCTCTTTGGCCTTGGCCTCGAGGGCCTTCTTGACCGACTCGGCGATGGAGAGGGCCTTGGCTACCGAGGCGTCAATTTCCTCGATAGTGCCGCCGATGATGACGTCTTTGGGGATAGTGGAATTAGCGGCCCTGACGACATCGAGGTATTTGGCCACGGCCTTAGCGTGGGTGTCCTTGACCTGGCTAAGCTCGGTGGCTGCTGCCTCGCTGGCCTGTTGGACGACATTTAACGAGGCCTGGATCTCAGCGATGCGTTTATCCTTCTCAGCCAGGGCGGCCTCAGCGGCAGACTTTGCCTTCTTCTCCTCTTCGAGTTCGGCCTTGATGGCCTCTAAGTCCTCAGCGCTGGATGCCCCGTTAGATTCCGGAGCTCCCCCCGGATTGGTCTTGGGGCCGACCCGAAGGTTCTCCGGGGGCTTCTGTGGTTCTTGAGATTCTTTCTTTTCTTCTGGCATAGTTACTCCTTTGAGTTATTTCCCCGTTTTCACGAGGATTCATTCGGGCACTTCCATTTCTGCGGCAACCGCTCTCTCTCTCGCTCCGCCGCGAGTGGAGGTTGCCCTAAACTCCTTATTCATTTCCAGGATCTTCTTCCTTTCCTCTAACCAGCGATTAAACTCCTCATCGGGGTCCTGGATCCCGATTTCATCCATAGCGGTCCTGCGGCTGTGGACTCCCGCCTGGACTAAGAGCTGCTCGGTCTGGGCTTGTGTGGTGACATCTTGCGGCAGTATCGAACCCCAGACTACTCTATGGTTCACTCCCTCAAAGTTCTCGTGCATATACATCTCACCCAGCTTTAATATCATGTCGTTTCGCTGGTGATAGACGTTGGTCCTGATGGTACGTTTCCGTATTACCTTCTGAATCAAGCTGCCGAGCTCAATTCTCAAAGCTGAACCTGAGAGGTCCCTCTCGGCTCCTCCCCAGGCGGCCCGGGGAAGCTCGGAGATGTCGTGCAACGAGCGGTATAGCAAATCAATATAATCGACATGCAGCCGTACTCCGCCGCCTTGCAGCAAGTCCAGAAGATAAGCCCTAGCGTCCTCGGGTATTGTCCATAGGGCGCCGGGCTGGACCTTGATGTCCTCGGCTGAAGCCACATTCTCCAGGACGGCGATGGGGTTTCCTGACAATTCTAAGATACGGGATAGCTGGCTCAGGGCTCGGTTAAGCTCCCGCTGAGGCTGGACCAGGACAGGGATATCGGACTCGCCCCAGAACTTCTTGGGCTGCTTGACGTTGGGTAAGATGACGAAGGGGATAAAGCCGTAGGGGTTGGGCTTGGACTCGATAATATCGTTGTCCAGGTAAAGCGCGAAGTCCTTAGCCGTCCAGAGCTCGGTGATGGTGGCTTGCTTCTTCTCAAGGCTCCGTCCGTAAAGGATGGCTATTTCGTCCTGGGTGAGGGTGTATCTGGAAGCCATCCGCCAGACTCGCGAGGTATCATCTCCCAGCCACCAGGCGAAGATGCCGGAAACGTCGGGGGCGGTGATGCGGATACGCTTCTCATCAGTATCCCAGATCACTTTATAGCAGCCGTCGCCCAGGATGGCGGTGTCAATCTCCGTCTCGTAATCAAGTTGCTGGAGGTTGTTCTGTTCATAGACCTGGCGGAGGAACTGCTCAGCTTTTCTGACACGGGCTTTGAGCTCGTCGGTTTCCTCGCGGGGATAGCAGGCAAAGCTCTGCCCCTGCATGAGGAAGCTGGTGACCTTGTCGATGGAAACTTTGGCGTAGTTGAAGACGAGCTGGCGGTGGCGGGATGTCTGCTGCCACTGGCTGCCCTGGTAGAAATCGAGGTTGGTGCGATAGTTGGCAAGGCGCGTGGTATCCAAACGATTCAAAGAATCTGGGGTAAAGCTTGTCCTCGAACCAAGTGAAGGATCAGTCATCTCTTAATGCCTTCTTTGGCTGCTCTATAATGGGATTGCTTCGCCTGACGAAGTCAGCCTCGCAACGACATGAAGGAAGTGTCATTGCGAGCACCTGAAAGATGCGTGGCAATCTCCATCCTCAACAGCCTCGACCAGAGATTGCGGAGCTTGTTCCGAGTGAAACGAGGAATCTCGGCTTCTCGCAATGACAGGGGGCGAGGTTGCTTCCACCACCTTCAGCCATCTCTGTACCGTTCTCGGGCTCACCTCAAATATGCGGGCAATGTCCTTAACGCTTTTCCCCTCCCGCCTGAGCTCCAGCATCCTCTCGGCGCGCCTGACCTTTAAGAACCTCTCCTTCCCCCAGGGCTCTTCCTCAAGACAATTAGGAAATGGGCAGTTAAGGCAGGAGGGAAAGAGCTCACAACCCTCATCTTGGTAGGGAAATTCCTCGGGCAATAAATCCCAGAGCAACTTTTCTTCCATGATTGACCATAAATTAGCACTGTTGTTCTAAAAGAGCAAGGAAATTTTGTCCTGTTCCACCTTTACCAGCACCTTCACCCTACCCCTAACCCTCTCCCATCGAGGGAGAGAGGACAAAAGTAGATTTACGAAATATAATTAATATAATAATGTAGTTGTCCAAGTCATTCTGCCCCGGGTCTCCAACTCAACCGCAGATTTGGTGAGTGAGAATCTATTAGGCAGACCCGATAAATTCGACAACCACGGATTCGAGTGTTATTGCAACCCCCGATTTATCGGGGCGTGGCAATCCCCACGGCTAAATTCCAAATGCCAAACAAATACCCCTGAAATACAAAAATAGCGGAAGTAACAAGAATGCAGAATCCAGTAGCCAGGAAATCCTCTGAATGCTGAATTCTGACTACTGGCTACTGACTACTGTTTACTAGTTTCCAGATTTGGTTCTTGGGATTTGGGCTTTCCCACCGCTGTAGGGGCAGTTTAGGCGTGGTGCAGGCCCGTCCCCACGTTCTTTTGCCCGCGTAAATTGTAAAAAAATAGAGTTGACCCCATTTCTTACCCTATTGACAAAAGGAAGCTGGCTGTTATAATAAATTTAAGCTATTTGGTAAATTTTTTTTGATTTACCTATTGACAAAAGCGGATATATAGTTATATAGTTAATATACGCCTGTATTGGGCGGGCGTTTGCGTTGTTGTTTGTAGGAATACAGGCAGGACTTTAACAATTGAATATCGACTGTGTAGCAAACAATAGAAAGGAGGTGATGCCTATAGCCAAGTCCCGAAGCGAATTGGCTCTACTAGCAGCGCCCCGTCTTCACGACCAAACGTCCCCTTCTTAAGATAAGAGGAGCAAGGGGAGTTATGAAGGCAAAGCGGGGTCTGTTAATGGGTTCGCCGAGGGGGAAGAGAACAATGCCTGGCCCGGGCATGATGACGACCGAATAATAATATGTAGTTGCCCAATTGACAGGCCTGATAAGCCAGGCAACTACAAATTAAAATTAAAATTGAAAAGGGCAGCCTGAAATGAGGCAGGCTTAAAAAAATAGGTTTACTGAATAAAATGATGAAACTCGAGCCTGGAGAGGTCGAGTCCGGGTGAGAGTAAAAAGAAAAGATTTGTCATGGGTTTGATTAGTACGAGCGTAGAAATATGCAATCCCCATAATGGCGTAAAGCTTGAGATGCTTGATCTCTTGCTTGATATCGGCGCCGCCTTTACCGCGCTTCTGTTCCAGAATTTAATTGTCGAAAGGAATGGCACCAGCGTGCCATGTGGGGCAGGCAACGCTCGTGACCAATAAAGCAATGGCAAATACGTTTTGTAATATATAAGGAGGAATAAATGAGTAAAACAAGAAATTGGTATACGAGGGCAATTTATCTAATGGTGGTCCTGGCATTCATGCTGGGGCTGGCCATCATGCCAGCAATGGTGGCAGCACAAGTCTTGCCCTCGCTGGTGCCCAACATTGACTTCAACGTCAAGGGCTCCACCCATAAGGTCTGTATCGACTGGGGTAGTTATAATAGCTCAATGTACCAGACGGACTGGTGGCTGGTGCCAGGTGAGATATTGGGTCTCGATGAGATAGTCGTCCTGGAACCCAGCGGCCCCAATCCGTACAGTGGAAATGAATCTTACGCGCAAACCATCAAGGAGAAAGGGCTCATAGATAATGTGTCCTGCATCGAGCTCCAAGCCATGAAGGTGGGCGACGTCCATATCTACGTGGACATTATCGATACCAGAACTGGTCTATCCATACTGGAACAACCCCTTCAAGCCGAGAAAAAATGGGGTGAGCTTGACCACACAGAATTGGATGTTAACCCTGAAATATCCGGAGTTCAAAATACCGAGGCAGTGGAGTTTCCTTACGGATCTACAGGAATCTACGAAGAGACTATAACGGATACAGTCTATGCTTGGCACCCCGAGTGGGGAGTTCAGCTTGTGGACAATGCTATAGTCCACTGGTGGCTGGTCAAAGACACCGGCGACAACCAAGCTTGGGTAGATTCGCTGATGGCTTACCTTTTTGCTCATAACGGCACTTGTAACCCTGAGGAGACGGATTACTGGGCAGCGTGTGGCAAGTACGTTTGGGATGAGATAGGCAATCCCTGGGATTACATCAACAACTGGGCAACATCGGGCGACAGACCTGTTGACACGAGTATCTTCTCGTGGAATGCCATTGATGTCCCTGGTGCAATTGAAAGTCCCTTGTATGCCTGGGCTACAAGCGATGACGGCATAGCCACAGCTACATTATCCGTGAATGTGACTAACCTTATAGCTTGCACCACGTACAAGGTTATGATTGTGGTTCTTGTGGCCTATCCGGGCGGCAGCACTCCTCAGGACGACCCGTTTCACGGGGAGAACATCATCTGCCTGGAGAAAGGCAAGAAACAGTTCCACAAGGGTAAGGCACCTGAGATATCCGAGGTGAAGACCCCGCAACTGAGATGGGCTGGCGAGAAAATCGTCCTGGAGAAGGACTGGGAGGTTGCACCTTCCTACACAGAGGATTACGTAGACCTTGGTGACGGCTATTGGGCCGACAACATCTGGGTTAATCTTTACGCCGCTATCTACAATCTGGAAGAGGGGAGCGTTGGTAACCTGGAGCCGATTTCAGATGCTGCTGGCTTCACTCTCTCGGTGCCAGGTGCTAGCGGCATCTATGTCACTCTCGACTATCTCGGGCTTCCCGCTGGAGCCCAGCAAGTGATTTGCCCTCTGGGCGGCTACTATTATGACTTTATCGACGGTGTAGAGGACGAGGGCTGGGGAGGCTATAGCGATACCCAGTGCATCCTGTCCACGCAGCAGTCCGGGCAGGCTGACGTCAACGCCGCCCTCTACGAAGTGTCGCTGCATATTTATCTAGAGGGCTCCCCTGGCGGCCCGACTACACAAATCATAGAGGCTGCTTTCAATGGTCCAGTTATGAACTATGGCTTCCTGGTCTATTTCCTGGAATTCGAGGATATCACTCTGGCTGAGGACATCACCTCGTTGGAATCGTTGGCCGATGTAGAACCAGATGAGAGCACCCCGGTGGCCGTTCGGGTGAGAGGCTTCTTCGATTACAGATACAGCCACCTGATGGCTACCACCAGAGAGGAGAAACCTATTGACCTCGACGGCGATGGCGTGGCTGATAAGATACTGCCCGCTGGAAGATATGTCCTGCCTGATGACTGGTGGTTGATAGCGGGGACAAAGAATGTCTCCCTGCGACCCAACTTTGACCTCATGGATCAGGCTAACCTCGATAACATCGTAAGTCCGGTTGACACCAATTTTGACCATGAAGAGGAGCTTGGTCCTTACAGTCCTGTCAGAACCGTAGAACCCCTGGATGGCGTGGCCGAATACCCGACCATCGGACCCTTCAGCACATACCAGCTCTGGAGCAAGGACGACATGTGGATTACCTCAGCTAATGTTCCCTCTAGTGCTTGGTGGACACCAAACTGGAAACGCAACACCGTAGTTCCCGATGGCCTAATTACCAAGTGGGATGCTCCGATGCCCCAGGCTCTGGTCATCTTCAATGTCGTTAGCAACATTGGCACTGTATCCGGGCTGGACAAGGGCGCCCTTGAGGGCTACGGATTCGAGTGGTCTGGGAACGGCCCAGTGTATCAATCCCCATACTATGCTGTAGAGATACCTGCCAACTGGCAGATACCGCCAGGCTATAACTGGTTAAGCTGGGCGCGGGACCCCGGGTACATATTCTATTACTTCGCAATTATGGGACCTTACGACTTCTGGAAAGACCTGGGGGTGAAGTCCATAATCAGTAACACCGATGAAGACCCGATAGACCCCAAGGATGTGGAGGTCTACTCCGACAACCACGGCATCGCGGGAGTGTCTGTTGATCCTTTGGGGGTCCTGAATATGGCGACCATCACAGCCACGGCGGAGTACCCCTACACACCCAAGAGAGCCAAGTATGGACCGATTGAGTCCGAACCAATTGACATCGGCTCGGGTGTAATACCTACACACCTCGACCCGGACTTCGAAGCTACACCCAGGAACGGTACTGCTCCACTCACAGTCAGCTTCGACCCTAGCTGGACTAAATATGGAACGCCTCCGTATATCAAAGCCGAGTGGAACTTCGGCGATGGCAGCGCCATTGAAACGTTCACTGGTAGCTGGAACACACCCGCTGATATACCAATGACCAGCCATACCTACTATAATACTGGAAACTTCACGGTACGACTGACAATAACCGATAGCAGCCTACCTCTACCCCAGGTAAACACTGAGGAAAAGAAGGACTACATCACAGTCGTTGGTGGTATCCCGGTGACCGTAACCTGGAACCTGCTGTGGGGTCTGGATGAGGATCCAACGGCGATCAACATCTATACTTACAATGGTGTTGCCGTGACCCTGGCTGACGTAGACGCCACCATGCCCGACGGCTTGATGATCTGGTATTACGGTGGTCCTGGAGTTGGTAATCTGTTCTACAAGCAAGGCTGGGGCGCATATAACACGCTGACGACCCTGGCTCATGACGCCGGCGTGATTGGCCTTGTGCCTACTGCCTCTGTCTGGGACATACCCCAAGGCTAAAATAGCATAACAACCTGGCACTGGGTGGGGAAGCCCGCCTGGTGCCAGGTTAGAAGTAGCGATTAAGAACTGTAAATTAAATAAGATGAATAGAAAGGAGGGAAGATGTCAAGATTATGGAAACTGACCGCAGTGCTTGCGGTAATGATATTGACGCTGCTGGCTGCCGTGCCTGCTTTGGCAACAGTACTTCCCACTCCCGCTATATACCTGTGCACAGTTTATGAGGAAGGTAACCTCGTCGGAGCGGGAAAGACAGTGGAAGCTTTTATGGGCGGGGGAAGTACGGCAGTAGCATCAGCGACAACAGATGGCGCCGGTAAAGCTTTGATAAGCTTTTCGGTGCAGGACACTGACCTAGGCAAAGAGTTGACCTTCAAAGTAGATGGCTTTGACGCTGACGAAACGCCTGATGTAGATATATCCATCGAAGGGTTATCTGTAACACTGGATTACAGTCCTGCGGCAGCCGTTTACTACACCCTGACGGTAACGCCAAACCCGGCTGGCGCTGGGACGGTGGCCAAGGACCCTGACCTGGCAGAATATCTGGAGAACGAGGTGGTAACACTTACCGCTAGCCCGAACGCCGGCTACATATTCAAGAACTGGAGCGAAGACGCTAGCGGCACCAACCCAACAGTCCAGGTAACCATGGATGGCAACAAGACCGTCACGGCCAACTTTGAACAGGTGTTTACACTGGATATATTTGTAAACCCGTCTGGTGCGGGAACTATAACCGTGAACCCTACCCTGGCAGAGTATCCGGAGGACACAGTGGTGACACTCACCGCTAACCCGAATGCTGGCTACGGATTCAAGAACTGGAGCGGAGACGCTAGCGGCAGCAACCCAACAGTCCAGATAACCATGGATGCCGATAAGAGCGTCACAGCCAACTTTGTACCGGTGTATACACTGGCGGTAACGATAAGCCCATCTGGCAAGGGAACTGTGGCTAAGAACCCTGACCTGGCAGAATATCTGGAAGGCACGTCGGTGACACTCTACGCTACCGCGATTTCTGGCTACAGATTTAAGAACTGGAGCGGAGATGCTAGCGGCACTAACCCAACAGTACAGGTAACCATGAATGCCAACAAGAGCGTCACGGCCAACTTTGAACCTGTATATACCCTTACGATAACAGTAAGCCCATCTGGCAAGGGGACTGTGACCAAGAACCCTAACCTGGCAGAATATGCGCCTGGTACAGAGGTGACACTCACCGCTACCCCGACTGTTGCTGGCTGGAGATTCAGCCACTGGAGCGGAGCTGCTAGCGGCACCAACCCAACAATCACGGTAACCATGGATGCTAATAAGAGCGTCACGGCGTACTTTGAACAGACTTTTGCCGCGTGGCTATATGATAAATTTGTCAAGTGCCTATAAGACATTGATAGTTAAATAATGATTTTAAAGAAAGGGGGTGATGCCTATGGAAAGTCCTGAAGCGAATCGCCATTGTCCTGGCTCCCCCCTCTTAAAGCAAGAGGGGCAAGGGGAGTTATGAACCCAGAGCGGGGCATCTTAAAGGATTCGCCGAGGGGGAGAGAAAAAAGTGCCTGGCCCGGGCAAAAATGCCTTACCGTATTTCTTCGCCCTTCAAGGGAGAGAATTAAGGTGAGGGTGAAAAGGGCAGCCTGAAATGAGGCAGGCTTAGAGAATGGGTTTACTGAAATAAAAAGTAATTAAGAACTTGAGCCTGGAGGGGTCGACTTCAGGCGAGAGTGAAAATAAGTTGAATATATAAGGAAATACAAGGAGGAAATGAAATAATGACTAAGACAAGAGCATGGCCAGTGAAGGTAATATATATGCTCATCGCTGCGGCACTGGCCATCAGTCTAATGATTATAGCGGCACCAACCCAGAGAGTGAGCGCCAACCCAGGTCTCAGCGAGTGGACCAAGGTCTCTACTCCATCTGAGGAGGACTGGGTGCTGGCGCCTGACTCTACAATAGTTGATATTGCCGTGGCTGAGGACGGGGGAGTAGCCTATGCTATCGTGGATAAGGCGGAGGACTACCTTCTGAAGTCCACGGATAGTGCCGCCACCTGGAAGGACATAACCGATGCCCTGGAAGATGTAGACGATACAGCATCCATAAGTGTGTTGGAGCGAGTCGCCACTGACGGTGTGGACGCTGATTTCGTGGCTGTCGCCCTTCGGGAGGCGGGCGAACTCCGTGTTTACATCTCTGACGACGGCGGCGATACTTTCGAGGACGCTGGTGAAGTTGAGGATGTCGTTTCTCTCGACGCAGTCTACGAACTCGCCGTCTCCCCCGCAGTAGCTGGCAAGCGTGAGATCGCCATCGGCGGCCAGAGTGGGAGCACCGCCCTGATTTTCCGCTCCAAGGTTACTGAAGATTCGGCTGGTGCCTGGGACGATGCCAGGTATACCGGCTGGGTGACTGGTTCCGCTGTTGTTGACATCCATTTCACCCCCAGTTGGGCTGCGGACAAGACCATCCTGGTTGCCACTGCTAACAATACCGCTGTCTTCCTGCAGTTCGGCAGCTGGGGAACGAGCGAAGGCTGGAACAAGAATTCAAGTCTGGCCATCGATGCTGTGACCGTAATTACAGGTAAAACCATCCCATGGTCATCCCTTAAAGGAGCCACAGCAGGCATAGCTACGCCCAAGGACTACTCTGGACGGAACTCCGTCAGCAGGTATGTCTGGGTAAACGTGAACTACCTTGATAGTGGTAACCCAGTAGGCAAGATATTCCGTGTGAAGAATACGGAGGTTAAAGCAGTCATCCAGCAGATCGAGGACACGCCCTGGCTGACCAACGTATCTTATCTGGGCTACATATCTGAGGGTAAGGCTATCGCCGGCGTGCTCGGCAACGGAGCCAATGACGATGCAGCTTGTTGCGAGGGCGTTCAAGTCTTTCGCAATGGTAACATCGCCAACATGGATATCTGCTGCAGAGAATGGGATGCGGCTTGCAAGCCGCCAACCGGGATATGGGCCATGAAGGCATTCTACGTAAGTGCCGACAAGGCTTATGCTGTTGCCATTGAGGGCTCTTCCTATGACGAGAGCGCCTGGTCGGTAAGCTTCGACGATGGCGACACCTGGAACCAGATCAGTCTGGTTGACACCTACATTGACTACCTGTCGGACGTTGCCGTTTCGCCCAACTGCAACAAGATGATGCTAGTCAGCATCAACCTCGGGCATGGTTGCTTCTGCGACAGCGTCTGGCTGAATGCCGACGACCTTGCCGAGGCTCCCGAGTACAGCGACAAATGGCTGAGGACCTGGTGTGGACAGCTCGACGAAGAGTATGGTCTGCTCAGGCTAGCTCCCGAGGAAACGAATGGCGATACCGTCTATCTCGTTGACCGCGGGACCGACAGAGTGTACTGGAATGAACTCGAAACCCTGGCTTGCTGGCACACGGGCGCCGGTGCCACGGTAGACGATATCGCTGACCTGGCACTAAAGGACAAAGAGACCATCTACGCCCTGGACGAAGATGGCAGCCTTGCCATGTCCGATGACTACGCTGTTGGCTGGCAAACCGACGTGGACAGCAAGGTCGACAATGGTTGGACAATCGCCGTTAAGGGCGACGACATACTTGTCGGCGGCCAGGATGGAGATGTTTCACACTCCACCGATGGCGGCGAGACCTTCACCGAGCTGGAGGAGGTACCCACTATTGCCGGCTACGTCACAGTGGCCTTTGATAGTTTCTTCGACACCAACGACACCATCTATGCTGCCACAATCGAGGAATGTCCGAGTGTGCAGGGCGGTGTCTATCGCTGGGTCATTGACGAGAGCGACGAATGGAAAGACCTCGGTGCCAACAATAATTACGGCTATACCGGCCTAGTGCTGGGACGCAATCCGGGTAACCCCATGAGCAGCGCTAGTACCGGCGGCGTTCTCTACGCCAGCTATGTCGGAGAAACGTGTGATACTGATTGGTCCGATGCTGATGATTGGTTTAATTGTTGGAAGGGGGTTGACAAGTGTTGGTACACCGGCGTGGCTCGCTGCTTGACTCCCGCTGGAGAAATCTCGTGCGAGAAGTGTATTGAGTGGGATTACCTAACTGTTGGGCTCACTGACGGCAAAAAAGAGGCCTTCTACATGATGCCCAACGCATTGAAGATTTGCGGCTGCCTAGAGCCAACTACCAACACCGAGCTCTTTGCCATTGATGGCATATTTGACACTGATGGTCCGGGCTATGACATGGACGAAGGCAAAGATGGCACTGTTTGGACCTTTGAGGACTGTTATGCCAAGAAGGCTCCCGAACTGACAGCTCCTGCTAATAACGTGACCATCCCGGCTGACTGCTATTGCGAAAACTTGCCATTTACCCTCAGGTGGGATGCCGTCTGCGATGCCTGCTACTATGACGTTCAGATTGCGCTGGACGACAAATTTACCAATGTGGTAGATTCTAACTATGTAGAAGGTGTGCAAGACGAACTAGGAGCAACAGGTGTCAGTTACGTCGTCCAGGACATCCTCACTTGTGAGGTCACCTACTACTGGAGAGTCAGGGCGCATCAGGCCGAGACCTGTCAAGTCATCCACAGTTGGTGGTCTGATGCAGGGTTCATCACGGTTGCCCCCAGTGCGGAACAGGGCGCCATCACCCTTGTCGCTCCTGTGCCTGGAGACACCGGTGTCGCCACAAAGAATGTGGGCTTCAGTTGGAACTTGCTAGCAGATGCCAATAGGTTCGACTGGGTGCTGTCAACCAACGCCGACTTGTCCAGCCCCTTCGACAGCAAGGCCAGCCTGACCAACAAAGCCTACACTTGCACCAAGACGCTGGCCTACGGCACCACCTACTACTGGCAGGTGAAAGCCTACAAGAATGGCACTCTCCTGACCACGAGCGCTGTAGGCGTCTTTACTACTGCACCAACGGGTGCGTTCTGTTGTCCAATTGACGGTCTGTGCTTCGAGACTGAGCAACTACTTAAAGACCACACCGCTGCGGAGCACCCAGCTCAGCCCGCAACCCCATTGTGGGTGTGGATAGTTATCGCTATCGGCGCTATCCTAGTGATTGTGGTCATTGTGCTCATTTTCAGAACTCGTCGGGCGTGATAACACTCACCTGACCCCGAATTCCCAAAGGGGGCGACTCTAAGAGTCGCCCCCTTTCTCATAACCCCTTTTATACCCCTTACCTTAAGGGGGATAAACAAGGAGCCCCTCTTAGGATAAGAGGGGGTAGTATGAATAAGTCCTCCGCCGCGAACATAACCCATCTATTCCCCCTTGTCTTAAGGGGGGACCGTAAAAGCTGCGGGGTTTGGCCCCTTACTTTTTCTGGCTATTTTCGTTTATAATAGCGAGAACACGAGGTTATATAAAATTCCTCTCCATCGATGGGAGAGGATGAAGGTGAGGGTGAAATCCCCCTCCCTCTAACTCCCTCCCACACGGGGACGGAGAG
>Ga0153916_10001958_pt1 | contig 15057 bp, 14 predicted proteins | sample Opewatmetagenome_FD_109642 | JGI IMG/M metagenome (GOLD analysis project Ga0153916, IMG submission 109642) | Freshwater wetland microbial communities from Ohio, USA - Open water 3 Core 3 Depth 4 metaG | ecosystem: Environmental > Aquatic > Freshwater > Wetlands | place: USA: Ohio, Lake Erie...
ATGGTTTTCTGTCAACTATCCTGCGGATTTCAAAAGAATCAACAACATGAGTTCTCACGAGTCGCTCAGATTTCTAGAAGTCTAGGTTCGTGGAGGGCCAAGGATCTAGTTGTGCACTAATCGCTTCTTTCTCATGTAGACTGTTACGGCAAAAAGGACGATCGAGACAAGGCCAAGTGAAATCGCTGGCAAGGGAAACTCCGGGATTACTGGGTTTGCAATCTCAATTATGTTGATCTGGACCGGCTCAGGTGGTGGTAGAAGCGAAACGGGGTTGCATATGACCGCTACGATTTGACCAAATGTTGGAATGTAACCAGTGCCATTTGCAGCCGTATCGTTTATGATTTCCCAGGTCACGGTTTCCGTTTCTGGTGGAACCGCGGAGGAGTCGGTGAAATTGATGAAATACCATATCGCGTTTTGAATATTGGTGGCCTCTCCCTTCTTGTGGTTTAGGATGTAGTTTACCATGTCCCACCTCTGGTCCTTCAATGTACCATTTGGGGGGTCGAGACTGGAGTACAATATTACGTCGTGTGTCGCGGGACTTAGGGCCATTTGAGCTGTTGCGTCGACACACCATCCAGGATACGTGCTGTTGGATACATCATAGCCTGACGGAACGTCAAACAACGATGTATTGAAAAAGGTCTCAGTGCCGTTGCGGACCTCAATCTTGACTATTGTGGAGGGAGGGAGATTAAGCCCACCGTCCGAGGCACTGACATGATAAACGGACATTGACGCAAACGTGATTGCGACGATGAAGCATCCTAGGAAAAGAGCGATGCCGATCCTGATATTTGTTTTCATCTTCCAAATCTCCATTACGCTTTTCGAATTACTTTTAGTAGCAATGAATTTATAAGTCTTTTATCTATCCATCGAGACATAAAGCTACTTATTGCACTTTTCAATGCTCCTTGACACGCACTCGCGTGTGGTAAGCTCAAAAACCTTCTTTCTTTCGCTGTTTGATCTGATCAGGTGTACTTAGTTGGCAATTTTAAGAGCGCGCGCAACGAACGGCGCGCTAAGAGCTAAGTGCACAATTGAAAAATCAGGTTCGCCTGCTTATGATTGTTTGCTTGTCTGATTTTGCTAATGATTGGTATTCTCTGACGACGGCAGTCGTAGCAAACGTCAAACTCAAGGCGGTGAGGCTAAGCGTTATCGGAGCAAGACGAATACCCCAGGGCGTGTAATTCAACAGTAACCCCACTATTGGCACAAGCGCCAAACTCATTCCTAAGCTTAGGACCGCGCGTTCAATCAGATCCAGGTTTCTGTCATTTGTCTTGAGTGGAAGTTCCCTCGGGAAGAGTGCTTTGATGAAAGTGTAACCGGGAAGCCAAAGGATGAAGACTGAGCCGAGCACATAACGAAGAGCCACGAAGGGATATGCGCCTTCTGGGATTGCAAAAACTGACACTGTTGTAGCGATAGCAATGGCAAAAGTGACCCAGTACCACAAAGCTGCATTTGTCCTGAGGAACGGCATGAGGTTATGAGGCAATGCATTTTTTGGTTCGAATTGGAGTTTTCCTTCGTTCTGGAGTTCGAGCAGGGCTTCGACGATTACTTTCTCCGTGATTGATGGAAATTGTTCGTGCATTTCCTTGACCAGTTGGTCAGCCGTTTTCGGTTTGTGCTCTCTGGTTGTTCCGAGAATTGCTTCTTTCAGCATTTGTTCTGGATGCTTCTCAGTCAAAGCATGTCGGTCCTCAATAGTCTATTATTTTGTGTGGAAGGATATAAAGTGACTACGGAAAGCGCTCGCTAACTTAAGTCTAGAAGACTGTGACCATTGTTCTATGCAGTTGTACTGCGAACGTTCTTCAGGAAATTCCGTAGATCGTTGCTGCTATTCGAATAGCAACCGTGGTTAGAAACAGAATCGATGTTGTCATCGCTGCGTTTTTTAGTCTTTTCTTGTTTATTCGGAGGTTCGCCGCACCGTAGTAGGGTGAAAGAATTTCAGATGTTACGAGGAGAACAATCGCAGTCACCGCAAGAACTAAGCTGATGTCCCATAAGCCGAGGGGGAAGGCAGGAGTCATATGTACGGTTCCTCGATTATTATGTACTTGGTCTCGCTTGTTAAACCGTCTTCACTTATTTTTTCATTCAGGATCTGAGTCGGTTTGCCTGTCGCTTTGGCGAAGGCTATAGCAAGAACGCTTGATAGGGGGCAGCCTACGTTGGAAAATATGGTTGAGAGTTGAGTTGCTCTTTTGCATGTGTCTTTGAAAGCTGTGGTCGTAAACTTTGCTGAGATTACGTTTCGGTTTGACTGAGCGTTTTCCTGTGATCGCCCGTCTATTTTGTCATCGGTTTGTCGGATTTCACAGTCTGTCACGATTTCCATGTCTTCTATGAGAGTTTGGGGAAGGCGTTGTTGAAGGTCATTGAGGCTTATCCTCAGTAAGCTTGTTCCTATTTCTTTCTCTAAGAGTCGTGCCAGTTGAGCGCCTGGTGGTGTGATGAGGATTCCCTCAGCGTCTTTCGAGGCGGGCTGCATTTCGAGTTTTTGCATCGCCTCAGGTAAAGGCAACGTGTTGGTTTCTTGTTTGGGTATGTAGGCTTTTATTGACTCGGGGTCGTTGAGGTATTTTGGCGGCAGATATGTGGCTTTGCCTTTATAATCGAGCGTTTTCAGTGTTTCGTCGAGTGTCTCCAGAAGCGTTGTGGAGGTTGAGTCGAGTATGGTTTTTTTTACGTATTCGTCCGGTTGGATATAGGTTATGATTACTCCCCAGAAAACTAGTCCTAGACCTATCAGCGCTGGGATGGGAGTGGAATATACTGTCGCTGCAAGCAAAGCTGTCATACCTAGAATGAACAGCGCGATACCGATGCTTCTTGAGAAATTCATAGATATTTTCATGTTGTTTTCCAACTGTGTGCTTGGCTTCGTCTAGGAGGCTACTGTGTTCCTGTGGTTTTTAGTCTTTTCTCACGCGGTACCCGTCTTATGCTTTCCATGCCTTGATCGGCTCGTCTCGGTTGCCGTTGGTCACGACTTTTACTACCCCGATTTTGCTGAGTTCTGCGAGTTTTTGTTCGAGCTGTTCGCTTGAAGATTCAGTTTTTGAGATTGCCTGATAAGCTCCCTTTATTCGTTCAACGGTTGCAGGAGTCGTTTCTTGAGTTTTTCGTATGGCGTCGATTAGCTGTTGGTCTCTGAATGCAAGTTTCTTGTACGCGCTGGTTCGAGTCTTTTCTTGTCTCCTTTTCTCGTAGAGGTAAACCATTGCTGTCGCGAATGTAAAGGCGCTTGTTGTGAAGGCGAGGTTTATGCCGTTTTGGCTGATGAACATACTGATTTGAGCCCAGGTTTTGATTGGTTGCCAGTAGTTGGCTATTGCTTCTGCGATTGGCAGGATTTCGTTTTCCATGTTTGACACCTTTTCAGGTGTTTCTGGGAAGGTGATTAGGCTGATTTTGACTTGTTTCTGTTGTCCTGTGTCGTTTATTGTGAAGATGCTGGTTTCGTACCAGTAGAGAACGAGTTGTGTTTGGCTACTTTGTAGATCCTGGAAGGCGAAGTATCTTGCCATTATTGGTGGGTTGTCGAGGATCTGTGTGTCTCTTAGGTCGAGTTGGGTTACTCTTGGTGTTGGCGGGAAGGTGACGAGGCAATATTCCCAGCTATGTAGGCTGCTGGCGGTAGATGAGATTTCTAGGCCGACCCATACCAGAGTCTTATTCTCATCCGTGGGCATGTATGAGAAAATGAGAGAGTAGTCTTGTTTAGATATTCTTTCGAAGTCTGTGTCGCGACCCCGGAATGAAAGTTCATAGCCTGTGATGTTGGGGAAGAGTTGTGGATTGCCGATTTCGCCATTGGGTGTCTGGATTAGGACAGGTGCAGGGCTGTGAGTTGTAGCGAAGACTGGCATTTGTATCCATAACAGGAAGGTTATTGCCGTGATTATTGCGATTGTTTTTGCGAGGTCCTTCGTGTTGAATCTTGGAGGTTTGTGTTTTGTGATTCTTCCGCAGTTCGTGCAGTAGTTTCGCGTTGTGGGTGGGTTGTTTGCTGTACAGTCAGGGCAGGTGCTTTTGTTTCTGCTGAAAAGGTCTATTTTTAATATTCCTTCGCTAATTGCGAGAAGGATTATTGTGCCTATGAAGATGAGTACCCATCCGCCGAGGAGGTGGAAGATGTCGAGGGCGAGTTGTTCACCCATATTGTAGCCTATGGCTACCATGGTTGTTATGCGTATGACGTTGAGGAAGTATATGAGAGGGAACCCTATCACGAAGAGGGTTGCTTTTTTCCATGGTTTGTCTCGTGCTATGTAGGCGATGAAGATGGCGAAGACGAAGAAGCCGAGAAGGCTGTATATGCCTGAGCAAGCGACGTCGACGGTGAAGTTCATCATGGTAGTATCTGGCCGGGTTATCGTAATCGTGGGGGTGCCGTATTCGCCGGTTAGTGTTGCGGGAATTCCGAAGAGTTTTACGAGGGCGGTTGAGGCTTCGCTGCTGTAGACGCTCAGTGCGCTGCCTATGTTGTAGAATATTTCTGACGGTGGGGGTGTGAGGAATGTGAGGAGGACGATGGGGAAGAGAGCTTGTCTTAGTGTTTGCGGGTTGAATAGGATCAGTGTTAAGCCGGCAGCGAATATGGGGAGTGTGAACATGTGGTATTCGATGGGTGTGAAGGTGTAGCTTCCGGTCCAGTAGAAGAGTATGGCGGTCAGGCATAGGAGGACTCCGCTGAGTAGCCTGTAGTATCGTGTGTTTTTCGGTTGGTTTTCGTCAGTGTCGGTGATGGCTGCCATGAGCATTTTTCTTTTGCGGTATATGAGGTAGGCCAAGATTACGGGGATTATGAGGATGTAGCTTGTTGCTTCGTTGTTTATGGCGTCGGTGAATATGAGGGTGAGGTCTTGGAGGTAGAAGGCGATGATTGTTGCGGCGAGTATGGCGGGTTTTAGGCCTAGGGCTAACGTGGCGTTGATTTTAGGTATGTTTGTTGGTAAAGTTGTCTTTGGTCTTTGCATTAGACGCGTTCATCTCGGTGAGTAATGAAAGCGTGTGCTGCTTGTTTGATTGACACGACCGTGGGGATGCACTTAAGAGTTATTCCTAAACGGGGAAAAGGCGATGGATGATGTGTTCGAGCGGGTTTTAGGTCGCGCGCGCACTTTGCTTGGGAACAATTTTTATCACGATTTCACCGTACGTCTACGTGCGCAAAGTCAAAACAGAGCCTTCAAAACTCATTAGCTTCCCTTATTCCTCTTTCAAAGCTTAAAGAGAACTTCAGAGAGCAGGCTTTGATTTGTGGAAAAGTCTTCTAGAGCCCGGTAAAAAACGTCTTTCGCCCGCGGCGGTTGGTTAGATTGAAAAAGGGAGGTGAGGGTTGGGTACGCGGTTAAGCATTTCCTGCGATGATTGTTGTGCATTGAAAACTGGTGAACCCGTTGACGTTGGCTGATACTGACAGAACCAACAAGGCCGGCACGCTGTTTCCCCCTGCGAGTACGTAGCTTTGTCGGTCCCAGGTCAGAGTAATGTACGATGCAGCGGCAGACGGATTCCAAGTTGTCACTGTCATATTCAGCGTCAAGGCGGTGTTGCCTGTGTTTTTGACGTAGACTGTTCTGTTGGCTGACGTGCCGGGTTTCAGCGTTCCCCAGTTCAATGTTGACAGATTTTGTGTGCAGGCGCTGTCTTGGAAGACTCCTACGTTTAGCGTTTGAATTGTGCCATTGTGGGTGACCGTTGTGCTGGGCTGGTTGACTGCGATAGCGGTGGCCATCATCACGATGGCGGCAATGGCGATCCCGGTTCCTGCGACAACTTTCTGCAATGCCATGTTTTCTTCGCCGAAGCGTATCGAGAGTCGTGAGTCATAATAAACGTTTCTCTATTCCTGTCGCACGCAAATACACATGGGTGAAAACGGCTTACCCAGATTGGTGTTTCCGAAGTTTCTTGTGAGTCGCACGAACTCTGAAAGCTTCGTGCAATCACGTGGGCGCGCAGGTGTTTTGACAGACTAATATCTTGTTCTTGCGTTTGTTTTCGGTTTTCTTGTTGCAAAATACAGTGTTGTTACAGCTAGGATGATTGTCGATGAGATGAAGACGTAGTTGAGGTTTCTGTCAAGTGTCAATTGGCCGAGGACGCCTTCATAGTCGGTTCTCAATATGGAATAGTTTGAGCCGAGCGAGTTGTAATCGTTTCCTAAGGCAACGTAACTTAAGCTTAGGGATTGGACACTCAACTGCAAACTGGTGTAGTTTGATTGTAGCGAGCTAAATGTTGTTTGGAGGTTGTTATAGTTTGTGACTAATAGATTGTAGTTAGCTGAGAGTGAACTATAATCTGCGGTTAACGCGCCGTAGTTGGCTGATAAAATGTTGTAGTTTGACAGCAGTTGCCTGTAATCGGTCGTGAGCGATGTGTAGTTTGTTGAGATTTCCTTGTAGTTGGTGAGGAGGAGATTATAGGTGTTGTTGAGTTCGGTGTAGTCTGCGAGTAGGGAATAGTAGGTGGCGTTCAGCGTCAGGTATTCGGGAGACGGCACGTACTCTGTTACTGTGAAGGTGAAGTTGAAGCTTACTGGGCCGTAGTTGAAGACGGACGAGTCCACGCGGATCGTGTGGTTTCCGATGTCTGAAAGCGGAGGCTGAGAAGGAACAGTCAGGTTATAGTTGTAGGAGCCATCTGCTCCAAGCACACCGTCTACATTCAAGGCGATCGAGTAGTTGTCCCAGAAGATATCGGCTTTTTGAACGCCGCCTACGCTTGCGTTTACTGTTATGAATCTGATGAGAATAACTGTGTTAGCGGCTCCTTGCGATGGGAGTATCTCTGCTTCGATCAGATCATTCTGAGCCATTATTTGAACGGGCAGCATGCATATTACAAATAGGAAAACAAGAGATGTCAATATGATCACGTGCTTTTTGAACATTATCCTTCCTCTCAATATGCTTACGCATTACGTATACAACCCCTTTCTATTTGGTTTTCGGTATGTGTTTGACCTTTCCTGGAATTCGTATGAATCCTGAAACGCCCCTGTCCGCTTCTTGCTTTTCGACAGGTAGACATACAAAACGCTTGTGCCAACGCGTGCGCTATGCTGTAATCTTCCAGCAAATGGATGTTGGGATTTGAATCATCTGTATCAGCCTCGGGAGCAAGACTTAAGAAAGTGAATACAAGAATGAGTGCAAAAGGAACATTGAGGACAGAATTGATGCTTGCTCGCTACGTCTATTACTTCTATGAACTGGGAAGAAATCTTCACAGAGACCATCATAGACTCTTAGAGATTCAGACCAAGAGGATGCGGTCAACAATCAAACATGCGTATGAAAACGTTCCTTTCTATCGCAAGAAATTCGATAAAGCAAAAATCAAACCGGACGATGTCAAGTCCATTGAAGATCTGTCCAAAATTCCATTGACGACCAAAACTGAGTTGCAGGCAGCATCGCTAACCGATACGATTGCGAACACTATTGACATAAACGGCTGCTTCAAACGAGCGACCAGCGGCTCAACAGGCATCCCACTGACTATAGTCGTAGACAAAAAAGCTGAAGACTTCAGACTCGCAATGTGGGCGCGGGCCTATGCTGAGAATGGTCTCAGACTTATGGACAGGCTGGCAACAATCAGAGACCCACGTAACTTTGCGGACAGCAGAAGATTGTTGGCAAGACTCAATACCATAAGGAGAAGAGATATTTCCGTATTTGACGACCCTCAGCACCAAATGAGCATTCTCAAAGCTTTCAAACCCCAAGTGCTAAAAGGATGGTCATCCTCGCTTTTTATACTGGCTGACTATTTCAGAACGCAGAAACACTCATTCAGACCACGCCTCATATTTACAGGCGCAGAGACTCTTCTTGAAACAGATAGAAAAAAGATCGGTTCTGCCTTTGGTTGCGATGTACTGGATTACTATGGGTCGACGGAGTTTAGCCTTCTTGGTTGGGAATGCCACAGTCATATGGGCTATCACATGAACACAGATGGAACACTTGTTGAATTCGTCAATAATGAAGAGGTGGTTGCCCCAGGCGAGCACGGGGAGATCGTTTGCACAAGCTTGATCAATTCCGCCATGCCTTTGATAAGGTACAGAATTGGCGATCTAGGGATTCCAATCAAAGAACCTTGTTCATGCGGTAGATCGCTGCCTCTCATGAAGATGCTGGAAGGGAGAACAGGCGACTTCTTGACCGCTTTGGACGGCAGAATAATCCCTCCCACGATCTTTTTCCCGTACCCATTTGACAATCTTGCCGGAATCAAGCAGTTCAGAGTCATCCAAGAAACGAGAGGAAAAATAAGGATCGATTTGGCTGTTGATAAGGATTTCCAATATAGTCGCGTTCTGGATCGGGCAAGAGAAGAAATTCAGAGAGTCTTTGGCAAAGATATGCAGGTCGATTTTCGTATGTTAGAAGAAATCGAAAAGGATCCAACAGGCAAACTCAGAAAAATAATCTCTCATGTACCAATAGCATGGTAAAAAGCGCGCGCGCTAAGTTTAAGCGCGCTTTTTGAAGCTGTAGTGGATGAGACCTCCTTTGTAGGAAGGATTGATATTGAGTATTCTTTCTTCGTAGCCTATTTTCCTCATGTAATTGAGGACTCTATCCTTGTCTCTGGCTAGGACTTCGATGATTAGGACAGGTTCTTTGCTGTTCAAGGTCTTCTCCAAGCCTTTCACAACTTCGTACTCTGCTCCTTCCACATCCACCTTAATAAGATCCACATCGCCAATCCTGTTTTCAGCCAGTATGTTATCAAGAGCCCTTACGGGCACTTTGTGGAAGCCTTTCCCGAAATCCTGCGTGATCGAATTCTCTGCCGAGTTTGGTCCGGAGAAGAGAATGATCTCTCCGTCCGTGGAGCCTGCTGCAACGTTGAGCACAACGCAATTCTCTAGACCATTCACCTTTATGTTCTTGATAAGAAACTCGAAATTGCCCTTGTCGGGTTCCACCGCTACGACTATACCTTCGCCACCGACCATTCTTGCGGCCCTTATGGTGTATTTCCCAATATGAGCTCCCACATCGATAAATTTCATGCCTTTTTCGAGTACGAACGCGTTTCTCAATTCATTTTCCCAACAAGGAGAAAAAATAAAGAAGTCATTGATGGAGCCTATGTAAAATTTCACGTCTGCTTCGATGAGGAAACCACGAACCGCAAGGTCAAAGTACCTCTTCATTCTTGCAAAGCTATGTACCTGAAGAATGCTCAACAGAAATATCACGAAGATTTTGATTTTACTCGAAATAGTTTTTCCGGTTTCAACACTTTTCACAAGTGCTAAACGCGCGCGCTCCCTCGCCAGCGATTGCGAGATAGTTCACTCCTCCTTCTGGATATTTCGACTTTCACATTTATAAAGAGTCATCCACACAAGGATCTTTAGGAGTAGCGACAATCTGGACTTAGTCATTTTATTCTTATTCTCGATTTTGAGATAGTGAGATGTTATCGCGCGCCAGCCCAGAACTGTCGCGCGCGCCGCGCACACAAAATGTTCATATCAAACGTCTTTTTCACAACGGAGCACGCGCTAATTGGGAAGTCTGTTTAATTGTTCAAGGATCGCTTCTAGAGAGCTCAGGAATCGATGAATATCTTCTTCACTTAAGGCGCCCATGTTTGCGACTCGGAGGATCTTTCCTTCAAGTTTTCCTTGACCCGCATACACAACGAATCCATTCTTCTTAAGTCTGTCATGCAATGTTTCGTAGGTGATGTTCCTCGGCATTATTAATGAAGTTAAGGAGTTGCACATGGATTTTGGGGGCAGGAAAAACCTGAACCCTAGGTCCTTTAAACCCTCTCGAATCTTCTTTGCGGCTGAAGCATATCTCTTTCGTCGATTCACTATTCCTTCCTCGAGCAAGAGATCCAAAGCAATGTCCAACGCGTAGAACGCTTGCACCGGCGGGGTGAAGGGTGTACCAGATCTCTCGCCTAATCCTTCCTCGTAAACATATTGATTATAGAGGTCCAAGTATGAGGTCTTCGGAGGGAAACTCCTGAGCCTTTCAAGCTCTCTCTTGTCTGCGCACACGAATGATAATCCGGGGACACTCTCGATGCACTTGTTTGGGCTTCCGACGCAGAATTGTATCTCGTCTCTCGCTACGTCAAGGTCCTCGGCTCCGACGCTGCTAATGGCGTCTACGATGAAGACTTTCCTGTAATGGGAAACTAGTTTTCCAATGGAACTTACGTCATTGAGAATTCCCACGCTCGTCTCGTTGTGGACCATTGCAACATATTCTATCTTGGGGTCATCTCTAAGGATCCGCTCAACCTCATTCCCCTCTATTCTCTGTCCCCACTTGTGTTTCAAAACTCGGACTTCGGTGTTGTGGATTTTGGCGATTGTTTCCATCTTCTCGCCATAATAGCCGTTGCTCAGCACCAGAAGACTCCCTCTTCTTACAACAGAGGAAATGACTGCTTCAAGAGAGGCTGTTCCAGATCCGCCGAAGACAATAGTGGTGTGTTGATTGCCACCTTTGAAAACAGTGGTCAATTTCCTGCGTACACGAGCCAGCATGTCTGTGAATTCAGGCTCTCTATGGCAGATGTCCGGCTGCAGCAGCGCCTTCCTTACCTGATCAGAAACCACGACTGGACCGGGGTTCAGCAAAATCATTCTTCTCATTTGACGCACCTATTGCGAGATCCTGTCTTGACAGTCTATTATCCAAAACAAATTGTTTATATACCTGATGGGAACGAGGCATCCGCGATATGTAACAAACGGGCATATTGGCGGGCTCGGACTATCCTTAATTAGGACACAAACACGTCATGACGTTTGAATACACACTGGGCAAGGACTGCCAATGGATCATGTTACCCATCTCGTTATGGCCTACAAATTGCTGGAGTCGTGTGGATGTCGCTCCGGATCAAGTATATACTCTGTTTTACCTGCCTTGGACCGAGAACCACCTCATTTCCACAGAGTCTATGCTCATATCATCTCCAATTTTCCCAGGATGCTGACAACCGCGACTCACATCTTCTGCAACCATTGGCCGTTGGAATTGCCCGTGGACCTACATTCATATGAATATGACAGAATCAATGTGGACAGTGAATACTATTTGAGCTTGGTGAAGAAGGCATCCGCTCTGACTAATGATGATTCCATGTTAGACCTAAAACCCGAGTTGGTAGGGGGCGGCTTAGCCCTGCTGTCTCACTTGTATTTTGACACCTACAATAATCCCGTCCAAGCTTTTCTGCCAGATTCAGTTTATCCCTCCGGCCAATGGGATTTTTGGAAGAGCGTAGACTATTTTACGTTCAGAACAAAGTTCTACACGCAAGAATCACTTTCGGTATTCCGAAAAGGAGTTTTAGAAAGCGATGTCTGGGATGCCAAGATCGACCCTTATGGGATGATTAAGGCTATGATCATCCGTCTGGGCGATCTGTCTCAACCCTCAGCGAGCTACGAAATCGTGGACTCGAAGATCAGCGAGTATCTAGGTTTCTTAGGATACAACAAGTATGAGAGAGTTGACAGGGAACTGCAGTTCTGCAAGGACATAGAAAAAGAGATTGAATTGTTGATTGGCGAATCCCTGAAATAACACGACCGCATCTAGTATATATTCTCAAACCGAAGGTTGTTGTGATGAAAGCACTCGAATTCAGTAGTGCTCTAAAGCAACGAGGATTCACTTTCTTTGCGGGCGTGCCCGACACAATCCTGAAGGGCGTGATCGACGTGCTCTCAGCAGACTCTGAAGTTCGGTATGTTTCCGCAACTAGAGAGGAAGAAGCCATCGGAATAGCAGTCGGGGCGTATCTGGGTGGTCAGCAGCCTGTGGTGCTTATGCAGAATTCGGGCTTCGGCAACTCGATAGGTGCGTTGGCTACCTTGCCCTTGCTTTACAAGATTCCATTGCTCCTGCTGATTTCATGGAGAGGATACCGAGGAAAAGATGCGCCTGAACACTCTGTAATAGGAACATGCACCATGAACCTGCTGAAAGACATTGGAATAAGGGCTGAGACTCTGACAGACAAGAACTGCGATAAAGCGATTGCAAGAGCGGTTGGAGCTATTGAGGAACGGCAAGTTCCGGCTGCGATCTTGATCAAGGAAGGGGTAATTTCATGAAGGGGCACGAAGCGATAGAAAAAATCGTGAGGGCCCTGAAAGGAGATGAACTAGTCATATCCGCGAATGGTATGATCAGCAGGGAACTTTTCGCGGTGAAGGATAGTGCAAACAATTTCTACATGCTTGGGTCCATGGGGTTGGCTTCTTCCATTGGTTTAGGTTTAGCATTAACAGTCCCGAATAGGAAGATAGTTGTGCTGGACGGTGACGGTAACCTTTTGATGAATATGGGATCCCTCGCCACTATAGCAAACCTATCTCCCAGAAACTTTGTTCAAATAGTTTTAGACAATGAGTCTTATGTTTCAACTGGGGGTCAGCCTACGGCCTCCGGAACAGTGGAGCTGGAAAAGGTGGCCAGGTCTTGCGGTTTCAAGCTTTGCAGGAGAATTGAAGATGCCAACGGATTGGAAACACTTATCGAGGAGCTGCTACGTGCAGACGGTCCCACACTTGTCTTGGTGAAGATAGAGTCGTTTTGGAAGCAAGTGCCAAGAGTTGCTCGCAGGCCAGAAGATATAAGGAGTCGATTTAGAGATTCTGCAAAACATTCGCTTGCGCCGGCGCTAGGACGAAAATGCGGAATACGGTCATGATACCGATAGTTTTAGTCTGCCTGGACGGTATTTCTTGGGATTATATTCATTCTTCAAGTACACCAAACCTAAGGGACGTTGAACGAAATGGGAAATCAGCAACGTGTAAATCGATGATCCCAACAGTAACAAACGTCAACAACGCTTCTATCCTCACGGGCGAATTCCCAGCTGGACATGGAATAACGGGCAACTACTGTTTTGACGAACCCACTCAGTCTGAAACATACATGGATTCTCCACGGTTCTTGACGTGCTCAACTCTTCTGGAGAAAGCCGGACCCAAGGGATTCAGTACGTTGCTCGTGACTGTAAAGGACAAGCTTCGAAGGTTGCTGAGCAGAGGAGTGACTGCGTCGTTCTCGGTCGAAAATCCCCCGGCATGGGCTGTAAAGGAGATTGGAAGACCACCAAACATCTATTCTCGGGATGCTAACGTCTGGCTGCTTGAGGCAACCACTAGGGTTTTGGAGAAAAGGCACTATGATATCGTTTATGTCTCAACAACAGACTACATTCCTCATAAATACGAACCCAAGTGTGCAGAGGCTATGGAACATATGGAGCGAATCGATGAAAAACTTGGCAAGATTGCGGACAAAGCTGTTCTAGGAGTCGTTGCAGATCATGGAATGAATGAAAAGTGTGTCAAAGTTGACGTGGTCAAGCTCCTGGAGGAATTCAACATAGCGAGTAGAGTGATTCCCATAATCAAGGATGAGCATGTGGAGCATCATCAGAATCTAGGCGGCTCCGTCTACCTCTACGTTCAAAAAGATGTGGACAAGGCGTTAAGCATACTGCAAGACGCCGAGGGCGTAGAAAAGGCCTATGCGAGAAGAAAGGCCAGTAGAACCTACAGGTTGCCACCAGATCGTATTGGTGACGTCTTCTTGCTGGGCAACAAAGATGCTGTTTTTGGACCGGTGGGAAAAGGTCTGGTTGAAGATGTGGATATTCGGTCCCATGGTTCGTTGCATGAACTAGATGTGCCTTTCATAACGAACTGCAAAATCGAAATCGCCGAGAAACCGCTCAACAAGGATGCTCTTGAAGCTTTGCTTTCAAACATCTGAGTCTTGTTCGTATGGCTTGGCTCAAGAAAAACAAGTACAGCACATGGGCTACGATACCGTTTGCGCAAGAGATTTCGAAAGCGAGGTTAAATGAGCACATGGAACTACGGCTTGAACATGAAGTTTGAATATGCAAAGTTTGAATATGGGCTCACAAGAAATCAATCAATGTCAGAGAGGCTCTCGAAGAAATGAGACTAACAGAGCAATCAATCAATCGAATTGAAGACCTTGGAACGCATGTGATGATGCTGCTAAGAGGTGGAAGATTCTCGAATGTCCAGATCCATCAGCATCTTTTTGAATTGAAGAAGAATCTCAGCATGAACAAAAGTCAAATCAGGAACTTTCAAAACAGCAAATTGCGAAGAATAGTTTCTCATGCCTATCAAACAGTCCCTTTCTACAAGGAACTGTTCAGCAAACACAAAATCAATCCAAACAACATTCAGAGGTTGTCTGACCTTAACAAGTTGCCTATCATAAACAAGAATGTGCTAAGAGAGGTCCCCTTTGATCAGAAAATATCTCGATCCTTTATCGAAAAACCTCTAGAAAAATACCTCACTGGTGGATCAACTGGAGAACCATTCACCGTATACCTATCTAAAGAAGAGGTAAATAACCGTGCCGCACATTGGCTTAGAATATTGTTCCTCCATGGTTGCCATGTTTTTGATAAGACCGCCACTGTAGCGGGAATGTCTGGCAGAGTAAGAGCGAGTTGGCTCAACAGACTGGGGCTCTATAGAAAGATCGAGGTCCCTTTTGACCGTTCGATGTCCGATCAAGTGAAAGTCATATTGAACAAGAAACCCGAGATTCTCATGGGCTATCCATCCAGACTATGCTTGATTGCCGAGTATATGAGAGACAACCATGTCATAATAAAAACACCAAAAGCAGTATTCACGGACTCTGAAACACTGTTTCCCAATGTGCGGAAAACAATTGAAGAAGCTTTTGGAGTGAAAGTCACAAACCTCTATGATTCATATGAATTCGGATTCACAGCGTGGGAATGCAATAGGCATAATGGACTACATATAGAATCCGACTCCCAAGCTGTCCAAATAATGAAAGATAACGTAGAGTTAGAAGATGGACAATCTGGCAATATTGTCATAACAGACCTAGAGAACTACACCATGCCTCTGATAAGGTATGACACTGGGGACATCGGTATTAAGTCAAACAGAGAGTGTGATTGTGGGATAGCTTTTCC
>Ga0153916_10001959_pt1 | contig 15053 bp, 20 predicted proteins | sample Opewatmetagenome_FD_109642 | JGI IMG/M metagenome (GOLD analysis project Ga0153916, IMG submission 109642) | Freshwater wetland microbial communities from Ohio, USA - Open water 3 Core 3 Depth 4 metaG | ecosystem: Environmental > Aquatic > Freshwater > Wetlands | place: USA: Ohio, Lake Erie...
AGGGATGACAATAATTTTATCTTTAATCGGTTTTATAAGGTCAATTAGCGTTTGGTTTATAACAATCGGAGCAGGATTAGGAGTAGCTGCTGGTTTTATAGAGATTCTAATCTCTATTTTCATATTTTTTGGATTAGTTATAGGTAATAACTGGATTGCAAAATGGGCTGCAAAGAGAAAGGGACAAAAGGAATATGTCAAAGCCATTACAAGTTCAGCTGAAGCAGGAGCAGCTATAAAAGGACTGAGACACATCCAAAGAGAATTCAAAAGAAAAGAATAATTTGATAAATTTTTAAATTCAGGTTTCTATGTTTTGTTATGAAAAGAAAAGTTTTTGTTATATGCATCCTTGGTTTGTTATTGTCTCTTCTTGTCTTAAATTTTATATCTTCTCAATATGAAAGTGCAAATATTTTTGGTATTACTCCTGAATCCGGAGTACAGCTAACAGAAAAATGGCAGACTCTTGGGACAGAATGGAAAACAAATTTGATGCAAAACTCGGTAATCGGGGGGGTAGACTCTTTTTTTCAGAAGACAAATGCTGTTTTTCTTGTTTTGTTTGGAGTGGATTACTCTCTATCCCTGTCTTTGTTTCTAATAGTCATATTGTGGATTTTTTTATTTTTGATTGGTTTTAATATTCTTGGAAACACCATATTCTCGAAATGGGTGGCTGTACTAATCTCTATTGGAGTCGCTATTGGAGCAGCACAATTGAAATTATTTCAGATACCGGCTAACTTAATTATAGGGCTATTTTTCGGAGAAAAGCCCTGGTGGGTAAAACTGATAATTGGAGTAATTATAATTGCCGTTATTATTGCTGCCTTTATTTTTATAAGACAATTTGGAAAACAATTGGCAGAGAAAAAAAAGAAGCTAGAGGAAGAGAAAAACAGAATAAAGCTAGCAACAGGAGCAAGAGTAGGAGAAGAGTTATCCAGGGCTGTTTCAAAATCATAAAAATCTTAACATTTAATAATTCTCTTTCCTTATTTCTAGCATGAAAGCATATGATAATTTTGGGAATATAGTTGTAGTTAAATTTCCAGCAAATTTCAAAATCAGAGATAAAAAGAAATTTGCAGAAAAGCTTCTGAGAAAGCAGAAAGGAGTTAAAACAGTCTTAGAAAAGAAAGAAAGAATAAAAGGAAGGCTGAGAAAGCTGTCAACAAGTTATGTTGCAGGAGAAAATACAAAGGAAGTTTTGTACAAGGAAAATGGATGTACTTTCAGGTTCAACATAGATGAAACATATTTCTCTCCGAGATTGAGCAATGAAAGGAAAGAAATCGCTTCAAAAATAAAACAGGGGGAGAGGGTTTTAGTAATGTTCGCAGGAGTCGCTCCTTACAGCATTGTAATCGCCAAAAACTCAAAAGCAAAAAAAATCTTTTCCAATGAGATAAACAGAAAAGCAAATAGATATGCTGAACTGAATATAAGACTGAATAAAGTAAAGGACAGAGTTGAATTAATCAGCGGAGATGCAAAGAAACTTCCTGAGAAAATAAAAGAAAAAATGGATGTAATTGTTATGCCTCGTCCTCAATTAAAAGAAACTTTTTTGAAAGAGGCATTTCAATTGAGCAAAAAAAACACAAGAATATACTATTACGATTTCTGCAAGCAAGAAGAAATTGCCTCTGTTGTTGAAAAGGTAAAAGAAGAAGCAAAAAAAGCAAAAAAGAAAATAAAAATTCTGAAAATAAAAAAGGCAGGGGAACTCGCCCCTTACAAAATAAGGCTGAGAGTGGACTTTCAGGTTCTGTAGAAGAAATTGTTTAAATTCTCAAATATTCTATTTCATCCTCTTCGAGCTTCAATTCTTTCTGTATCTGTGGGTTGGATTTTATAATTTGCTTTATTACAGGAAATTCAGACATAGCCCTCTTTTTGCTCACATGAACATACTCCGCATACTTTTGGCAGATAGATTTTTTCTGCATTGTTTTTTGATTGTTGAGCCAAATCTGAAGTATTCTCGAGGGTTTTCTGTAAGAAGTGAAACCTGCCTTTGCATTTTTCTTTGAAGAAGAGATACCATAGCTAAGAAAAATATTTTCATAAACAAGGAATCTCCAGTATTGTTGTTTGTATATCCTTCCCTTAAATACATCTGTCTTAGCCAGCAAATCATAGGCTTTAGCAAGTTCCTCCCCCTTGTATTCTGCAGGAATATTTTCTTCAAGCCACAGAATTATATCATCTATAGGCATATTCACAGAATCAAAAATACCAAGAATTTCATTTGTAGGAGCTTCTTTGAAGATTCTTCTCAGAGAATTGAATATGTCTGTTTCCTTGTTTCTCTCATCGAGTATTACAGAAAAATAATCTTTCAGCTGGGATAAAGTCTGCAGGTCATTTATTGCTGCCCTCAAATCTCCTTTCGCTTTTACTGCCAGCTCTGTTATAAAATCCTCATCAATCTTCAGGCCCTCTTTTTTTGAAATTTCTGAGAGAACCTCTTTTATTATATTGTAATTTATTTCCTTTAACTGCACGATTTCGCATTTTTTTCTCAAGGAGCTGAATTTTTTGTTCCATATATCGTTAGCAGTTATTATTATCGGGTAGGAAGAAAGCTCTATTATTCCCAAAAGTTCACTTACCCCTCCGTAATCAGATTCAGATATCCCGTCAATCTCATCGACAAGGATTATCTTCCTGTCTTTTTGCAGAGATTTCTGCTCTACTGCTGGCCTTAAAATTTCTTTTAATTTTTCTTTGTTCCTCAAATCGCTTGCATTTAGTTCAAATATCTCTGAATCGGTTTCATTCGCAAATGTATAAGCCAAACAAGTTTTTCCTGTTCCAGGAGGTCCGTAGAGAAGGACTGCATTTTTCTTCTTGCCAAAAGTTCTCAGGAATTCTTTTAAGACTACGATTACGTTGTCCTGCCCTTTTACTTCTCTCAAAGTTTTCGGTCGGTATTTTTCAGTCCATGGCATTTTAATTCATTTTACATTACTTTTTTTAATAATTCTCCTACTGAAGAATTTGGTTTGGGTGAATCTAAAACAAATTTTCTTAAATAATTCTTTAGTTTCTTAGCCTCTTGAATCTCGAATTCTACAAAATTAACCTCCTGGTAATTTACACAATCATAATTGTTTGGATGATGATTCTCGTTATAATCTCTCTCACAGCCATTTTCGCATCTCCCAATCAAACGATTTAAACAAGTCTTCATTTTTCCCTACTCTTTTCTCAGCTATTGCTTTCCTAAGCCAGCAAGCACAAAGCTCGCAAGCAGAGATTGCAACTGAATGAATGGATCACTTCCCTCTACTAGTCTGAATTCAACCTCTCCTGTTTTTTCTGTCAGTTTTACCTTGATGTCTGGTTCAACGGGGAGGTTCCAGATTTCTTTCTGAATTGCCTTTATGACATCCTGTCCAGAAATGCTTTCTCTAAGCATTATGTCGAGGAGTTTCTCTTTCGACTTCTGGAAATCTCCTGAAAGAGCATAGTCAAGAACAACTTTTATATCTCTTGGTTTTGTGTTAGAGATTATCGTTGCTATGAGTTCAGAAGTTATTGAAGGAGAAATTGAGGCAGTTGATTGCAATATATTTATGCATCTTCTACAATCTCCCTCGCATCCTTCATATAATATTTCTATTGCTTCTGGCTTTATTGTCATATTTTCTTTTTCTATAATTTTCATGACCACTTTTTCTATATCTTTTTTTTCTAGAAGTTTGAATTTGAATATCGCGCAACGAGACTGAATAGGGTCTATGATTTTGCTCGAATAATTGCAGGACAGAATAAACCTGCATGTAGTAGAATAGTTCTCCATTGTTCTTCTCAACGCCTGCTGAGCTTCTGGAGTTAAGGCATCTGCCTCGTCGAGAAAAATAATCTTGAATGGAATATTTCCAAGGGATTTTGTTCTTGCAAAATTCTTAACCTTCTCTCTTATTACGTTTATTCCCCTCTCATCAGAAGCATTCAGCTCAAGATAGTTTTCTTTCCAATTTTCTTTATACAGCTCTTTCACTACAATTAACGCGAGAGTTGACTTCCCTGTTCCTGCAGGGCCTGCAAAGAGCATGTGAGGAATATTCATAGAATTCGTAAGTGCCTCAACTCTTTTCACTGTATTATCCTGCCCAACAAGCTCTAAAAATTTAGATGGTCTATACTTCTCAGTCCATATACCGCTTGTCATATTAAGAAAATCTTATTTCAACTTATAAAGATTATTGTAGTAAACTTACTCATTAAGTCTCTTGGCAACTCTTAAAGAGAAATCTTTTGGAAGAATAACAAGAATTGCTTCTTGAGGATAATTATTTTCAATTAAATGATGTACTAAACCAACCATTTCTGATATGTATTCCTGCATTACCCAGCCTGTAGATTTGCTTCCTGCATAGAGAGATTTATCTCTTGTTTTCTTAGCCCATTCAGGATATCCTGGAAAAACTCTTATTCTTGTATGAACAAAATGTTCATCATCCATACCACAATCAAATGCAGCCCCCATTCTCGGAAAATATTTTCCTGCCTCCTCGTCGAGAATCTTCTGAGTTAGTTTCTGCATAAACCTAAACCATTAATTCTCTTTTTATAGATTATTGTCCAGAAATATCTATTTACTTGGCTCTCTCTTTTCTCAGCTTTCTTTTGTGCTTTTCCTTTCTAAGTCTTTTTCTCTGCCACTTCCATCTCATCTGTCTTTTCTTTTTCCATCTTCTGCTTGAACGTTTCATCAATTGATTAGAAAAATTTGATTTTTAAAGGTTTTTATCTGTGTTTTGTTACACCAATCTTCGAGCAATAATTTTCAATTGGACATTGGGAACAGAGAGGAGAGATGGGTTTACATATAGTCTGTCCGAACTGCACAAAAATTGCATTGAAATCTTTCCAGTATTCTGGAGGGAGAATTTCAGAGAGTTCTTTTTCTGTCTGTTCAGGAGTTTTTGTCAGAATCCAACCAAGCCTGTTCGGAATCCTGTGACAATGCGTGTCTATAGGCAAAACATTTTTTCCATAGGCAAATGCCAAAACAATATTCGCTGTCTTTGGCCCTATGCCTTTTATACTCATCAGTTCCTCTTTTGTCTGGGGAACATGTCCATTGAATTCTTTTAATATGACTTCTGAAACATGTTTCAATGTTCTTGCTTTTTTTTTGTAGTGTCCTGATGAGAAAATAAGATTTTCCAATTCCGAATCTGAAAGCCTTAAAATAGCTTCAGGAGTTTCTGCAACTGCAAATAGCCTTTTGGATGCGATTTCTGTATTCTTATCCTGGGTTCTGAGAGATAACAAGCAAGAAATCAATATTTTGAATGCGTCTGGCTTGTTTCTCATCCTATTTAAAGTGGTTTTTTCATGGCTTGGAAATTTTTTTTTCAGAATTTCCATCACAGCCTTTATTTTTTCTAGGTTATTATTCTGCATTTTCTTCTCATGAAAGAAAAGGATTTAAAGCTTATTATGTCTATTTTTGCAATTATAATTAATTACAACACGCATTAGATATCACTAAAACACTGAATCCTATTTTTTTCTAACATCTGCCTGGCTTTCTGTACGGATTTTCTGCCTAAAAAAAGGGCAATTATGGATTTGTGTTTTGAAAATTTTATTATCTCATCTGCAGTTTTCTCTGGCTCTGACATGCTTTGGGGAGTGAGAATAGCAATCACTGAATCCACATTAGAACCCTTCAATTTCTCAAATGCTTTCCTGTAATCTTCTGCCAGAGCAGTTCCAAGCAAATCCACTGGCTTTTCCACAGCGTACCCTTTTTCAATAAGATAGTCTGTCGTTAAAGCACTTGCACCTCCTGCATTAGTCACAATTGCTATTGTTTTGCCTTTTGGTTTTATCTCTTTCATTCTTATATCAAATGCTTCTGCAAGAGATTTTTTCAGCTCAACTCCTGCCTGCCTTAAAGCCCCCTTATAGATTTCAAAATCTGTCGCAAGGCTTCCTGTGTGGCTTAGAGTAACTTCGCTTCCTATTTTTGTTCTTCCGGCCTTAACTGCTATTATTTTTTTCTTGCATTTTTTGCATGCCTCTATGAATCTTTTTCCGTCTTTCAGCGTTTCGATATAAAGAATTATTTTTTTTGTTTTGCCGTCTTTGTTGAAATACTCAATGAAATCATCAAATTCCAAATCAGCCATATTTCCTAAGCTAATATATGCAGAAAATCCTAACTTTTTCCCAGAAGAGGAAACATCTGAAATATAACTCCATAAAGCTCCGCTCTGTGCGATAAAGGCTGTAGTTCCTCTTCTAGCAGAAAGACTTGAAAAAGTCGTGTCTAAATTTAAATAAGGATTTGCAATTCCAAAACAATTTGGACCGAGTATATTCATTCCATATCTCTTTCCTACAGCAATTATTTCATTCTCTTTTTTTAAATTTCCAATTTCCGAGAATCCTGCACTTATTATGACGATATTTCTTATTCCCTTTTTCCAACACTCTTCCAAGATTTTTTTTACTCCTTCAGCAGGAATTGCTATTATCGCCAAATCTACCTTGTTTCTGTAATCGAGAACAGAAGTATAAGCTCTCTTTCCATAAATAGAAGCATGCTCTATATTAACAGGAATAACTTCTCCATTAAAATTGAGCAGTTTTTTCATTAAGATATTCCCTACTTTTCCGGGATGTTCTGATGCTCCTATGACAGCTATGCTTCTTGGATTTAAGAGAGAATCAAACCCCTTTTTCTCAGCTTTCATAGAGTTAATTCGAAAGATATATATAAATAAATTTCTTTTTTTGATTATGAAGATTTTTGCAGAAAGAGAGGCTGAGAATTTTTTAAAAAAAGAGGGTTTCAACATCATTGATACTATTTTTATAAACAGAAAAAACCAGATTAAAGATGCAATAAGAAAAATAGGATTTCCTGTAGTTATGAAAATTTCTGGAAGAAAAATTCTGCACAAAAACAGGATTGGTGGAGTAAAGGTAGGAATCACAAATTTAGAACAGGCAATTGAGACATTCGAGCGTTTTATGGGAATGAAAGATGCAGAAGGCGTTTTATTGCAGAGAAAAATTCACGGAACAGAATATTTACTTGGAATTAAATCAACAAAAGAATTCGGGCACATAATTGCTTTTGGAATTGGTGGAGTGGATGTCGAAAAAATGAAAAAAATAGCATTCAGAGTCTGTCCTGTAGACAAGAAAGATATAGCAGACATGGTAAAAGAACTCAAAATACCTTTGAAAAAAGAAGCCCTAAATGCTATAGAAAAAAACCTTGTAAAGTTATGCAATTTTGCAGAAAAATATCCTAAGCTAAAAGAGCTGGATATAAATCCGCTTATTGTAGAAAAAGGCAAGGCTAGTGTTGTTGATGCGAGAATGGCTTTCGATTAATTCTGTTTCTGTAGTTGACTTTCTTTATATAATAACACAAGAGAATGATAGAACTAATAAGTATGTCCAAAATCATTATTGCAAGAGTTGTTGTATTTTCAGAGACAATTCTGAAAAAAGTCATGAGTGGATGATACAAAATCAAGAAGCTGACTATCACGGCCAGTGTAAAAGTAGCTAAAACGACCCCTGCCATTGTGTCTTTGATTTTCCCAGCCTCTTTGTTGTATTCTGGGGAAATTAAGTCAATCAGTTTCTCAAATCCACGATTGAACATCTCTAGAATAACGACAAGGAAAACGAGTATTATTATTGTTATAATATAAACTTTTGAAACTTCAAGCAGGATTGCAAAGAAAACCAGAGCTGCTCCAATAAAGAGCTGTATCTTTATGTTCCTCTCAGTTGAAATTGCTCCAAAGAGTCCTCTCGTCGCGTGAATAGCGCTGTCTCTAAAACTAACTTTTGTCATGCGAGACAAGTTTGGGTTAATTGTTTATAAAAATTGTTGTTGTGGAGGATGCCCCCGCCGAGATTTGAACTCGGGTCGCCACCGTTCTCTAATTGCAGAGTTATCCGCTATTTAAGTCCTTAGGACTTTTCCAATTGTGGATTCTCCACAACCCGAAGTCTTTGACTTCCCAGAGAGAGATTGCATTCAGATGCTAGATCTATGCTCTCATCGAGATTAAATCACCTCTCTCGTTCGATTTTTGAGAGGGTGGAATCCTTGGCCTCTAGACTACAGGGGCAGTTGTTACAAAATTTAAAGTTTGCTCTGGTTTAAAAGAGTTGTGTTATATAAGAGAAATAATAACATATATCATGATACTATGAAGGATAAATCCGACTATTGCGAGCTTCCATTGTTTTATTGTTGTTAAACCTGCAAGCATTGAAACCCCCAATTCGTCTGGAAGGGGGGTAGCAAAAACCAATCCAGCAAAGATGTAAAGGAGATAATGTCTTACAAGCACAGATTTATTCTTATTTACGATATGTTCTATTTCTTGTATGAGTTTTGTTTTTTCTAATCTCTTAAATTCATCCATAAAGGACAATTTTACTACCTTAAATATTAGCAAATCCGCAATAGTTGCTCCAAACGCAGCAATTAATGTAGCAAACAAGATGTTTGATGGCTCCATTTTAATCAATAAACCAACCCCGAACGGAGTGGTAAAACCAAGACTGGTTAAGAATCCGGAAATAAAAACTCCAAAGTCTCCAAGCTTATTAAACACTTCAATCCATTCAGAGATAAAAGGTTGTGTAAAAAGATAATATGCCAAAAGAATTAAAACAATCAGAGTGAAAAGTTTTGGATATTTAAAAGAAAAAATCTTTTTTGCCTTTTTGACACTCTCTGGAGCATGCTTTCTAAGTTTTTTATGAATCTTTCTATGAGATTTATGCCACATCTTACTCAACAAGGAAAACTTGGTCGTGAGGTCTTACTTTTTCTTCAACCTTTATCCCTATATGATCCCCTTTTTTCGCTTCATTCACGCTTTTGTTCTCTATCTGCATACTCTTTACTTTCTGCTGGAAATCCGTAGTGTGCCCTTTTACGTGAATCTTGTCTCCCACTTTCAACTTTCCAGAAAGCTTCACTGCAGCAACTTCAACGTGCGAGAAATAAGTAGACACTTTTCCGATTTCTTTTTCTCCCATGCTTTAATTATGGCTTAAACATATTTAAAACTATTGTTCGGTATTTAGATAATCTTATAAACAAAAATTAGTTCTGATTTTTAAGGTCATAGCCCCATAGTACAGCGGTCAAGTATATCGGCCTCTGGAGCCGGTGACCCAGGTTCGAATCCTGGTGGGGCTATAGAAATATTTTTATATCCCCCTCTATTTCACTGAACATGGTGGTAGGAATTACTTTCTTAATTATTGCAGTCATTGTAATTGGAATCTGGCTACTCTTCGGATTCAAGAGGATGAAACACAAATTTATTGCTATTCTTCTAATAGGCCTGTTCTTATTCGGATTTTTTAGCTTTAATGTGGCATTCAAAGGGGAAAAAATCTCTGTAAATAATGTTTCTGATTTAGGAAAAATATTCAAAGTCTACTTTTCCTGGCTTGGAGCCGCCTTTGGAAACCTAAGAACAATAACAGGACAGGCAGTAAAAATGGATTGGAGCGGAAATCAGACAGAAAACACAACATAATATTTATAAACTATAGGTTCTAATATGTATTATTAAGATGGCCAGAAAAAAGAGAGCGAGAAAAGTAGCAACTAGAAAAGTTTCTAAGAAGGCTATTTTTGGAACCGAAGATTTGAATAAAAAGATTAAGATAGTTCTCAACAACTTCCTTTTGTTTGTGGCTTTGTCTCTCGTTGCTTCTCTTTTTGGATTTGTTATACCAATAAGTAATACAGTATTGCTCACCTTATTTCAAGCAATGGCAACTATTTTTGGATTTGTTGCACTCGCTTTCTTGATAACCCTTCTGGTTTTGGTTATTATGAAAATTATTAAGAAAAAGTAAGTATTCTTGTGTTTTTTAATGGGATTATATTAATCTATTTGTAAGCCTCAACTGAGAATTGAACTCAGGACCTCGACATTACCAATGTCGCGCTCTAACCAACTGAGCTATTGAGGCGTGAGGGCACGCATATATTATATATAAAATATTGATTTTTAAAATTATATTCTCGCGAACAATCTATTTTTTAAATTTGTTAAGAGATATTCAAGTATGAATAGCAATGTTTTCAAGAAAGAGATATTAGCTATAAGTATCTACAAAATTCTCGAAGATTCTATCAGGTACACTTTTGGACTTCTTTTGATTGTGTCCAATTTCAGCGTTAACAATCTGACTTTTAATCTTTTCAAAAAAGAATTAATTGAAGACCCCAATGATGCTCTCTTCATGTGGGTTACAGCTCACATACGGCAATCTCCAATGTATCTCGCGAAAATTCTTGCTGTTGCATTGATTCTTTTTTCAATAATAGAAATCTTTTTTCTAATTGGCCTTATTCTACGAAGAAAATGGGGGGCAATAGGATTTTTTTGTATGCAGTTTGCCTGGGTTCCAATAGATATAATGATTATATCCAAGTTCCTTTTATTCTCCAAAGTTATAACTATTATTCTGTGGGTTGCTATTATAGTATTTATGATAAGACTTCTAGTCTCCCCTAAAGGGTATTTCAAGAAATAACTTTATAAAGTTGGAGCATGAATTAGAGACATGTCTGAGAAATTCGATTTGGACAAATTGAAAGAGAAATACAGAGCAATGCAGGAGAAGTACAATTTGCCTTCTTTTGATGAACTCAACAAGGATTTTCAGATAGAAAAAGCGACAGAATACGAAACAGATTTTATTCTAAGAGAAGTCAGGAGATATGTAACAGACAAATTCTTCAATTATTTGAGGTTCATAGAATCCATTCTCACTCCAAATAATGCTCCTATGTTTGTTTTTGCCATAACAAAAACTCTGGGAGTAAAGGAAAGAGAAAAACTAATAGAATTGTACAAAAAAATAGCAAAAGTAGACATAGATCTCATTGAGCTGGATATAGAATATTCTGAAGAGAAAGAAGCGAATTCGATAAAGAAATACCATGAAATGTGGAAAAGCATTAAGAATGAACTTCTTGAAATTGTAGATGTCATAAAAAAGAACTGGGATGCCAAATTAGAAGACAATAGCAAAGGGTATTTCGGATGATTATTTTAAAATTTTCCTAAACACTTCTTCCAGATTTATCTCGAATAATGCCACAGGCATTTTTATTTTCCAGTTTTTGAGAATTTTAGGATGAATCTCTCCTAAGAATCCAAGATGCTTATTATCCAGTTTTACTTCTGCAGTTCTTCCGTCAATGAAATAGCCAGGAATTTTCTCTGGCTCTGAAACCTTTATTTCTATGCCAAGCATTCTCGAAAGATACTCGAGAATCTGTCTGAGTTCTGTGAAGTTTGCAGGACTCAACGCAAGAGCAAGATGCTCTTCTTCATTCGTAGCTGAGTGGAAAACTTTTCCTATCTCAAATATTCTTTGTGGGTATTCTGAATCGACATTTTCTGAAAGATTTTTCAGCAGATAGTGAGAAAGGTCTTTTCTCAGCATATTGTACTCTGTTTTTGACTCTTCAACCTGTACAGGATTTTCTTCTGGAAGTGACATTTTCTTGAATTGCTCTCTCTTGTTAGTGAGATGATAATTCAACACTTCTAAAATATTCAAGCCAACGAGAATTTCTGAGATTTTTCTTTTTACAATTTCTTTTTCATTTTCTTTTCCAGCTACATTCGCTATATCTGGAATCTGAGGAACAAAGTTTTCATAACCATAAGCTATAGCTACATCTTCTATCAAATCCACTTCGTGCAATACGTCTGTTCTCCAAGAAGGAACAGAAACAAGCCCTCTGCTGTAATTGTATCCCATTTTTTCCAAAAGCTCTCCAAGTTTTTTCTCATTAAAACTCGTTCCTAAAAGAGAATTTGTATTTTCAAGACTTATTTTCATTTTTTCGGAATTCAGATTTGGAGTTATTTTTTTGTCTTTATATTTGAGTTCCATCTGATAGATTTTTCCTCCCATATCTGCCAGGTTTGTCACTATTATATTCAGGCATTTTTCCAAAACGCTGAAGTCAAAACCAGAGCACTCTACAAAAACATCTCTTGTTTCTTTTGTTACTTTCCCCATGAGCTGAGAATTGATTATTGGCGGCATGCTGAGAATATTGTCTTCTGAATCCACAAAGACAGGAAACTTCGCCTTGCCTGCAAGTAAATGGCTGTATTCTCTTCCAGCAGGATGCCTTTGTAAAATTTGCAGTCCAGACATCTCTCTGTCAGTTTCAAGAGGTATGAATTTTATCTTGTCTGGTTCGAGAGCTTTGAAAGTTATCGGAAGCTTAATCCTTTCCAAAGGATAAACTCCTATAGCAACTTTCTTTCTTTTTCTTCCTATTGTCAAATGCAATTTTTCCTGAATATCCACTATTTCTTTTATCTTTTCATTATCCAATTTAAGTCCTTTAACAATAGCACATGCAGTGTATGGACGAACTTCTTTAACAGAATTATCTATAACAACCACATAATCTTTTTCCGGCTTATTCACTTTGTACTCTTTAAGGCCTTTCTGCTTTCCTAAAAATGCCGAAAAAGCCCTCTTGAATCCGTGATAGGAAAGCAAATCCGGACGATTAGGAAAAACTTCAATTTCAATACCTTCGTTGTTGAACTTTTCAAGCGGAGTTCCAAACATGGAAATCTTGTTCTGCATTTTCTCGTCTAATTTTCCTATATCCTTCTCAAATTGTTTTCTCGAAAATGTTACACTTGCCATGCTTTATTTTTCTCCTTAATCGCTTGTGTCAGTTCTTCCATCTTATTGTTGATTGTTTCTTCCAAACTCTCAAGCGTGTCTTTTATTTCGTCTAATTTTTTAATTATCTCTTCTGTCATTTTATTTCATCCAAAATTTCATTTTTCTCAACTGTGATAAATCGTTTTTATACATTTCACGAAGGTCTTTTATCTGATAGTAATCCATTATCATTCTGTCAAAACCAGGACCCCAAGCCAAAACTCTTGTGTTCTCACCAAGAAGAGGAACAACTACTTCTGGCCTGAAGATTCCTGCTCCTCCCAATTCCAGCCAGATTTTCTTTTCTGGATGAAAAACCTCTATCTCAACGCTCGGCTCTGTATAAGGGAAATAGCTTGGTCTGAATCTTATCTTTTCAAATCCCATTTTATTGAAGAATTCTTTCAAATAGCCTAAGAGGTGTTTAAAATTCAAGCCTTTTCCAACGACAATTCCTTCTGTCTGATTGAATTCAAAACCATGGCTCCAGTCTACTGTCTCGTTTCTGAAGCATTTTCCTATTGCAAAGAACTTTGCAGGAATATCTTTTTTGTCGAGATTTGCGAGAGTTTGTGCAGACAAACAGGTAGTATGGGTTCTGAGAACAAGCCTCTTTGCCTCTTCTTCGTTCCAGTTATACTGCCACCCTTTGCTTCCATCAACTCCCTTTTCATGAGCTTCTTTAACAGCCTTGATTATTTTTTTGTCAGGCAGTTCTCCTCTATGATTTCTTGCAAGAAAGAAAGTGTCCTGCATCTCTCTCACAGGATGATCTTGCGCAGTGAACAGAGCATCGAAGTTCCAGAAGCTACTCTGAATAATGTTTCCAGTCATCTCTATAAAGCCCATTTCTGTCCAAATCTTTCTTGCATAATCAGTTGCTTGCGATATGAAATGTCTCTTTCCACCATTTATTGACGGGAGTTTGGAAACAAGGTCGTATCTCCTAAACTTCTTTCCTTTCCATAGAGATTCTTTTTCGATGAGTTTAGGAGTTATCGCTTCAATGAGCTCTCCTGTTTTCTTCTCGCTTTTGATTATCTCTTCTCCTAAAGGAGTGATGTGAATTTCAATTACTTCCTCTTCTTTCAGCTGAACTATGTCTTTTCTTTTCTCAAGGTATTTGAATGTGTGAAGTTGTTCTTGGCTTAAAGAGCTGTAATCTAAAGGAAGGAGTTCTAGGAATTTCTCTTCCAAGCTTTTCTGGGATATTTCCTCTTTTCTCTCTATCAAAATTATCTTTCCGTTTTTTAGCTCTACGAGTGCCTTTTTTTTCAGAACCCCTATAGAAGCCTTGAATTCATCATCTGAGAGGGAACTAGCCTCTTGGGCTTCTTCCAGTTTGAGGATTCTTTTTTCATTAATTAAGTTAAGAAGCCTTCTCTCTGGAAGTCCTTTTTTTCTGTACAAAGCTCCATTAACTCCTATTTCTACTATCTTTTTTTTGCTTCTCGAAAGGAGAATTATATCTTTATTGCTTAGATATTCCAGAGCTCTTAAAACAGAGGTTTTATCCAACCCAGACTTCTCGCATATTTTCTCTATATTTCTTTCCTTCAGGTGAGGAAGGATTTTTAGTTCGTTTGGGCTTAAAGATTCTATTATCCTGTTTATTTCCATTGCAATTTTAAAGAAAATGTATTTAAAAAAGATATCCTTCTAAGAGTCTTTCAGCATATCAGTAGGCATACCCAAAACCAAACCTAAGGCAGTTAGGTCATATGGATTCCTTTTTTGATTTTTATAGATGAATTTCATTTTCAACTTGTTTTTGTTGCATATTTTTATATTCTGCCTTATTCTCGCGATTATCGCTGCCTTTTCTTTTTCACTGGCTTTTACAAGTTCGTCAAGGTTTATTCCTATGACAACTCCTTTCTTTTTGGCTAATTTTGCCATTACATGATTGAATCCGGAATTTCTCTGCTTCTGGAAATCTCGTCTTCCTGCCTGGTCTATGAGCAAAACAGATATGTCTTCTTTTTCCAGCACTTTTCTGCTAATTTCTTCATCATCAGAAGAAAAAATAATTCTCTTTCCAGAATTTTCTCTTATCAATTTCCTTGCCTTGTCAAAATTATTCTCGTGTATTATTACTTTTCTTTCCATACTAATAAACAGTCTTTTAAATATTAAAAGCTATCTAATTACATGAAAAGAGGTAGAAAAAAGAAAGCAAAAAAAAGGCTAAAGAGAGGATTATCTACTGTACTAGTTGCATTAATTCTCATCCTCGTATCTCTAGCAGCAGTTGGTATTGTCTGGATTGTTGTTAGAAATCTCCTTCAGTCAGAAACAGAACATGTATCTTCTGG
>Ga0153916_10001960_pt1 | contig 15051 bp, 13 predicted proteins | sample Opewatmetagenome_FD_109642 | JGI IMG/M metagenome (GOLD analysis project Ga0153916, IMG submission 109642) | Freshwater wetland microbial communities from Ohio, USA - Open water 3 Core 3 Depth 4 metaG | ecosystem: Environmental > Aquatic > Freshwater > Wetlands | place: USA: Ohio, Lake Erie...
TCTCCACCAATCTGCCCAACAATTCGAACAGGTTCTACAGCTTGCCAGGAGATTAGCAATTCCCACCGCCCCGGTAACTGGCTACGCTTTGGTTGGTTTGGGACGCGCCTGGTGTGAATGGAATAACTTGGAGATGTCAGCCAACTATGTGCGAGATGGACTCGAATCCGGCAAAAAAGCCGGTATCCTGGATATTTTATTGCGAGGCTATCTTGTGCTGGCACGTGTCCGGCAAGCCCAGGGCGATTTAGAAGGAGCACTGGATGCGCTAGAAAACGCGGAATCGGCTGCGCGCCAAATAGGCACGGCCGAAATCAAAGATTGGGTCAATGCACTCCGTGCTCAAGCATGGTTGGCGCGTGGTGAGACCGAGGCGGCGATAAGCTGGGCTAATTCGTACAGTGGCGAAATACAGGACAGGATTTACCCATCCATTGCGATTGCGCTCGCGAAAGTAAGGCTAGTTCAGGAACGACCTGATGAGGCTTTGAAGTTAGTGGAGCATGCTTTGGACTCGGCTCACGCAATTGGTCGCCTGGGTAATGCGGTCCAGATCCTTGTTGTCAAGGCTCTCGTTTATCGGGCGCAGGGCAACCTCAAGGATGCAAATTCCGCGCTGTTGGAAGCATTGACCCTTGCTGAACCAGAAGGATATATCCGTACTTTTCTGGATGAGGGCGAACCTATACGATTGTTGATTTCAGATTTTAGATTTCAAATCGAAAATCGGATGCGTGGGATAGTTCCAGACAACCAAAAAACTTTGGTAGACTACATTCATAAATTATTGGTTGGATTCACTGTATCTTCTATTCCGTACACTCGCAAATCTATAATTAACGATCTGGCATCATCAATCCCGGAACCCCTTAGCGATCGCGAGTTAGAGGTATTACACCTCATGGTAGCTGGCCTCTCCAATCGAGACATTGCTGATATGGACATCGTATCCATCAATACCGTCAAGACGCAGGTAAAGAGCATTTTCGGGAAACTGGGGGTGCATCGTCGCGAAGATGCTATTGCGGCTGCCCGCGAGTTGCGCTTGCTCTGATTCTCCAAATCTCATTAGAATTCCTCTGATTCTGGTACCTTATCAATCACCCTCCCAATCATCCTGGGGAGGGTGCTGACGAATCACCCTGCCCGCAGCTATATTAGCAATGTTCCTGAACAGTTTTGACCATGGAACTGTGGGTTTGAACAAAAACGCACCATGGGTGAAGAACTTGCGATAAAGGGGATGGCGGATGGTGAAAAAATCAAAACTGTTTTTTGCTCCTTAGATCCGAACTTTTTTCCGAAGGCTGGTGAGCCAGCTCACAACCAGACCAGGTCTGGGCTCTCGATCAGATTGCAAATATCCAGCAGAAAACGCGCGGCCGGGGCTCCATCGATCACGCGATGATCGCAAGTTAATGAAAGGCCCATGACAGAACGTATGCGGATTTTACCTTTATGGACAGCCGGGATTTCACGAATACGGCCGATTCCTAAGATAGCCACTTGTGGCGGATTGAGGATAGGGGTAAAGTGATCGATCCCTAAAGCGCCCAGATTCGTGATCGTAAAGGTGCCTCCTGCCAGCTCGTTGGGGGTTACGGTCCCCTTGAGGGTTCGATCGATCAGGTCACCCCGGATGCGGGCTAATTCTTCCACCCCCTTGCTATCGGCATCGCGGATGACCGGCGCCATCAAACCCCTCGCCGTGTCCACCGCCAGAGCCATGTGGACGGCATCGTGAAGCTCCACAGTTTCCCCATCAAAGTAGGCGTTTAGCGCGGGGTGTTTGCTCAAGACCCGGCAAGTTATATAGACGAGGAAATCCGTATAGGTGGGGCGGATGGCGTCTTCTGAGAGTTTTTCCAGAATACGCTCACGCAGCTTGACCAACCGCGTCGCATCCACTTCCCGCATGTAGGTCACAGGCGCAGTGATCTGATGACTTTCGTGCATGCGCCGGGCGATGGTCTTGCGCGTGGGGGTGAGCCGGATGGCCTGAAAGCTGCTTTGTGCAGAAGCAGGCGCGCCGCTGCCTTCATGGAGGCTGGTTTCGACATCCGCTTTGGTAATCGCAGTTCCCGGTTTTGCAGGGGCCACCTTGGATAAATCCACTCCGGTCATTTCAGCCATGCGCCGGGCCACGGGGGTGACCCTGGGTCTGGACTTTTGTCGTTCTATGTAGGCATTTACATCTCTTTCGACGATCAATTGCCGCGGGCCCGTCCCGCTTCCCCGCAGCTCGACCAACGGAATACCCTTCAGCTGGGCAAGCTGGCGGGCGCGCGGGCTGGCAAAGAGGCGGTTTATCCTCTCAGGAGGGAGGGGTTCTCCCTTGGGTCCGGCCACATTGATGGTTTGCTGGCGGTCGGTGGAGGGAGGCGCTCCTGGAGGGTAGTTTTCGTTCAAGGAGTTATCCACAGAGGTCAATGCCTCCTCAAAGGCTTCTCCTGGCTCAGCGATAATGCCGATGATCGATCTGACCTTGACCTCGTCGCCAGCTCCGGCAAGCACGCTTGAGAGAATGCCGGTCGCAGGAGATTCGACTTCTAAGGTGGCTTTATCCGTCTCTACCGTAAACAGGGTTTCACCCTTGGTAACCGGATCGCCAATTTTCTTCAGCCATTCCACGATAACCAGCGTATCCATCGTCTGGCTCAGCGGCGGAACAAGGACATTTACAGACATAGCACGCCTTCGCTCTAGAAGATAGATAGGACTGCATCAATAATCTTTTGCTCGCTGGGTACGTACTCGCGCTCCAGCACAGGGGCAAAAGGGGGCGGCACGTCGGGCGCAGCCACCCGCTTGATGGGCGCATCCAGCCACATGAAAGCTTCATCAGCGACGATGGCGGCAATTTCTGCGCCCCAGCCGTTGGTCAGGTTATCTTCTTCGACAATGAGCAGGCGACCGGTCTTGCGCACCGATCCCAGGATCAGTTCCTTATCCAAGGGCACCAGCGTGCGGGGGTCAATGACCTCGGCCTCAATCCCCTGGTTGGATAGCGACTCGGCGGCACTCAGCGCCCGGTATAGCATGAGCAGGGTTGCGACGATGGTAACGTCTTTGCCGGGTCGCCGGATCACCCCCTCGCCGATCGGCACGAGATACTCTTCTTCCGGAACTTCGCCAATGGGACTGAGCGAGCCTTTCTCGGAACGGGCGCCCTTCGAACCATAGAGCAGCTTGTGTTCAAAGACAAGGACCGGGTTGTCATCCCGCACGGCGCTCTTGAGCAGTCCTTTGGCATCATAAGCCGTTGCGGGTGCGACGATTTTTAGACCAGGGACATGGGTAAAGAAAGCTTCCGGACTTTGGGCGTGTTGTGAGCCACGAGCAGTCGCTCCAACCGGCGCCCGCATGACCATAGGCACGCTCAAGGTCCCCCCCGACATATAACGCAACTTGGCAGCCTGGTTTACGAGCTGATCCATCATACAAAACAAAAAGTCGCTGTACTGTACATCCGCAATCGGGCGCATACCGCCTATCGCCGATCCGATCGCTACCCCGGCAATAGCGGTTTCGGAGATGGGCGTGTCCAATATCCGCTCGTGTCCAAATTCCTGTGAGAGGCCTAAAGTCACGGTGAAGGCCCCACCAAATCCACCCTCGATGCCAATGTCTTCGCCGATGCAGAAGACGCGTTCATCCCGCTGCATTTCTTCGCGGATCGCTTGTCGCAGAGCCTCAGCAATGGTCATTTTCGCCATGATTCACTCCTTAAAGATGTCCGTATATACATCTTGCGGATCGGGTTCCGGGCTTGCTGCAGCAAAGGCGATAGCGTCCTGGATCGTTTGCTCTACTTCCTGTTCAACGTTGCTCAATTGTGCTGCCTCTGCCTTTCCCTCATCCATAAGCCATTGGCGAAAACGGGGAATGGGATCGAGTAGTTTCCATTCATCTTCCTCTTCATGAGTTCGGTATGTGCGCGGATCGGAGCGGGAATGACCGCATTGCCGGTAGGTCATACATTCAATGAGCGTTGGACCTCCTCCCTCACGGGCACGTTCGACCGCCTCTTTTGCTCGATTGAAAACCGCCAGCACATCGTTACCATCTACCGTAGCACCCGCTATCTCATAAGCGCAAGCCCGTTCGGCGACGTGTTGAATCTTAAAGGCCTTGGAAAAAGGCGTCGAGGCTGCATACAGGTTATTTTCACAGACGTAAATCACTGGAAGCCCCCAAATCGCGGCTGCGTTAATCCCCTCATGCCAGGCACCCTCGTTGGAGGCCCCCTCCCCGAAGAAGCAAACCGTGACGCCCCCTGATTTTTGCATCTTGGCTGCCAGGGCAAGTCCAGCAGCAATGGGCACATTCGCGCCCACAATGGCAATGGCCGGCAGTACGCCTTTCTCGATATCCCCCACGTGCATGGATCCACCTTTGCCCTTAGAACAACCGCTGGCCTTGCCGAAAAGCTCTGCCATGATCGCCCGGGGGGCGACTCCCTTGGCCAGGGAATGCCCGTGGGGACGGTGGGTGCTAAGGACATAATCCCCCGGACGCAGGTTGGCGCACACTCCTGTCGCCACCGCCTCCTGTCCAATGTATAAGTGGAGCGTAGAGGGGATGCGTCCTTCCAGATACAGCTCGTTTACGGTTTCCTCAAAGCGACGGATCAGAAACATAGTCCGATACATGCCCATCCATTGCTCTAACTCAGGCAGGTCACTTCGAGGGACATCCGATCGTGGTTCGATATTCATAGGATTAAATATTCTTATCAGCAAAAAACGGGTGAAAATCTTTACCGGAATAACCCCAACGTGTCATGGGCCGCTTGCGCAGACCCCATTTTTGTAAGGCGGCCATCAGCTCGGGCTTGTCTTTGGCTGCCTCTACGAGTGGGATATCCGCCATCACCGCGTCGAACGCCTGTCGCCAGGCCATGGCTCCAGCTTTATATCCCATGGGATGGCCCAACATTCCACCCCCAGCAGGAATAATGATATCCGTCCCGTACTCCGCTACCACCGCTTCTGCTGTCCCAGGATACATCCCGGCGGCGGGCATGGGCCAGGTCTGTCGAATATGATAGAACGGAGCCAGCATCACCTGCCCATTGCGGTAACACTCCTCCGCCGAGGCGACCGGAATGCTGGACCAGATGGTCGGAGATAGCATCATGTCCGCACCGCACAGGCGGCAAATTTTAGAAAAAACGGGGAAGCTAATCCGATCTAACTGATGAATCATGTGCGATACATGCAGCAGGATAGGCGCCTGGACCATTGGATCTTCCGCCAGGACACGCAATGCGGAAGCCCCGGCCGAGTACGCCAGGAGCAGACCGGTAGCCCCCATATCGACTGCCTTGCGCGCCTTCTCGTTGATCTTGTCCACCTCATCCGTAATGCTCAACATGTAGAGGGTCTTATGACCGGTCTCTTTCTCTGCTTTTTCAAGCGCTTTCAATACCGCCTCCAGGCGAGCCTCCCAGCGACACGTCGAAAGCTCGGTTAACATCTCGTCGTCTTTACACAGATCGGCTCCCCCTAATGCCGTCTGATAAACCTGGTTAGCGGTTTGTTCGGGTGTCATCCCCATCTTCGGCTTGATTATGTGTAAGATTAACGGTCGCTTGTACACGCCTAATTTTTCACGAATGCCTTGTACGCCAAACTTTGGGCCTTGAAATTCCTTAGCAACTTTCTCTGGAATGTAGATGTCTAGCAGGCGAGTCTTGCTTGGAAATGCGCTATAGTTCCCTGCAATCGAGAGCAATAACATAGGAACATTAACTGGTACTTCCCAGTTGCCGATCGGAAAGCCCAACTGAAGTACTGCTTTCTTTGTCCCCTTAGGAGCCGGGATTTCGTAATAACCGAGAACCTTGCTGCTCAGGCGCTCGCGCACCTCCTGGGTATCCTCGGCAACCTCCTGCCAGCTAGAAGTGGAGCCTTCAAGGGCCAGGCGCTGAACTTGGGCAAAGTGATCAATAAAATCACTATCCTCAACCACATCCTCGATATAGTATGTCCCTACCACATAACGATCATGGTCAATGCTTTCCCAGGTGTAATTAAACATTTGGGGGTCGAATAATGGTCTCATGGAATGTCTCTCCTTTAGAAAAATGTGCAATTGGGTGCGTCAGAGGATTTTGGTATCGAAAACCTGTTCGCTTGATTACATGTACATACAGGAAAACTATAGCATGGAATAATGCCCGTGTCAAGCAGACGCCAAAGGGTGTGTAGAGAGTGTAACCGGCAATACTTTCTACAAAAACCGCCACGGACCTTGACATCAGCTTTGGGTTTTGCTAAAATGTTCAGTAGTATACTTGTATATACAGGTATAGGATCCATAACGGATGGATTGGAGAATAATGCTGCTTAGTGGTTTGTCCACCCTAAAAAAGATCAACAAAGACCTACCTGTGCCCTTTTACTATCAAATGGTACAGATTTTGCGCGAAGTCATTCAAGATTACGATGCCACCTCCCTGACAGAAGAGGTGATTTTCCCCTCAGAAAGCGAATTAAGCGAATTCTTCCGGGTAAATCGGGGGACGGTTCGCCATGCTCTGGATATGCTGGAGCGGGAGGGTTTGATTTACCGCGAAAAAGGGCGTGGCACCTTCCTGAGACGAAGACGGGTAGAACTCGATCTGACACAGCTCTGTTCCACCACCGACGATCTGAAATCGCGGGGGTGGGCCCCCAGCTCCCGGCTCATCAGCGTGAAACGCGTCCCACCCAGGGCCCATATCCAGCATCATCTCGCTCTCCCGGATGGCCATCTGGTTTGGGAAATTTTCCGTTTGCGACTGGCAAACGACGAGCCGATCAGCCTGCAATGGTCCTATATCCCCGAAAATCTTACCCCAGGGTTAGATGAAAAAGACCTTAACCTCTCGCTCTATTCCATTTTGACCAATACCTATGGCATTGAATTGAAGGCGGCCGACCAGATTGTCCGGACACGCGCTACGACCTTTGAGGAAGCGGAACTTTTAGCTACCACGGAAGGCGCTCCCGTATTCGAATTCTCTCGTACGACCTTCGATCCCTACGATAGACCCGTCGAATACCTGGACGCGATCTGGCGAGGCGATCGATACGATTTACATGTACGCCTGTACTGCAACCCCGGCATGTAACCAGGAGAATGATCCCATGACCCTAAAACCCCGCTTTTCAGCCAATATCAACACGTTCAACGCTGGTGCTGACCGCTATGTTCTCTCCGGCTATGGGGAGCGCTACCCGACCGATGAATTGATCAAAATGGCAACCCGGGTGGAGGGGTTAACCGGTGTTGAACTGGTAGGGATGTGGCATGTCAATGACCATAATGTGGAACAAATCCGTCGCCAGGTTGCCAACGCAGGATTGGTCGTAACCTGTGTGACCCCGGATATATGGGCGTCTGCAAAGTGGGGGCGTGGTTCATTTGCTTCCAACGATCCTGAGATCCGCCAGGCAGCGATCCAGGAAGTCAAAAAATCGATGGAATGGGCAAGGCAGTTGAACTGTGAAGTGATCGACCTGTGGTTCGGGCAGGATGGCTATGATTACCCTTTTCAGGGAAATTTCCTCACCGCATGGGATCAGCTGATTGAAGGTGTGACCGAATGCGCGGACCATGTGCCTCAAGTCAAGATTGTGCTCGAGTATAAACCCAAGGAGCCCCGCACCCATTGCTATATCGCAACCGTTGGCAAGACGCTCTTGCTGATCGATAAAGTGAGCCGTCCGAATGTTGGCGCGATGATCGACGTTGGTCATGCCCTGATGGCTTACGAGAACACCGCTGAATCGGCTGCCCTGCTCCAATACTTCGGAGACAAACTATTCTATATGCACTTTAACGACAATTGGCGTTTATGGGATGATGATATGACCGTTGGCTCTGTGCATACCATTGAAATGTTGGAGCTTCTCTACTGGCTTGACCGGATGAACTACAACGGTTGGTATGCTTTGGATATCTTCCCCTACCGCGAAAACGGGATCCGTGCTGCCCAGGAGAGCATCCACTGGTTGCAAGGCCTTCACAACCTATTAGACAAAATTGGCCGTGAGCGCTTCGCGGCAGTGATTGCCTCCGGAGATTCAATGGACGCCTCTGCTCTGCTGCGAGAGGCCATCTTGGGATGATTTTCTCCCAGCCGGCCTGCAGCTATTCGGCTGTTTTTATTAGCTCTCGGTCGCGATCAGCGCCATAGCCACCGTCATTGCCCAGGAAAGCACCTTGAACTCTCCCGCCGCCAGGGTTGCCTGGAGCTCTTGGCGATCCAAAAGTAAAAGCTCCTGCTCCTCCAGATCATCCAAAAACCGCTCGCCAAACTTCTCCGCCCCTTCGGCAAGGAACAAATGGGCCATCCCGCAGCCATGATTGGCATCAACGCGATAGTGCCCCAAACTCGTCCATGAATGCGCATGGTATCCGGTTTCCTCGCGCAACTCCCTTTTGGCCGCCTCCAATGGGTCTTCTCCCGCTTCAATATGTCCGCCTACCGGGGCCAGTGACTCACCTTCGACGCCATATTTTGTCTGGCGGAAACAAATAAATTTCCCCTCGGCTGTCCTGGCCAAGACATTAACGTAATCATAGGTAATGATCCAGCACCAATTAGAGAGCTGGCGGCCATCTGGCAACTCGATGGTGTGGTCTTCAACGGTCAGATACCGGCTGTGGTCGAGTATCGTCTTGCGCGAGAGGGTTTTCCAGGTTTTCATAGGGGCATCACTCCAGTTCAGGATTAATTATATGGCTTGACGCAATTCCAGCAAAGCAAAAGGTTAAAAATCGAGAGAACCTATTGACAATGACGGATATTTTTGCTATGATATCGTTATCATGGTATCGTTACCATGAGGTCGAAACCCTCTTTCTAGACCCAACAACCTTTCTGAAGAAGGCGAATGCCTACCATCCACGATGTAGCCAGACTCGCGGGTGTCGCCCCGATCACTGTATCCCGGGTGATCAATAATTCCGGCTATATCAGCCAGGACACTCGAGAACGCGTGGAGGCGGCGATTATTGAGCTGGGCTATGTGCCCAACATCATCGCTCGCAGCCTGCGCTCCAAACGTACAAATACCCTGGCCCTGGTCCTCACGGATATTACCAACCCCTTCTTTACCGTGATCGCCCGCGGCGTGGAAGATATCGCCAGTGATGCCGGCTTTACGGTGATTTACTGCAACACGGACGAGTCTGTCGATGAAGAGGCCAAATACCTGCAATTGCTGCTGCAGAAACAGGTGGATGGGATTCTGCTGGTGCCGGCGCGTAGCACATCCCGATCGATAGAATTGATCCATGAGCAAGGCACACCGGTTGTGATTCTGGATCGCCGGGTGCCCAATGTGGATGCTGATATTGTGCGTTGCGACTCAGTGGAGGGCGCATACCGGTTAATCAAGCTTCTCATTGACCAGGGGCATCGTCGCATTGCAGTATTGAGCGGGCCCTTGGGCGTCTCGACGGCTGAGGACCGGGTTGTGGGTTATCGAACCGCAATGACCGAAGCCGGGGTCTCGGTGGATGGTCTGGTGTTTTATGGCGCCTACACCCAGGCGAGTGGTTATGAGATGGCACAGCAAGTGCTCTCCCAATCGCCCCAACCCACAGCCTTATTCGCAGCCAATAACTTTATTGCGATTGGTGCCCTAAAGGCCCTGAGAGATAACGGATTGAAGATCCCGGAAGATATCTCCATCGTTTCTTTTGACGAGCTACCTCCCATGCCAATCGCCGAGCCATTCTTAACCGTTGCAGCCCAACCGGCGTATGAAATGGGCTGCAAGGGAACAGAGCTTCTACTGAATCGCTTAAAAGGCGAAGCCCCTTCTGAATGTCAAGAAATCCTTTTACCCATTGAGTTAATTGTGCGGCGCTCAAGCGGACCGGTTAAGGGATCGGGATAACCTTATAAATCGTCAAATTCTAATCATCGACGAAAGGAAGACTTGCTGAATGGTGAAGCACTCCGTTGAGATCAAGAGGGACTTGAATAGGGATGATTTGATTGCCATTACCGGCGCCGGCGGCTTTATTGCAGGTGCGCTCACTCGCTACTTCCACGAGTTGGGTTACTTGAATATCCGCGCCATTGATAAGAAACCCCTACCTGAATGGTACCAACGTGTGCCGGGTGTGGAATGCCTGTCGATGGATGTCAGCGAGAAAGCCAACGCCATCCGGGCCGTTGAAGGCGCTGTAGAAGTTTACAACCTGGCAGCCGATATGGGCGGGATGGGGTTCATCGAAAAATTCCGGGTAGAATGCCTGCGCAGCATCTTGATCAACACCCATCTGATCGAAGGGGCCTACCGGGCAGGGGTACAGCGTTACTTCTTCTCCTCCTCGGCTTGCGCCTATAACACCCAGCTTCAGCAAGATCCCCATGCGCGCGCCCTCAAAGAAACGGACGCCTACCCCGCCATGGCTGAGCGCGGTTACGGCTGGGAGAAGCTGGTGAGCGAGATGTTTTGTCAGGAATACTGGGCAGAACGGGGCATGAGGACCTTCATCGCCCGTTTTCACAACGTTTACGGCCCCAACGGAACCTGGTTTGGCGGGAGAGAAAAAGCCCCAGCGGCATTGTGTCGCAAGGTAATCGAGGCCAAGGACACCGGCAGTGGCGAGATCGAGATCTGGGGCGACGGCACTCAAACCCGCAGCTACATGTATATCGAGGACTGTGTCCTGGGGATTGATCAGATCATGCACTGTGAGGATTTGATCGCCACCCCCATCAATCTGGGATCCAGCGAGCTCTATTCTGTCGACGAGCTGGTGAACATGATCGAAGGGATTGCCGCAGTGAAGCTCCATCGTAAATATATCCTGGATGCTCCCAAAGGTGTTGCTGGACGTAACAGCGATAACAGCTTCATCCAGCAAGTGCTCGGCTGGGAGCCCAATACTCCCTTGAGGGAAGGCCTGGCTAAAACGTACGCCTGGATTGAACAACAGTATTACGATCGTAAAGCCGGCAAACGCGTCGTGCGAGAGCACACAGCAGGCGCTCCAGTATAGGATCCGATGCGACTTGGGTCAGGGTGAGGCATGGACATCACCGACATCATAGGTAAGATCCCCTATCGCCTGGCGCTGGCGGGCGGGTGGATTGATCAGCCTTTTGTCTCCAGGCTCAATCCCTCACCGCCAGGATCAATGGTTGTAGTAGCTCTAGAACCAATTTACCGGTTTATGGATCGTTGTGGCATGGGCACCAGCACGCGCAACGTCGCCATGCACCTATGGAACGAGGCGTTGCCTAAACGGGAGCCGGCGCAGCTTGTACACGAGCTCTACGCCGCCGAGAACAAAGGCAAGCCCGAGCCCTCCGGCTCACAAGATATGGCGGGCTTGATCTACCCAGGTATTACCAGATTGGATTATGACGCCAACTTTGAAGGCGGATACTTTCCAATCCACGTCGAGTCGAACAACGATCCCGACCTGGTTGAGTGGCTGGAAAACGTGATCCATATTTTACCGGTGGCCCAGCGTCCAGACGGTTATAGCCCGCTGGGGATCAAGAACCTGGATGCGGGTTGGATCCGCCGGTTGGGCTACTCAGGCAAGGATTGCTATGAGGCGATCCTGTCGAAAGACCTGTTGGGCCTGGGTGAAGCGATGAATGAGTGTATGCGCTGTTGGGAGGCCATCCTCCCGCACACGGTTCGCCATCCAGCCATCACAGTGGATTTAATGGCGCTGCTAGCCTACTATCAGCATCGCTACCCCGGAGCGATGTATTCGGGATGTGGAGGAGGTTATTTGTTCGTTGTGTCGGATGAACCCGTGCCTGGCGCGATCCAGGCGAAAATCCGAATAGCACAAAGCATTGGGCAGCGATGAGAAAGGTGTTCGCAACCGGTAGCTACGATGATATAAGATCCAGGCAGGTTCGATTCCTGGAAGAGACCTCTCGGTTTGGCGAGCTGACGATCCTATTGTGGCCGGATGAGGTTGTATGTGAATTGGAGGGGAAGCCGCCGAAATTCCCTTTGGCCGAGCGTATCTACCTCTTGCAAGCCCTACGCTATGTCAGCACAGTAACGGTATGGGAAATGCCTGTAAAACGGGATGCCCTCCCTTACCCAGATGGAATTAAACCCGATCTATGGATCGTGGACGAAGCCAGTGATAACGATCAAAAGAAGGCGTACTGCGCATCTTATGGAATCAGCTACCACGTCATCAAAGACGAAGACTTGAGGGGATGGCCGATCCAGCGGTTCGATGCCCTGAAAGAACCCTCCAGTCCCAAGAGGGTGATCGTGACCGGAAGCTTCGATTGGTTGCATTCAGGGCATGTGCGCTTCCTCGAAGAGGTGTCGCAACTGGGCGACCTGTATGTCGCTGTGGGGCACGACGCGAACATCCAGCTTTTGAAAGGCCTGGGACACCCCATGTTTTCACAAGACGAGCGGCGTTACATGGTCCAGGCTGTTCGCTACGTCAAGCAGGCTCTGATCACCTCCGGGAAGGGCTGGATGGACGCAGAACCGGAGATCGAGCTCCTCAAGCCGGATATCTATGTCGTTAACGAAGATGGGGATGTGCCCGAAAAGCGAGCTTTCTGCGAAAAGCTGGGTATGAGATATATTGTCTTGAAACGCTCGCCCAAAGAAGGGCTGCCCCGCCGAGAGAGCACCGTGTTGCGAGGGTTCTGAAAGGAGAAAGATTGATGCAACGCTACGGTATGGTGATCAAAGTAAGACCCGAGAAACTGGATGAATATAAAGAGCTTCACGCCAAGCCCTGGCCGGGGGTGTTAAAAACCATTTATGACTGCAATATTCGCAGCTACTCGATCTACCTCAAGGACGGCTTTTTATTCGGCTACTATGAATATATCGGAGAAGACTTCTCGGCAGATATGGCAAAAATGGCTGCCGATCCGGTGACGCAAGAATGGTGGAAGCTGACGGATCCTTGCCAGGAACCGCTTCCCACCCGCAAGCAAGGGGAGTGGTGGGCGATAATGGAGGAAGTATTCCATTGCGATTAGTTCGCGGGTGCAAGGGTGTCAGATGAAGTTTTTAACGCCTTTTGCAGAGCACCACAAGAGTATTCCGGAGAAAGGAGGTGAATCACATCGGCGATTAGGTTACCCTGACCTTATAGGGTTGAGTTGGTCAGCTATCCAAGATAGCGAGCTGTTCCTTGGCCTAATCTATTCAGATGAAACCAGGAGGAAAATGAGTAGGGAGTTTTCATTAGAGCTCCCGACCCATTCTGATCTGTCTCTAAAGAGGAGAAACCCATGAAATCTAAAATCTACTCCATTTTGGCGATCCTCGTGGTCGTCACTATGCTGGCCGCCTGCGCTACTCAGCCTCCGGCTACGCCTGAAACGGTGATCCAGACCGTCATCGTAGAAAAAGCAGGCGAAACGGTCATCGAGACGAAGATCGTGGAGGTGCCAAAGGAGGTGGTCGTCACCCCCACCGCGGCTGCAAAGCCCTTCGAAGGGGTAGAAATTAACGTCTTGACCTTCACCGGCCCCCAGATCGCCGAGCCTCTCCAGCGGCGCGGCCCCGACTTCACCGCCCTGACCGGCGCCAAGGTCAATGTGATCATCGTCCCCTTCAGCGACCTGTACCAGAAGATGCTGACCGACATGGCTACCGGGACGAACAGCTTCGACGGCTTCGTCTTTGCGCCGCAGTGGATGGTGGACTTCATCACCCCCGGCTACCTGGAAGACCTGACCGACCGGGTGGCAGCCGACAAAGACATCCAATGGGATGACATCGCCCCCTTCTTCCGGGACTTCTCCGCCACCTACAATGGCCGCATCTATACCATCCCGCTGGACGGCGACTTCCACATGGTTTACTACCGCACTGACCTGCTGAAGGAAGCAGGATTGCAGCCCCCGGAAACCTGGGATGATTACCTGAAGATCGCTAAGACTTTCTATGGCAAAGATCTCAACGGCGATGGCGATGCTGACTTCGGGTCGTGTATTTCCAAGAAGCGCAACGCCCAGGCTTATTGGTTTATCACCTCGATTGGCGCCGCCTTCATCCAGAGCCAGGGTACCTCACAGGGTGCCTTCTTCAACACCGATACGATGGAACCGCTGGTGAAAAACGACGCCTTCAAGAAGGCGTTAGAGATCTACAGCGAGACCACCAAGTACGGCCCGCCGGACGAGCTGAACCTGGACGTCGGCGGCACCCGCAGCCTGTTCGTCACCGGCCGCTGTGCCCTCTCGATGGACTGGGGCGACATCGGCACGCTGGCGATCGACCCGACGAACTCTACAGTGATTGACAAGGTTGGCGCCGTCATCCTGCCCGGCTCCAAGCAGGTGCTGGACCGCGCCACCGGCAAACTGGTGGCGTGCGACGCGACGACCTGCCCGTACGCCGTCAACGGGGTGAATCATGCCCCCTTCGCATCCTACGGTGGCTGGTCAGCTGGCATCAACGCCGCAGCCGATGCGAAGAAGAAGGATGCCACCTATGCCTTCTTCTCCTACATGGCTCAGCCGGCCCAGGCCAACGTGGACGTCACCATCGGCAAGACCGGCTACAACCCCTACCGCACCTCGCAGTTCCTCAACCGCCAGGCATGGGTGCAAGCCGGCATGAGCCCTGAGGCGGCCAGCAACTACCTGGGCGCCATCGAGTCCAGCCTGGCCAGCCCGAACATGGTGCTCGACCTGCGCATCCCGCAGAACCAACGCTACCAGCAGGTCGTCCTCGACCAGGCCGTCAGCCAGTACCTGGCCGGCGAGATCACTGCGGATGAGGCCATGCAGCAGATCTACGACGGCTGGCAGGCCATCACCGACGAGCTCGGCCGCGATGCGCAGCTCGAAGCCTATCGCGGCACGCTGGGTGTGAAGAAATAATGCCAGGAGATAGCGATATTGGTTCGTAGTGGGCGCTTTTGCGATTGTGCCCACTACGAACGGAATACTTACTGAGGAACCAGACCTGGCAGGTCTTCGATGGCCTTGTGCCAGTTGAGGGCATTCCTTTGATCAGGATGGGCTCTGTCAGGTCTGGTCTCACAGAAAAAGGACGATAGGGAGGTCCCCATGCAAGTTGAACA
>Ga0153916_10001961_pt1 | contig 15044 bp, 13 predicted proteins | sample Opewatmetagenome_FD_109642 | JGI IMG/M metagenome (GOLD analysis project Ga0153916, IMG submission 109642) | Freshwater wetland microbial communities from Ohio, USA - Open water 3 Core 3 Depth 4 metaG | ecosystem: Environmental > Aquatic > Freshwater > Wetlands | place: USA: Ohio, Lake Erie...
GCTGGCGGACAATACGATCGTGGTCGTCTATTCTGACCACGGTATGGAGTTCTTCGAACATGAAACCTGGGGGCAAGGTAATTCCGCCGTGGGTGATTTCAGCCCGCGCATCCCCTTGCTGATCCACGACCCACGCAAGCCGGGAAAGGGGGTCGTGAAGAATGTGGTACGTAGCATCGATGTAGCACCTACCCTACTGGAACTGGTGGGCTCTCGGCCACCCGCCAGCATGGAGGGTGTTTCCCTCACTGGTTACCTCACCGACTCGCAGCAATGCCCGGAACTAAACGCTTTCAACGAGACCGGCATCTGGATTGCGGATATCCCGGGGCTTCCGGAAAATCATTTGAAGTATCCAGATCTCTTCGAGCTGCTGGAAGTACCCAATCGGGACAGCGGCACCCTTGCCATCAAGCCGCAGTATGCGGAGATCACCCTGCGGGCCAAGGACCGCATGATCCGCAACGACCGCTGGAAGCTCGTGTACCAGCCACTCAGCAGCGGGTACCTGCTGCGCTTGTTCGATTGCAACACCGACCCGGGGTGTACCAAAGATTTGTCCGCGAGCTATCCGAAGGTGGTTGCGGCGCTGTGGGCGCACCTCGAGTCGTGGATGGCGTCAGACCCTGCGGCCAACCTTAGTCCGGACAGAACCGGCACCATGGGCTCTTCCCGGCCCCATCCGGCGCCGGAGGTGTAGCCGATTGCGACGTTGCGTCTTTCGCCTTCCGGTCTGCCAAAGCCGGTTGTGAGTTCGAGGGCGCGTTTGGCCCAGCTTGTTCCGGGGTTCCGGCTTCTGGTGGGTTTGCCTGCGTTGCGCTGTCAGTGGGGGCAGCCGGGCCAGGCGACTCGATCTTCACGTAGGGTTCGGGATAGGGTTTTTTGCCGCCCAGTTCGTCGTAACGCCGTTGAAGGCCTTTATTGTTGGGCGCGTTCCGTAACCCCTCGTTAACAGTCTGTAGAGCTTTTGCTTTTTGTTGCAGCTTGGTCTGAAGGTCAGCTAGCGTCGGTTATACGCTTGCAAGCGGCGGGTTTAGTTCTATCGCCTTCTGCAGGTCACCTACGGCTTCAGCGTCACGCCCAAGCATGGACAAAGCGATCGCCCGATTCATCAGAATGTCGGGCCGCAACGTGAAACCCTGCTGGGCATGCTCAAGCACATAGTCCATTTCACGAATCGCGGCCCCCAGGGTTCCTTTTCTACCGTCAGCGGAAATCTGGCGATATGCGCGTGCAACGAAATTGAGCCCCGCACAATAATGATGGATATGAATGAAGTCTGGGCCCAATGTCTCTTTCCAGGCACTGAAAGCTGGAGACTTCTCATTGAAGCGCGCCGCACAATAGGGGGGCAACAATGCCATCTCGCTGTCCGAGGGCAGCCATTCTGCGTGCGCAGATCCCACAAAAGTCAGCGAAGCACCCAGTGAATAAATCGCCAGCCACAACTTTGCGTATCTTCCATTGCGCGTTCTGAAAAGGCGAAGCACGATCATTTTCATGGGGGTTATCTCCAAGTCAGTTCGGCTCGCGCCTCAAGCGGCGAGAAATATGTCTTATCGCGAGCCAGTCAAATATTGTATCGAGTCCGCGCCACTTTACGCGCAGCATGTTCGCATGCCGTTGATACAACTCGTCAACACGAGATGGCAATGCGGCAAACCCTTGCGGCTGAATGGCGCGTCCCAGCATGCGATTCTGGAATCCCCGAATGCTATACCTGATCCGTCGCCGGAAGTATTTCTTCCACTCCGTGGGGCGGGCATAGGACATCGGATCAAATTCAAAGCCCGCTTCCGGCACGAGGGTGACGCGCTCATTGTCCCAGCGGATGTCTCCACGCAGATCCCATTTCAGCATGGCGCCGATCAAGGAGTCTTCTCCGATGACGCCAATGGGCATTCGGATGCCATGGGCCCGAATCCGTTCGACGAAAGCACCTCGAAGCGCATACAGGTTGCCGGCCACCCCCCGCCCCTCAAGCATCTCGCTCCGAAATTGCTCCACATTGCGGCCGCTTCGCGGCATCGCAGATGCGCCATTCGCGTAGAGGCTGTTTCGCAATCCTGCCGCGAGCATGTCGATTGCTTTCGAACTGGCCCGAACATCGCCATCAATAAAGAAATAAAATTCGGCACCCTTCGGGGCTGTCTCGTGAACAAAAACGTTCCAGGCGTTTGCCTTGTCGCCCAACTGGATGGACACAAGGTGGACGTTCGGGTGTTCTCGAGCGTATTCAGTAACCAGCGCCTCTGTCCTGTCGGTACACGCGTTGGCCAGCACATAACATTCCAAGGGATGAGAGGAGGCACGCAATACGCTGTCCAAACAAGCGATGATGCCCCGTTCTTCGTTGTGTGCGAAAACGGCAACCGGCCACGGGTGATCCTGTTGTGTCAGCATTGCTTCCTTGCCCTGTCCACTCACTTGGCTATTGCCCGCGTTGCCTCAGCTACAGAGGACCAGCCCAGATGCGCACAAACGCGCTCATATCCTGCTCGACCCAAACGTTGCGCCAAATCGAAATCCAGAAGGACGTTCGCCAAGCCGTTGGTCACGGCCTCGACACTTGTTCCATCAACGCGGAGTCCCGTTTTTCCATCGGCCACGGCTGCTCCAGTGCCGCCCGCGTCCCCGGCAATCGCCGGCTTGCCGCATGCGGCCGCCTCGACGAACACCATGCCAAAGCCCTCGGTATCGCCATTGATCTCCCGGTTTGGCATGACGAATACATCGCAGGCATTGTACCAACGCGGCAAGTCATCGGGTGGGACATGTCCGAGCATGTGAACCCGATCGCTTACATTCAGATCGCGAGCAAGGTCGGCAAGATAGTCCCAGTCCTGACCAATTCCGATAAGGGCATAGCGCGCGTCAATCCCCCGCTGCAGCAACTCGGGGAGCGCGCGGATGACCATATCGAACCCTTTGCGCCGACTCAAGCGACCTACGGAAAGAATGAGCTGCTGCGCCGGTCCCAACCCGATACTTGCTTTCAAATCGTCGCAGGGTAGGCCTGGACGGAAACAGTCCACATCTACGCCAGGGTAGATCAGCGTGATTCGTTCGCCCTCGACACCCATGCGGAGCAGTTCGTCGCGGGTAAATTCGCTGTTGGCGATCACCCTGTCCGCGTGGCGCAGGGCAAAGCGCATCACTTTGTATTTGGCCCCCTTGCCCCACATGGTGAGTTCCTCGCCATGGGCGTAAATCACAACCGGTCGGAAAGTCATGCGCGCCACGAACCAGGCGACAAGCCCTTCCGGTAAAGAGCGAAAGGCGTGAATGGCATCGAAGCGATGGGTCAGGGCAAGCCGCAGGCTGCGCGCAAGGAAGCGCCCGTACATGAGGAGCGATTCGGGTTTGAGCCACGGCACGCGCTTAAGGCTCAGGCGATGGACGGTATTGGGGTGCGCGGTATCGAATTCCGCCGCGCCGGGCACGTCCGCCGTAACGATATGAATCTCCTTGCCGCCCAGCCGCCTGTACACCTCGGCTGCCCAAACCGCCGTGCCACCTTTAGTCGGCAGGAACAGTTCGGACAGTACCAGGAGTCGTGCCGATTTCTTCATTCACGCACCATCTTTTTTCATCCGCGCACCATCGATATTACGTCCCGCCAACCACTCGGCCCGTGAAAAAGATTCGGCAGCACGGCCCGCACGGCATCAAGTCTGCGCCCGGCGCGAATCAATGCGTAGCCCAGGTTTCTGCGGCCGGTTGCGAGTCTCCGCGTCACTCCATGACGCACAGGTGCCGGAAAGTGCTGCGCTGCTTTAGCCATGTCATTCAGGGTGCGCACGTTATCGACCTGGGCTCGCAAGGGGTCGCGCCGAACCGCACTGGCTTCATGAATCACATACACAGCCATCGGCTGGGTGACCACGCCCACCCGCCCACTGACTGCGCAAAGCTTGACGAGGAAAAACACGTCTTCGCACACCCGGTAGCCGGTCGGATAACCGCCCACGCGCAGAAAGGCCGCGCGCGGAACCGAGAGCGTATGGGTATCGCCGAAATGGTCCGCCACAAAGGGCTCGAACTCGTTCCGCTCCATCACGACCTGGGCCGCGCCCTGCGCCTTACGCAGCATGATCAGCCCGGATTCGTGCTGATCCATGGAGCGCGAAATATGGCTGCCGTCCGCGCGCACGTAATCATAATCTCCAGTGAAAAAATCCAGACCGGGCTCGCGTGCGATCCACTCCGCGTGCCAGCGCAGACGGTCCGGGTAATACCAGTCGTCCGCATCCAAAAAGGCGAGCCAGTCGCCAGTTGCCATCTCTGCCCCGCGGTTGCGCGCCGCGGAGACACCGGCGTTGTCCTGCCGCCAGTAACGGACCCGGTCGCCGAAGCGTGCTACCACCGCCGCTGTCTCATCAGTCGAGCCGTCATCCACGACGATCACCTCGTGGGCCGGCCAAGTCTGGGCGAGCACGGACTCGATCGCTCGTGATATGAATGCCTGGCCATTGAAGACCGGGATCACGACGGAAAAACGCGGCCCAGTCATAGGCTGGCAGCTTCCGGCTTCGACAGCAGGCCCGCCGCCGCTCGACCAGTGTGCAGCAGGAGGGCCAACCCGCTGGCCCATGCCAATTTCCGAAAGCGCGACAAAGTGAGCACGCGGTTGACCCACACGACAAACCGCGGAAGGAGCCCCACTTCAATCATGATCGGATCCCGCGCAACGATGGCATCGCCCAACGCGGTCGCGCTCATTAAACGCACTCCGGGCACCTCGCGTATCGCCAGTTCCAATGCCTCGCGCAAGGCCGCGAACGAATGCTCCGCATCGCTACCGAGGTAGTTGAAGCGATGGGTTTCGACCAGGCAAGGCCGACCAAGGCGCGTACGCTCGACAAGCCCCTGCACCAGTTGCCCGGACTGATGGTCGCGCGCCGGCTCGAAATACACATCACGCACCAGATATCTCAAACCGTCCAACCCGGAATCACCATTCACCAGCATCCGCCCGCTCGGCACCAAGGTGCCATCCGCTCCGCGAGCTTCATAACGTGTTCCGGGCGTGATGACGTAGCACACTCCCTGCTCGGCCCATGCGCGTTCCACATCGTCGCCCCACACAAAGGTATTCGGCACAGCCACCCGGGGCGATACGGCAAACAGTACTTTGAACAAGTGTGTCTCCTCGGCCACGGCCTGCTGGATTTCAGCGGGCGCCAGCGCCTGGGAAGGCAACTGGCTCGCGTCCACCCAACGGCTTTGAAGCCCGTCCGGCAGTGCCTCGGTTGCGGCCTCTCCATCCGCAAGCCATCGACGCACCCTGTCATCGCTGGCCGCGCTGCGCATCAGCGCGGCAGGCCAATAGTGCTCCATGCCATGCAGTTGGGGTGTGAGGACACCAGCAGCGATACCTTCCCGCATGGCCGCCAGAATCTCGGCATGCTCGCTCGCCGCCAGATTGCGCGCGGCGTAGCGGCCGCTTGTCCGCCATGCGTCGCGATCGATGATGGCGAGCACAACGCCCAGGGTCATCATCGCGGGCCTGCCGGCGGCGTCCCGTACGCTGGCAAGAATTTCCGCCAGCCGTCGCAGTGCCGGAGCCTGCTCCGCAGGCCCTGCGCCCCAGTCATCGCTTTCGAAGATGAGCACAGGCACGCGCAGTACAGGCTCCCGCCAGCAGGTGGCAAGGTGGCGGCGGTAGACGGCCGCGAGCGCGGCGAGAACGAGTGCCCATAGAAAGAGTGCGTAGGCCATGACAGCGTGTGCCCTCACCCCCGGCCCCTCTCCCGAAGGGAGAGGGGAGCACGTGATTCATGACAGCTCATAGCCCATCCTTTGCGCCACTGCCCGCACCTCTGGCAGCACGCGCTCGATCTTCTCCCGGTTGCGCCCGTCTTTCCATTTGTCCAGGCGAATCTCGGAGAAGGCGTTGTAGGGCTTGGCCAGCACATTGGCGCAGTGGTCGTGGATATCGGGACTAAAGGACAGCCCCGCCTCCTGGAACAGCCGGCGAAATCCCGCGACGGGATTCCGCACCAGATCTTCATAATAGATGTCCGACCACTGGCCATCCGGGATGCCGGCCTTGGCGTCCAGGATGGCCTGGTTGATGGCGCGATACTGGAACGCGCTCACCTCCTCGACGGAAGCGTTCAGGTAGTCGCGCCACCCTTCGGCGAGAAAGAAGCACCACTTGGTGTATTTGCCGCCTTCGACGGCCACACGCTCCTGAAGTTGGTCGGACCAGGTCGCAAATTCGTCGGGCTTGCCCCAGCCTTCGATCAGGGAGTTCAGGTTGTCCCCCGGGCTGCGCTTGACGAACACGAAGTGAGCGTCCGGAAACAGGGTGTGCAGATAGGGTACGCACAGTCCGTTCTGATTGTTCTTGTCCACGAAGCGGGTATGCCCGGTCCAGGCGTAGAAATAGCGGGCGACGAAATCACGATCGGCGGTGCTGGCATCCGCCACCGAGAGCCCATGGGTATCCCAGTGCTTCCGCTCCAGGGGGTGCAGGTCGACCCAGAAATCATGGGTTTCCCGCTGCAGGGTGCCAATCTCGCGGGACTCGGAGAATGTCTTGTAGACGAGGGTGGTGCCGGCGCGGCTGCAGCCGACGATGAAGATCGGGCGCGACGCGGCCAGCTTGCGCACATCCCACCAGGCACCGCGCGCAGCACGCGCCGCAGCGCTGCCGTAATGGCGCAGGGTTTTATCGACTTTCAACCAGAATTCGCTCAAAATTGTAGGCCTCTGTATATCATCGACGGTGCGACGCGAAGCGTGACTGAAGCAGCATCCTCATCGCCGCGCCCAGCCAACGTGCAAACTAACGATTCAAGAATTATAAAGGTGTCCGAATCATCGGCATCGAAAGGGAGCGACCGCGCATGACCGGCGTCTGTGGCTGGCTTGGTGCAACAACTACGGGTGACACGCCGGCCGTCTTGACCGGCATGCTGCGGGCGCTGGGTGCGCCTGACACATCTCAGGGTTTGGCCGCTGAGGGCGGCGCACTTGCAGCCCATTCTCCCTTTGGTCTCGCGTACACACACGCGCAGGACGGCGTCTTTGCCGCCATCGACGGGCGACCCCAGTTCGACGACGAGGCGCTCACTCAGGCGGCGCGCGACACATCGCCCGCTGCGGCGCTGGCGCTGGCCTACCGCCGCTTCGGTGCAGATTGCGTGCGGCACGTGCATGGCAGCTTTGCGCTCGCGATCATGGAGCCCGCTACCCGCACCGTCCTGCTCGCCGTCGACCGCATCGGCATTCACCGACTGTGCTTCGCGCCCGTTTCCGGCGGCATGGTATTCGGCGGGACTTGCGACAGCATCATCGCGCATCCGGCGATCACACCCAGGCTGAACCAACAGGGTATCTTCAACTATCTGTCCGCGCACATGGTGCCGGCGCCCGGCACCATCTATGAGGGCATCGAGAAGCTGCTGCCCGCGCAGTTTCTCCTGATGCGCAACGGGCAGACCACGCGCGGTTTCTATTGGGAAGCCAAGTGGCAGGACGGCGACGCCGACGACTTCGAGTCGCGTGCGCGGGAATTCAGGGAGCTGCTCAAACAATGTGTCGGCAATGCGTCTGACGATCGCCGGGTCGGTGCCTTCCTCTCGGGGGGCACCGACAGTTCCACCGTGTCCGGCATGCTGACCCAGGTCAGCGGCAAACCAGCGGAGACCTTCTCCATCGGCTTCGAAGCCGAAGGCTTCGACGAGATCGAATACGCCCGCATCGCGGCGCGTCATTTCGGCACGGCGCCCCACGAGTATTACCTGACGCCGGACGACGTGGTACGCGCTATCCCTCTGATCGCCGCGGCCTACGACGAGCCTTTCGGCAACGCCTCGGCGGTGCCCACCTACTTCTGTGCGCTGAAGGCGAAGGAGGCCGGCATCGAGGCCATGCTGGCAGGCGATGGCGGCGACGAGATTCTCGGCGGCAACACACGCTACGCCAAGCAGAAGGTATTCGAACTGTACTGGAAGCTGCCCGCGGCAGCGCGCAAGGGGGTGATCGAACCACTGCTGCTGAACCTGCCGGGCGCTCGCGTCATTCCGCCGCTGCGCAAGGCACAGAGCTACGTGCAGCAGGCGCGCGTCCCGCTGCCGGACCGGCTGGAAACCTACAACTTCCTGCAGCGGGAGCCACTTGAAAACATTTTCGATGCGGCGTTCCTGGCGAGCGTCGATCCCGAGCAGCCGCTCGCCATCCAGCGCGACGCCTATTTCCGTACCCACGCCGAATCCTCCATCAACCGCATGCTGCACATGGACTGGAAACAGACACTCGCCGACAACGACTTGCGCAAAGTCTGCCGCATGACCGAGTTGGCCGGCGTGGAAGTGCGCTATCCCTTGCTGGATGAACGCATGGTCGCCTTCGCCGCGATGTTGCCCCCGTCTTACAAGGTCAAGGGATACAAGCTGCGCTGGTTCTTCAAGGAAGCGCTGAAAGATTTTCTGCCTCACGAAATTCTTACCAAGTCGAAACATGGATTCGGTTTACCCTTCGGATTGTGGATGCAGCGCCACGCGTCGCTGCATGAACTGGCCCATGGGAGCCTCCGATCTTTTCGTAGCCGGGGCTATCTGCGCGAGGACTATCTCGATCGCCTGATCGATGCCCACCAGAGTGGCCATGCCACCTACTACGGCGTGATGATCTGGGTGATCATGATGCTCGAGCAGTGGTTGCAGCATCACGCCACCGCGCGCTGATTTCCTATCCGTCCATCTGGCTTGGCTTGGCCCCGCGCCTCAACCAAGTACCCAATTTGCGCGGGGCTCGCTGCGTCGCTCCCGGCAGGCCCGAAGAGGGGGCCCCCGATAGCTGCTCCAAGGTTCCCCATGCATTTTTCACCGCAATCTGGTGCGCGAGCACCAGGATGATCACCAGATGGTAGTAATAGTCAAAATACGCGAGCCCCAAAAAGGCGCCGCCCGTCGCATAACCCACCATGCTGACCTGCGTCATGGCCGCCAAGTCTGCCGCCCACTTTCGATTGGGATCTTTCTTGCAACTTTTGATGACTTTGCTTCCCGTGCGCCACGCCAGCAAGCCGATCAAAGCCCATATGCCGAAACCGATGAACCCGTGCTCGCCCATCATCTGGAAATAGATGCTGTGTACGTCACGCACGTTTTCGGGGTTAGGCGCGTAGGCGCGAAAGGTTGGGGTCTGGAAGGCGTCAAAACCGCCGCCAGTGACGCGGTCCTTCGCCAAGCCCCATGCCGTATACCAAGCGTTGATGCGCCCCTGCGCGGATTGGTCCTTTTCATATGTCTCAATCGTGTTCATGCGATCCCACCAGGCCTGGGGCATGATGCTCAGAACGAGGCCCACCGTGGCGCCGATGTAGATGGCCGTCACGATCTTGTTCCGGCTCTTGAGCCACAGGAAAGTGCCCATTGCGGCCGCGGCAAGCAAGGCGCCTCGCGACTGGGAACCTATGGCTGCCAAGCCTGTGAGCACCATCCCGGTTGCTAGCCCGAGTCGGAGCCACTGTTGCCGAGCCTGCAAGTGAAGGTAGCGGATGAGGGGCACCGTCATGATCAGCGCCAGCCCCAATTCATTATTGCCTTCAATAAAGCTACCCGCTGGCCCCTGGACGCGGTAAATACCGCCATGAATGATGGTGAAGATCCCGCCCTTGACGCCATAAAAGGCCAGCGACAGCACGATCACCCAAATCAGGCCATCCAATCTTTTTCGATCGGTAATCAACATTGCCGTCAGCAAGGTCATCACCTGGATTTTCCAAACTTTTTCCCATTGAAACCAAGCCAGTTGGGGGTAAAGGGACATGAACGTGGTAAAGGTCATCCACGCGAGCAAGATGAACAACAGGCTTGTTTCGCGCGTCAACGGAAAACGCTTTGGCTCTTTCGAAAACAGGTAGGCCAACATGGTCACCAACGCCGTTATCAAGGCGAAAGGAATGTTGACGGCAAATCCCCAGGCAAGCCGGTGCGGGTTCATGTAACTCAGCCAGGACCACATATAGATGCCGTAATGCGGATGTTGGAAGATGAACGGGATGGCCCCAAGCACCACAAGCGTCACGAGAATATCTCTCACAGCCCTTCCTCCGCACCCGCGACTGACATCGACTTCAGATCATAGGGCCGCATGCTTCGGTACCGGGGCCGCGGCATCAGCACACCAAACGAAATTTTGGCAAAAGGGTAGGCCTGCATATTTTCTCTAGGCCTCCTCGATAACGTCCGCAGAGAACCATCTAACGCGTTTCGGCAAATGAATGCCATCAAGCAAGCCATTCTGCAAACGCTGTGCAAGGGCCCGCTCGTGTCGCCACCCGCGATGCTTGACCTGATACAGTTTTCCCTTGCCCGGCTGAGGAGCGCCGACCGAGTCCCCCCGACCAAATCGCCGAAGGGCTTGGGCATATACTTCCGCACTGTCGAGCACTGCGCGCCAGAACAAGGTCAACTCATCGTCACCTTCGTGCACTTCAGGGCAAATATGTGCAATCAGCTTGCCTGAGTCGATACCCGCATCAATAAAGTGCAGCGTGCAGCCGACCTTCTCCGGCTCACCGTTGTACAAGGCCCAGAACGTGCAGTCAGCACCACGGTACTCCGGCGACAAGCCGCCGTGCAGGTTGACGATGCCCAAGCGGCCGCGTGTCAGCAGCGCACCCCGGATCAGGGAAGTGCCGAACACCGCGATCACGTCCGGCCTCAGCCGATCCGCCAATGCAACCACCTGCGGGTCATTGATGTGCGGCACCAGCGTCACCAGATCGGGCCGGTCGAGTTTGGGCACGGCGTCACCGAAGAAAAACTTTCCCTCGCCGCCACCGACATAACGCCTGCGATCGCGCAGCCAGCGCCACACCTTGCGCCAGAAGTTGTCCGGACGGAGCAGCTTGAGCACCTTCTTGAGCGTCCAGTGGCTGCCGGCTTCCTGCACGATGGCGACGACGTTCGCTGCGCCGCACAGGCGGTTCGCCACATAGAGATGGCGGGGAGATTGGCCGCACAACACCATGACCGAAAGCTCAGCCATGGGTGGGCTCCGCAGGCTTGGCGACGCGCGTCGCCACAGGCGGGATGGCTTCGTCCTGCATGTCCATCATCAGCGCGTCGGCGAAAAATTTAGCCGCCCAGTTGGGATATTCGAAACGGGAGTAGTCGCCCCAGATTGGGGATGAGCCGGCGATTCCGCCTCGCACGGCGTCGTGCGAATCGCTGAGCTTTTGTGTGCGTTTCACATAGTCGATGGCGCGGCGCGCATTCTCGCGCAATTCGGGTGCGCCGCCGTCCTGTGCAAGACGCATCCAGTTCAGGCTCATCTGGGCGACCCCGGTGAGGCAGCTATAGCTTGCACGCGGCTGCCAGTTGTCGCCATAGGTGCCAGCCAGCCAGCCGTCCGCACGCTGCACACTCGCCATACCTCTTGCAGCAGCCAGCGCGGCGGACAGGTAGTGCTCGTCGTTGAGCAATACGCCGCTTTCCGCGAAGCCGCGAATGGCATAGGCGATGGTGTGCGTAAACGGCGCTTTGTCCGGCGTAAATGCATTAGTGGCGAACCAGCCGGATTGCGTCTGTTGGGTCATCGCCCAATCCAGATTGCGCCGCGCAGCCTTGACCAACTCCGGTTCATTCGCCAGCAAGCCCGTGGCCACCAGTGCCCAGGTGCCGCGGGTGTTATACACATGGGGCACGCCGTTGTGTTCGAACTTGCGCCAGCAGCCGTCCTCGTCCTGCTGCCGCGCCAGCCACCAGCCTGCCTTCACCGCCGATTCCAGGCACTCCTTACGGCCTAGTTGGACGTATCCCGCCACCATGCCGTGCATGATCTGTCCCACGTTGAAGATGACAGGGTGACTGCCGGCCTCGCCGAAGTGTCCGGGGAAGGCGCCGTCCTCATGCTGGAGGGACAATTCCCAATCGATGGCACGCTGCGCACGGGCCACCAACTCCGGGCGATTCAGCGCGCCTGCCGCGGCAATGAAGGTCTCGATGATATAGCCGGTGGTCTCGGGATAGCTGGGCAGCCAGCCGTCCTCGAAACTCCAGCCGGCAGAAAATCCGCCGGCGTCGCGCTGCTGCGCGCGCGCATCCTGTGCACGGCACAGCCAGTCGATGGCCGCCTCCAGATGTATGCGATGGCTTTGTACAGGCTCGCTCGCCGGCGAAGTCACATCCCCCAAGATCAGCCGCAGGTGCAGCGGCTTCCACGGTTTGTAGCGCAAAGGCAAAGCTGCGAGTTTCCCTAGATTCATTTTCTATCTTTGGTCTTATTCAATATTGGTTGCTGCAGGCTCGGGACTCTTCGCCGCGCCCAGGCCCGCGGCCAACGGCACATGGCTTACCACGTAGCGGTGCTTGCCGGAGGCTTCGGCGGGAATCGCATCGATCGTGCGAATCTCTACCCGCACCTTGGTGCCCAATCGCGCCTGGAGACCCTGCGTGATGTGTGCCCGCGCGTCTTCGATCCAACCCTGTCCCGGGACGACGAGAACCTCGATGCGGTCCACGGCGTGCTGCACGATCTTGAACTCACCCACACCCTCGACCGCGCGCAACACGTAGATTACGGCCAAAGCGTGCATGATAGCGCCATCGCTGCGCACGATGAAATCCGTGCTGCGCCCGACAACCTCCTCGATCACATGCAGGCCACGACCCTCTTTGCACGGTGCATCGGAAAGCTTGACCATGTCGCCGGTGCGGTATCGGATGAAGGGCTGTGCATCCGAACACAATCCGGTCATCACGGCCTCGCCGGTTTCGCCGGGCGCCGCCGGACTGCCGTCCTCCCGCAGCACTTCCAGAATGATGCTCTCGCTCATGAGCAGCATCTGGCCCCGGGGCGTTTCATGGGCAGTAAACCCGATGTCGCGGCTGCCGAATTCGTTTGCCACAGGCGCGCCGAATGCGCGTGCGATCGTTTCCCGCTGATGGGGATAGAGCGGTTCTCCTGTGGTGCATACTACACGCAGCCCCGGGACGCGCAGGTTCAAGCCGCGCTCCTCGGCATGGGCCGCGAGCAGGGCCACGCTGCTGGCGTAGCCGTAAATGCATTTCGGACGGAACGCCTGCACTGCCTCGACATAGGCATCCATCTGGCGAGGCGACATTTCGAAGGCATTGAGCACCAACTGATTCAGCAGGCGGTCGCGGATGGTCTTGATACGGTCGGTCTTGTTCAACTCGACCGGCGCGCCCCAAAGATAGACTTCGCGCTCGCCGACATCCACGCCCCACCAGCGCCGCGCGCGGATACGCCCGGCCGCATCCGAGGCCTGGCGCCAGCGGCCGTAATAGAAAATCAGCGGCTGGCCACTGGAGCCGCCGGTGTTATAGCGAAACGCGCCGCCCGGCACGTCGCACCAGGCGATTTGATCCACGTTTTCGCGCGCATCCTGTTTGGTCATGGTGGGAAGCCGACGCAGATCAGCCAGGGACAACATTTCGCCTGCATTCGGCTCGATGCCGGCGGCGGCGATGCGCGCCGCGTGCCAAGGGCTGTGCGCTTTGGCGACGCCGAGCAACTGCGTGAGCTTGGCCATCTGCAACTGTTCGACTTCTGCCCGCGGCTGCCACTGGCTTTGTTCCAGCGAAGCCAGATAGTCGAAGGTAGGCCGATGCATCAGCCGCTCATGCAAGGGGTAGACGAGCTTGCGTGCAAGGAAAGGCAGCATGCTAGCGTGCCTCGATCGCCGGCAGACGGCGGCTGCCGAGCACATCGTTGTACACCGCGAACAACTTGCCGCGCACCTGACTCCACGCAAACTCCTGCGCCAGTATCTGGCCGGCGCTTACCAGCCGCTCTGTGAGTTCTCGATCCGCCAGCAAACGCAAGCAGGCCTGTGCCATCGCCTCGTGATCTCCTGGCGGCACCAACAGCGCGGTTTTGCCATCTTCCACCAGGAAGGGCACGCCGCCGACATCGGTGCTGACGACCGGCACGCCGCTGGCCAGCGCTTCAAGAATGGAAATGGGCATGTTATCGGCGAGGCTGGGATTGAGGGCGATGCTCACGGTTTGGTAGAGCGTCGGCATCTCGCTGTTCTCAACCCGACCGGCAAAGGTGACCGCGTCGGCCACGCCCAACTCGCGCGACAGCGTTTCGAGCGCGTGACGCTCCGGGCCGGAGCCGGCAATCGTCATTCGTGCGGTCGGGTGCTGCTGCCGAATCAGAGCAAAGGCGCGTACAGCGCTGGCATTGTCGTAGAGCCGCTCCAAGTTGCGCGCAACCAGAATGTGCGGCGCGTCATTAGTGCGCACTCCGGGCGCGAAACGCTCCAGGTTCACGATGTTGGGAACGATACAGGTAGCAAACTCACGCTTGCCGAAAATCTCGCCGAGGAAACCAGAAGGAACGAGGATCGCGTCAGCTTTTTGCAGGCTCGGCTTTACCCAAGCGAAGGCGCACGCAAAAAAACCCTCCGCCTCGCCGCCGTGGTAGTTCACCACCACTGCCTTGCCGCGCCGCTTCGCAATCCAGATCGCCGGTGCGGCAAACAGATGCCACGACCAGCCAGAATTCGCCATGATGTGGAACAGATCGTTGCGGCCTGCTGAGCGCCACAGATGCACGAGATAGGGCGCGAGGCGGAATAGCGCGCGCACGCCGGCCACGCGCTCGATCCAAGCCGGCCAATACGGCGCGTTCACCCGCACCACTTCCACTGCGACGCCTTCCCCGCGCAGCAGCTCGGCCAGCTGGCGCGTCTGATTGCCCATGCCGCCGAAAGGCGGCGGCAGGGGGCCAACCAGCGCGAGGCGGAGGGAAGACACGTCCATCACCCGCGCGCCTTTTCCAACAAGTGCCCATACACGGTTTGGTAGCGGGCCACGCTGACTTTCCAGTTGCGCTCCGTCTCCACAAAGCGGCGCCCCGCCGCGCACATCGCCGGCCATTGCGCCTCCGCGCCCAAGGCACCCAGCACGCTATGGGTCAGCGCCTCCACGTCGTCCGCCTTGAACAGCCAGCCGGTTTCGTTGTGACGCACCAGCTCCTTGTGGCCGCCCACGTCGGAGGCGATGAACAACTGGCCCTGGGCCATGGCCTCCAGCGGCTTGAGCGGCGTGACC
>Ga0153916_10001962_pt1 | contig 15041 bp, 10 predicted proteins | sample Opewatmetagenome_FD_109642 | JGI IMG/M metagenome (GOLD analysis project Ga0153916, IMG submission 109642) | Freshwater wetland microbial communities from Ohio, USA - Open water 3 Core 3 Depth 4 metaG | ecosystem: Environmental > Aquatic > Freshwater > Wetlands | place: USA: Ohio, Lake Erie...
ACGACACGTGATATGCACGAACAAGGGACCGCTTGCGGTCGCGATGCCAGCGCTGATGGAGCTTGCCCACCACAACGACGTGATTTTCAAGTTCAGTGGAACCGTTGGAGGCGGCACTCCCGTACTTGACTTCGCCAAGAAGTGCCTCGAGGGGAGCAGGATCAGGTCGATCCGCGGCATCCTGAACGGAACATCCAACTACATCTTGACCAAGATGGGAGCCGAGGGCATGTCGATGAAGGACGCGCTGGTGGAGGCCCAGAAGCTCGGGTATGCGGAGGCGGACCCTACATACGACATCGGGGGATTCGATACCGCTGGCAAACTTGTGATCACTTCCAACTACGTCCTCGGAACGACCCTTTCAATTAGGGATGTCAGCACCACGGGCATAACCGGCGTCACACAGTCGGATATCAAGAGGGCCTCTTCGAAAGGGAATGTCATCAAACTGATTGGAACGGTCGGAAGCGGAGCCAAGGTCTCCCCCGAAGAAATACCTTCTACGCACCCGCTGAATGTGAGCGGGACTTTCAACGCCATCCTTTTCGAGACGGACTCGGCAGGAGACATCACGCTGGTGGGCAAGGGAGCAGGGGGAAGGGAGACCGCCAGTTCGGTTCTCCGCGACTTGATAGAGATCAGGAGGGCATTCGCCCGATAGCTATTTCTGCCGGGCGCGGTTTCAAGTAGGTTCAACCATGAGAGTCGTGATGAAGTTCGGCGGGATCAGCGTCGCAGACGGCGACAAGCTCCGGAGAGTGGGAACCCTAGTCAGGAGGTTTCACAAGGACGGTCTCCAGATAGTGGTTGTTATCTCCGCCATGCACAGCGTTACCGACTCGCTTGCGGAGATTGCCAGGAGGGCCAGCCAGGGGAAGAGAGAGAGCGTCCGGGAGTTCATCGACAGCCTCACTGCGAGGCACAAGAAGGCCGCCGAAGAGGCCATCATGGACGAGCGAATCCTCAGGCACTCTCTGGATATCGTGATGACCAGAATCGAGGAGCTGAAGAACATCCTCCTGGGCATAGCGCACATAGGCGAATTGACTCCGAGATCGAAGGATTACGTCATCGGTTACGGAGAGAAACTATCGGCGCCGATGCTTCACGGCGTCCTTGACGACCTAGGCATGAAGTCGAAGTCGCTCACAGGAGGGGAGGCCGGGATAGTGACAGACGACCGTTTCGGCGATGCCACACCACTCATGAATCTCACGACCCTTCAAGTCCGCCAGACCCTGGAGCCGCTGATCGATGAGGGGTCGATCCCGGTCATCAGCGGGTTCGTCGCGTCCACCCAAGAGGGAATCCAGACGACCCTTGGACGCGGAGGTTCCGATTTCAGCGCATCGATAGTCGGCGTCGGAATCAAGGCGGACGAGATCTGGGTATGGAAGGATGTCGACGGCATCATGACCGCGGATCCCAAGCTGGTCAAGGCGGCCAGGATGATAGACACCATATCTTTCGCAGAGGCGATGGAGCTCGCTCACTTCGGGGCCGAGGTCGTGCATCCAAAGGCGCTCGAGTGCGCGGCGCGGTACGGACTTCCGTTCAGGGTCAAGAGCACCAAAGATCCGGACTTGCCGGGGACCTCGATCGTCGCGGAGGTGAAGGTCAAGGCAGGGGACGTCGTCAAGGCGATCACGAACATAGGCGATGCCAGCCTGATCACCGTGAGCGGCGCGAGCATGGTCGGCACCCCGAGACTGGCAGCGAAGGTCCTCCAGATTCTCACAGATGAGGATGTCGACGTCCTCATGATCTCACAGAGCTCCTCTGAGGAGAGCATCACGCTGGCAATACCGAGGACCAGCGGTCCCAAGGCGCGGAATGCGCTCGAGCTGTCTCTGTTGGGCTCCAAGCAGGTGAGAGAGATCTCCGTGGAAGACGGCCTCAGCATAGTGGCAGTTGTCGGGGCTGGCATGAGAGGCACTCCTGGGGTAGCAGCCCGCGTCTTCGGAACCATGGCCAAGAATGATGTGAACATCAGGGCGATAGCGCAAGGTTCTTCCGAACTCAACATTTCGTTCATTGTCAAGAAGGCGGACGCGAAGCAGGCGATCGAGGCGCTCCACGAGATCTTCAAGCTGGGGGCCTAAGAATTGACCACCAAGACCGAGGGAACCCTGCGGAGCGACGCGCTCAAGAAGGGCAAGTCGAGGGCGGCCGCTCGAGGGCTCCTGAGGGCGACAGGAATGAGCGACGAGGACCTCGAGAAGCCACTGATAGCCATCGCAAACTCGTTCAACACTATTGTGCCTGGCCACATCCATCTGAACAAACTCGTTGCAGAGGTTAGGAGAGGGATCGAGGACGCAGGGGGCGCGGCATACGAGTTCGGAGTCCCTGGGATATGCGACGGGATCGCGATGGGGCTCGATGGGATGAGGTACTCGCTCCCTTCGCGCGAGATTGTCTCTGACTCGGTCGAGGCGATGGTCGAGGCACACATGGCGGACGGATGGGTAGGGGTGACAAACTGCGACAAGATCACGCCTGGGATGCTCATGGCATGCGGGAGACTCAACATCCCGTCTGTGATGCTCACCGGAGGCCCGATGATGCCCGGGAATTACGGTGACCGCAAGCTCGACGTTATTTCGATCTTCGAGGCTGTTGGAGAGCTTACCTCGGGGAAGATATCCGAACGCGACTTCGATGAGATCGAAAGGCGCGCATGCCCAGGGGCCGGCTCGTGTTCCGGCCTATTCACCGCAAACACCATGGCCTGCCTGACGGAGGCGATGGGGCTTAGCCTGTCCGGTTGCGCGACCTCCCATGCGGTGTCTGAGGAGAAACTCAGGATCGCAAGGCGGACCGGAGAAATCGCTGTCGAGCTGGTGAGGAAGAACACGAGGCCGAGAGACATTGTCACCCGACAGAGCATCGAGAATGCGCTGAGGGTCGACAATGCGATAGGCGGATCCACGAATACCTGCCTTCACATGATTGCCATTGCCAAGGAGTTCGGCATTGACCTCGAATTGGACCTGTTCGACAAGATATCCCGGGAGACGAAGCACATCGTCGCACTGAAGCCCAGCGGGGAGCACTTCATGATAGATCTGGACCGGGCGGGAGGCATACCCGCGGTGCTCTCCAGGCTATCACCGAGTCTCAAGGACGCGAAGACCGTCGAAGGCAAGGGCATCGCTAAGATCGCCGCGGACTCGAGCGTCAAAGACGAAACCGTAATCAGACCGTTGGATAGGGCTTATCACATGGAGGGCGGAATCGCAGTCCTCACGGGGAACCTTGCCGAGGAAGGTTGCGTGGTGAAACAGTCGGCGGTCGTACCTTCCCTGAGGGCATTCGAAGGACCTGCAAAAGTGTTCGACAAGGAGAAAGCTGCTACGGATGCGATGTTGGCAGGAAGGATCAAGCCAGGGGATGCGGTAGTGGTGAGATATCAGGGACCCAAGGGTGCGCCGGGGATGCCGGAGATGCTCGGACTCACGGCCATCCTCGCAGGAATGGGTCTTTCCGATTCCGTGGCGCTGATCACGGACGGGAGGTTCTCTGGCGGCACGAGGGGGCTGTCGATAGGTCACGTGAGCCCAGAGGCTTTTGTCGGGGGGACGATCGCTGCCGTCCGGGACAAGGACATGATCAGGATCAACCTGGACGCGAGGGAAATCGAAGTCCTACTCTCGCAGAAGGAGATCAAGTCCAGGCTTAAGGACAGGAAGGAGCCGAAGATACAGGTCTCGGGCTATCTGAAAAGATACAGGGAGTACGTCGGCTCTGCCAGCAAGGGCGCTGTCTTGGGACCGTTCTGAGCAGGTTCGAGATTGAGGAAGGAGACACGAGTCCGACTTCACTTGTCCGTGACCAATCCCAGCATCTTGGCAATCGCGACTGTGAAGTCCTCGACCTTCACGTCTACCATGGACGGGTCGACCGGAACCTTGTCCTGTACGGCGCACATCAGGTGTATCTGACACTTCGGGCAGAACATGAGAAGCCTTTCCGCTCCGGCCCTCTTCGCCTCGACGATCCTGTCGACCTGGATTCTCTTCGCGTTCGCGTTGCAGTTGGACCACGCGCTCACCCCGCAGCAGACCGCTTTGTCCCTCGTGTTCTCCATCTCCACGTAGCGTGCGCCCGAAAAGGATTTCGCGAGCTCCCTGGGGGAGTCGTAGATCCCGGAGTGCCTCCCCATCCTGCAGGAGTCGTGATAGCTGAATGTGAACGGAGCGTTCTTGGCGTCGGCAAGCTTCAGTCTTCCCTCGTCAGCCAGCTGCTTGATGAAATCGGAGAAGTGGACGACTTCGAACCCGAGGTCTCCCGCCAAGTCCTGGTAGTCCATCTTGAAGGTCCGATAACACTCAGGACATGTGAAGACGACCTTCTTTGCGCCGGACTTCTTGATCAGCTCCAGATTGTGATCCATCAGCTTCTCGAAATTCGTCTCGTCCCCCGTCCAGTTCAGATCGTGACCGCAGCACTTCTCATCGTTGCTTACGGCTGGGACTATTCCTGCAGAGTTCATTATCCTCACAGCGCTTTCGCAGATCTTCTGCATCGCCAGGCCCTTCCTGTCGTAGAAGATCGCATCGTAGTGCGGCAGGCATCCCACGAAGTAGAAGATATCCCCTTTATCGGCAATCTTCATGTCCGGCTTGACCCAATCGAGCCTTTTCTGCTTCATATCGCCCTTGGCCATTATCCTCTGGGCGGAATGGATCAGTCCGCCCTGGGAACAAAGCGCCTCCGCGCCGCACTCAGCGGCCTCCTCACGCATCCCCCTTATGAAACCTGAGTAGTCCACCTTGTACGGACACATGACGTTGCATTGCTCGCAGGTGGTACAAGTCCAGATGTCCCTATCCCTGGCGATGTTGTCGACGATGCCTTCCATCGCCCTGAGCACGACCGTTCTGGGAGCGAAATTCTGGTCGAACTTCGCGACTGGGCAGACCGTCGTGCATTTCCCGCATTCGACGCAGTCGAAGGCCCCGGTGTCCTCGATGAGCTGCTTGACTGCGGCGACCTTCTGTTCCTTGGTCTTCTGCTTCTTGGCTGTCTTCCCGCGGTTGATCGGGAGAGGACCGATGGAACGCACTTCCTCGACGAACTCCTTGACTGACTGCACGAATCTAGCCCTGTCGGATGCGTTGAGCCATTCCGTCCTGAGCCTCCTGGAATCTAGACCCATGACATCGAAGAGCCTCTTCATTGCGTCGATCCTTTCCTGAGCCTTCTTGTTCCCGGAGACATAGTGACAATTGTCGATCAAGCAGCCGAACACCATCACACCGTCAGCGCCCTTCTCGAACGCGTCCATGATCACGCCGGGTTCGACGCTCCCCGTGCACATGACCCTTACAATCGAAACGTTCGGAGGATACTCCATCTTGTTCACGCCGGCCAGGCTCGCCGAAGGGTATCCGCACCAGGTACAGGCGAATGCAACAATCCTCGGCTGATAGGCGTCACTCATTGGCGTCCGCCTCCTCTATCATGGCCTCGACCATGGCCTCCACCTGTTCGTGTCTGAAATTGTTGACAGTGATTGCCTTGTTGCAGCACCTCGCGGCGCACGCGCCACATCCCTCGCATCGAATCTCATCGATCTTAGACACTAGCCTGCCCTTGCCCGGCACCTCGACGACCTTGATCGCTTGGTACTCGCAAGTCTCCTCGCATCGTCCGCAGCCCCTACATCTGTCCTCGTCTACGAAGGCCACGATCCGCGGGAATCTCACCTTGCCCTTCTTGATTAGCTCAACCGCGCTCGCGGCCGCAGCCTTCGCGTCCTCAATGGAGTACCTGATCCCCTTCGGTCCCTGCGCCGTGCCGGCAACGTAGATCCCGCGTCTGAATTCCGAGGGGAACATCGGATTTATGTCCTTCATGAACCGATCGATATCGGTCTGGATGTGAAGCATCTTCGCGATTCCGTCGCTTCCATCCGCAGGCTCCTGCCCGACGGAAAGGACGACGAGGTCCGAGTCGATGTTCAACAGAGTGTCGGAATCGGTGTCGGCGGCCCGAACATAGATCTTGCTTTTGTCCTCCACGACCTCTGATACTCTTCCGCGGACGAAGTTGATGCCCTCTTCCTTCGCGCCCTGGTAGAACTCCTCGAACCCCCTGTACGGTCCGCGCAGATCGATGTAATGGACATAGACATCGGCCTGGGGGTTCAGCCTCTTCAGCTCCCTCGCTTGGCCTATGGCGTATGTGCAACATACGAGCGAGCAGTGTAGGTTGCCTTTCGTCTTGTCCCTCGAGCCCACGCACTGGATGAAATTGATCGTCTTGGGGGTCTTCCCGTCCGAGGGACGTCTTAGCCCGCCGCCCTTCTCCCGTTGGGATACGAGGAGCTGCTCAAGCTCCAAGGACGTTATGACGTTGGGATGGCCATACCTGAGTTCCGGGATCCGCGCGGGGTCGAACGTCTTCGACCCGGTCGCGACTATGATCGAGCCGACATCTATCTCCCTGGTTCCTTTCTCGGTCTTTACTTTAACATGCCTTGACCCGAAGCCGCCTTCGACCTCCTCGACTTCCGACTTCAGCATGACCTCGATGTTGTTGTTCTGGAGAACGTCTTCGATCTTGGGGGTGAACACGCACTCCTTGCAGTATTGCATGCAGCAGATTCCGCAGTTGTGCGTCGGAAAAGTCATGCTGAGCTTGTACGTGCGGCCTCCGAGCTCAGCACTCCTCTCCACGAGGAACGTCTTGTAGCCCGCGTTGGCGACATCTAGCGCCGCCTGCATCCCAGTGACGCCTCCTCCGATCACCAACACAGAATCTTTGATGGGGATCTCGATGTCCTCCAGCGGGACCAGCTTTTCAGCTCGCGCCACCGCGCCTTTGACGAGCCTCGTGGCCTTTCGCTTGGCGGAATTCTTCTCCGGATGGACCCAGGCGCACTGCTCCCTTATGTTCACCTGCTCGAAGAGGTACTTGTTGAGGCCCTCCTCCTCTAGCGCGCGGCACACGATCAGCCCCTGAACGTTGGGGGAACAAGCCCCCACCACCGCACGCTCGAAACCCTTCGACCTGAGCTCCTCCTTCAGATACTTCTGGCCTTCCCGAGAGCAGAGCGCATCATGCATTCCGACAGCGACAACCCGATGGTCGCGCCTGAGAATGTCGGCTATGGCTTCCAGGTCCAGGTACCTGCCGATCTCACCCTTGCAGGAGCAGAGAAAAACGGCTATGCCTTTCCGGTCTCCTGCTTTCGCATTCGTCTTCTCCGTCATTGTGCGCCAAACTCCCTGGATGTACTCAGACTCGTCCGGATTCGCTCTCGGATTTTCAGGGTCGCTCGACAGCAATAAGGCTGTCGTCGCAACAGGTTCGATGTGCTTCATGTGCTATCGCTTTGCCGTGAGGAGGCGGGACCAACCGCGTGTCCTTGCTGGCGATGGTTGATCTCGGCGTCAACAGCACTCATCACCAACCGATGGGAACACGGAAGGGACTTGATTGTATAACAGTATTACCCCTTTCGTCTGTCGTGGGATGGCCAATCCTACAGCATAGCTTTCCAAACGAAAAGCGGGCCCCCGGGTCACTCCTCAGCCTTCCTGTAGGAGCCGAGGATCTTGACGAACGCCCCCGTCTTCAGGAGACCGCCAATGGCAGCGTGGCAGTTGGGGTCGTCCATGCTTCCCTCGAAGTCGGCGTAGAAGACGTAGACCCAAGGCTTGTTCCTGCGGGGCCTGGACTCGACCTTCGAGAGGTTCACGTTTCGCGAGGCGAATTCGCCGAGGCACTTGTGCAAGGCCCCTGGTGCATTCTTTGTCGCGAACACGATTGAGGTCTTGTTCGCTCCCTGAACAGGTTCCGGATTCTTCTCAAGGACGAAGAACCTCGTGAAGTTCACCGCCTCGCTCTGGATCTCCTCCCTCAGTATCTTGAGGCCGTAGACCGAGGCGGCCCTCTTGCTGGCAATGGCTGCCCTGTCCAACCTGCGCTCTTCCGATACGATCCGTGCGCTTCCAGCGGTGTCATAAGTCGGCACCACCCTCCAGTCCGGGTGGATGGCCAGGAACTTCCTGCATTGTCCTAGTGCCTGCGGGTGGCTGAGGACCTCTTTGATCGTCTCCATCGTGGCATCATCGAACGCCATCAGATAATGCTTAACCGGGACGATGACCTCTCCCGAAATGGTAAGGTCGTGATCGAGCAGGAGGTCGTTCACCTGCGCGACGCTACCCTCGATGGAGTTCTCTACGGGCACAACGGCGTGCGTGGCCTTGTCCCTCTCAACCGCCTCGAACACCGATTGGAAGTCGGGGAGCGGGCAGGTGCGAACCTCTTCCCCGAAGTACTTGAAGCAGGCGTCTTCAGAATAGGCACCCTTCTCACCCTGGAACGCAACGATGGGTTCCTTGCTCAATGTATCGTCCGCAGTACCTTGAACTGGGTATTTCTAGTCTTGCCAACCGGGAAGACCGACTCCGAGCATCCAGCAGACAGCGACGCGCCGCTTTGTGGGCAGCTCGCAAGTTTTATATCGAATCAGCCCATGTCCAGTATTGTCACGTTGGTGCACCGACGCGACGATTGCGACCGGAGGCAAGGAATGCCGCACAAGAGCAATATCGAGCTGCTTACACTGCCCTTGGGGCTGCTTATCCTAGCCTAAGGGCCGCAGTGATGGATTTTTGGAGAGTGTTTTGATGCCAACACAAGCTCCGAGAGAGGACCCTAAAGAAACGGTGGAACCGGCGTTCAGGATACCAGACGCAGGTCTGTTTGTGAGCGAATACAACAAGAAGATCTTCGCCGCGACGAGGCTTCCGGAGAGGATCAAGATCCTCGACACAACTCTCCGCGACGGCGAGCAGACACCGAATGTCGCCTTGTCCAGTGAGGACAAACTGAAGATAGCTCAGGCGCTGGACGAGCTCGGGGTGGACATAATCGAGGCGGGATTCCCCATCAACTCGGAAGGCGAAGCGGATGCGGTGAAGAGGATTTCCGGTGCGGGCCTCAACAGCGAGATATGCGCGCTTTGCAGGGCGAGCCTATCGGACATCGATGCGGCCCTGAAGTGCGACGTGGATTCGGTCCACATCTTCCTGGCAACATCGAAGACACATCTCGAGAAGAAGCTGAAAGTTACTCAGGACCAGGCACTTGACATGGCAGTCAGAGCCGTGCAGTACTCAAAGGACCATGGTCTCATCGTGGAATTCAGCGATGAGGATGGAACCAGGACAGAGCTTGAGTTCCTCGACAGAATGCACAAGGCAGTCCAGGACGCCGGCGTCGATAGGATCGATATCCCCGACACCGTCGGAGTCATGATCCCGACCGCCATGACGCAATTCATCACCGAGATCAAGAAGTCCGTGAAGGTCCCCCTTGCAGTCCACTGTCACGATGACTTCGGTATGTCTGTCGCCAACTCCCTTGCGGGCGTCCTCGGAGGCGCCGAGGAGATCCACGTGACCATCAACGGTCTGGGGGAGCGGGCAGGGAACGCAGCGCTTGAGGAAGTGGTCATGGGCCTTCAAGCGTTCTACGGCATCAAAACGAACATCAACACCAGAAAGATGGCTTTCGTCTCGAGACTCGTGTCGCAGCTGACCGGGATTGCCGTGCCCCCAAACAAGGCCATCGTTGGCGAGAACGCGTTCTCGCACGAGTCGGGGATCCACGTCCACGGAGTCCTCAGCGACGGGTCAACATATGAACCGATGAGGCCGGAGATAGTCGGCAAGGAACGAACCTTCGTTGTGGGGAAGCACTCCGGAGTCCATGCCGTCCAGAACAAGCTCAAGGAGTACGGCGTTGAGCTCAGCGGAGACCAGATGAAGGAGGTCCTCGCTAGAATCAAGAAGTGGGCGGAGTCCGGAAAGAAACTAGACGACGCGGAGCTCCTGGCGGTCGCGTATGACGTGAAGGGTCAGGAGACCGAACCCGTGATTCGCTTAGAGGAGTTTACCGTGTTCACAGGTCTGAATTTCACTCCCACAGCAACGGTCGTCCTCAACATCGACGGAGAGGTTAGGAGAGCGTCGGAAACCGGCGTCGGGCCCATCGATGCTAGCGTTAGCGCGATTCGGGCAGCGGTCTCGAAGAACATCGTACTCAAGGAGTTCAGATTGGAGGCCATCACCGGAGGCTCGAACGCACTCTGCGACGTGACCGTGAAGCTGGGAGACAGCGAGGACGCAAAGCTGCTCTCACTCGGGAAGAGCGTCGGCTCGGACATAGTCACGACCAGTGTGGACGCGATGATCGAGGGGCTGAACCGACTGTGGACCCGGAAGCTTGCCGTCCAGAACGGGTTGGCAGCGAAAGAGAAGCGGAAGGCCTACTAGCGGCTTTCTAGAGGGTGAATGCGTGGGCAAGACCATATCAGAGAAGATACTCTCAGCGAAATCGGGGAAGAACGTCCGAGCAGGGGATATCGTCGAGGCGAAGGTCGACTACGTGATGGTCAACGACATCACCGGTCCAGCGGCGTTCGACGAGTTCGAGGGACTCTGCGCGCCTCCATTGCGTGACAAGATCGTCCTCATCCCTGATCACTACGTCCCGAACAAGGACATCGCTTCGGCAATCCAGGCGAAGAAGATGCGCGACTTCGCTGCGAAGCACCGCATCAAGAACTACTACGAGGTCGGATGCGGTGGCGTATGCCACCAAGTGATGATCGAGGACGGATTCGTGGCCCCAGGGCGACTCATCGTCGGCGCGGACTCGCACACCTGCTCCTATGGGGCGCTCGGAGCCTTCGCGACTGGCATCGGGAGCACAGAGGCGGCAACGGTCTTCGCGCGAGGGGTCCTCTGGTTCAGAGTCCCGGAATCCAAGAAGTTCACGGTCACCGGCAAACTCGGCAAGTATGTGTCTGGGAAGGACGTGATCCTCTCCATCATTGGTGACGTCGGGGTCGAGGGCGCTAGATATGCGGCAATGGAAGTGGGCGGGAGCTCGATCGTATCCATGCCCCTCTCGGACAGGATCACGATATCGAATATGGGAATCGAGGCTGGAGCCAAAGCATGCATCGTACCTCCCGACCGAAAGGTGGACGAATACCTCAAGGGTCGAGTCCGCGGAAGGTACACTTGGACCCTGGCCGATGCGGATGCCGAGTATGCGGACTACAGGACCTACGATGGTCATTCCATGGTGCCGGTCGTCGCCAAACCGTTCTTGCCCGAGAACGTTGCTCCTGCCAGCGAGACCCCCGTCGAGATAGACCAGGCCTATCTTGGCTCCTGCACGAACGGACGAATCGAGGATCTGAGGATAGCAGCAAAGATACTCCGGGGCAGGAAGGTCAAGAGAGGCGTGCGGATGATCGTGGTCCCTGCGACAAAGACCATCTTTGATCAAGCGATTCAGGAAGGACTCGTCAGGGTATTCTCGGACGCGGGAGCGTTCGTCTCGGGCCCCACCTGCGGAGCATGCCTCGGCGGATACATGGGTGTCCTCGCACCAGGAGAGAAGTGCGTGAGCAGCACCAACAGGAATTTCGTAGGAAGGATGGGTGCTAAGGATTCCGAAGTGTATCTTGCGAGTCCGGCGGTAGTCGCGGCCAGCGCTGTCAAGGGAAGGATAACCGATCCTTCGGAGGTGGTCCCGTGAAAGAGACTCTCAGGGGACGCGCGTGGGTCTTCCGCCACAATGTCGATACAGATCAGATAATTCCTGCCGAATACCTGGTGACCATGAACAACTCATCATTGGCGCGGCACGCATTCGAAAGGGCGCTGCCACGGTTCTCCAAAGACGTAAGAGTTGGCGATATCATAGTGGCAGGCAGGAACTTCGGCTGCGGGTCAAGCAGGGAGCACGCCCCGAGGGCACTCATCGGTGCAGGTATCTCGTGTGTAATCGCGGAATCCTTCGCGAGGATCTTCTTCAGGAACGCCATAAACATCGGACTCCCCGTAATCGAAGCCAATCTGGCTGCGAGGAACGGAGACATTGTCCTCATAGATCTCGCAAAGGGCACTGTGAAGAACGAACGCACCGGCGAATCGATACAGTTCCAGGCGTTTCCGCCATTCGTCATGATGTTGATGGAGAAGGGCGGTCTCATCCCCTACACAAAGGAGGTCCTCGGATGCAGAAGATAGGCGTGATACCGGGGGACGGCATCGGACCTGAGGTCATAGCGGAGACCAGGAAGGTGTTGTCAGCGGTTGAGGAGAAGCAGGGCATCACGTTCGAGTTCGAGGAGTTCCCACTCGGCGCGAACCACTACATGAAGACCGGCGAGACGATCTCAGAAGAGACCATCCAGAGGCTCTCGAGAAAGGATGCCATCCTTCTTGGTGCGATGGGTGACCCGAGGGTCAAACCGGGGATTCTTGAGAAGGGCGTTCTACTGAGGCTCAGATTCCATTTCGACCAGTACGTGAACCTGAGGCCGGTCCAGCTGCTCGAGGGCGTGCCATCGCCTCTCGCAGGGGATGGGCGGAAGGTGGACATGTACTTCGTCCGCGAGAACACGGAGGACTTCTACGTCGGATTGGGGAGCAGGGTGCACGGTGGCCTCTCGAACGCAACGCTCTCGTTGAAGAGACGTGCCTACGAGGTCAAGTTCGATATAGGGATCGACCTCAAGGACGAGGAGGAGCTGGCATTCCAGATTGGGGTCATAACCAGGCATGGAGCAAAGAGAGTGATCGAGTATGCCTTCCAGCTAGCCAAGAAGAAAGGCATCGACCTCGTCACTTCGGTTGACAAGGCCAATGTGCTCACAGACGTCTACGGACTATGGCGGGATGTGGTCGAAGAGGTCGCCGCCAAGCACCATATCCAGAAGGAGTTTCAGTACGTCGATGCTGTGGCACTTCACATGGTGAGGAACCCCGAGAGGTTCAGGCTCCTGGTGACGCCGAACTTGTTTGGCGACATCCTCACGGATCTCGGTGCCGCACTCCAGGGCGGTCTGGGACTCGCTCCATCTGGCAACATCAACCCATCTGGAGTGAGCATGTTTGAGCCGGTCCATGGCTCCGCGCCCGACATCGCTGGCAAGGGCATGGCGAACCCGGTAGGCGCGATTCTCTCCGCGTCCATGATGCTTGAGACTCTTGGCCACCCAAAGGCCGCGGCGCAGGTGGAGTCCGCTGTGCGAGAGGTACTGAAGACGGGAAAGCATAGGACGCCGGACATGGGCGGGAGGACCACCACTTCAAAGATGGGCGACGCAATCGTCGGCGCCCTGACCAAGAAGTGACTTGGACACTATGAGAGACGCCTTTTAAGCATACTTATAAGTAGCCACAAACCGCTTTGAACCAAATAGGGACACAGAGGATGGGATGGGATGAGTCAGATTATTCAGCTCCCTAAGGACAAGGCGCTTGCTGTCGGAGAGTTCCTGACGAACAACGTGTCGCGTGCGGTCGTTTACGCGCTTCTTCACAAGCAGCCGCTCAAGCGGCGCGAGATAGAGAGAAGTCCGTTGACGGATACGATGAGGAGGTTCTCGCTGAGCGCCCAGACGAGGCAGCTTAAGGACAAGACCGATGTCCAAATGAGGACGCTCCTGGCAAAGGGGGTCGATTGCGGAGTCCTCGTGACTGTCAATTCAAAGAGGCAGAACTACTACTTCCTCAACTCAGACCTCAGAATAGAACCAGCGCCCATCAGAGAAGGGGCGGAGAACCTTGACGAGGTGGCTCTCAATGTCTATCTGGACCGGTCGCTGGCCCATACGCCTGGACAGGCAGTCTTGCCCGGATGGGGGACGGCCGCCGATCAGACCATACTTCCGGTTCCGTACATCGACACACCCAAGAGCCTCGTGCTGTGGCTCAGCTGGCTCATCACGCCCACGAGGAGACAGATCCTCAATCACATAAGCGCGGCCGGATCAACAACAAGACCGAAGCTGAGATCCGAGCTCGGGTTCTGGGCGGACAGAATCGTCGCAAAGGAGGGGCTGCCTTCGGGAATCCTCGAAGCCGACAGGAACAGCATCCGATATCAGTTCTCCACTTTCTCATTCTCCAAGTACAAGATGAAGAAGGAGGATGAGGGGAAGAAGAAGTCCTGGACCAGCTTTCCGCCAGGTTTCTGGCTCACGAGGACCTATGAGCCTCTCAGATGCATCTCCGGCGCATCCAAGTACCTTGGCGACAAGAAGCCGGACTCCACGCCCTGCTCCGTGCTCGAAGAGATCGCCAAGGAGCAACCGACCATTCTCGAGAAGAACCGCAGGGATTTCCTGGAAGTGAACTTCCTGGAACGGATGAGCTTCTATGCAGTCTACCACTCGTCGGGGGATTCCGCTCTGAAGATTTCTACGGACTCGCTCGTCCCTGAGAAGGTCTCGTACAATGCGCCCGAACACCCGCTCGTCTGGATATCTCGCACAGATGAGGACCACGCAGGAGCAAGGCTGGACTTCAAGCACGAGGCCGCCTTGATGCTGATTGCGAAGAAGACCAAGGAAGATCAAGTGGCGTTCCTCGAGAAGATGCTCAAGGATCTCGCATACGAGCGAATTGGGAGCGTGCTCGAGAGCCACGAGAGAAGGCTAGCCAAAGACCTCGAAAGGCTGAGGGCAGAATCGTTCGGACTGGGCACTGAATCCATTACCGCAGTCGCGGGCCTTGAGCTGAACAGGGAGGAGGTCCTCGCGGAGAAGAGGTTCTTCGAGAAGTTCATGGACACGCTCATTCCCGGTTCGATATCGAGAAAGCAGAAGATGGAGACAGAGGAGCTGCTCAAGGCGATGAGCCCCGAGAGCAGGTCAATGGAAAGCCCCCAGGCTCAGGATACGAAGGGTTAGAGTCGTTGAAGGGCATTCAGCCCCCGAAGGGGGCTATCAACTGCGCTATCCAGGCTCGTTGAAGGCCATCGCTAGAGAGGCCATGAGGAAGGGAGCAACACACGCGAAGATCATTTCCACGACAGATGTGGCAGTTGACGCCAGGGCCAGGCTCAAGTGTCTTGTTCCGCTTTGTTCGTGCTATGGAACCCATCTACTCTGCCCTCCGAATGTGATCTCAGTCAGAGAGTTCGAGGAGATCCTGCATCTGTACAAGCACGCACTCATAGTCCAGATCCAAGCAGACTACGATTCCCAAGACAAA
>Ga0153916_10001963_pt1 | contig 15028 bp, 17 predicted proteins | sample Opewatmetagenome_FD_109642 | JGI IMG/M metagenome (GOLD analysis project Ga0153916, IMG submission 109642) | Freshwater wetland microbial communities from Ohio, USA - Open water 3 Core 3 Depth 4 metaG | ecosystem: Environmental > Aquatic > Freshwater > Wetlands | place: USA: Ohio, Lake Erie...
AAGATCGACATGCCGCTGTTCCTGTCGCCCACCGCGTTGCAGCGGCTGTTCCACTGGCAGGGCGAACGTGCCGTCGGCCGCGCGGCGGAGAAGTTCGGCACCTGGTTCGGCATTTCCTCGCTGGCCACCGTCGGCATCGAGGAGATCGGCCGGACGATCTCAAGCCCGAAGATGTTCCAGCTCTATGTCCACAAGGACAAGGGGCTGAACCATGCGATGATCGAGCGCTGCAAGGCGGCAAAGTTCGATGCGATCGCGCTCACCGTCGACACCATCGTCGGCGGCAACCGCGAGCGCTGCCTCAAGACCGGCTTCACCTCGCCGCCCCGGCTGACGCTGGCGAGCATGCTGAGCTTCGCCGCGCATCCGGCCTGGGCGATCAACTATTTCGGCCGCGAGAAGTTCGAGCTTTCCAACCTCAAGGACCATGTTGCCGAAGGATCGAACATCGCGCTGTCGGTCGCCGATTATTTCAACACCATGCTCGATCAGTCGATGGACTGGAAAATGGCCGAGAATATCCGCGCCGAATGGGGCGGCGAATTCTGCCTCAAGGGCATCATGTCGGTGGAGGACGCCCGTCGCGCGGTCGATATCGGCGCGAGCGCGATCATGGTTTCCAATCACGGCGGCCGGCAATTGGACGGCTCCCGCGCGCCCTTCGACCAGCTTGCAGAGATCGTCGATGCGGTCGGAGACCGGATCGACGTGATCTGCGACGGCGGCATCCGGCGCGGTAGCCATGTGCTGAAAGCGCTTTCGGTCGGCGCCAAGGCCTGCTCGGGCGGGCGGATGTATCTCTATGCGCTGGCGGCGGCGGGACAGGCCGGGGTCGAACGCGCGCTGGAGAAGCTCCGCGCCGAAATCGAGCGCGACATGAAGCTGATGGGCGTGCAGAATGTCTCGCAGTTGAACCGTTCCAATCTGCGCTGGCGCTGAACCGAAAGGACAGCCGGGTCATGAACCACACCGCATCGACTTTCGCGCGCACGCTCCGCCTGGCGACGGCGGCGGCGCTTGTCACCTTGTCCGCGCCCCCGGCCTTCGCCCAGTCAGGAAGCCGGGAGCCGACCACCGGCGAGCGCGCCGAAGGGGTGGTGACCCAGCCGTTCGAGGATCTGAACATCAAGCAGGACGAGATTCCCGCAAAGCTGATCGCGATCGAGGCCGATCCCTATGCCGCCGGCGGAATGACGACCTGTGAAGAGATCGCCAAGGAGATCGCGGAACTCGACGCGGTGCTCGGCGCCGATGTCGACGCGCGCGACCCGACCAAGCGCAAGACCGAGGACACCATGATCGATCTCGGCGGCAGTGTGATCTCCAGCCTCATCCCGTTTCGCGGCGTGGTCCGCGAAGTGACCGGCGCGAACGCCACCAAGCGGCGCTACCAGCAGGCCGTCTACGCCGGCGTCACCCGGCGCAGCTTTTTGAAAGGGCTGGGCAAGGCCAAAGGCTGCGAACCCCCCGCCGCACCCAACCCGCTGCCCGTAGCGGCTGCCGCGGGAAAGGATTGAGAGCCAGTTCTGCCGACCTCCATTTCTCTATTTGCTCACGCGAAGGCGCGAAGACGCAAAGTCGGTGTGATTGTTGACGACGCGTTTGATCCCCTCTCGGAAAGTGGCTGCGCCAAAGTTCATGAGAAGACCAAGGGGAAGACCCATCAGCCGCAAATAGGTGAGAAGCTGCTTGGCGTGAACTGGCACGATCCGTTCCACCGATTTCAGTTCAATCAGCAATCGCCCTTCAACGAGCAGATCGGCGCGGAAGCCCTCGCGCAACACCATTGCATCGAAGACAATGTCGACCGGCTTTTGCCGTTCCACCGACAGCCCCCGCCGTTTCAGGCTTTCGGCGAGAACCGCCTCATAGACAGACTCGAGCAAGCCGGGACCAAGCCCCTGATGAAGCTTGAGCCCACAATCGACGGCGACCGCCGCCAATGTTTCGAGATCGTGCATCAAAAACCGCTCCCTTTGCGCCTTCGCGTCTTCGCGTGAGCAAGTATGCGGCATCGGCTGCCGCCGGACCTGCGAAGGTACGCACGGCAACTGACCTCGGGCATTCCGGAGACCAGTCGGATGGTCTCACGCCAGGGGCTTAATACACCCGCGCCTTCGGCTTGATGTAGTCGATCTCGTCGGTGAGCGTGTAATTGTGGACCGGGCGGTAATCGATCGTCACCTTGCCCGCGTCGAACCAGGCGATGGTGTGCTTCATCCAGTTCGCGTCGTCGCGGTTCGGGAAATCCTCGTGCATGTGCGCGCCGCGGCTTTCATGGCGGTTCGCGGCGCTGTGCATCGTCACCACCGCCTGCGGCATCAGGTTGTCGAGTTCCAGCGTCTCGATGAGATCGGTGTTGAACACGAGGCTGCGGTCGGTGATGCCGATGTCGGCCATCTGGCCGGCGACCGCATCGATCTTCCTGATCCCGTCGGCCAGCGATTCGCTGGTGCGGAACACCGTGCAGTCGGATTGCATGGTTCTCTGCATGGTCAGCCGCACCTCCGCGGTCGGGCTGGCGCCCTTGGCGTGGCGGAAGCGGTCGAGCCGGCCGACCGCCATTTCCTCCGAGCCTTTCGGCAGCGGCCGGTGCGCGGTGCCGGGCTTCACCAGTTCGGTGATGCGGTGGCCGGTCGCGCGGCCGAACACCACGAGGTCGATCAGGCTGTTCGAGCCCAGCCGGTTGGCGCCGTGCACCGAGACGCACGCCGCCTCGCCCACCGCAAACAGGCCGGGAACGACCGCATCGGGATCGCCGTTCTTCAGCGTCACCACCTCGCCATGATAATTGGTCGGGATGCCGCCCATATTATAATGGGCGGTCGGCACCACCGGGATCGGCTGGCGGGTGACATCGACGCCCGAGAAGATCTTCGCGGTCTCGGAAATGCCGGGCAGGCGCTCGGCGAGAATCTTCGGGTCGATATGATCGAGGTGGAGGAAGATGTGATCGCCTTCCTTGCCGACGCCGCGGCCCTCGCGGATCTCCATCGCCATCGAGCGCGAGACGACGTCGCGGCTGGCGAGGTCCTTGGCCGAGGGCGCATAGCGCTCCATGAAGCGCTCGCCATTGGCGTTGGTGAGATAGCCGCCCTCGCCGCGCGCGCCCTCGGTGATCAGCACGCCCGCGCCGTAGATGCCGGTCGGGTGGAACTGGACGAACTCCATGTCCTGGAGGGGCAGGCCGGCGCGCAGCACCATGCCGCCGCCGTCGCCGGTGCAGGTGTGCGCCGAGGTCGCGGAGAAGAAGCAGCGGCCATAGCCGCCGGTCGCGAGCACCACCGCGTGCGAGCGGAAGCGGTGGATCGTGCCGTCCTCCATGCACATGGCGACGACGCCGCGGCACTCGCCATTTTCCATGATCAGGTCGAGCGCGAAATATTCGATGAAGAAATCGGCGTCGTACTTCAGGCTCTGCTGGTAGAGCGTGTGCAGCATCGCATGGCCGGTGCGGTCGGCGGCGGCGCAGGTGCGCTGGGCGGGCGGGCCTTCGCCCATATTCTGGGTCATGCCGCCGAAGGCGCGCTGGTAGATCTTGCCCTCGGTGGTGCGGCTGAACGGCACGCCGGCATGTTCCAGCTCATAGACCGCCGCCGGCGCCTCGCGGCAGAGATATTCGATGGCGTCCTGGTCGCCCAGCCAGTCCGATCCCTTGACAGTGTCGAACATGTGCCAGGTCCAGTGGTCCGGCCCCATGTTGCCGAGGCTGGCGGCGATGCCGCCCTGCGCCGCGACGGTGTGGCTGCGGGTCGGGAAGACCTTGGTGATGCAGGCGGTCTTCAGACCCTTTTCGGCAATCCCCATGACCGCGCGGAGGCCGGAGCCGCCCGCGCCGACGACAACGGCGTCATAGACATGATCGACGATCTTGTAGGCCTCGGCCATCAGGCGGGAACTCCCCCGAATGCAATCTTGAGCACGGAAAAAATCGCCACGGCGGCAGCGCCGGCGGCGTAGAAATTGAGAATCAGCAGCGCCGCGACGCGGTTGCCCGCGTCGTGGACATAGTCCTCGATCAGCACCTGCAGCCCGAGGCGCAGGTGCCAGATCACGCTGACCACCAGCAGCAGCAGCGGCACCGCCGCCAGCGGCGAGGCGAGCCATTGGATCATCGCCGCATGATCGCCGAGCGGCAGCCGCACCAGCGAGACCGCGAGCCAGATCATCAGCCCGGCATTGGCGACCGCGGTCAGGCGCTGCAGCCACCAGTGATGCGCGCCCGCCTTGGCCGATCCGAGGCCGCGAACCCGGCCGAGATGTGTTCCGCTTCCCATGTCAGCCCCTCACAGCAGGATCGGCGCCCAGAGGAGCGCGGTCGCGGCGACGGATCCGACAATCGTCATCCGCGCCCAGAATCGGTTGGTCTTGAGCTCGTAGCCGGCGCCGGTGTCGAGCACGAGATGGCGCAGGCCCGAGAAAAGATGCTGGAAGAACGACCAGCTCAGCCCGATCAGGACCAGCCTGCCGAACCATGATGTCGCGCATTCGGTGAACGCGGCATAGCTTTCCGGCCCGCCCGCCAGCGCCGCGAGCCACCACACCAGGCCGATCACGCCGGCCGTCGCCAGCGCGCTGCCGGTCGCGCGGTGGAGGATCGACACCGTCATGTGGACGCCCCAGCGCCAGATGGTGAGGTGGGGAGAAAGCGGTCTTGATCGTGAAACGGCCATTGCCTCATCCAGCTTTCGTTCGTGCGCTTCGCGCTCTTAGGACGGGACCTCGGGAATCGCAATGCGCGGCGCGCTTTTTAAGCGTCGGGATTCCCGTCGTGCGGGCTAACCGATCCTTTACCGTTGCTCTTTACCTTTCCAGCGACGGCGCGGCTCCTGCCGTCGCGAACAGGCGGAATTTCTGAGGATTTCTAAATGGATATGAGCGCCAAGCCCCAGACAAGATCATTGTCTGTTTCGATCGACGAGCTGAAAATCCGGCTGGCCGACCGCCTGCCGGAGTTCGACCGGGACCAGTCGCTCAGCGAAGGCATGGCCGAGGCCTGGACCCTTCTCGAAGGGCACGAGACCGATCTCGCCGGCAGCTTCTGGCGCCATTACAATCAGTCGCCGCATCTCGAGCGCAAGCTTTCGGCGGAAAATCTGGAACGCGCGGTTGAGAACACCGCCGCCTACACCCGTGCCCGCCTGTCCGCTCCGACCAACCAGAAATGGGTCGAGATGCTGAAGAAGCACGCCTACCGCATCGTCACCATCGGCACGCCTCTGGTCACCGTGCTTTCGGCGATGACCGCGGTGTTCAGCGATGCCCAGAAGATCATGCGCGACAAGGCCGGCGAGGATGTCGCCCTGTTCGCCCGCGTCTCCGATGCCTTCGCCCGGCTGACGATGCTGGAGAGCGAGGTGATGATCAGCTTCATCACCCAGCTTCAGGAAAAGATGGCCAACAAGGAGCGCGAGCAGCAGCTCGAGCTGTTCCGCGAGCAGATCGAGGCCGAAGTCACCGCGGCGAGCACGATGAGCGACGCGCTCAGCAAGAACGCCGTGACCGCCGCCGCCGCCACGCGCGGCATGCTCGGCCAGGCGGCCGAGGTCGCCGCCGCGTCCGAGCAGTCAGCGCTGGCGATGCGCGAGGCGGCCCACACCGCCGCCGGCCTGATCCGCGCGATCGAGGAAGCCCGCGCCGAGGTTGAAAGCTCGGCCAAGGTCGCCAACCGCGCCGCCGAGCAGGCGGGCTATGCGGTCGATGTCGCGGCCTCGCTGTCCGATCACGCCAAGGCGATCGAATCGATCGTCAGCCTGATCCGCGAGATCGCCGGCCAAACCAATCTGCTCGCGCTCAACGCCACCATCGAGGCGGCCCGCGCCGGCGATGCCGGCCGCGGCTTCGCCGTGGTCGCGCAGGAGGTGAAGAACCTCGCCGCCCAGACCGCCCGGGCCACCGACGACATCGCCAAGCAGATCGCCTCGATCCAGTCGGCGACCAAGCAGACGGTCGAGGCCAACGGCACGATCCGCGAAACCGTCGCCGAGGTGCAGACCGCCGCCGGGCATATCCGCGAGGCGATGGACAATCAGGCGCACACCGTGTCGAGCATCACCTCGGCGGTCGACGAGACCGCGCTGGCCGCCGATTCGATGTCCAACCTCATCGCCGCCATCCGGCGCGACACCGAGGAGGTCGCCGAAAAAATCGACAACCTCGATGGCGGCGTCGGCCAGGTCAACGACCGCATCCGCCAGCTCAACATCTCGGCGGCCGAATTCGTCGCGGTGATGCAGGGATAAGCCGGAAGCCCGCACAACCCGGGTGGCGGTCACCGCCCGCAGCCGCTAAGGCGGCGGCATGACCGTCCATATCCTCCTCACCGGCGCGACCCGCGGCATCGGCGCCGCGACCCGCGCCCTGCTCGAAGCGCGCGGCGCGCGGCTGTTCGCCGCCGGATCGCGGGACGCCGACCTCTCCGATCCGGCCGGACCGCAAAAATTGTGGGACCTGGCGCTGGACCGCCTCGACGGCCGCGTCGACGTGCTGATCAACAATGCCGGAATTTTCGAACGCACGCCGATCAGCCTGCCGGACGCCGACTGGACCGAGGGCTGGGAGCGCACCCTGCGCATCAATCTCGACGCCGCCGCCCAGCTTTGCCGTTTCGCCGTCCGCCACTGGCTTAACGCGAACCGCAGCGGGCGGATCGTCAACGTCGCCAGCCGCGCCGGGCATCGCGGCGATTCTCCCGATCACTGGCATTATGCGGCCTCAAAAGGGGCCTTGCTGGCGCTCACCAAGACGCTTGCGCGCGGCTATGCGGGACAAGGCATCCTGGCGTTCGCGGTCGCGCCCGGCTTCACCATGACCGGCATGGCCGACGACTATCTCGCCAGCCGGGGTGGCCCCGCCTTGCTTGCCGACATTCCGCTGGGCCGGGTCGCGACCCCTGAGGAAATCGCCGAGGCGATCCGCTGGCTGGCGCTCGAAGCGCCGGCGTCGCTCACCGGCGCGACCCTCGATCTCAACGGAGCAAGCTATGTCCGCTGAACCGGCGCAAAGCTGGCGCATCACCCTGCCCTGCACGCGGCTTGAGGCCGAAGCCCTGCGCGACGACATCGGACCGCTGGCGCTGCTCGACAACCCGCCGGTGTTCATGACCAGCGAGCCCGATCCCGACAAACCCGATGCCTGGCAGCTCGACGTCTATGTCGACGGCCAGCCGGCCCCGGCCCTGATCGATCAGATCGCCGCGCTGGTGCCCTCGGCCAAACGCCGCAAGCCGGTGATCGAGGCGATCCCGGCGGAGGACTGGGTCACCTTGTCGCAGGCCGGACTTGAGCCGATCGACGAGGGCCGCTTCCACATCTACACCGAAATGCATGCGGAGCATGTGCCCGCCGACCGCATCGCCTTCCGCATCGAGGCGGGCCGCGCCTTCGGCACCGGCCAGCATCATACGACCGCGGGCTGCCTCGCGATGCTCGACCGGCTCGCCAGCGAAGGGCGCCATTTCGACAATGCGCTCGATCTCGGCACCGGCACCGGCGTCCTCGGCTTCGCGATCGCGCGCGCCTTCGGTGCCCGCGTCATCGCTTCCGACATCGATCCGGTGTCGATCGACGTGGCGAACGAAAACGCCGCGATCAACGCGGTGCCGCTCGGGCAGGATCACGGCATGGTGGAACTGGCCGTCGCCGACGGGCTTCAGCATCCCCGCCTCCAGGCGCGCGCGCCCTACGACCTGATCGTCGCCAACATCCTCGCCGGGCCGCTGATTGAAATGGCGGGCGACATCGCCGCCGCGCTGGCGCCGGGCGGAACGCTGCTGCTGGCGGGCCTGCTCGACCATCAGGCCGAAGCCGTCGCCAGCGCCTATCAGCCCCACGGCTGCACCGTCGAAGGACGCATCGACCGCGACGACTGGCCGACGCTGCGCCTCAGGAAACGCATCGCGCCCTGAGGCTCGGGACGCGCCGCTTCTCGTTCAGGAATGAAACCGGCTGGCGCCGGTCGTCTCAGTGGACGAAGCGCGCGACCACGTCGCGATACGAGCGTGAAACCTTCACCTGCGCGCCCGATTCAAGCACCAGGAAGCATTCGCCGTTGGTGTGCGGCTTGACCTGGCGGACCTGATCGAGATTGACGATGCATGAGCGGTGGACGCGCTGGAAACGCCGCGGATCGAGCCGCTTTTCCAGGTCCTTCATGGTTTCGCGCAGGATCAGAGTGTTGTCGCCGGTATAGATGCACATATAGTCGCCGGCGGCGTCGATGCGCTCGATGGAATCGACGTCAACGCGGAAGATCTGGCCGCGATCCTTGATATTGATCATCCGCTCGAAGCGATTGGCGGCAGGCGCGTCGTCCGTTTCGGCCATCTGCGCCGCTGCGGCCGGGGCGACCTCGGCGAGCACCTCCTTCAAACGGCAGGCTTCCTCGCAGCTCCGCTTCTCGGTCAGCCGCTGCCGCACGCGATCGAGGCATTCGGCGAGCCGGTCCTCATCGACCGGCTTCATCAGATAGTCGATCGCGTCGGCGTCGAACGCTTTCAGCGCGAATTCATTGTAGGCGGTGACGAAGACGAACAAAGGCGGTTCGACCTCCATCAGCCCCTGAACCACCGAAAACCCGTCAAATCCGGGCATCTGGATGTCGAGGAAAACGAGATCGGGCTTGTCGGTCTTGATCGCGCGGATGGCTTCGCGGCCGTTCATGCAGGTCGCGATCACCTCGACGTCGTCATGGGCTTCGAGGCGCAGGGCAAGGCCCTGGATCGCCAGGGATTCATCATCGACGAGGATGGTGCGGATGGTCATCTAAGAGGGCTCCTTCGGCAATTGCCGTTGAAAAGGAATTTCAATTTCTACGTCCGTGCCCCCGGATGCATTGGCTTTCAGCTCGAAACGGTGATCGGGTCCATAGGCTTGCGCCAAACGGTCCCGGGTGTTCGCCAAACCGACGCCAGTCGAAGATGTGGGGCGCGCACTCGGTTCCGTCAACCCGGGGCCGGTGTCCGACACCCTGAGGACCAGCCTGTCCCCAACCCGTTTCGCCTCGATGATGATGTCCGCGCCTTCCTCCTGCGGCGTCACCGCATATTTGATTGCATTTTCCACCAGCGGCTGCAGCAGCAGCGACGGCAGATGGCCGTCCATTGCCTCGGGATCGATGCGGAATTCAGTGCGCAGCCGCTCCTCGAAGCGCATCTTCTCGATCTCGAGATACAGCTTCAGGCTGTCGATTTCCTGCGACAGCGACACCTGCGCGCTCGGTTCGCCAACCAGCGTGTAGCGCAGGAACGAGGACAGGCGGGAAAGCATCGCATTGGCGCGATCGGTCTGCTTCAGTAGCACCAAAGTCGAGATCGAATTCAGCGTGTTGAACAGGAAATGCGGGTTGAGCTGATAGCGCAGCATCGCCAGTTGCGCCTCGCTCGCCTGGTTGCCGAGCTTTAAGAGCCTTTCCTCCTGCACCGACAGCATCAGATAGAAGTTGATGCCATAGTAAAGCGCCGTCCAAGCGCCGAGCACCGCGATGTCGAGCAGGATCGCGCCGAGGAACTCGACGCCCACCGGACGCCAGCCCGGTTGATAGAAGGTGGCGTGCGCCCAGACCTCGATCGCCGAGAAGATCCCCGCGCCGATGCCGACGACGAGGATCGACAGCGTCCACACATAGACCGGGCGCATCCGGATCACCCGCCGGTAGAGCGCTCCCATCAAGAGGGTCAGCGAGAAACCGGTGGTGGTGGCGATGAGGGTCGGCAGGATGAACACCAGCCCCATCGCATTGGCGAGGCCGCCGAGCGCGCGGACCAGGAAATAGCCGGTCCAGCCGATCGTCTGGAGCACCCAGAACGCCCGGTTCTTGTCCTCGAAAAACGGTTCGGTGCGAAGCTCGTTGAGCGTCGTCGCCGCCGAATCGATGCGCGGCCGGGTCAGCCGCATCGGCCATGCTCCGGTTCGGCGCGCCGATCAGTCATAGGCGGAACCGCCTCAATCCTCCGGCGCGATCGTTACGCGCAATCCGTCGAGCGCCGACGAAAGCGTGATCTGGCACGACAGCCGCGAGGTCTCGTCGCGATGGTCGGAGCTGTCGAGAAGGTCGTTCTCGTCCGCCGACATCTCGGGCAGCTGGTCCACCCAGTCGGGATCGACATGGACATGGCAGGTGGCGCAGGAGCAGCAGCCGCCGCACAGCGCCAGCAGTTCGTCGATGCCGTTGTCGCGGATCACCTCCATCACCGACAGGCCCTCATCGCCCTCGATGGTGGATTCGGCACCTTCGCGCGTTACGACAGTCAGCTTCGGCATATAATCTCCATCCCCCGGATGACGGCATTGTTCGATGCGGCTATGAAGCGGCGGTCAGCCGAAATCAAGCGAGGGCATGCAACTTGGGCCTTTCCAGCGATCAACTCCGGCGCGGCGTCGACCACCTCTGCGCGGTCGAGCCCGGCTTCCAGTCGGCGCTGGAGCGCGTCGGCTATCCCGAGCCGCGCATCCGCGAACGCGGCTATGCGACCTTGCTGCGCACCATCGTCGGCCAGCAGGTCAGCGTCAGCGCCGCCGCCTCGGTCTGGCGCAAGCTCGAGGCCGAGTTGGGCGAGGGCTGCCCGCCCGGGGCGGTGCTCGCCGCCAGCCCCGAGGCGCTGCGCGCCTGCGGCCTCAGCCGCCAGAAATCGGGCTATGCCGCAAGCCTCGCCGAGCTGGTGGCGAGCGGCGCGCTCGATCTCGATGTGCTCCCCGGCGACGACGAGACGGCGATCGCCGAGCTTGTCCGGATCAAGGGGATCGGCCGCTGGTCGGCGGAAATCTACCTGCTGTTCGCCGAAGGCCGCACCGACGTCTGGCCGGCGGGCGATCTCGCCGTGCAGATCGAGGTCGGCCGGATCCTCGGCCTCACCGACCGCCCTTCCGAGAAGCTGACCCGCGACATCGCCGAAGCCTGGCGCCCGCATCGCGGCGCGGCGGCAATCTTCGCCTGGCACCATTACAACACGCCGGTGCTGTGATCGCCCTCACCGATCAATCCGATCGGATTAATTCAGTGAACCTTTTAAGCTCCTGTCGGTTATAGCGGTGTAACGAACCCACGAAGGAGGCCCACATGGCCAAGGCCGCGAAACCTGCGAAACCCGCGAAGCTGAAAACCCCGACCGATTTGAAGGACAACCAGGTCAACGATGTCGCGACGGCGCTCAACGCGATCCTCGCCGACAGCTATGCGCTGTACCTCAAGACCAAGAATTTCCACTGGCACGTCTCGGGCCCGCATTTCCGCGACTATCATCTGCTGCTCGACGAGCAGGCGGTGCAGATCCTCGCGACCACCGATCTCATCGCCGAGCGCGTCCGCAAGACCGGCGGCACCACCTTGCGCTCGATCGGCCACATCGCGCGGCTACAGCGAATCAAGGACAATGACAAGGATTTCGTCAGCGCCGCCGACATGCTCGCCGAGCTGCGCGAGGACAATCTGAAGCTGGTGGAATCGCTCCGCGACGCCAAGGACATCGTCGACGCGGCCCGCGACAACGCCACCAGCGGCATCATCGACACCTGGACCGACGAAGCCGAACAGCGCGCCTGGTTCCTCTTCGAGGCCAGCAGGACGGGGTGAACCGTCGGGTGGTGGGTCAGCTTGAAATCTGAACCACTGCGCACCGCCTTGATATTGCTATCGCGTTGCACCGCTCGCCCTCCTACTTACCATTAATCAAGTAGGAACGAGAAGGAACGAAAAGCTATGTTCAAGGTAATCGGTACTGGTCCACAGTTTCCCGAACCATATGTTCAGGACGCATCAAGTGCGAGAGAGGCGTTAGTCAAACGTGGCGCGGTAGAAGGCCTATGCGGCCGTGCAACCGTGCAGGACTTCAGCGGCCGAAACGTAACATTGATGGAGTTGCAGCAAATAGCTCGCGCCCAGGATGCCGCCGACAGACAGCGGTTGAAGAATACCTTTGCCTAAAGTGAGAATGGCCCCATCGATGTCATCAGCGCGCGATTATGGTCACGAAAATTGCGACTGGGGAGATGGAGGATGTGCGTGTCACCACTTCAAGCGCCGTCTCTAAGTTTAGACATTTTGGCCGCAAGAAGCAGTGGAGAATAGGCTGCCGAAACGCTGAGTCGAGATCGCGCGGAAGGCGGCAGCTAAGCGGCGGGAGAAAATTTGCAGCTATAGCCTTGTGCTTACGCTCGAAAGCAGGCAGTGTCGATGCTAACGAAAGTTAGCAGGCGAGTCGAAATGGCTTCATCTCAAAGTAAAGCAGGTAAGGCTTCCGCTCGACGGCTGACGCCAGAAGAACGTTCTGCACGAGCGGCGGCGGGCGCTCAGGCGCGTTGGGCCAAGGCCGACCCGTCTAGGGAGCAACTGCCGAAGGCAATTTGTGGTTCTCATGATCGCCCGTTGAAAATCGGCGACATCTCGATCCCCTGTTATGTTCTAGATGATGAGACACGCGTTCTCACCGTCACAGGAATGAGTGAAGGGCTAAGTCTTGCGCGTGGTGGATCAATGATCGCGGGCATGAATCGACTTGAGCTTTTTGCCTCTCGAAAGCTTATAAAGCCGTTTGTATCCGACGATTTAGCCGAGCGTATCCACACGCCTCTTGTTTTCCTCACACCATCCGGCGGAAAGGCCTATGGATACAATGCAGAAATTCTCGTGGAGCTTTGCGAGGTAGTTCTTGCTGCAAGACAAGCGGGAGTTCTTCAAAAGCAGCAACTTAGAATTGCTCAGCAGTGTGAAATACTTACCAGAGGCCTTGCTCGCATAGGCATAGTTGGACTAGTTGACGAGGCAACAGGTTACCAGCATGTAAGGGCACGAAACGCCCTTGAGACTATTCTGAATCAGTGGATTAATAAGGAACTTCAACCTTGGCGGAAGCAGTTTCCTGATGAGTACTACAAAAGGATATTTGAATTAAATGGCTGGCCTTACGATCCTGGTTCTGTAAAGCGGCCTGGCGTTATTGGCGCGTGGACTAACGACATCATCTACGGTCGTTTGGGGCCAGGTCTACGGGAGCAGCTGCAGGATTATGCAGGAAGGGATGAAGAAGGCCGGTTGAAGCATCATCTCCACAGGTATCTGACGTCCAGTCATGGTCTGCCCGAGTTGCAGTCTCATATGTCAGGAGTGGTCGCGTTGATGAAGGCCGCGACAAACTGGCGGCAGTTCAAGGAAATGCTACAGCGCGCGTACCCTAAGCCGAAGACCACGCTAAGCATGGCATTCGATGACCTCGACCGGATCGGGACAACATCACGCGATTATGCTTGATGCGCCGCCCATTGACTCCGCCCGCCTTCCTGCCCTAGCGCACACCCCGTCACCCGGGGAGTAGCCGGCCGTCTCGCGGACATGCGGGCGGGCAGCGCGTCAACATACTTGGCCGAGAGGCCATGGTGCGCATGGGGCAGGCCAAGGCCTGCCATGGCAAGACCGATGACATCGTTTCTCCCGTCATGCCGGGCGGGGGAGGATGATGGCATTGGTTCAGATTGCGCCCGGCGGGACCTTATCGATGGAAGTTCTTCTCACCTCGACCGCGCTCGTCGCCTTCGCCGAAATCGGCGACAAGACCATGCTGCTGGCGATCGTTCTCGCCGCCCGCTTCAAGCGGCACTGGGCGGTGCTCGCCGGCATTTTCGTCGCGACCCTCGCCAATCACGCGCTCGCCGCCTGGGCCGGTTCGGCGGTGGCGGGGCTGCTCGCCAGCCGCGGCTTCCAGATCGCGGTCGCTTGTGGCTTCATCGCGATGGCGGCGTGGACCCTGGTGCCCGACCGCTACGACGACGACGCGGACGCCGACAAGCCCAGCCGCTACGGCCCGTTCCTCACCACCCTGATCGCCTTCTTCATCGTCGAGATGGGCGACAAGACCCAGATCGCGACGATCGCCTTGGGCGCGCGCTATCAGGACGTGATGATGGTCGCGGCCGGGACCACGCTCGGCATGATGCTCGCCAACACCCCCGCGGTGTTCGGCGGCGAGGCGATCACCCGCGTCGTGCCATTGAAATGGGTGCGCGCCGCCGCCGCGCTGATCTTCCTCGTGCTCGGCCTGTGGACGCTGATCGAGGCGATGGGCAGACCGTGAGGCGGACCGGCATAAGAAAACCGCGCCGGAGGATCTCTCCGACGCGGTTTTTCAGTGACGATATAGGACTAGATCAGGCGATCGCCTTCTCCATGGCATTGCGACGGCGGAGCGCCCCGCCCACTAGGCCGAAGCCGGCGATCATCAGCAGCCAGGCTTCCGGTTCGGGGATCGCGCCATCGACTGACCCGATGTCGACGGTCGCATAACGGATCGTGCCACCGGCGACGAGATATTCACCGAAGCCGTCGCCATAGAAGGTGACTGTTGAGAAGGTGCTCGTATCGTCGATCGCGGCGACGAAGTTGCGATAGCCTTCGCCAGCCGGGATGCCCGGGTTATCGGAGTCGGTGTTTGCGCTCGCCACCAGCCGGGTCGCGCCCCCATCGAAGGATATGTAGAGCGACGAAGTGTAGCAGCAGGTCGCCCAGTCGCCGACTTCAAGGCCGAAGGCGTTGACCGGATTGGCAAAGGTGAAGGTCAGGCCAGAGCCCGAAGCTGGAGAATAGGGATTGATCCCGATTGCGTCGCCGCCGGTTGCGGCGCCTGCGCTGTTGGTGCCGACGGGCAGATAGCTGGTATCGATGGCACGCCCTGTTCCGTCGGTCGAGGCGATCGTATAGCCCGTGCGAGCCCAGCTCGAGGCACCATAGGTCAGTCCGCTCAGCGTATCGAGCATGACCGTTCCGCCGACGCCGGTAATAACCGAATCAAACGCGACCGTACCCGCAGAAATCGAGTCATTGTAAATCACAGGCGCGGCATTTGCCGATGCGGCACCAACGGCAATGGCAAGTGCCGCGACGCCGCTCACAAGAAACTTTTTCATGTCAACCTCCACTATTGTGTGGTCGGACTGTTTCTCTCCAGAGGATCGACCCCCAGCCCAATCAGCATCAGTAAAGGAGCAAGAAGCGTGCCACGGCATCGTGGCGATGATAAGTTATTAACGTACAATAACTTATC
>Ga0153916_10001965_pt1 | contig 15025 bp, 12 predicted proteins | sample Opewatmetagenome_FD_109642 | JGI IMG/M metagenome (GOLD analysis project Ga0153916, IMG submission 109642) | Freshwater wetland microbial communities from Ohio, USA - Open water 3 Core 3 Depth 4 metaG | ecosystem: Environmental > Aquatic > Freshwater > Wetlands | place: USA: Ohio, Lake Erie...
GAACCTCGGGCTGCACCTGCCGAATTCGCCGGCAGGTTTCCGCGCCGTCCATGTTGGGCATTCGATAGTCCAGCACGACGGCATCGTATTTCGTCCGCTGAACCAGCTCCAGCGCGGTCGGGCCGTCACATGCGGTGTCCACGCGCCAGCCCCTCGCCGAGAGGATCGCCGCCAGGTACTCCCGCGTCCTCTGCTCGTCTTCGACGACAAGGATGGTGACGTTGCGGGTGTTCATTTGGTGTGACTCCCGTGCTTTTGGGAACTGTATCCCTCTCGACTCCGCGCAGCCTTCACGCAAGGCCGCGCCGGCGATCACACTCACCATTACCAGGTGGATCGGGCGCACAAAAACAGCCCAACTACGCATCGGACATAGTGGGCTTTCGCAGCGCTTGGAGGCTGCCCGTCGCGGACAGCTCACAAGTCACTATACGCGCGCCGGCAGCGGCCGGCAAGTCGGGCGACCGCGGCAACCCCTCTTGAACCCCCTTTCCTCCGGATTCGGCGTTCCGTAGGATTCACGGAGGTGGACACTTTGGCGTTTGCGGCCACCACCCCGAGGGGGCGGATTTCGCGGCTGCTGTTCCCCGAGCGGGAGCCCGTCGACAAGAGCAACCCCAGCGGATCCTCTCTGTGTAGACACCGTGGCCATGGACAACGATCACAGACCTTCCGGCGATGACGACGAGAGAGTTCATCGCCGCACACGACACTTGACCGTTCGCTACTTGCTGACTTTCTCCTTGTTGGCCGTTCTGGCGCTGGCGAACTATCTCATCCTCCGCGCGCAGATCGAGACGAGTCGGGCCTTGGGCGCGGTCATGGCGGAAACGGGTGGGCAGCGCTCGCTTGTGCAGCGCAGCGCGCTGTTGGCAGAGAAGCTCGTGGCGGCCACCCGGCCGGAAGAGCGGTCCCGCGTCCGCTCCCAGATCCTGGCGGCGATTGAACCCCTCCAAGTGACCCACGAGGGCTTGTCGCGCGGCGGCCCCGGAGCCGGGGGGTTGCTCCCGGAGGTGCGGGCGGTCTACTTGGATCCTCCCTGGCGGCTCGATGCCCGGATGAAGGACTACATGGCCCACGTCGGCGCGCTCGTGGCAGCGCCCGATCGCGAGCTCGGCTGGGGAAACCCGCACCTGCAATTCATTGAGGACGCCGCCATGTCGGGCACCATGGTCGACGCGATGGACGCCATCGTGGCCGCTTACCAGCGGCGGAGCGACGAGAAGACGGCCTACCTGCGCGGTCTGGCCCTCTGGTCCTTTGGGAGCGTCATCGCCGTGCTGGCGGTCAGCGGGTTGTTCGTGTTTCAGCCCATGGTGCGGCGCGTGCGGCAAGACATGGAAACCTTGCAGCAGCTCAGCAACGTGCTGGAACAGCGCGTCGCGGAGCGCACGGCCCTGGCCGATCAGCGGGCCGCCGCGCTGTCTTTCTCCGAGCAGGCATTGCGGGACCAGAGCCGCCTCTTGAGGTCGATTCTCAACAGCATGGGAGACGGCGTCATCGTGCTCGACGGCGACGGGCGGTTCCAGTTGTTCAATCCCAGGGCGCGGGAGATTTTCAACGTCCTCCCCCAGGGCGAGAAGCCCGACGCCTGGACCGAAGACTGGACCCGGCGCTACGGCGTGGACCTTCTTCTGCCGGACGGGGAGACGCCCTACCCCGCCGGCCGTTTTCCCCTCATCCGCGCCCTGAAAGGGGAGAAAATCGACCGGGCAGAAGCGCGGCTGCGAAGGGCGGCGACGGCCGAGACGGCTTGGCTGAGCATCACCGCCCGGCCGCTGGTGGACGACGAAAACGCCGTTCGCGGGAGCGTCGCCGTGGTCCGCGACGTCACGGCGAGGACCCTTGCCGAGCAGGCCCTCGAGAAGTCCGAGTCGCTGTACCGCTCGCTGGTGGATCATCTTCCCTTGTACGTCCTCCGCAAGGACCTCCAGGGGCGGTTCACTTTCGTCAACGACAGCTTCTGCCAGTTGCTCGGCAGGGAGCGAGAGGAGATTACCGGCAAGACGGATTTCGACTTCTACCCGCACGAATTGGCCCACAAGTACGTCCGCGACGACCAGGAGGTCATAAAGCGCGGGAAGATCTTTCGCGACGTGGAAGAGCACCGGGCCGCGGACGGAAGCCTGCGGCACGTCGAGGTCTTGAAAACGCCGGTCCGCGGCGCGCAGGGCGAAGTGGTCGAGACGCAGACCGTGTTTCTGGACGTCACGGATCGCGTCGAGGCGGAGCGGCGGCTCGTCCAGTCCGCGCGGCTGGCGGCCATCGGAGAGATGGTCGCCGGGGTGGCGCACGAGAGCCGCAACGCCCTCCAGCAGGTGCAGGCGTGCAGCGGTCTCTTGCGGTGGAAGCTCGAAGGCGACGCGGAGGCGGGCGGGCTCGTGGCGGATCTGCAAAAAGCGCTGGACAGGCTTCTTCGCTTGTTTGAGGATCTCCGCGGCTACGCGGCGCCGGTGACCCTCGATCTCCGCCCCTGCAGCGTCCGCGACGTGCTGGCCGACGCGTGGTCGGCCCTGGCCCCCTCGCGCGGAGGGCGCGACGCAACCCTTCACGAACCCGGCTGCACCCAGGACGTCCCTTGCCTGGCCGATCCGCTCAGGCTCCAGCAGGTTTTCTGCAACATTCTCGAGAACGCGCTGGGGGCGTGTGAAGACCCCGTCGCCATCGAGGTGGAGATAACCGATGCCGCAATCGGCGGCAGCCCCGCCCTGCGCGTCATCTTTCGCGACAACGGTCCGGGGTTCACGCCCGAGCAGCAGCAGCGGGCCTTTGAGCCGTTTTACACGACGAAAACCACGGGAACCGGCCTGGGAATGGGCATTGCCAAGCGGATTGTCGAAGCCCACGGCGGCGAGATCGCGCTGGGGAATCGCCCGACCCGGGGGGCCGAAATCCGCATCACCCTGCCGCGAGGAGAAGGATGACCGATTCACTCCGCATCGCGATTGCCGACGACGAACCCCGGATGCGCGATTACTTGTGGACCAGCCTGGAGCGTCTCGGCCACCAGATCGTTGCCGGGGCGAAGACCGGGCGGGAGTTGATCGAGCAGTGCCGCTCACAACGGCCGGACCTCGTCATCACGGACATCAAAATGCCCGACATGGACGGCCTTGAGGCCGTGCGGGAGATATGCCGAGACGAACCGATCCCCGTCATTCTCCTCTCGGCATTTCACGACCCGGAGTACCTTGAGAGGGCGACGCAGGACCACGTCTTGGCGTATCTCGTCAAGCCCATCAAGCACGAGGCCCTCAAGCCCGCCATTGCCGTCGCCATGGAGCGATTCAGGCAGATCCAGGACCTCCGCAAGGAAGCAGAGGACTGGAAACACGCCCTGGAAGACCGCAAGGTGATCGAACGGGCCAAGGGGATCGTGATGAAACGCGCCGCGCTGGACGAGCCGGACGCCTTCCGGAGGCTGCAGAAGCTGGCCAGCGCGAAGAGCGTGAAGCTCGTGGAGATCGCGCGGATGATTGTCACGGCCGAAGAGGCGTGCGATCTTGAGGATCCGTAGTCTCGGCCCGCTCTGAAGCGGTCACCCTCGCGTTGTCGCGTCGGCCCTCGGCAATCAACCACCGCTCGCCAAGTTCTTGCGCCGCTGGCAGTTGCGCTGGCCGGCCCAGCAGGCAACAACCGCTGCGGCTTGACTCCTGGCCTGCGATGCCTAGGATTCCCCTGATTGGCCAGTGATTGTCCAATCTGCTTTTGGCTACGAGAGCCCCGCTGTGCAGCCTTACGGCAGGGGTGTTCTTCTTTCGGCCAACTTAGCCCCTGCCGCCAACGCGCCTCAGCAGGGGCTTTTTGTTTGCCCCGCGGCGGAGTCGGAGTTGTCTCCGGCGAGGCCCGAGCTTCGCGGGCCGGTCTCTGGCTCGGCGCATGCGAGAACGTGGCCCCCCGTCCAACATCGAAGGAGTAAACCCATGACCATCGTCGAGTTTCTCATCCTGCTCTTGGTGGCCGGGATCTGTGGGGCCCTGGCCCAGTCGATCGCCGGGTACTCCCGCGGCGGGTGCCTGGTCTCGATCGTGCTGGGCTTCATTGGCGCCCTCTTGGGCACCTGGCTGGCCAGGCTCTTGGGGCTGCCGGAACTGCTCACCCTGGCGATCGGCGATCAGGGGTTTCCCGTCATCTGGTCGGTGATCGGCGCGGCCCTCTTCGTGGCATTGTTGGGCCTGTTCACATCCAGGCGAGCCTTACCACCATGAGAACTGGCTTTGTGACTAGGGAGTATTGCCATGCTTTACTGGGTCCTGTTGTTCCTTTAGTTGGAATTCCTCGATATCCTCCTCGCTGACGGCGGCGTTCTGGACCCAGAGACAAGCTACTACCAGCGGCTCCTTGCCCGCGATCAAGATGAGGCGGTTGATGTGATTGAAGACTACCTTCGTGACCACTCCGCCGAAACGGTCTACGACGAGGTGCTGGTGCCGGCACTGCCTCGGACCAAGCGTGACCGGGCAACGGGCAGGTTGACCCCAGAGGACGAGCAGTTCAATCTTCGCGTTACACGAGAGATCCTGAACGATAGCCTTGCGTCCCAGCAGCCGCAGCCGCCCGCAAAGGAAACGGCGGCGGCGGAGTTGGCGGATGCAGATCGCCCGCAGGCGTTGCTCTTCGGCTGCCCGGCGCGCGACGGCGCGGATGAACTCGTCTTGCACATGTTCCGCCAGTTGCTTGAGTCGTCGCAATGCCGCGTGAAGGCCGAGATACTCTCGGCGAGATCCCTCGTCGCCGAGGTAGTCTCCCGGGTCAAGAACGAGCCTTCCGCTTTGGTCTGCATCGCTGCACTGCCGCCCGGCGGGCTCGCTCAGGTTCGCGGCCTCTGCAAGCGGCTCCGCGCCCAAGCTCCCGATCAGACAATCATCGCAGGTCGCTGGGGAGCACTTCCAGAGCGCCCCGGTGGCGCCAGCCATCGCCTGCTGAAGCTTGGCGTGCATCGAGTAACCACGACCCTGATCGAGTCCCGGGACTGCGTCCTCCCTTTGGTCCACGCTCACTGCCGCCGCGAAAACAACGGCGCGAAGAACCCCGAAGAACATGACCGTGACAGTCAAATCCCAGAACCGATTCCTCAACCCAATCCGAACCGCGAAGAAAAGGCCCCTCCGGGCTTTGGCGTGGAGCGTAGGCAGACAATCCGCCAAGTGATCCCAGATAAACTCGCCAGCAGGCCTTGACTCCACAGGCTCTTTCAGGGATGGCGCGCCATCTGCCAGCCGTAGAAACCGGCACGGCTGGCGTCAGGTATCCTTGGTTGCCGCGCGGACCGCCGCCAGAATGCTTAGGCGGGTTGCCTGAGGGAGGGCCGGCCACCGGGCAATCAGTTCAGCCAAGTCGGGGTCTAAGGTGGGGTTCTCTGCGCCAGGTGCGCCGGATTCTCTGCCGCCTGGGGTTGGGCAATCGTCAGAAGTCCTTTCTTTGGGAGCAGTTGCGGAATCTGGTTCGTGTCCTGGTTCCCCAGCTTGACGTAAGCCGTTGGGCGGCAAAGGGTTTCGTCGTTTTCTTGGTCGGCTTTCTCGCCGCCGCTTCGGCCGGTGGTGCTCCATAGGGCACCTTCCTGCGTCTGTTTCGCCTCGGCAAAAACTGATACTCCTGCTAGGCTTCTCCCCTGGCGGAAACTAGAATTGCTGCGACGGCCGATGGATCCCGTCTTGGGCCTGCCAGAGATTTTGCGCGTCCCGACCTTCTGGAAATGATCTGACAAGGCAACCATGACGATCAGGCCGTGATTCATACAGCGTCGGGCGTTGAGGCGGGAGTTGGCGCCCATTCGCCCCTGAGGTCCGTTGCCAACTTGTCCTGGGAGTTCTGCCAACATGATGCGAAACGTGGGGATTCTGTCGTTGATGCTGTTCGGCTTTCAGGTGGCATTCGCCGATGAGAAACCGGCAAAGGACGAAGCGGCCATCCGGGCCGCCGTGCAGTCGTATGTCGCCGCCTATAACCGCGGCGACGCCAAGGCCCTGGCCGATCACTGGAGCGAAGGGGGTCAGTGGGTCAGCCCCTCGGGCCAGAGGATCCAGGGCCGGGCGGCCATCGAGAAGGAAATGCGGGCCATGTTTGCCGAGCGCAAGGGGCTCAAGGTCGAGGTCGTTGACCCGAAGATTCGCTTCGTCTCTGCGGACGTTGCGATCGAGGAGGGGACCGCGCGGGTGCTGCGGGCCGGCGAGCCGCCGGAGCAGTCGACTTACCTCGCGATCCACGTCAAGAAGGACGGCCAATGGAAGCTCGACAGCGTCCGCGAAACGGACCTCCCCGAGACGCCGCCGCTCCAAGAGAACATGAAGCAACTGGAGTGGATGGTCGGCGACTGGGTCGACCAGAGCCCGGAGGCGGCCGTCGAGACGTCGGTGGCTTGGACCAGAAACAAGGCGTTTCTGATCGCCCGCTTCAAGGTATCCGCTGCCGGCGCGGACGAGTTGGACGGGCAGCAGATCATCGGCTGGGACCCGGCCGCCAAGGCGTTCCGCTCGTGGATGTTCGATTGCGACGGCGGGTTCGGGGAAGGGGTCTGGAGTCGCAGAGACAACCGCTGGATCGTGAAGTTCAACCAGACGCTCCCCGACGGCCGGGAGGCGTCGGCCACCAACATCTATACCTGTGTCGACGCGAACAGCTACACCTGGCAGTCGATCGGTCGGCAGCTCGACGGGCAGTTCCTCCCCAACGTGGAAGAGGTTAAAGTGGTCCGCAAGGCGGCCCAGCCCGAAAAGCCTGCCGGGAAGAAGTGAGTGGCCGCTTGGCGGTTGCGAAGATCGAGCAAACGCAGTCCCATCGAATACGGGGAGTATAGAAGATGAGAAGGGCCTTTCTGGTCGGAGTTTGTGGGGTGCTGTGCCTTGGCTTGGCGAGCGCCGAGTTGTTTGCCCGCGGCGGAGGCGGTGGCCGCGCGGGCGGCGGATTCTCGGGCGGGGCCCGGGGAGGAAGCGGATTCTCGGGCGGGGCGCGGCCCTCGCCAGGTGCCGCGATCAATCGCAGCCCGTCGATGAGCCGGGCTGGGCCTCCGGCAGCGGCCCGTCCCGCTCCACGGCCGAGTCCCGGGCCGCGGCCGTCGCCGGGAGGCATGGCTGCCCGGCCCGGCGCCGGCGGTTCGGGAACCGCCGCGGCGGGTCGGCGCCCCGGTCCGTCCGGCCGGCCCAGCCAGGCCGACGTGGGCAGTTTTCTGGGCGTGCCCAGCCCGAAGGCGGGCGGGTCGAAGGCCGCAGAAAGACCGGGAAGGCCTTCCGCAGCCAGCGCGCCCAAAGCGTCGACCGCCTCAAGTGGCGGTGACAACGTCCACAGCAAGACGATCGAGGGCCCGGGCGGGGGCAGCGCGACGTTCTACGGCGGCAAGGGCTCGACCACGACCCCCGGCGGCGCCACGATCGGCGGCGGCGGCGCCGGCGTCGTCGTCGAAGGGCCCGGCGGCGGCACCCACGTGTCCGGAGTCGGCGGCATCGGGGCCAGCAAGGGGGACGTGTCCGCAGGCAAAGTGGCCGGGGGGAGCGTCACCCAGGGTCCGGGCGGGGTCACGACCGGACACGGCGGCAGCATCTCCGGCGTGACCGGCCCGCGCGGATCGGCGGTGGCCGCCAAATCGGCCAGCGGCATCAAGGGACCCGGCGGAGCTGCGGCCGGCACGATCAGCGGTGGCCGGGCGATCAGCGCCGGCGGCGTGACCGCCGGCAGATGGGGCACGGCGAGCGGCATCCGCGGGCCGGGGGGAGGTGCGGCGGTAATCGGCGGGGGCATCAGGGGAGTGGCGGTAAACGGGGGACAGATCGCGGCCGTGCGGGCCGGATTCGTGGGCTACAGCACCTGGTTCCGGCCCGGCTACTACGCCCGCTATCCCGGCGCCTGGGTCGCGGCCGGGGTCGCTGCCACGGCCTGGTGGCTTGCCCCGCCGTGGGGCACCGCGTACGGCTACTGCGGCTGTTCCAGCCAGCCGGTCTCGTATTCGTATGGCGACACGATCACCTATGAGGACAACACGGTGTACTATGGCGACCAGCCGGTTGCCACGGCCGAGCAATACGGCGACCAGGCGGCCCAGATCGCCGACTCGGGGGCCGAGGCCACGAGTGAGGAATGGTTGCCGTTGGGCGTGTATGCCGTGGTGACGGAGGGCCAGACCAAGGCCGACAAGGTCCTTCAGTTGGCCGTCAACAAGGAGGGCGCGATCCGCGGCAACTTCCACGACACGCTGACCGACAAGGTGACGCCGGTGGTGGGGGCCGTGGACAAGGAGAGCCAGCGGGTTGCCGTCCGCCCGGCCGACGGCCAGGCTCCGGTCGTGGAATGCGGCCTGTGGAATCTGACCCAGGACACGCTTGACGTGCTGGTGCACTTGGATAAAGATAGGGTGGAAACGAGGGCCCTGGTCCGTCTCCAGCAGCCCGACTCGGAAGGTTAGCAGCGCGGCACCGACCCGATAGAAGAAAAGGAGAGAAATCTCATGCGCCAGATTGCCAAGTCCCTAGCCTCGCGACGCGGCCTTGCCATGCTCTCGGGAAGCCTGGTGGCGGCCGGGCTGGCGATCGCCCTGGCCGGCCCCTGTCTCGGCGCCGAGGAGGGGGCGTTTCAGGACCTGGTCGGCCAGCTCCCGCGGTCGGCCAACGCGGTCGTGCTGTTGAACCTGGAGAAGGCGAAGCAGAGCCCGATGGGGGTCCGCTTGGGCTGGAAGGAGAAAATCGAAAAGGCCTTCGAGGAGGGCCTGACGCGGGTTCCCCCGCACGCCACGCGGCTGGTGGTCGGCGCCCAGTTGGACTTCGAGAGCATGCGGGCGGTCTGGGAGGCGGCGATCCTGGACCTGGGCCGGGCGCCGTCCATGGAAAGCATCGCCAAGACCTACAACGGGAACACGGACCGGCTGGAGAATCTGGATGCGGTGGCCCTGCCCAGCGGCACCTACGTGGTCAAGTTGTCCCCGAGGACCCTGGGCGCGGTTGCCCCCGCCAGCCGGCAGTTCGTCCTGCGGTGGCTCCGCGAGGCCAAGTCGTCGACGGGGATGCCGCTGTCGCCCTACGTCCAAAAGGCGGCCGGGTACTCGGACCAGGCCGCAAGCGACATCATCATGGCCGTGGACCTCGACGGGGCGTTCACGCCGGAACGCGTGTCCGAGTACGTCGCCTCCAAGGAGTGGCTGAAGAAACTCGGCGTGAACCCGGGGCAGCTTGCCGGACTGCTCTGGCGGGCCCAAGGGATTCGCCTGGGCATCCGCATCGGCGACAAGCCGCTGGGGCGGGTGGCCGTCGACCTGGTCGACGATGCCGCCTGGACCCAGCCGTTTGCCAAACAGTTGATGATTCAGATCCTCGAGGACGCCGGCATGAAGATCGACGACCTCGACCAGTGGAGGGTCGTGGCCCAGGGCAAAGAGATCGCCCTGCAAGGCAATTTCTCCCCCGAGGGGCTGCGGCAGGTGCTCAGCCTGATCCAGTCCCCCGCTCCCTCCGTCAACGTGGCCGGCGAGATCTCGTCCGAGGTGCCGACGACGAAGGTCAAGCCGACGGTCGATCCCGCCACGGCCTCGCAGCAGCACTTCAAGACGGTCGTCCGGCTGCTCAACGAGCTGAAGCTCGAGAAGGGGAACATGAAGACCTTCGGCCAGCACGCGGTCTGGTTCGATCGCTATGCGGCGAGAATCGGCAAGCTCCCCATCCTCAACGTGGACCCGGAAGTGGTTCAGTACAGCGCCTTCGTGGCCCAGAAATTGTGCGAGGCGTCGGAGGCCGTGCGGATGTCGGGCATCCAGGCGGGCGTGAGGAAATCGTACGTCCAGAGCGAATCGCCCGACGTCTACACCTACGGCTACCGCGGCGGCTGGTACGGGGGCTACGGCTACGCCCGCCCTGCCCCCTATGCGGACCTCCGCTACGAAGGGGCCCAGCGGCGGATCATCCGCAAGGAAGAATACGGCGCGGCGCGGGGCACCGAGCAGGAGATCAAGGGGGACATCATCGCGGCCACCAGCGAGATCCGCCGCAAGATGACCGAGAAGTACCAGGTGGAATTCTGAGCAGAGCGAAGGAACCAAGCCGGGAGGTCTCCGATGTCCAAGGCGAGATGTCGCGTGTCTTTGCTCGTAGCGCTGGCCGTTCTGGCGGCGATGGCGGCCGGCTGCGACTCCGGATCGCCGATGGGCCAGGTCACGGGGAAGGTGACCCTGAATGGGAAGCCCCTGCCCAACGCCGAGCTCGAGTTCCAGCCGGTCGACAATCGGCCTTCGTCCTCCGGAAAGACCGACGCCGAGGGACGATACAAGGTGCAATACACCTCGAAGAAATCGGGGGCGCTCGCCGGCGAGCACGTCGTGCGGATCACCACGGAACAGGACGCATCGGACGACGGAAAGCCAGCCGTGCCCGAGAAGCTCCCCCCGAAGTACAACACCAAGTCGCAGTTGAAGAAGACCGTCAAGCCGGGCAAACAGACGATCGACTTCGAGCTGTGAGGCATCCGTCGGAGCACGTTTGCACGCACCGGCTTGCGCCCCGCTTCCCCGGGGGGGAGCAGCCCGCCGCATACGCCGAGTTTCTGGGAATTTCCTGGAAAAATGATGCACACAACCCTTGCGTAGGGGTGAGCGGCGGGCTACAATGCGGGCGTGGAGGAAGGCCTCTTTTCGGCGGGCCTCAACGTCTGGCGTACTCCGTTGCGCCCCCCTGGAGCGCAGCCATTCATATTTCCTCGGCATGAAAGGGGAGTTGTCATGGTTCGCAAGGGCGTCTCTAGGCGTGGTACGAGCCGCCGCCGGCCCGGTTTCACCTTGGTCGAGCTTTTGGTCGTCATAGCGATCATCGGGATCTTGATCGCGCTACTGTTGCCTGCGGTGCAGGCCGCCCGGGAGGCCGCCCGCAGGGCCAAGTGCACCAACCACCTCAAACAGCTTGCCCTGGCCCTGCACAACTATCACGGCGTGGTCGATAAGTTCCCGCCGGGCTGGATCAGAGGCAACGGCAACCAAGGGTGGGGCTGGAACGTGATGATCTTTCCCTACATGGAAAACAAGCCGTTGTATGACGCGCTCGACCCTTGCGGCCGGCGGCTTACTGCGGTCAAGAACAATGACACGGACTGTTACCTCTTGCAGACGAAGATCGAGGTGCTGCGCTGCCCGAGCGATACGTCGCCGGACCTGGGGATGAAGGTTTTCCAGCGGCCGCGGCCGCCTGACCCCCTTCCGCTGGCGACTTCCAACTACGCCGGTTGCCGCGGCTTCTTCAACATGGCGGCGGACAACAACCGATTGAACAACGGCGTCCTTTACACCAACAGCAAGGTCACGTTCGCCACCATCCTCGACGGCAGCAGCAACACCTTTGCGGTGGGCGAGAAATCGCAGGCCCAGGACGCGGCGACCTGGGCGGGCGCGAATGACGATGGAAACGGGAACAACGTCTCGGCGAGCATCCGCGGGAAGCTGAACGGGGGGACCATCGAAAGCCCGGATCAGAATCGCTTCGGCAGTTTCCACCCCGGGGGGGCGAACTTCGCCCTGTGCGACGGCTCGGTGCGGTTTGTCTCGGAGACCATCCCCCACAACAACCGCGGGGTCGACGCAGCGCCCGCGGATTCCAGCCAGTGGCAATCGCTCTTCAACGCCGAGAAGGGGAACATGGGCGTCTACCAGTGGCTGGGCGTCCGCAACGACGGGATGCCGGTCAGCAACTTCTGACGCCGGCCTACTCCGGCATCATCACCGCGAAGTAGTTCTCGCAGGCCAGGTCGAAGTAGTCCTCGCTGAGCTCCGGCGAGCGCTTGTGGTACGAGCAGTAGTTGCGGACCTGCAAGAGCAGGTCGCGGGGGTGGCAGAAGCGGAAGGGGCGCCCCGCCTCCCGGTAGTGCCGGCGGATGAGATGCTCGACGGGCTCGGGGCGGAACTCGAACCCCAGCTTCGGGCACATGAACCGGAACAGCTCCCGAAACTCCTCCTCCGTCGGATCGATCACCTCGATCTTGTAGGGAATCCGCCGCAGGAACGCCTCGTCCACCAGGTCCCGCGGCTCCAGGTTCGTCGAGAACACCAGCAACTGGTCGAAGGGGACCTGGATCTTCTTGCCGTTGGGGAGGTTGAGGTAGTCGAAGTGTTTTTCCAGCGGCACGATCCAGCGGTTGAGCAGCTCCTCGACGCGGACTCGCTGCCGGCCGAAGTCGTCGATCACCAGCGTGCCGCAGTTGCTCTTGAGCTGCAGCGGGGCCTCGCTGATCCCCGTCGACGTGTTGATCGTCACCTCCAGCGAGGACATCGTCAGCTCGCCGGCGGCGACGATCGTCGGCCGGCGGATGCGGGCCCAGCGGCGGTCGATCCGCCGCTGGTCGATCAGGCCGTCGTTGCGGGGCAGCGGGGCTTCGTGGTGGTTGACCGGGTCGAACAGGCGGATGATCTCGCCGTTGACGCCCAGCGCGCGGGGGATCCAGATGTGCTCGCCAAACGCCGCGGTCACCCGCTCCGCGATGCTCGTCTTGCCGTTGCCCGGCGCGCCGTAGAGGAAAAGCCCCCGGCCGGAGTTGACCGCCGGCCCCAGCCGCTCGAGCATCTTCCGGTTCAGCAGCAGGTCGCCGAACGCCCGGTGGAGGGCCTCGGGGGAAGGGTGCTGGTTGGTGAGCGACTGGACCGCCACCGAGGCGATGTAGTCGCCCAGAGAGACCGGGGCGGAGCCGAAGTAACTACAGTGCTGCACGTATCGGCGGCCCCGCTCCCGGCCAAGGTCGGTCAGCTCGTACTGGTAGTCGTTCATCGGCGCCGCGCCTTTGTGGACCACCAGTTGGTCGGTCTTCAACTGCCGCAGCAGCTCGTCCACGAGCACGAAGGGGAGCCTGATCTGCTCGGCGATGTCCCGGCCGGAGGCGTCGCCGCGGGCCAGCAGGAACTTGAGGATCAGGGCCTCGACCTCGCTGTCGGTCAGCCCGGCGGCGCGGAACGACTCCGGCTCGATGGGCAGGAAGGGGTTGTCGTCGTCGGCCGGCTCCGCCCGCGGCGGCTCGGACGCGGCGGTCTCGGCCGCGGGCTTCTCGGTCTCCGCCTCGCCCGCCATCCGGTGGATCCGCTCCAGCAGGGCCTCGAGCTGCTGGTCCTTGGCGGCGGACGTGTCGTGATCGGGCTCGGTGGCGGCCAGCGCGGACCAGGGATCGGCGTCCGCCCCAGCCCCGCCGTGGCCGGCCAGACGAGCCAACAGGTTGTCGTCGGAGGAGGTGCTCATGGTTCGACCGGTGCGCCCCTTTCTTGCGGCGGGCCGGCGGAGTCCGCGGCCCGAAATTGCAACCAATGGCGACATCGAGAGGTGTCACAGAAAATCTAGCTTTCTGGGGGCCGTGGTCAAACGGCGGCCGTTGGGGAAGTAGGGTTTGCCGGGGCGGTAGCGGTGGTAGCGGCTCGCCGCGTGGCTTTTCCGCCAAAGGGGCGGGCGCTATAATCAGGTGTTCGACGTGCCCCTTGCCCGCCACCCCGAGAACCGATCGTGCCGCCACAGCCCGCCACCGCCGGGGGAAGCCCGGTCCGCATCGGGGCGGTCGCGTACCTCAACGCCCGGCCGCTCACGTTCTGCCTGCCCGCGCTGGACCCCAGTGCCGAGATCCTCGTCGATCTGCCCAGCCGGCTCGCCGATCGCCTGGCCGCGGGCGAGCTGGACGTCGCCCTGATCCCGTCGATCGAGTACTTCCGCAGCCCCGGCTCGACGATCGTTTCCGACGCCTGCGTGGCCTGTTGCGGGCCGGTCCGCAGCGTGAAGCTCTACGGCCGCGTGCCGCCGGACCGGATCCGCACGCTGGCCCTGGACGAGGGCTCGCGGACCAGCGCCGCGCTGGCGCGGATCCTGCTCAAGGAACGCCTCGGCTTGGAGCCCCGGCTGGAGTGCCTTGCGATCGGGGCCTCGCCGGCCGAGTGCCGCGCGGACGCGGTGATGCTCGTCGGCGACCGCGGGCTGCTCCCGCCCGAAGTCTCCTACCAGTTCACCTGGGACCTGGGGCAGGAGTGGTTCGCGTGGACGGGCCTGCCGTTTGTGTTCGCGATGTGGATCGCCCGGCGGTCCGAGGGGCTGGACGGCCTGGACCGGCTGCTGGGTGCGGCTCGGGACGAGGGCTGCCGGCGGTTGCACGAGATCGCCCGCCGCGAGGCCCCGATCCTCGGCCTTTCCGAGGCCGACTGCCTTTCCTATCTGGAAGACCATCTGGAGTTTCGGCTCGGGCCGGGGGAGCAGCAGGGCTTGGAGAAGTTCTGCCGGTTGGCCGCACGCCATCGGCTGATCCCCACGGGGGTGCCCCTTGTCTTCCATCGCCAGACTGCTTGAGAGGGCCGTGGCCGGCAAACGCCTGGCCCCCGACGAGGGCCTGCGGCTGCTGGAATCGCACGAGCTGGCCGCGCTGGGCGGGGCTGCCGACGCCGTCACGCGCCGCATCCATCCCGAGCCCTACCGCACCTACAACATCGACCGGAACATCAACTACACGAACGTCTGCATCGGCGGCTGTCGCTTCTGCGCGTTTTCGCGCCGGCCGGGCGATCCGCAAGGATACCTCCTCGATCGCGCGGCGCTCCACCGGAAAATCGAAGAGACCTTGGCCCTGGGGGGCGATCAGATTTTGTTGCAGGGGGGCATGCATCCCGAGCTGACCCTCCCGTGGTACGAGGCCCTCCTGGCCGACATCAGGCGGCACTTCCCGCAGATCAACATCCACGCCCTGAGCCCGGCGGAGGTCTACCACGTCAGCCGGGTCTCGGGCCTCGCCGTGGAGGCGGTGTTGGAGCGGCTCCGCGAGGCCGGCTTGGGGAGCCTGCCCGGCGGGGGGGCCGAGATCCTCGTCGATCGTGTCCGCAGGGCGGTCAGCCCCTGCAAGGTGTCGGCCGAGGGATGGCTCGACGTCTGCCGCCGCTGGCACCGGTTGGGGGGCCGCGGATCGGCCACGATGATGTTCGGCCACCTGGAGACCCTCGCCGAGCGGATCGAGCACCTCGATCGGCTGCGTGCCCTGCAGGACGAGACGGGGGGCTTCACGGCAATGATCGGCTGGACCTTCCAGCCGGGGAATACCGCTTTGGAGGGGC
>Ga0153916_10001966_pt1 | contig 15022 bp, 10 predicted proteins | sample Opewatmetagenome_FD_109642 | JGI IMG/M metagenome (GOLD analysis project Ga0153916, IMG submission 109642) | Freshwater wetland microbial communities from Ohio, USA - Open water 3 Core 3 Depth 4 metaG | ecosystem: Environmental > Aquatic > Freshwater > Wetlands | place: USA: Ohio, Lake Erie...
CAAGCGCGCGCGCGCCGGTTCAACCTGCCACCGCTCGATCAGGGCCGCTTCGATCTCGGGAGTAGGCAACGGGCGCAGCGTGATGACCCGGCAGCGCGAGACGATCGTGGGCAAAAGGGCTTCTGCACTCTCCGCGGTGAGCAAGAGGATCACGGAGGCGGGCGGCTCTTCAAGCATCTTGAGAAGCGCATTGGCCGTGCTGGGGGTGGCCTGGTCAAAACCGGCCAAAAGCCCCACCCGCCAGTGCAATTCGAGCGGCGAGAGGGCAAGCATGTGCATCATCTCGCGCGCCGATTCCACTTTGATTGGTTTGCCCGGCTGGTCGGGCAGGAGCAGTGAGAGGTCGGGATGCGTCCGAGCGGCGATCTGGCGGCACGGGCGGCAGGCGCCGCAGAATCCACCGGGGCTGGGCGGCTGCACACAATTGAGCGCCTGGGCGAAGGCGAGCGCAAGCGTCCGGCGGCCAACACCTGCCGGGCCGGCGAAAAGGTAGGCATGCGAGGGGTGAGCAAGGGCCACGTCCCGCTGAAGTGCGCGTACTGCCCAGGTGTGCCCGACCACGTTCCAGGTCATAGTTTCGATTCTAGCCGCTGGACGCCGGGTCGACAAGCCAGGACGCGCCACCCCCGATCCCCACGGACGCCTGTCCAGGGCCGCCTTGCCCCTGCAGGTGGCGGGAATTGGGGAAATCGTGTAGAGTTAACCGACAGGGCACTTCTACAGGGCTGGGGCGTGTGGGCCTCAGACTTCAGCAAAGGAGCGGGAACCAATATGGCTAAGGGACTGAGCAAAGCCGAGTTCATCGGGAAACTCTCCGAGGCGACCAAACTGAGCAAGCGCGAAGTCGCCGACTACCTGGAAGCGATCTCGTCACTGGTCGTAGCCGAACTTAAATCGAGCGGAGAGGTGACGATCCCGGGCTTGTTCAGGGCAAAGGTCGCCGTCCGCCCCGAAACCCAGGACCGCATGGGGGTAAACCCCTTCACCAAGCAACCCATGCTCATCAAGGGCAAGCCGTCACGCAAAGTTGTGAAAGCAGCGCCAGTCAAGGCGCTCAAGGATTCGGTCTAGCTCGGAGGTCGGTTTCGCTCGCCGCGAAACCGTGACGGGGCGCCTGTCCGGCAGGGCCGGTGCGTCCTGCCCGTCATGCGCCTTTAAGCCGGCCCGGCCCCAGGCCGCGGCTGGCTTTGCGTTTAAGCCAAGACGCAGCCCTACTCTCATATCCAAGTCTAATCGGCCGAGTATTGACTCCGCGGAGGGCGGGCTGGTATATCCTCCCGAGCAGGTTCGGTAGACGCGCTGATCGCACATTCCGAGAGGGAGGGGTCCAATCGTGAGCAGAGCACCCGGCAGGCGGCGGGCTTCGGCCACAATGCGCTGGGTCGTGCCTGTGATACTGATCGGACTTGCCCTGGTGTTGGTACTGATCGTGTTGGCCACCGTGCTCAGTCTGGTCGTCCGTTAGTCGGGGTGCCTGGGGGAGCCATTGCCGGGCCCACCCGAAACCTGGAGAGGGAACACAGGATGCGCTTCTTGCCATTTGTCTCGACATTCGTGACGGTCATTTTCGCCGGCGTCGTTCTTGCCCGATTTGCACGCAGGCGCGGGACGCACCTTCTGGTGTGGGCGATCGGGCTGGGCCTCTACGCGCTTGGCACGGCGATGGAAGCCTTCCTTGGGCTCGCCTACCATCCGCTCGCCCTCAAGGCCTGGTATCTGACGGGCGCGATGCTGACTGCCGCCTGGCTCGGCCAGGGGACGATGTTCTTGTTGGTGCGGCGTCGCGGCGTGGCGCCGGGCTTCCTCGGCCTGCTGGCGGCGTTATCGCTCATCGCCGCCTGGTTCGTGATCAGCGCGCCGACGCTCGGCGGGCGCTATGATGTTCTTATCCCCGCCTCGGCCCAGTATCGCGAAATCCTGGCCCGGCCGGGCGCTGTCGTTGCCCTGACTGTCATCCTCAACATGTACGGCACGTTGTTGCTTGTCGGCGGTGCGCTGTGGTCTGCCTGGCTCTTCTGGCGCAAGCAGGTGTTGGTGCATCGCGTCGCGGGCAATGCGCTCATCGCCGCCGGGGCCCTTGCCCCCGCCCTGGGTGGGACCTTCCTTCGCCTGGGACTGGCCGACATGCTTTATGCGAGCGAGTTGGTGGGAGCTATTGTCATGTTCGTCGGCTTCCTGCAGGCCACCTCGCCGCAAGAGGCGTCGGCTGCTGCGCGGCGACAAGTACCTGCCCGCGCTGGGTAGACAACAAGCCGCATCTCGGGCCTTTCCGCCCGCCCCCATTCGACACGGGTGAGATCTCTGCTGGCGGCAATTGCCCGGCGGCATGTTGGGGGTTCGTGACCACGGGCCGCCGCATCCGCAGACTCGATCGCACGGCGCACCGCAACGGGCCAGAAGGCAACTTGCGTCGGGTGGGGTGGGTTCCGGAGGAGCGACTGCCCACGCTGCCGGGCGCCGCTGACGTGATGCTTCGCTCCTACACCCGCCGCCCGGTCAACCTTGGTCACTCACCCAACAGCGCAGGCCCTGCCACGGCCGCTGCGCGGCCCATCGTCACCCACGACACCGGTGACCTGGGAGCACTTGTGCGCACCGAAGGCATTGGGCTGGCGGCCGAGGAGTGCGGCGAAGCCATGGCTCAGGCCGTGCAGGCTCTTCTTGACGATCCCGCTCGGGCCGAAGCGATGGGGCGGCGGGCACGACATCCTGCCGAAACAACGTTGGCTTGGTCCACTCTGGCTGCCGAGTTGGCTCGCTTCTAGGCTCGCTTCACCGCGCGATGAAACAACGCCTGCGGCTTGGCCGCATCGCTCGCAGAGACCGGGTGCGTGAGTCAATTCGCCCCGGGTGGATATAATCGTTTCGTGCCCAAGACTCCGCCTACCATCTATCTTCTGCATGGGGATGACGAGATCGCGATTCGCGAGACGGTCGCGCGACTACGGGAACAGCTGGGCGACCCGGCCACAGCGGACTTAAACCTCACCCGCCTGGAGGGACGCGGGCTTTCTTTCGGTGCGTTGCAGGATGCATGCAGCTCCGCGCCCTTTATCGCGCGCCGGCGGATGGTGGTTGTGGACGGGTACTTCACATGGCTCCTATCGCGCTCGCGAGAGACAGACGATGCGGGTCATGGGGAGTCGACCGGGCCGGCCGGCCGCACGCGGACGCTCGATGACCTAGGCCCGATTCTTGAGGACGTTCCGCCGACGACGGGACTTGTCTTTGTCGAGAAGCGCACCCTGCCGGCCAAGCATGCGATGCTGGCTTGGTGTGCCGCGCAGGGAGAACGTGCCTGGGTGAAACTGTTTGAGGCGCCGCGCCCGGGCGACCTGCCGGCATGGATTATGCGGCGCGCGGAACACCACGGCGGACGAATCGAGCGCGAGGCGGCGCAGCACTTGGCATTGGCGGTGGGTGAGGATCTGGCGCGGCTGGACTCCGAGATCGCCAAGCTGTTGATGTTTGTGGATCGCGCCCGCCCGGTGAATGCGGAGGACGTGCGCCGCCTCACCCCAGAAACCGCCGAGACGGATGTCTTCGCGATGGTGGATGCCGTTGGCCAGCGCGACGGGGCCAAGGCCATGCGCCTCTTGCACAAGATGCTCGGCGAGCAGGATGCCGGCTACGTCATGGCCATGGTGGTGCGCCAGATTCGCATGCTGCTTGTGGCGCGCGAGGCCATGGATGCGGGCCAGCGTGGAGCACGCCTGGGCGATGCGCTGCGCGCCGTCCCTTTGCGCGAAACTGAGCGGCTGCACGATTTTGTGGTGGATAAACTGGCCGCGCAAGCAGGCCGATTCAGCCTGCCGGCGCTTGAGCAGTTGTACGGAGAGTTGCGTGATCTGGATGAAGATATCAAGACCGGCACGATCGGGGCGCCCCTGGGCCTGGAGGCGATGATCGCGGCCTGGTGCACACGCTGACGGGTAGGGCATCCTCTCCCCGTGCGGATAGTAGCAAACGGCGGGCCGAACAGGCCCGCCGTTGTATGTGCTGCGTGCCCCGCTCACTTGGCGGGCTGGGCCGCCGCTTCGACAGGTTGTTCTTCGCGATGGTTGAACAGAATGCCCTGACCCTCGGCGTAGTCGACCATCACAGTGTCGCCGGTCTTGAACTTACCCTCCAGGATCATCATCGAAAGCGGCGATTCGACATGCTTCTGGAGTGCACGGCGCAACGGGCGCGCGCCAAAGGCCGGGTCGTAGCCCTCGCGCGCCAGCCACGCGCGCGCCGCCTCAGTCAGTTCCACAGCAATGCCCTGCTCAGAGAGCCGGCTGCGGATTTCCTGCATCTGCAGATCGACAATGCGCTCCATGTCCTCGATCTTGAGTGGCGAGAAGATGATGATCTCGTCGATGCGATTGAGGAATTCCGGACGGAATGTTGATTTGAGCGCCTGCTCGATCTTCTCGTGGCTGCCGTCGCTCTCGCCATTCTCGCCGCGGCGCAAGAAGCCGAGCGACCCGGACCGTTTGACGAATTCCGTGCCCAGGTTGCTCGTCATGATCAGGACCGTGTTTCTGAAATCGACCGCCCGCCCCTGCCCGTCGGTCATGCGCCCGTCTTCGAGGATCTGCAAGAGCGCGTTCCACACGTCGGGGTGGGCCTTCTCGATCTCGTCGAAAAGCACCACGCGGTACGGGCGTCGGCGAACGGCCTCGGTGAGCTGGCCGCCCTCTTCGTAGCCGACGTAGCCAGGCGGGGCGCCAAACATGCGGCTCACTGTGTGTTGCTCGTGGTATTCCGACATATCGATGCGCACGAGCGCGTCTTCGTCGTCGAACAGGAAGGCCGCCAGCGCTTTGGCCAGTTCGGTCTTGCCTACGCCGGAGGAGCCCAGGAAGATGAAGGAGCCGATCGGCCGGCGCGGATCCTTAAGGCCAGATCGCGAGCGGCGGATGGCATCGGAGAGGGCGTGGATGGCCTCCTCCTGGCCGACAATGCGCTCATGCAGCCGGTCCTCCATGTGAAGCAGCTTCTGCGATTCAGTTTCCATCATCTGGGTGACGGGGATACCGGTCCACTGGGCAACCACCTCGGCGATGTCGTTTTCGTCCACGACGTCATCCAGGCGGTGTTCGTCTTCCCATTGCTCGCGCTTGGCGTTGAACTCAGTTTCAAGGCGCAGCCGTTCGGCCTTCTTCTGGGCCGCGTGTTCGTAATCGCGAGTCAGGCCGGCCTGCTCTTCTTCGGCCTGCACCCGCGTGATTTCGGCCTTGAGCTTTTTCAAGTCGGGCGGCAGGGAGTAGAGAGCCAGACGCAGCTTGGCGGCCGCTTCATCGATCAGGTCGATGGCCTTGTCGGGCAAGCTGCGGTCGGTGACGTAGCGGCTGGAGAGGCGCGCGGCCGCAACCAGCGCCGCCTCCGAAAAGCGGACCTTGTGATGCGCCTCGTAGCGGTCACGCAGCCCGCGCAACATCTCGATCGTCTCTTCAACGTTCGGCTCATCGACGTACACTGGGGCAAAGCGCCGTTCGAGGGCGGCGTCCTTTTCGATGTGCTTGTGGTATTCATCGAGGGTGGTGGCTCCGACGCACTGCAACTCGCCGCGCGAGAGCGCCGGTTTGAGCATATTCGAAGCGTCCATGGCACCCTGCGCGGCGCCGGCTCCCACGACCGTGTGCAGCTCGTCGATGAAGAGGATGATCTCGCCACTGGCGCGCTGGATCTCTTCGATGGCGGCCTTGAGTCGCTCCTCGAATTCACCGCGGAAGCGCGAGCCGGCGATCATGGCGCCCAGATCCAGGGACACCACACGTTTGCCCATAAGGATCTCGGGCACGTCGTTGGTGGCGATCTTCTGCGCCAGGCCCTCCACGATGGCCGTCTTGCCCACCCCGGCCTCGCCGATGAGCACCGGGTTGTTCTTGGTGCGGCGCGAGAGGATCTGGATGACGCGCAGGATTTCCTTGTCGCGGCCGATGACCGGATCGAGCTTGCCCTCTTTGGCGGCCTGAGTCAGGTCGCGTGAGTACTTCTCCAGAGTGCGGTAGCGGCTTTCGGCCTGCGGGTCGGTGACGCGCTGGCCACCGCGAATGTCCTTGATCGTATCCAGCACGCGCTCTTTGCTGATGCCGGCCTCGCTGAGCGCACGGGCGGCAGGCGTGTTGTGCTCGGAGACGATGGCCAGGAAGATGTGCTCGGTGGAGATGTACTCATCGTGCAGCCGGTTGGCCTCTTCATTGGCGAGGTCAATAATGCGCTTGACGCGCGGCGTGATGAAGATTTGCCCGGTGCCGCCTCCGTAGATGCTGGCTTTGGGGCTGGCGCGCAAGATGCCGTCGATGCGCTGTGCCAACTGGTCGGCGTTGACCGTCAGGCGCTCAAGGATCTGCGGGATGACCCCTTCGGGCTGCTCGAGCAACGCCAGGAGCAGATGCTCCGTATCGATCTGATTGTGACCGTAGCGCTGGATGATCTCCGCCGAACGCTGGGCGGCATCCTGGGCGCGCTCGGTGAAACGGTCGAAGCGCATCATACGTGGGTCTCCTCGGAGCCGCGGCGGGGCGCCGGATGGGCGCGACCTCGACTCTCGTGAACGATTATATTACGTGTGCTTCGTATGAATTCCGTTTGAGTTCCGCCCAACAAGAAGCCGGCCCCGCAGGGGCCGGCTTTCTCAGCCAAATCACGTCAGGATGCCCGGCGCCCAGTGGGCCGGACGGCGGCTAGCCCGTCGTGGAGGGTGCAATCTCGGGGCCAGGCGTTCCCGCCGCCGGGTTGCGAAGTTGGCGGAAAGTGAACGTCCAGGCGGCCTGCACGTATGCCATCAGGATCCCCTGGGCCACAACCCACACTGGAAGGTAGACGACCAGGCAGATGCCCGCGGTTGCCAGCGCGGTGACGAGAATATTGCGCGCACCGGCCAGCTCCGCGAAAACGACGCCCAGCCCGGCCGGCAGGACCACCAGGATGACCGGCAGCGAGATCAGCAGGCTCACCACCCAGCCGCCGATACCCAGGATGAGTGCCATCACGATGACCGGACCGAGGTGCTCGCGGACCGTCCGCCAGCCGCGCTCGAGCGCCGCCATCACGCCCAGGTCGTCCACAACCAGGGCGACGTCCGCCATCTGCAAGACGATCCCCGCTCCCCAGGCCACCAGAACAAGCAGGCAGATGATGGGGAACAGGCACACGAGCCCGACGCCGAGCGTGCCAACCACCATGAAGACGATGGGAACGATGGCGATGATCATCAACAGCGCGATCGCCAGGCCCACCAACAGGTTGAGACCGAACATGCGCCAGAAGTACGGCATGGCGGCGGAGAACAACTCACCGAAACTCAGACGCTCTGCGCCTTCATCGCTCAGGCGCGTGCCGTGAACGAGCGCGATACGCCCAGTCAGGCCGAGGAAGATGAAGAGCGCCATCAGCGCCAGGAAGCCCAGCCCGATGAGCAGGAAGACCCACCACGGTGTGTTGCTGATCGTCTGGCTCATGCCCTCGACGAAGCGCTGCATCTCGGGCGGCAAATCCCCGCCCGAGACTTGGTAGCCGGTATTGCCCCCGCCTCCGCTGCTGCTGCCCCCGTTGCCGCCCACGCACCCGGCCAGTATGCCGAACACCCACAACACTTTGTGCTTCCAAATCGTCTTCCACGAACGCGCAAGAACATCACCGTATTCCATGGATCCTCCTCCGAGCGACGCCAGCCGCGGGCGCTATTCCCATTCAATTGTCGCCGGTGGCTTGCTGGTGATGTCGAACACCACACGGTTAACACCGGCTACTTCATTTACGATACGTTGGGCGACGAGTTGCAGGAGCGGAGCCGGAAGGCGCGACCAATCGGCCGTCATGAAATCCTCAGTGGTTACGGCGCGCAAGGCCACCGCCTCCTGATAGGTGCGGCTGTCGCCCATGACGCCGACCGAGCGCACGGGCAGTAGCACCGCAAAGGCCTGCGAGGTCTCCTCGCGCAGCAGGCCGGCCTGCGCCAGTTCCGTCGTGAAGATCGCATCGGCGAGGCGCAGGCGCTCGATACGTTCCCAGGTGACCGCGCCCAGGCAGCGCACGGCAAGCCCCGGGCCGGGGAAGGGCTGGCGCCACACCAGGTTCTCGGGCAGCCCGAGCTGCAGGCCGACGCGCCGGACTTCATCCTTAAAGAGGTACCGCAGCGGCTCGACGATCTCGAAGCGCAGGTCGCTGGGCAAACCGCCCACGTTGTGGTGAGTCTTGATGCGCGCGGCGCTCGGGCGCTCGGGTGCGCGCGACTCGATGACGTCCGGATAAATGGTTCCCTGCATGAGGAAGCGCGCGTGACGCGCCACCCGCTGCGCCTCGCGCTCGAACACGCGGATGAACTTCTCGCCGACGATGGCGCGCTTGCGTTCCGGGTCGGTGACACCGGCGAGCGCCTCGAGAAACTCCTCGGCGGCATTGACGGCCACCAGGCGTGCGCCGAGCGCCGAGCGCAGTGTCTCGACCACCTGCTCGGGTTCGCCCAGGCGCAACAGGCCGGTGTCGACGAACAGACAGGTCAACTGTTCGCCCACGGCTCGCTGGGCGAGCGCGGCGGCGACGAGTGAATCGACCCCGCCGCTCACCGCCGCCAACACCGGCGCCGATCCCACCTGAGTCCGAATGTTGGCCACGCTGGTCTGAACCACGGATTCCGGCGTCCAGTCGGCGCGCAGGCTGCTCGCCGCAAGGAACGCACCCAAGATCTCGCGTCCGTGTTCTGTGTGATTCACTTCGGGATGGAATTGCAGCGCGTAGCGCCGCTGGGCGGGGTCTTCCATAGCCGCCACCGGGCAGGTCGCGCTGGAGGCCGTGGTCCGAAAGCCAGGTGGCAGGCTTTCCACCTGGTCCCCGTGACTCATCCACACTTCGAATGAGGCGGGCAGTGAGTCAGAGAGGAGCGCCGAGGCGGCCGATCGCGAGAGTGTGGTGCGTCCGTACTCGCGCCGCTGGGAGCCTTGTACCCGCCCGCCAAGATGGTGCGCCAGAAGCTGCATGCCGTAGCAGATGCCCAGGACCGGCAGCCGACTCTCGAGTACGTAGCCCGGCAACTGCGGTGCGCCCGGCTCGTAGACGGAGTTGGGCCCGCCGGAGAGGATGAACGCCTTTGGGGCGAGGGCCTGCACTTGCGAGGCCGGCGCGTCGTGCGGGAGCAGCTCGCAATACACGCCGGCTTCACGCACGCGACGGGTGATGAGCTGGGAATACTGCGATCCAAAATCGAGAATAACGACGGTGTCCACCCGCGCGCTCGACCCTCAATCGGCGAAGAGAATACGCCCTTCACTCATATCGACGATGCTCGCGAGCGACTCGATGGGCACGCCCAGCGATTTGAGGAATTCGCGCCCGCCTTCGAAGGTCTTCTCGATGACCGTGCCAATGCCCACCACACTGGCCCCGGCCGCCAGCGCAAGCTGAGCCAGACCCGCAATGGTCTGACCCGTGGCCAGGAAATCGTCGATGATCAGAACGCGCTCGCCCTTGGAAAGGTACTCGGGCGAGACGATGAGTTCCACCATACGTCCCTTAGTGTGCGAGGGCGCAAGCGTGAGGAAGACCTGGTTGGGCATGGTGATGGGCTTGGTCTTGCGCGCGTAAACGATGGGGATGCCCAGGTGCAGCGCGGTGGTGAGCGCCGGGGCAATGCCTGAGATTTCGGCGGTGAGCACCTTTGTGGCGCGCAGGTTGCCCAGGCGCGCGGCCAGCTCGCGGCCGCACGCATCCATGAGCGCCGGATCCACCTGGTGGTTGATGAAGCCGTCCACTTTGAGGATGCCATTGCCCAGGTTGCGTCCGTCGGTGAGGATGCGCATCTTGAGGGCGTCCATGTCTTATCCTCCGCGCGCCGATGGCGAGGTCAACGTGTGCTGTTGCTGGGGATTGGAGCGGGGGTACATGGCGAGAGTATAGCACAGGCGTGTTGGGAATCGGGCCGGATGGGCAGGGCCGCAGGAGTATAATCGCGCCGCTCTGGAGGAGACGATGGTGCGGCGATTCGGGCCAGGTGTTCCACCGCTGTCAAGCGTGCGCCCTGCCGATGTCGTGGTGGTCATCCTGCTGCTGTCACTCCTGGCCGGCGCAACACAGCTAGCCGTAACCTCGCCTCAGGTCATGGCCGGACCTGAGATCCGCCTAGCGCGGAGCACGCTCCCCTATTACGCAGCGCTGTCGTTCCTGCGCATGCTGGCCGCCTACGTGCTGGCCCTCGTCTTTAGCCTGGGGTATGGCTATGCCGCGGCACACAGCACGACGGCCGAACGTCTGCTCATGCCCTTGCTCGACATTCTCCAGTCGGTCCCCATCCTTTCGTATCTACCTATCGTCCTACTCAGCCTATCGGTGCTCTTGCCCCAGCGCCTTGCGGTGGAGATTGCCGCAGTGGCCCTTATCTTCACCTCACAGGCGTGGAATCTGACCTTCAGCTTCTACCAATCGCTTCAGACAGTGCCACACGAGTTGCGGGAGGTATCGCGCATCTTTCGCTTCGGCTCATGGCTTCGATTCAGCCAGGTCGACCTGCCATTCGCGGTGGGTGGTCTCGTCTGGAACAGCATGATGAGCTGGGCCGGCGGCTGGTTCTTTCTCATGGCCGCGGAAACATTCCGTGTGGGCTCGCGCGACTTCCGGCTGGCCGGGCTGGGATCCTATTTGCAAGCAGCCGCAGACCGCGGCGATATGCCGGCGTTGTGGATGGGGCTGGCCACTCTGGCAGGCCTCATCATCCTTCTCGATCAGCTCGTTTGGCGACCGGCGTTGGTGTGGGCTGATCGATTCAAGATCGAATCCGTGCAGGCCGAAGATCCTCCACATTCATGGTTCTATGACCTCCTCAGCCGGTCACGCCTCGTGGAGTGGGCACATCGGAATGTCGGTGAACGGCTGGTGGAAACCGCAATGGCCAAGCTGATTCGCCTGACGCCCTTCCAAATGCGCGAACGCACGAAGTCACGTAGGCCCTGGGCATTTCTTGTGCTGGGTGCCGCAGCGCTGCTCCTGTTGCTCATCGGAGGTGCACGAGCGATCGGCTGGCTGGCGATGCTGCCGGGAGCCACGTGGTGGTTGTTGGCCCGTGCCGGGTTGGCCACATTGGCCCGGGTGGCCCTCGCGCTCTTGCTGGCATTGGCCTGGACGGTGCCGCTTGGCGTGCTGATTGGCACCAACAGCCGGGCGGCGACCGTGCTTGGCCCGATCGTCCAAGTCGTCGCCTCCATGCCCGCGACGGCGCTCTTTCCCGCCTTGTTGATCGTCTTCCTACGCCTGCCCGGCGGGCTCAATCTGGCGGCTGTCGTGCTCATGCTCTTAGGTACTCAGTGGTATCTGCTTTTCAACGTCATAGCCGGCGCGCGGGCCATCCCGCAGGACTTGCGTGACATGACGCGACTTCTGGGTTTGCGCGGCTGGCAACGCTGGGGCACGCTTGTCGTGCCGGCCCTCTTGCCGTATCTGATCACGGGCCTGGTCACGGCATCGGGCGGCGCGTGGAATGCCAGCATCGTGGCGGAGTATGCGGAATTCGCCGGTACGCGCCATGCGGTTCTCGGATTGGGCGCCGTCATCGCCCAGGCCACGGGAGTCGGGGACTATCCGCAGTTGCTCGCCGCAACACTGATCATGGTCTTGCTGGTTCTCCTGGTCAACCGCTTCGCGTGGCGACGCCTATACCGCCTGGCTGCAGATCGCTTCCGCCTGGAATAGGCGGGCGTGGGTTCTGGCACGGAAGGGAATACTGGATGGACAATCCTAAGGACGGAACCCTCCTCAGTGTTCGCTCGGTCTCAAAACGCTACGGCCGGGGTGCGCGCCTGTTCACCGCCATCGAAGACGTAAGCCTCGATGTTCACTCCGGTGAGTTCGTGTGCCTGCTGGGGCCCTCCGGATGTGGCAAATCCACCTTGCTTCGAATCGTCACCGGACTCATCCCGGCGAGCGACGGGCACGTGTTGTACGGCGGGCAACTCGTCGAGGGGATCAACCCCCATGCCACGATCGTTTTCCAGAGCTTTGCCCTCTACCCGTGGCTGACGGTGCGTGAGAATGTGGAAGTACCATTGCGGGCCCGGGGCATGCCGGTCCACGAGCGCCGGGAACTCGCCCTGCGCCAGCTTGACCGTGTAGGACTGGACGGTTTCGAATCCGCCTACCCGAGGGAACTCTCCGGGGGCATGCGCCAAAAGGTCGGCTTTGCGCGCGCCATGGCCATCGAACCCGAGCTGTTGTGTCTCGATGAGCCCTTCTCTGCCCTCGATGTGCTCAGTGCGGAGGCACTGCGAGGCGAGTTGATGGAGTTGTGGCTGGGGCATGCCATTCCCACTCAGGCTGTGCTCATGGTCACGCACAACATTGAGGAGGCGGCCCTCATGGCGGATCGCATTGTGGTGATGGACAAGAACCCAGGCCGGGTCGTGGCGGAAATAGCTGTGGGACTGCGCCATCCGCGGCATCGCAAGGAGGCCGCCTTTCAATCGTTGGTGGACCGGGTCTACAAAGCCGTGGCGGGCACAACGGAGCCGGAGAAGCCGATGCTGCAACCCGCCGGCGAGAGTCTCGCGCTGCTGCCCGTCGCGCGGTTGAATGCGCTTGCCGGCCTCTTGGAACGCGTGGTTGAGGAAAGCGGCCGGGCCGACCTATACCGCCTCAGCGACGACTTGGTGATGGAACTGGACGACTTGCTGCCGGTTGTCGAGGCAAGCGAACTACTCGGCCTAGCCGCGGTAGACGAAGGTGATATCAGCGCGACACCTCTGGGGACGGCCTTCGCCGAGGCCAGTATTCTCACTCGCAAGGAACTCGTCGCTGGGCGGGCGTTGCGCCTTCCCACCATTCGCTGGATCTTCGAAACGTTGCAGCGAGACGACAACAAGCGGATGCCGGCCGACTATTTCCTCGAGAGGCTGAAACTGGATTTCGGCGACTACGCCGAGAGCCAGATGCAGGCTGCCATCAATTGGGGACGCTACGCCGAGCTGTTTGCGTTCGACGACGACACCGACGAACTCTTCCTCGAAGCGTCGTGAGTTGCGCGGGTGCTGGGGGCACAAGACCGTCCGGCCCAAAAGGGCCGGACGTTTTCATAAGCGCCACGGCTGCTTCGCTAGAGGACGATAATGGTTGCGGACGCAGCGGGGATCGCGTGAGCTCTCAGGTTGGCAGCCCCATCCAGATCATCGATGGTCTCATGGATACCTGAAGAACTCGCCCATCACTTCGACAACTTGGCCTGGATGAGCTTCTCCATCTCCAAAACCAATGCCTCTTCCCGGCCAATGTCGACAATGGTCGCGGCCGTGTAGTCGTGACAGGCGTCGATCGAGCCACCCACCCGCTGGGCGGCTTCGGGGACGACATAGCCCAAGCCTGGCATCGACCGGTCGTTGAGGACCTTGTGCTCCAGCGGCGTGGGGAGTCGCATGGAGGCTTTCGTCTGGGCCCAATCGAAGGTTCCCACCCCGGGGACCTCCGCAGCCATGTTCTGGAAGCCGACGATGTACTTCTCGGGATTGACAAAGCCTTCGTTGCGGATGTCCCAGCAGTACTCGCCGATGATCTTGACGCCCATCGGCGAGAATTCGTCTCCCACAGTGAACCACTGTATATGCTTCGTCTCCCGAAAGCCTTCCCGTATCAGCCGCGCAGTGGTTTCCTGATAAGCCGTCTTCTGGATCTGGCGAAGCTCTTCGAGCCGCCGCTTGGCTTGGGGGAAGAGCCCTTCCAGACACACCCGCACCCCAAGGTCCGGGCCATCTGAGTAGTAGCCTACCCCTCCGAAAGTTGTGACCGCTATCCCCAACGGCGCCATGGGGGTCACATCCCCAAAGAGGGTGAGCGCGTAGACCTCTTTGCCCTGCGCGTTCACATCAATTCGCACCTGACCCTGCTCGATGGCATCCATCAGTGCTTCGCGGTTCTCTTTGACCAGGCCGCCCTCTCGGTCGTGCTCATCGCCCACGGCGCCAAGCACGGCGATATGTGCCAGATCGCGGTTGGCCTTGTCCAATTCAAGGGCGAAGAAGTAGGCTGCCGTGGAAGCTGAGATATCCATATCACCGGACAACCCAAAGAACTCAGTGGCGATGTTGAGGACTTTGGGATCCGTGGGCTTATGGGGGTGATGGTGATCCAGGATCAGGGTGGTGCGCTTGCCCTTGTTGGCATCCGAGATGACAGGCGCCGCCTGGCCCCCCAGGTCCACATAGAAGATGGTGGCGGGGAACTGCTCATGGATACGAGCCACTATAGGGGGATGCACGCGCTCGATGCAGATCCGGTGGACGGAGAAACCCGCCCGTGTGAGTGCGGTCTGCAGGACTGCCGCCGAGGACAATCCGTCGGAATCGTTATGGTGAACCAGGGCGACCTCGCAGCCGGCCGCCCGCATCAGGCTGATACCTTTGCGAATCTCCTTGAGAAAGTCCTCTTTGCTCATATCACTGGCCTATCGTGGTCCGAATGACTTTATACCCCTCGGCCTCCATCGCCGATGCAATGGCCTCCTGCATTTCCGGGCCGGTGGTCAGAGCGTTCATGTAGCCGCCCCTGCCGCCGCCGGTGACCTTGGCGCCCAAAGCTCCCATCCTCAGAGCCAGATCGCACAGGTAGATCAGCTTCTCGTGGGAGAGGCCCATTTCGATCAAGAGCTTGTGATTGGCGGTCATGATGGCGCCCACCTTCTTGAGATCGCCGGCTTCGAGGGCGGCCTTCATTTCGAATACCTGGGCCTTGATGGCTTCCATGCGGGACTTGAATCCCGCAGGATCCTTGGCCTTCATCTCCGCAATGTAGTCGTCCAACAGAGCCGTGTTGGCAGTCACGCCGCTGTTGCCCAAGACGATGTGGAGCGGCAGCTGGCAGGCAATCTTCTCGAAATGCTGCTCCTTCCCCTTGACCCAGAAGCGCAAAAGCCCGCCGTAGGTCGAGGCGGTGTTGTCGACCCCGCTGGGGATGCCGTGGTAGGCGAACTCCCCCTCCCACCCCACGTGGTTGATCTGGTCGATGGTGTAGCCCAAACTGAATTCGGCGTCTAGCGCTCTTGCCAGGGAAACGCAGCAGG
>Ga0153916_10001967_pt1 | contig 15020 bp, 29 predicted proteins | sample Opewatmetagenome_FD_109642 | JGI IMG/M metagenome (GOLD analysis project Ga0153916, IMG submission 109642) | Freshwater wetland microbial communities from Ohio, USA - Open water 3 Core 3 Depth 4 metaG | ecosystem: Environmental > Aquatic > Freshwater > Wetlands | place: USA: Ohio, Lake Erie...
CCGTCCGCATATTTTTCGGCATGCGTAAAACGATAGATTCGTTGCTGGGCGCGGATGCGCGTTTCTATTTCCGGGATTAGGCGGCGCATGGACTGATTCTAAGCGCCGCCTATTTCACGTTAGGCATCAGCCAGATTGTAGTCACACGATTCTTCATCGTGGTTATTTGGCGTTGCAATATTAATTTCTACGACGTTCTGGCGCACATTACCCCAGCAAACTCCCTCCACCTCTTCAGCCCATCCTTCGGCGGCATCATCTCGGTATAGGTCAATCGCATTTTGTGCGCGCTCTTTTGCCTCATCTTCTGTGGCGTGTAGCTGGAATCCGTCTTCTGGGTCGTAACTAAAAAATTTGCTCATGCTGTGTCCTTTCTTTAAAATTCAGCCTAACCCATCATTCCAGCGGACTCGCAGAAGCGCGAGCCGCTGAATTCATACGTTAGGGGCTTCCGGTAGCGGCATCCAATGCGTCGCCTTGCAAGCTCCGTCCGTGTAGTTCGTTGCGTCCATGCCGGGCGGGATCGTTTCTTCCCAGCATGTGTTGTCTCGTGGTATCCCGCGCTTTATGTCAATAGTGTCGTCGTTTGTTTTCTCGGCGAGCGGGCGGTACAACAAAATGCGCGTGCCGTCCTGCGGTGCTGTTTCAATCGGTTGCCATTCCATATTCTTCTCCAAAGTTCGCCCCTAACACGTCATTCCAGCGGGGCGGGCAAAAAGCCGCCCGCCCCTGAGCTTCATTCGTTGGGGGTGAATGTTCCTTGAAGCACCCGCCATCCGTGTTTCTCAAAAACCTTCACACGCTTTTCTGCTTCCTCGCCGAAAAGAGCGTTCCAAAACTCAGCGTGCATTTCACTGGTCAGGTAGTTGGTAGCGATGTCCAGTGTCTCGCCGCAGCGTCGCAGCTTTCCATCAGGATCAAACAGGGCGTAGATGGCCGTATCACCCCCAACCCTACGGTCGAGCGGACCTGCCGCAATAGGCGCTTCAACGGCTTTGGCAACCGGTTCAACTGGTGCTGCCTTTGCTTCATCTTCGGCCTTAGTCCGCGCAACCTGGTCTGCAACTTGCTGCGCAAGCGCTTCCTTGTGAGCGTCAATGCGCGTTGTGACCAACAGCTTGAAATCGTCCAACGGCTTGTGAATGATGCTGGTAAAGTCTGGGAATAATTGCGGGTATGCCATGAACCCTTCCCGATACCACACCAGCTTGGCGCGAATATCCTTAGCCACCGCATCGGCCTCAATAACGGCCATTGCAAGTGCCGTGTTGATCGCGTCCTGCATGGCGGCATAATTGCGCTTACCCTTGATTGCCTCGGCGAATCGCGGGGAAGAAAGGTTCAGTTTGGCCGGTACGGTTTCGGCTTCGAGCGCGGCGACGTGCGCCGTGAATGCGTCATTTGCTGCGCGCACCATCGCCGACTTCTTCGCTAGGTCCTCTTTCTCTACGTCCTTTTCAAGTTGCAGGGCGGTTGCGTTCAAATCCTTGGCCCAGGCATCCATTTTGCGCGCAGCTTCACCGATGGTTTCGGTTTGGGCAAGCATGGCTTCCTTGGATAGCCCAATCGCCTTGGCTGTGTCGCGGAATTTTTTGGCTGCATCCTTGGCATTGCTGAAATCAGAATCGGTCAACAGGGCGATAGAGCGCACTTCTGCCAGCCTGGTGGTCAGCGCCGTGCCAAAGGCGTCCATATTGTGCTCGGTAATCTCTCCCTTGGCGTGGACGAACAGGGCAGGCAGGTCAATCGAAACTGCGGCCTTTGGCATTTCCTTGATTTCTGCCGGGACGTATGCGGCCAGGTCTTTCTCGAATTGGTCCCATCCGGCGCGGATGCGGTCGCGCATATCCGGGTCTGACTCATACCACGCATGCACTTCCACAATCAACGTGTCATTCTGATCCCATTTCGACGCCATGAACAGGCACTTCGTCGCGCCAGACACCATTAACTGCTGTTCCATTTGCGCCCGATATTGCTCATCCAGCGGCAAGATCAATTCCAATTCTGTGAGGCCGGTTTGCATCACCATTTTTGTGCTTAAAGTCTTGTGCTCGAAGATGACTTCACCGTCAAACGTGATGCCGTCGAATGACGCTGACAGCCTGCCTTCAGACCCGGTGACTGGCGATAAATCATCCCCTATAATGAATTGTGCAAGCGGTCGTGCAAGCGCCTCGAAGCGGTGGCCATCGTCAAAGCGTTTTTGTGTTGACGCATCCACCTCGGGCACTATGCCGGTAGAGCGCTCATGCAATAGCTGCGTGCGCATCTTGTACGGGCTGATGCCAAGCATGGCCGGGGCATCGCTGGCGTTGAGATATTTGGCACGGTGCTCGTGCCACAATTCGCTTCCTTGCTGCATGCTGTGAACTTTCATGCCTTCTCTCCTTCGATTGGTGCCCACGATTTGATTGTGTCAACGTGCGAATCTTCCAACAGGTATTTCGCCGCCAGGTACAGGATCAAGTCGTCCGGCGTCTTGTCGCCGCATTGGATCATGGAGCGGTAACCCATCTTGGTGATAACCCCGTCGTCGTTCACCTTGTCGGCGCACAACTTCGATAGGCCGGCGTCGGTCATCGGGATGAGGGATGGCTTTTTGTCGGCCACGGCCCCGGTGCCGTTGTCGATTGTCCCAGCATCCACAATCCGCTCTGCCTCGTCTTGGTCGTAAATCCCGCCAAACCCGAAAGCCAGCCGTGCGCATTGGATCATTGCCTTGTGTCGCAACATCCGGCGAGGATGCGATCCCCATGGCCCGGAGTTGGAGCGCCTGCATTCCTCCATGTATTCGGTGGCCTTGGTCGGGTGTGCGCGGTCTTTTCTGTAGATGATGCACGTACATGAATCAGCGTCCTGCGCGAACTCCATCCCATCGAATTGCGGGTGGTCGTTCATGATCCGCGCCCATCCATCCACGCCGACAATCGGGACGATTCCGCCCTTATCCGGGAAAGCGTAGATTTCCTTGAGCCAAGGGTTCAGGTTGTACTGCTGCGCCACCAGCATGAGCGCGGTCATCTGTGCATCGGTGACATTCCCGCCCTTAAAAGCTGTGGCCTTCAGCGTCTCAATCAACTCCTGCTGGTTTGATTCGATTCCGAATCGAGCCGCGAAGCTGTTTGTCAGTGTTGCAAGCGCTGTGCTCATTTCATTCTCCATTTATTCCGGCAACACATCCCCAAGAGTGGCTATGAAAGCCACCACATGCCATGCTCTTGCACTGCATCCGCCCGAAGGCATCCGTTCTGTCATCGTCGACTTGGTAAGCTGCCACTACCAACGATTGCGCCAATCCCCGGATCAGGCTGGCAAAACGCTTGCGAGTGTAACAAGCGCCTGTGTCTCCTACCGCGCAGCCCATGCAGGCCCTTGCTATCGTGCGGTGTACGGTTCGGGGAGCCGGAAATGCAAAAAGCCTCAAGTCCTGGCTCTCCCTGTGCGGCAGGTGTCCAGTTAAGGACTTGAGAACCGAGGCTTGAGGCTTCTGGTTGACATTCATGCCGCACATGAACAACTACAGAATAGCCCACCTTCGCCACCGCGTCAAGCGTTTGCTATTTCGCCCAATTGATGATTGCGTCTTTCATTGCCGTGAGAGTTCCGAACTTCTTCCCGCACCAGAAGCCAGCGAAGAACAACCCGAGGCAGAACGTGAACAAAATAAAGTCAATCATAATGTTTCTCCTAAGAATGGGGCACCTAAGAACGGTGCCCCGTGCTGGTTAGTCGTTGATTGCGGCCAGAACGAGTTCAGCCGTCGATGGGAACTTCTCGGCTTCTGCCATCGTCTTTGCGTCAACGATATCGAACTTTGCTCCGGTCAGGTCGTCGTCAAGGCTGGCAAGGTATTTGGCAGCACCGGCATCGTAGCCAACCTGAACGAACAGAATGGTGCACGCGTCGTCGGTTTCTTGGCTATTGGCCTGCTTCTTGATGACATTTGCAGCCTTAACGCCATCGTCAGGAACGCCGTCAGTGAAGACGATGATGAAGTCTTTCTTGGACGATTTCCCGGCCAAAGCAAGAGCCTCCTCCAGAGCTTCGGCCAGAGGGGTCGAACCGCCCGGACGATTTGCTGCAAAAACGTCCTTGATCTTGGCGACGTTGACCCCGTCTTCCTTGACGATGCTGGTACCGCTGAACAGCACAAGGCCGAGCCCATCGCTGTCGATCTTCTCGATATCGCGGCAGAATGCCGTAGCGGTTTCCTGCATGTATTCCCACCGCGAACGGCCGCCAGGCATATCGGTCTCGCCCATGGACCCGGATTTGTCGATAACGACGATGAAGTCGTACTCGGACAGGGTTATTGCAGCGGTGTTTGTCATGTCGTTAATTGTGAATCTCCTTAAAGGATTTGTGCGGGTAAAGTCGGCGCCCGCACTTCGCCGTTTTCGTGAGCGTTTTACCCCAGCACCCTCGCCGCAGTACAATCACGCAAAGGTACCGCCAGCCGCTTAACTCTATTCGCAGGGTGGCAGATATACCGCTCGCCCATTTCGGCCTTGATTCGATCAATCCGCGGCCTTGCAGCAGCTTCCGGGGTGAGTGTGTAGGCCAGCAGGTTCTGGCGGTCTTGTTCGGCGTAGTCTTTCATGGTTTCACCTCCGTAAATGATAGCAGGGCTTTCGCGTGGAGTTCGGCGGCCTCTTGGGTTAGGTGGATAAGCCCGCGCGCTAACCGTAATTTATCCCAGCAGTCGTCGTTCCATATAAAGCCGGCAGAGTCCCCTGTTGACGTAAGCGTTGCGGCCCAATATTGCGTTACCTTCCCCGGACCAGGCGCAACCAGCAGCGGCTCCGGCACGTCAAACTCGCCGATTCTGATGGTTTTCAGCTTACGTCGGTACGCATCTCCCGTGCTCCATGACGGGCTGCAAGTGAGGTCACACCATCCGGCTCGGCTGAGATATTCCCAGAGCTCCCACGGTTTGTCGCACTCTGCTGCATCTTTCGCGTACTCTGCCATCAGTGCTGCGTGTGGGTGTGCCATTATTTCTTGCCCCTCGTGCGCCGCTCAACCTCGTAAGCCGCGATGCAAAACACAAACGCCGCCAGCATCAGGCCGTAGCCTAAATATTCACCATCGGACAGATTGTTAATCCATTCACTCATGCCATTCATCTCCATCAAGCGGGTCGCCTTCCTCAGCATTCAGCATGCACCAGCCCAAATAACCCAGCGACGCGACTATTGCCAATACCCAAATTATTACCCAGTCCATGACAACCTCCCTAGTTAGTGCCCGCGTCGATTGCTAGTCTCGCAGGTAGTCGTTGGTCGTGTAGGCAATCATGCCCTCGCTGAGCACGGAACCTGTCGGCTTTATCACCACGGTAACGTGCGGATGGCAGTTTGCGTTTAACCACTCAATTACTGGGCGAGTGACGGCTTCGAATTCTTGGCGCTGTCGTTCGGTCATAATCATTTCATCTCCTGTTGTCCGAATAAGCGCGGCTACTTGTCCCGCCGTCAGAGTGCTTATTTACTGCATCTGCTCCCGCAGGAGGTGCTAGTCGGTAGGTCACTCGTTCCAATTGCCGTTCCTGTTCTCGGGGGCCAGACCTCAACCGATCTTTGCCGGAAGTCACCTGCTGATAACGCTCAGCGGGGCAAGCGGCATGCTCATTATCAGCCGTAGCCTGAGCCGTAGCCGTCGCCGGAGCCGGAGCCGTAGCCGTAGCCGTCGCCGTTGCCGTTGCCGTAGCCGTCGCCGGAGCCGGAGCCGTAGCCGGAGCCGTAGCCGTAGCCGTCGCCGGAGCCGGAGCCGGAGCCGTAGCCGGAGCCGGAGCCGGAGCCGTAGCCGTAGCCGTGGCCGTCGCAGTAGCCGTAGCCGTAGCCGTAGCCGTCGCCGTAGCCGTTGCCGTAGCCGGAGCCGTTGCCGCAGCCGTAGCCGTAGCCGTAGCCGTCGCCGTAGCCGTTGCCGTAGCCGGAGCCGTTGCCGCAGCCGCTATTTACTGTTTCCATACCGGCACCTTGGCGATAGATTTCACAGCCCCTTCGCGCATAGGGATGATCTCTATGGCCTCAGTCAAAAGAATTTCGTCTACCGGGCAAGGAAACTTGCAGTTTTGCGGCTTGCTTGTGCCTGACATCGCCAACTGCGACAGGCTGGCCGCGCCATCCCAATACCAGATGCGTCTGGCGTTTTTAAGCACAACCTCTTTTCCGTCGCGTGAAACCAGCGTGCCGACGTGAACACCAGCGCTGCTGGTTCTCACCAAGACTTTTTTACCGATCATTTCAATGCTCCTTTGGTTGGTTGATGCATTACAAGTTGTTGATGGTAGCGGTCGGCCTATCGCTTGTTGGAGACCCAACTGTGCAGAGGCTTTTTGCATTGCACGGCTGGCGAACCGCTACCATCAACAACCTGCCTTACTCCCGTTGCGTCCTGTCGCGCTGGCCAGATTGAGGCGTGGCCTTGTTGCTGGATCATCGCCACCGGGCGGGTTACTCGTGTTCTGTAGCCGTTCGTTCAGCATGGACGACTGTGCGCCTCTTTCTCGATATTGTCAAGCACTTTACGCAACACGTCCCGAAACCAGTTGCGCGTCGTAACGCTTTGCTGTATAGTGGTTGCCAGATGCAAGGAGTAACAATTTTGACGAAAGCAAAAGAAATCGAACAAGCAAAGAAGCGCCGCGCAAATCTGCTTGCCGATATCACTAAGCGCGGCTGGACGGTCTCCCGGTTTGCGGAGAAGCACGGAATAACCGCAAGCAGAATGGGGAAGTTACTTAGAATGGCTAAGATCGAGGAGACGCATCGACATGAGCACATTTGAATGCACTGAACTTCAACTTATCGCGCAGCGTCCTCTGGAATGATTGGTTCGGCGTGGTGCCGGAGCCGATTTTTGAAAGGAAATGAAGTGAAGACATTTGAAACCTTTGAGCGCGTGGAAGATATGCGCGACTGCATGAAAAAGCCGCTTGTGATTCAGGCCAAGCAGATAGACGAAGAATTCCGCGTTGTTTCGCTTGAAGGCAACTACAAGCAAGGCAAGCCAGGCGACTATCTGATGTGCGGGATCGAGGAAGAACTCTACATCTGCGACCGCGCAATCTTTGAACGGTCGTATGAGTGGGTGACGGATTAACGCCGAACGTGTAGTTGAGGGGGCGCGACGCTTTACCAGCGTCCCGCTCGAACGGCAGGTTGGGCAGCACCTTAACTACGAAGGAGGAAAACATGCTGAAACAATACATAGAGTTCTTTTACCCCGGCGCGGTCGTGAGCGATTCGATAACACAGGAGGTTGCCGACCGTTCCCCGCCGGCTGAACTGCCGAAAGGCGCTTACGGCTACCGCTTCTTTGCGCGGAGTGAGGTGACGCAGGACGGCGAAACACTGCGCGGCCAACCGAAGGACTACAGCCCCATGACCTACTATGGCGAGGAAATGACGCTGGACGAAGTGAAGAATCTGACCCCATCTAGCGACTACCGAATCCTCGTGAGCAACATGGAGTGCAACAGGTGGGATCGCGTTGTCCGCACGATTAGCGGTCAATTTATGCTGCCGAACGATGGCGACTTGGTAGTGACGCCCAACGTACAAGATCACCGGCCTTGCGCGCCTCTTGCGCAAGGTCCGCGTGGATCGCAGAGTTAGGCATGGAGGGTAGCGTGGACGCACTGACCTTTACTGAAGAAGAACTGGCTGGCGAAATAAATCGATTCGCAGAACTCGATGGACGAGTAATGCCGCGCATTGGGGTCGGTGGCGTTAAGGCGAAAACCGGTAAATGCAGCCGGTGCGGGAAGTGGTCCGGGCCGTACTCGCTTTGCCGACGCCACCGAGAACTAGGGTCTATCAAGCGAGTAATGGAAAAGCTTGTAGATGACGGATTTGCAGAGAGGATGACCGATGGGAGAGGAAAGAAAGGCGGCGCGTTGTACCGAAAGAAGCCTAGCGTTCCTATCGTTCGTGCCGAGGCCAAGATTGGCCGAAACGATCCATGCCCATGCGGCAGTGGGAGGAAGTACAAGCGGTGCTGTGGCTCCATGCCTAACGTAAAGTTAACCGGCTCGCTTTAGCGAGTCCGAGTTGAACGCCGGGTTAGCCCGGCAGGATAAGGAGAATAACATGGCTAAAAAATACCCAGCAATAGGAAGAAAAAAGAAGCCCAAAAATGCAGGTGGACTGCCTTGCATTATTTGCGGATTGCCGACAACTGGAAAAGTTGACATAGAAGTAAATTGGTTCCGTGGTGATGATGACCAGGTGCGAGTATGCGCGGAACACCAGAGCAAAAATGATGCTGGAATATTAGATGCGTACATGAGGGCTAACGCATAAGGTAACGCGCCGCGCTTCAGCGCGGTCGCTGTTGACCGCCGTGTTATGCGGCTTTTTAACCAAGAAGGAGAAGTGAATGAACCCGAACACCGGCCACCTGATGAACCTCTATGGCGCTGATGCCCCGGCTGATTACGAGATTGTGCCGCAGGACTATGAAAAGCTGGCGGCCATGAAAATGCGCGTGGCCCAGGCTCTTGGACACGAGCCAATTGTGAACATGCGCGGAAACTCACCGCTTGCAAAGTGGGGCCGTGGCAAACTGAAGGACAAGCACAAGGCCAAGATTGCCGCCGCTTCGCGCAGGAAGAACCGGAAATGAACACGATAGCCGAACAGTGGGTGGCCTTTGAAGTGCTGGTGATGCCGAAGGATGCCCCGCCAGTGCAGCGGCAGGAAATGCGGCGAGCTTTTTACGCCGGGGCCGAAGCGATGCTGCGCCTGCAATACGCTGCCGGTGACAGGGACGTGAGCGAAAACGCGGGCGTGATGATGCTCGAAGGATGGCACGACGAATGCCGCCGCTTTGCGCAGCAGGTGGCGCAAGGTGGCGCATAAGGCAAGGTAAGCGGCGGCGGTGCTTTTCCGCCGTCCGCTTGACCGACGTGTTATGCCGGTTTTGAGGTAAATATGAGCATAGAACTGCTGAACATTGACTGTATGGAATACATGGCTAAACAGCCGGACAAGGCTTTTGATTTGGCTATTGTTGACCCGCCCTATGGGATAGGTGAAAACGGCGACAGGAATGCAAGCAGGGGAGGGCTGGCGGTAGCGAAATATTACAAGGCTTTTGCTGGTGGTGATGCGGAAGCCCCCCCAGTTGAGTATTTCAACGAACTGCAGCGCGTGAGCAAAAACCAGATTGTTTGGGGCGCGAACCACTTTATTGACCGCATAGCAAAGCCAAGCTCGTGCTGGGTGGTTTGGGATAAGGTTACGGGCAACTCTGACTTTGCGGACAGCGAACTTGCGTGGACGAGCTTTAAAACAGCGGTGAGGAATTTCCGGTTTCAGTGGAGCGGGATGCTGCAGGGTGACATGAAAAACAAAGAGGCGCGGATACACCCCACCCAAAAGCCCGTAAAACTCTATGAATGGCTTTTAACCAACTACGCCAAGCCGGGGCAACGTGTTTTGGATACGCACCTTGGCAGCGGAAGCAGCGCGATAGCCGCCCATTACTTCGGGGTGGACTTTGTAGGGTGCGAGCTGGACAAGGATTATTTTGAGGCCGCCAGGGAACGGTTTGAGCAACAGACCGCGCAACTGGCGATGTTTGGGGCATAACGTTCAAATTGAGGGGCAGGCCGCTTCTGGCCTGTCCCGCTGGAATGATTTGTTGGGCATATTTGAAAGGAAAATATGAATGAGCCAAAGGAACAATTTTGCCGCTATTGCGGGAAAGGCATCGGGATTTATAAATCATACCCGCACACTAGATATGACACCTGCGGGAGAAAAGAGTGCGAGCGCTTGGATAAAGTGAGATTGTTTTCTCACCGGCTGGATGACGCGGCACAAGGAATAACTGAAGGACAAGTATACGAGCTTGCAACAGAGTTAAGGGTCATCCTTGGTATGGATGAGACGCCCAACGAATAGCTAAGGGGCCGCGCGGCTTTTCGCGCGGTCCCGCTTGAGCGCCGGGTTCGGCGTTTGACTGGAGCGAACCAATGATTACTGGTGGATTTGGAGTGACGATGGACCTTGAGCGCGGCACGATGCGCAATTGGGTGATGGGGCGCGACGGCGTGAAGCGCTGGGCTGATAACGGCGATCCATGTGATGACGGATACCCGGCTGACGCTGACGAGCCAATGACCGTTGGCCTCGATTGCTGCCCGCACATGGTGCCATACGGCAGCGACTGCGACGAGTGCGACGAAGACGACGCGGACATGGCAATGGGCCTGACGCCGAACACGATATCAACGCCACTCCATGTCGCCCAATCCGTATAAATAGTTTGCACAACCGCACAACCCGTGTTAGCATTTTCTCAAGCGCTGTGACGGCGCTAAATCGGCAACAATCCCCTTTAGTGGTCGGCTTGTTGCCCAATAAATGGGAGCGGTCGCCGAGCCGAATTGTCACCAGCCGGCCGACCAACTAAAGGGGATTGTTTATGAGCACACCTAATGCGCGTTCGCGCTGTTCAAGTCCTGGTAAACTGCCAGGCAAATATTCAAGATTCGAAGTTCGAGTCATATAAAAAATGGCTAAGACAGATATCTGGATGCCACTTTACATCGGTGACTATCTTGCCGATACGGCACGCCTCAACACTGAGCAGCATGGTGCTTATTTGCTACTGATTATGGACTACTGGCGCAATGGACCTCCGCCAGAAAACGACGCCGTTTTGGCGCAAATAACTCGCCTATCTCCAGATGCTTGGAGCAATGCTAAGAGCACACTACAAGCATTCTTTAAGCATGGCTCAGGATTCTGGATACACACCAGGATTGATGCTGAAAAATCCGCGTCGGTTAGTAAAAAAGAGTCCGCAAAGGCAAAAGCAGAGGCCGCGGCCGCGAAAAGATGGTGTAAAAATGCTTCAAGCAATGCCACAAGCAATGCCACAAGCAAAGCTCAAGCAATGCATAAGGAGTGCCCTTCACCTTCACATAGTTTTTTACCATCCACTGCTATCGCAGTGTCTGGTGCCACAACTGAGTCTACCGAGGTTGAACAATCCACCCCTATAAAACCTAAACAACCACGGTTAATTACACCAGAGGGGGAGACTCCGCTTCAGATGGCTTGCCGGGAAACGTGGCACGCCTACAGCTTGGCGTACAGCAAGCGCTACGGAGCAGACCCGGTACGCAACGCCACGGTGAGTTCGCAGATCAAGCAATTCGTGCAGCGGATTGGTGCCGACGAGTCGCCGGCAGTCGCCGCCTTCTACGTCGACCACAACGCGCAGTTTTACGTCAAGAAAATGCACAGCGTCGGGGTGTTGCTCACCGACGCCGAGAAGATACGCACGGAATGGGCGACGGGACGAAAGATGACCAATCTGGAAGCCAAGAACGCCGAACAGGTTGACGCGGTACAAGCTCAGGTCGAGCGGGTAGGCCGCATGCTGGGGGTGAGTTGATGAAACTGCATGAAGCTATAGCCGTGACGTATGCGGCAGTTGGCCAGGAGTTAAGCGATGCGGCTCTGGCGATCATGGCAAACGATTTGGCAGGGTATCCTCCAAGCGGCGTGATGCAATCGCTGTCGCGCTGCCGGAAGGAATTGCGCAAGATCACCCTGGCCGATATCCTTGAGCGGATACCTGGCGGGCATCCTGGACCGGAAGAGGCGTGGGCAATCGTGTCGCCAGCGCTGAGCGATGAGCGCTGCACGATCGTAATGACCAACGAGATGAGCGAGGCGTTTGGCGTTGCTCTAGGTCTTGCCGATGACCCTATAGCCGCAAGAATGTCGTTCAAAGAGACGTACAGCAGGCTTGTCGCAGAATCGCGCGACAAGGGGAATCCGATCAAGTGGTTTGCCAGCCTTGGGCAAGACAAGAGCGGGCGCGAAGGCCCGTTGCTGGATGCGATGGCGAAAGGTCGGCTTACCGCTCCGCACGTCATGAACCTGCTGCCATACCACGAGATAACGCCAGAAGCGCTTGCATTGCTGGAAAAAGCAAAAGCGCTCGAAGTCGCAACGGTGCCAGCATGACCGACCAATCCTGGCACGACCAATCCGCACCGTCTTGCTACAATCGCCCCGACTGGCCCGCCGTATGGCTGAGGAGCTGCCCACACTGGCGGGAGGGTGGTAACGCGCTTACGCAGGAATGGTTGCTGGATCGGCGCGGCGTTAAATTGGAGTGGACATCATGCGCAGGATGCAAACAGAAATGAACTACATGGTTGGACGGAGTAGACCATGAGCAGATTCAAAACTAAATTTTGTTGGCTTCCCGCTTGACCGTAGGGTTATGCGTCTTTCGGAGGAAATATGGGCGATCATAGGCTGAACGTAAAAATTACCCTAATGGGGCGCGACGACGAAGAAGCAAAAATTGACTGGTGGGTGAATTGGTGGCCGGACAAGCCGGAGCACCTTTACAAAGCCCTAGTGGAAGAAGCGAGGAAGGTCGGGCTTGATGTCGATGACAAAACTTACCTATTTGACCGAGATGCATAACGCACCAGCTCATGGGCGCGAGCATAGCGAGCGTCCCGCTGGAGCGGAGGGTTAGGCATGACCTACGAAGAATGCAAAGGCGAATGCGAACACTGCGATTGCGAGTGGGCGACGATTGGAGCGCACGATTTTGACGACGATGGTTGTTGCATCAAGTGCGGTTTTGACGGTGCGGAATGGCATTGGTGGAAGCACAGCACCTACGAAGGCATGGCGCAACCGGAAGCAAAGATGCCACGGTGCAAAGTGCATAACTTGGTATTAGGACGCAAAAATGACGCATAACATCCCCCCGGAAAAGGCCGACGCATTCGAGGAGCGAGCAGCTATCCTGCAATTCGAAGCCGGGTACAGCAAAGATGAGGCTGAGCGGCTGGCAAGAGAAATCGTGTCTGGCGTTAAAAGTGGCGGTTGACTCGCGGATGTACGGTGACCCGGCGAAGTTCGTCAAATTACCGTGCGAAACCGCCGATAAAGACCAAAAGCGCAAAGAGGTTGAGCGCAAGAAAAACAAGCGTAAAATCAGGGCAGCGATGAAAAGGGGAGTGCATGGAAAATGATATCGAGGCGCGGCTTGAGAATTGGGGCGACTGGCTCTGCTACGAGATCGACATAGGACCGAAGCACGTAGCCTGCGGATCGCTCGAATCTCGGTACATGGCCCCATCCGGTGAGGTGTGGGACGGGATGGTCGAAGGAGTGCCGATGCCGGACACGGTAGACGCCGAGCTGGTCCAGGCGATGATAAGCAGGCTGGGAAGCTCCTCCCAATACGCGCTGGCTATCACATATGCCAGATTCCCGGCAGTTATCAGGATGCGCCGCATGGACCCGCAGCGGGCATCCAGGCTGGCGCAAGAGGCGGTGGAGATATTGCGCGCAGGGGGCGATACATGAAAAGCAAAATCATTAACACACTGAACGAGATGTGTTTAACTCAATCACAGATTGCGGTGAAGTTTGGCGTGTCTAGGCAGTATGTCGGCCAGATAGCTTTGCTGGCTGGAATAAAACCATTCAGAAAGCAAAAGAAACCAGCGTACGTGCGAAAAACAAAAGAGTTCGACCCGCTTAAATCGCAGCGGCAAAAATACAAAGCACACAAAAGCGGGGCCGCTAAACGCGGGATTGAGTTTTTACTTACATTCGATGAGTGGTGGGGATTATGGGAGCCGCACTATGCCAAAATGGGGAGAAAAAAAGGTTGCATGTGTATGTGCCGCACTCTGGATCGAGGGGCTTACGTTATTGGGAATGTTCGGATAGATCACGTCGAAAGCAACGGTCATGAAAAAAAGACATCAAGACTTTATAAAAAAGGCACCAAATGGATGAGGCAACCGACAAGCGTAAAAGGATCGGGTTGCGGTTTACCAAACTTTTTAATGTGTCAACAAAAAGATAGTAATGATGTTGAGGAAGAGGATTATATGTAGTATTCTCAACCCGTCGCCAACTGCGCCCGTAAGAAACGCACCACCCGAAACGTATGCCCGCCTAGCGCGGGCTTTTTGTTGCGGTCTTGAGCAGGAACAGCTCATACAGACCTGGATGCATCCTGGCGATCTCGGCTTCCCAATCCTGCCAGGTCCGCAGGGTCGAATGAATTAGCTCTGCGGCGGCGCACTGTGTGAGTCCGGCGGCGAGGCGAGCAGCCTTTATTTCGTCTGGATGTGGGTTGCGCGCCGCGCTTCCGGCGCGGCTGCGGTTGGGGTGGTTAGACATTTACGGCTCGGATACGTGCAATGCATGCCTCGATGTCGCGTAGAGCCATTTCGCTGATGGTCTTAGTGTTTGGCTCGCCGAAAAGATCGACGGCCTTTGCGCGATTGCTGATTTCGTTTTGCGCGGTGCTGGAAATGTGGCGCAGTTGAGCAATCGGGTCGATTTCCCATTCGGCGGCGGCGTGGTCAAGGGCGGAGATTTCTGCTTCGTGGCCGGTGACGAGCGTGGATTCTGTGGGTGCATTTTTTTTGTGCTGTGTTCATGGTTGTCTCCTGATAGCCCCTATCCCGAGGCGCGGTGGGTTGCGATGCGCTACCCATGACTGCATTAGACCACGGATTCCGTGCTGAGTCAATAGGGCGACGAAAATAATTATGGATAGCAGCAGCGAATCATGGCGGCGAGAATGTGAAGCCCGAGCCGTGCTGGCAATGCCTGACCATTGGCAAGTCAAGTACATGCTGATGGTCGAGCAGAAACGAGGTCGCGCCGCATCAGTGCAGTTGATGGACGATATCGCAAAGGAGCGCAGGTAATGGCATGCAAAGGTAAAGGCAGGAAACCCCCGAAGAAGTAACCACTAACTAACACAGGGCACCGAAACCCGATAGGGAAGGGGCAGAACATGGCAAGGCCAACAGCTTACAAGAAAGAGTATGACGAGCAAACGGTGAAGCTATGCCGGCTAGGAGCGACAGACAAGGAGTTGGGCGATTTCTTCGGGGTATCGGAGCAGACGATCAATGCCTGGAAGAAGGCTCACCCTTCGTTTCTTGAGTCCCTAAAGCATGGCAAGGACTATGCGGACGCCGAAGTAGCCGACAAGCTCTA
>Ga0153916_10001969_pt1 | contig 15014 bp, 9 predicted proteins | sample Opewatmetagenome_FD_109642 | JGI IMG/M metagenome (GOLD analysis project Ga0153916, IMG submission 109642) | Freshwater wetland microbial communities from Ohio, USA - Open water 3 Core 3 Depth 4 metaG | ecosystem: Environmental > Aquatic > Freshwater > Wetlands | place: USA: Ohio, Lake Erie, Old...
CGTCGCTCGCGTTCGACACGATCTACGCCGAGGGCCAGCGCCGCTACGTCGAATCGCTTTCGGCCTACGCCCGGCAGTTCCTGGGGTTGATGGAGAAGCCCGACGTCGACCACATTGACGGCCTCTCGCCGGCGATCTCGATCGACCAGAAGTCCACGTCGAACAACCCGCGCTCCACGGTCGGTACGGTGACGGAGATCTACGACTACATGCGGTTGCTCTGGGCGCGGGCCGGGCGGCCCCACTGTCCGACCTGTGGCCGGCCAATCGAGCGCCAGACCGTCCAGCAGATCGTCGACGCGACGCTCGCCTACCCGCCGGGCTCGCGGCTGCTCCTGCTCGCCCCTGTGGCGCGGGCGAAGAAGGGCGAGCATGTCGCCATCTTCGACGAAGCCCGGCGGGCCGGGTTCGTCCGGGTGCGGGTCAACGGCGAGGTGCGGGACCTGGACGATCCGATCGTCCTCGACAAGAACAAACGTCACGACATCGACGTGGTGGTCGACCGGCTGGTCGTGCCCGAGCCGGGCACCGACGCCACCGCGACCAGCCGCATCGCCGACTCCGTCGAGACCGCGCTCAAACTCGGCTCCGGCGTGATGCACGTCGCCCTGGCAAGCGTGGAGCCGAGCGGCGGGCGCCGGCGCGCTGCCCCGGACGGCGAGCGCATCTTCTCCGAGCACTTCTCCTGTCCCTACGACGGCACCTCGATTGGCGAAGTCGAACCGCGCACCTTTAGTTTCAACAGCCCCCATGGCGCGTGCCCGAAATGCACCGGGCTCGGCGTGGAGATGGAGATCGACCCGTCGCTCATCATCCCCGACCGCTCGAAGTCGCTGGCCGGCGGGGCCGTCGAGCCCTGGGCGAAGTCGCCGCACGTCGCGAACTGGTACATGCGCCAGCTCGAAGCGGTCGCCGAAGAGGCGGGCTTCGGCGTCGACCGGCCCATCCGCGAGCTGAGCGAGGAGCAGGTGAACGCGATCCTCTTCGGCACGGGTGAGCGCAAGCTGCGGCTGCGCTTCACCAACCAGTACGGCCGCACGCAGGTATACGACACGAAGTACGAGGGCGTCGTGAACAACCTCTCGCGCCGCTACAAGGAGACCGACTCCGACTACGTCCGCGCGGAGATCGAGAAGTACATGGCGGCGATCCCCTGCACGGTGTGCAAAGGGCGGCGGCTGCGTCCCGAGGCGCTTTCGGTGCTGATCGACGGCAAGGCCGTCACCGACGTGACGACGATGAGCATCACGGCCGCGCGGTCGTGGTTCGACCGGCTGGCCGACCCGGAGACGCCCCTGAGCCAGCGCGAGCAGACGATCGCCTACCAGATCCTGAAGGAGATCCGCGCCCGCCTCGAATTCCTCGTCGACGTGGGGCTCGACTACCTCACGCTCGACCGCGTGTCGGGCACCCTTTCCGGCGGAGAGTCGCAGCGGATCCGCCTGGCGACGCAGATCGGCTCCGCGCTGATGGGCGTGCTCTACATCTGCGACGAACCGTCTATCGGGCTTCACCCGACCGACAGCGACCGGCTCATCCGCACGCTCGAACGGCTCCGCGACCTGGGTAATACCGTCCTCATCGTCGAACACGACGAGGCGATGATGCGCGCCGCCAACTGGATTATCGACATGGGCCCCGGTGCGGGCGTACACGGCGGCCACGTCGTCGCCGAGGGCGACATCGAGGCGATCAAGGCCTGCGAGCGAAGCATCACGGGCGCCTACCTCGCCGGGCGCCGCGAGATCGCCGTCCCGAAGGCGCGCCGCGCCGGCAACGGCAAGAGCCTCTGGGTGCGCGGCGCGCGCGAGAACAACCTGCAGGGGCTCGACGTCGAGATACCGCTGGGCAAGTTCGTGGCGGTCACCGGGGTCTCCGGCTCGGGCAAGTCGTCGCTCATTTCCGAGATCCTGGTGAAGCGGGCGAGCCTCGTGCTGCACGGAGCCCGTCAGCGCCCCGGCCTTCACGATTCCGTCGAGGGCCTCGAATACCTCGACAAGCTCGTCGACATCGACCAGTCGCCCATCGGCAGGACGCCGCGTTCGAACCCCGCGACGTACACGGGCGTCTTCAGCATCATCCGGGACCTGTTCGCCTCCGTGCCCGAATCGAAGGCGCGTGGCTACAAGGCGGGCCGTTTCAGCTTCAACGTGAAGGGCGGCCGCTGCGAGGAGTGTTCGGGTGACGGCTACAAGGTCGTCGAGATGCAGTTCCTGCCCGACGTGACCGTCCCCTGCGAGGTCTGCCACGGGAAGCGCTACAACCGCGAAGCGCTGGAGATCCTGTTCCGCGGCCGGAACATCGCGGAAGTGCTCGACATGACCGTGTCGGAGGCGTGCGAGTTCTTCGAGCGCTTCCCCCGGGTGAAGCGCATCCTCGACACGCTCGAAGCGACGGGCCTCGGCTACATCCACCTCGGCCAGCCGGCCACGACCCTTTCGGGCGGCGAGGCGCAGCGCATCAAGCTCGCCAGCGAACTCTCGCGCCGATCCACGGGCAAGACGCTCTACGTGCTCGACGAGCCCACGACCGGCCTGAGCTTCCAGGATGTCGCCCACCTGCTCGACGTGCTGCACCGGCTGACCGACGCGGGCAACACGGTGCTCGTGATCGAACACCACCTCGACGTGATCAAGACGGCTGACCACGTCATCGACCTCGGCCCCCAGGGCGGTGACCGCGGGGGCGAACTCGTTGCCACGGGCACGCCGGAAGAGGTTGCACTCGACTCGTCGAGCTACACCGGGCAGTACCTTCGCCCGATCCTCGCAGCCGCGGGAATGCTCGCCGCGGCGGGACGCCGGAACGGCGGGGCGGGGAAGGCTGGCGTGCTCGCGCCAGGCAGCGAGCCAGAACGCGCGGCTGCTCGCGCGGCCTCGACGATCGGCACGCGCATCGCCCGCGAGTCGGCGCCCGTGGAGCCGCGACCCGAGACGAAGGCGGCGGCCAAACGCGCCCGCCAGGCGGCACACCCCCGCAAGGAAACCGCCAGCGAACGAAACCTGCGCGAGAAACGAGCCGGGCCGTGACCTACCGCGCTCTTGTCGTCGACAACGCGAACGATTCGTACTCCGTGGTGCTCCGCGACGTCGACGAGTCGGAGCTGCCCCCGGGCGATGTCACCATCCGCGTGCAGTGGTCGACGGTGAACTACAAGGACGGGCTTGCTCTCACGCCGGGCAACCGTGCCGTCCGGCGCTACCCGATGGTGCCCGGCGTCGACCTCGCGGGGGCCGTCGTGGGCTCGGAGGACCCGCGGTTCAAGCCAGGCGACCTGGTGACCGTGACCGGCTTCGACCTCGGCGTGGCCCACCCCGGTGGTTTCGCCGAGCTTGCGCGCGTGCCCGGCGACTGGGTGGCGCCGCTGCCCGCCGGCCTTACCGCCAGGGAAGCGATGGCGCTCGGCACGGCGGGGATAACGTCGGCGCTTTCGATCGAGATCCTCGAACGGTACGGGCTCCGTCCCGAGAACGGACCCGTCATCGTGACGGGCGCCACGGGTGGTGTCGGCAGCACGGCGGTGAGCATGCTCGCCGGTCTCGGCTACACCGTCGCCGCGAGCACCGGCAAGGCGAGCGAAGCCGCCTTCCTGCGTGAACTCGGCGCGACGGAGATCCTGTCCCGGGAAGACGTGAGCGCCGAAAGCTCCCGCTCGCTCGACCCGGAGCGCTGGGCGGGAGCCATCGACCCGGTCGGCGGCGCCACGACTGCCTACCTGCTTCGCACGATGAAATACGGCGCCTCCATCGCCATTTCGGGGCTGACCGGCGGCTCAACGCTGAACACGACGGTCTTCCCGTTCATCCTGCGGGGAGTGAACCTGCTCGGCGTCGAAGCCGTCTGGATCCCGATGGAGACGAGGCTGCGCGTCTGGAGCCGCCTCGCGACGGACCTGAAGCCGAAGGGCCTGACCGATTCGATCGCGGTCGAGACCGACCTGCATGGTGTCCAGGCTGTCTGCGCCGAGATCGTCGCAGGCAGGGTGCGCGGCCGGACGCTGGTGCGCGTGGCCGGGGACTGACCCGCGGGTCGCGCGATGAGCGACCGTAGCGCTGGGGCGCAACTGGTCGCCGAATCGGTGGCGGTAGAAATCGACCTCACCGCTCCAACACTTTTCTAACAGAACTTCCTACGTCGTTCTAACCACTTCGTGGTGGCTGAACTATTGATGATTACAGGCGAGCGAGATACTGTTCACCTGTCATCCACTCGTGTTCCACTTTCGAGAACACCAGTGGCAAACCGGTGAAGCACGACCACTCGGTCAGGGGTGGTCGTCGCCGGAGGGACGCCCCTTGCGTTGCGGGGACTGGTCGCTTGCAGAGCCGCCGATCGGGCGGCTCGCCAGCGGGGAGACATGGTCTGAGCGACGGAGTGCCGTCGTGGAAGCTGGCCCCGGAATGGCCCGGGGCCAGCTTCGTTTCGCCGTCCAACACTGTTCGCCCTTTACCGCCAGGTGCCCCAGACTTTCGTCCGCAGTTCATCTTGAGGAGTCCGCCTTGGCCGATACCGCCGCATCCGTGCGCGACACGATTGTCCGCAACTACGAAACCTACGCCGCCGAGCTCAAGCTCGCGGGCCCGAACTGGGAACGCAAACCCCAGGGCGGAGGCGAAGGCGAAGATGCCTGGAACGCGCGGCAGGTTGCCGAGCACATCGCCGGGGCCGCGACCTTCTTCGCCAACGGCATCGCCATGGCCATCGGCGCCCAGGGGCCGCAAGTGCAACGGTACGCATTCCCGAGCGCGGGCGAAGCGACATCGACGACGGCCGAGGCGCAGAAGGCGTTCATGGGCGTGGCCGGCAACGTCACCGACGCGCAGATGGCGACGGAGATCGATCATCCCCGGCTTGGGAAGCAGACGCTTGGCGGCATCCTCGCCATCGTTGCGAACCACTACGTGGACCACGCGAACCAGCTCAGGACGCTCCGCGGCGGTTAGCCAGTCAGGGTGAGGTGGCGCTAACCGAGATCGAGCCGGCCGAGCAGGTCGTCGTAGGTTTCGACGGTGATGGGCCGGACGACGCGTCCGGCGCCGGTCCAGTGCACCCAGTCTTTCCAATCGCCGGTGGCGCGTGGGTGTTCGGCGGGGCTTCGGACCGCACTCGTCTTGCTGGCTAGTATAAGGTGGTAGTGCTCACCGAGAGGCACGGTCTCGTTCACAAGTCCGATCCAGAAGCGCATGTCATCGTCGTCGACCGCAAAGGTGGTGCCCAGGTAGCGGTAGTGGCCGCCCATAGGGCGTGAGGCGCTGTTCATGTAGCGGACCCGTTCGCCAAGACGCCGCCGAAGGGCCGCGCCGCCGAGCGCATAGAGCCGGTTGGTCCCGATCGCCTGTTCGAGGGGCACGGGCCCGAGGCCGAGGATGTCGCGCAGGACGAATTCCGCGAACTGGCCGGCGAGAGGGTCGGCGTGGCCCTCCAGGGCTTCCACAACCTGTAGCCAGGTGACGCCTACCCAGGGCGGTGTGGCCGACTCCTCGCGCAGTCCAAGGAGCACCATCGCGGGCGGATCGCCCCAGTCGCGGCCGGCTGCTTCGAAAGCGGGCAGCAAGCTCTCGTCGGCTCGGGCTTCAATCTGCACCTCGACGATCGCGCGGCGGCCGCCTTCGAAAGTGAGCAGCAGGTCGGCGATACCGGCATCGCCGAGCCGTGGCTGCACCTCAACGCGGACAATGGCGTCGCCGCTCACCCCGGCGGCATCGGCCATCAGCGCGCCAAGTGGCGAGGGGCCGCGCTGGAGGAAATAGGCCAGCCCGGTGGAGCAGTAGTTCTCGAATGGCGTCGCCGGGGAGCCCGGCCGGTACGCGGAGAGCATCGTAAACAGGTTTGGTTCGGCCACACTTCCAGTATCGCGTGACTTTCGGGGTCCGGCCACCGAGCCGTGCCCTACCATGAGACCAGCTACAAAGGGAGGTCCGTTCGTGGAAGGACAGGGGCTTCGCGACTACATCCGCCACAAGGGCGAGGCGCTCCGCGCCGCCGCCATCCGCCGCCCGAGCGGCGAGGACTGGCACGAGACGATTGAAGCGACCGTTGTCGCGGACGACCGCACGGGTGTGCGCAAGCTTCGCATCCGGGACTGGCAGTTCATCGGCGACTCCGGCCCCGATTTCGGCGGGGCGAACCTCGGCCCGTCGTCGCCGGAGCTTCTCTGCGGAGTGATCGGCACCTGCCTGACGCATACGTACCTGATCGGCGCGGCCACGCTGGGCATCCCCATCGATGGCGCTACCGTCCGTGTCACCGCCGAGAACAATGACGCTCGCTTTCTCGGGATTGAAACGTCGGACCCGGCCGTGCCGTTCAACCTCACCGCCTACGTCACGCTCGACGCCGGCGAGGCAAGCGCGGCCGACGTCGCGACGCTCCACCGGTATACCTCTGAACGCTGTCCCCTATCCAATCTCATCCGTACCGCCAACCCGGTTACCATCGTCACGGAGAGCCCGTAGCGGTTCGAGGGCCAACAAGGTGGTAGCGGTCAGGGCTGGGGAGCGTCCGTTCTTGGGTCATCGCGCCTGGCCGCGCGTTTCCTGGCGAGCTTCGCGCGCCGCTCCTCGGCCTGGCGGACGGCGGTCAGGAGCGAGCGGCCGTGCTTCTTGATCCGGCGACGCTTCGCTTCCAGTTTTCGGGCTCGGCGTTCCCAGGCTTCCATCGCCTCAGCCGGGCCTCACACCAAGGTCGACCCAGTTGGTTACCAGTCGCAACACGCGCGTGCTTGAAACCTTCGTCAGCTTGTTCCGTTCGCGCCCGGCCTCCGCGGCCCTCTGCTGGAGGGCCTTGAGTGCCGGGTCGTCGCCCGGCGGAGCGAGGTCGAGCCGGGTCGCTTCCCAGTGGGCAAGCGAGTCGTAGGCGGTCATGAGGATGACCTCGTCGCTGGGGCCGCCGTGCACGTTGGTGAACAGCCCAAGGATCTTGCAGCCTCGCGCCTCCATGTATGGCCAGATGCCCTCACGCGAGAGCCGCTCGAATTCGGCAGCCGTGCCGCGCTCGATGGTGAAACTCCGCTGTACCACAATTGCCATCTCACCCTCCATCGACGGCGGGAGTATACGCTCCCCGCCTTCACTCGTTGCTCGCTGCTCGTTGCTCGCTGCTCTGGGCGTCCCGCATCGCACGCAGCACGCGCACGAGCAGGGGCATCCACGTGTCGGCCGTGCTGACGCGGTCGATGCGCACCTGGTTGGGCCCGACGATGATGCCGGCGTGGCCGAGGCCCTCGACCCGCTGCTTCATGGCCGAGGGGGTCCCGCCCCGGACGCGGATGTGGAACATCTGCTCGTCGGTCTTGATGCTCTCGACCTTCGACCTCCGCGCCACTGCCTTCACGAGCGACACGTAGAGGAGGTACTCGACGGCCGGCGGCAGCGCTCCAAAGCGGTCGTGCAGTTCGGCCTGCATCGCGGAGACCTGCTCGGATGTCTCAATGTCGGCCACGCGCTGATAGACCGCCAGGCGAGTGTGGATGTCTTCGATGTACGACTCGGGGATGTGTGCGCTGAGCGGCAGGTCGATGGATGGGGCCTGGGGAAGTGGCGGCGGCCCCGCTTCTTCCGGCCTGAAGGCCCGCTTCAGGGCGTCCACGGCCTCGGCCACAAGTTTGGAGTACATGTCGAAGCCGACGGCGGCGATGTGGCCGCTCTGCTCGGTGCCGAGGACGTTCCCGGCGCCGCGGATCTCGAGGTCGCGAAGGGCGATCTGGAAGCCCGCCCCCAGCTCGGCCGCTTCGAACACGGCTTCGAGCCGCTTCTGCGCGGTCTCGCTGATCTGGCGGTCGCGGTCATAGAGAAGGTAGGCGTAGGCGCGGTTGGCGGAGCGCCCGACGCGGCCACGGAGCTGGTAGAGCTGCGCCAGCCCGAGCCGGTCGGCGTCGTTGATGACGATGGTGTTCACGTTTGGGATGTCGAGGCCGCTCTCGATGATGGTCGTGCAGACAAGCACGTCGTGGTCGCCCGCGCCGAACTCCATCATCACCCGTTCGAGCTGCTCCTCGGGCATCTGGCCGTGTCCCACCGCGATAGTGGCCTCGGGCACGATGCGCCGCAGCCGCTCGACGATGCGTTCGATGTTGTGCACCCGGTTGTGGACGAAGTACACCTGTCCTCCGCGCTGGAGTTCGCGCTCGATCGCTTCGCGGATGATCTCGTCGTCCCACTGGAGCACGTAGGTGCGGATCGGGAGCCTCTCCTCGGGCGGCGTCATCACGGTACTCATGTCGCGGATGCCCGTCAGCGACATCTGGAGGGTGCGCGGGATCGGTGTCGCGGAGAGCGTGAGCACGTCGACCTCGGCGCGCATCTGCTTCAGCCGCTCCTTGTGGCCGACGCCGAAGCGCTGCTCTTCGTCGATGACCACGAGGCCCAGGTCCTTGAACTGCACGTCGCGCTGCAAGAGCCGGTGGGTCCCGATGACGATGTCGGCCTCGCCGCTTGTCACGGCGGCGACGATCTGGCGCTGTTCGTGGTCGCTGCGGAAGCGCGAAAGCACCTCGACACGGACGGGGAAGCCGGCCACGCGTTCGCGGAAGGTCGATCCGTGCTGCTCGGCGAGCACGGTCGTGGGCACGAGGACGGCGACCTGGCGCCCATCGGCCACGGCCTTGAAGGCGGCCCGCACGGCGACCTCGGTCTTCCCGTAGCCGACATCGCCGCAGATGAGCCGGTCCATCGGGCGAGCGCGTTCCATGTCCGTCTTTACGTCGACGATGGCCTCCAGCTGGTCGGGTGTTTCCACGAACGGGAAAGCGGCCTCCATCTCCATCTGCCAGGCGCCGTCGGGCGCGAACGCATGGCCCACGGCGACCTCGCGCTGGGCGTACAGCTCGAGCAGTTCGGTCGCGAGCTCGGCCACCGCCTGCTTCACACGGCGCTTGGCCCTTGCCCAGTCCTGCGAGCCGAGCCGTGTCAGCGCCGGCGGGTGGTCCGCCGGCCCCACGTACTGTGACACCGCGTCGAGCTGGTCGGCGGGTACGTAGAGACGGTCGCCTTCGGCGTACTGGAGCTCGAGGTATTCGCGCTCGATCCCGTCCACGGTGCGGCGGACAAGGCCGCCATACCGGGCGATCCCGTGGTCGGCGTGGACGAGGTAGTCGCCGATCTCAAGCGTCGAGACGAGGTCGCGCTTGATCCCGCGATGGGTGCGAGTGGGGCGGCGCCGCTTGCGGAAGCCGAAGACCTCCGCGTCGCTCACAAGGACCAGGCGTTCGTCGATGGTGAAGCCGCCGCTGGCCGCGAGCGGCACGAGGTAGAGCCGCCCGGGTTTCAGCTCGACGGGCAGGGTCCTGCGCGGTTCGGCGGCGATGCCCTCTTCGGCCATCAGTTCCGCGAGGCGGAGGGCCTGCTGGGAGGCGATGGCCACGCACATGCCTCCCTTGGCCCACTGGCCGGCCTGTTGCGCCAGTACCTTGAGCTTGCCCGCGAAGCCCGGAGTCGCGCGGAGGGGCAGACGCTTCGCGCCGACCTCCTCCGTCCCAAAACGTTGGAGGTAGATCGAGCCGGGGCGGCCGGCGAGCGCTTCCTCCACGAAGCCGGCCGTGGCGTTGATGGAGGGCAGGCCGGACGGGATGGAGCCCCGGTGTTCGAGTTCCTGCCGCGCGCGGTCTTGCTGTTCGATAAGGTGGCTTAGCGCCTGGGCGCCCTCGTCGCCGTCGTCGAAGACCACGAGCGCTTCAGCGGCGAGGTGGTCGAGTGCGGTGGTCCGGTAGAGGAGGGGCTCGAAGAAGCCCTGGTAGGCGGTGCGGTTCCCTTCGGAGAGGAGTTCGAGCTGCTCGATCACCGCCTCCGCCTCTTCGCCGTTGGCAGCCAGCCGTTCCCGCAACGCGATGGCCGCCAGGCGCGCGGCAGTGGTGGCGGTTGAAGCGGGCGGAAGGTGGACTGCATCGAGGCGCCCCACGCTTCGCTGCGTGGCGAGGTCCACTTCGCGGATGCTTTCGACTTCGTTGCCGAAGAACTCGATGCGGAAGGGCGATTCGCTGCCCGCCGGGAAGACGTCGACGATGCCGCCGCGCCGGGCAGCGGCGCCTGGCCGGTCGGCAACGAGCCCGATCTCGTATCCAAGCCCTTCGAGCGCCGACGAAAGCGTCGCCGGGTCGGTCGTGTCGCCGACGGCCACGTCGATCCCAGCCGTGCCTACGTCGGGCCCGGCACAGAACTCCGAGAGTGCGGCCCAGGAAGCGACCACGAGCCCTCGCCCCGGGCCGTGGAGGAGGTTCAGGGCGTGCGCCCGCTCGATGTTGACGGTGACGTCGTCGCGCACGAATTCGTAGGCGAGGCGTTCCCGCTCCGGGAGCCGGGCACGGGGGAAGCCAGCCACGAACGCGCCCAGTTCTTCGTGGAGCGCCTGGGCGCGGGCAGGCGTGGCGGCAACCGCGAGGACCGGCACCTCGCGGTGGGCGGCCAGGGCCGCCGTCACCGCTGCCTTCGCGGTCTCGGGCACGCCAAGGCGCAGTGATGCCCTCCCGTCGCCCACGACCGGCTCAATCAGTTCGGCCAGGATGGACGCTATACCGGCAAGTTCACCAGTCAGCGCGCACACCTCAAAGCCCACGAACCGCCAGGCGGCTGGGCCTTCTTACACTTTACCGAACCCGGCTGCGATTCGCCCGACTGGTTCGCGAGGGGGCGCTCAGCCGACCCGCACGCGCGCCCAGACAGCGGCGTGGTCGCTCGCCCAGCGTCCGTTGACCTCGTCCGCTCCGGCGATCCCGCGCTCTTCCATGGCGACCGCGCGCCCCAGGATGTAGTCGAGAATCGCCGGCTCCCCCTGGATCTCGGTGCGCAGCCCGGTTGGGAAGGTCGGCGGGCCACCGGTGTCGGGGGCCAGCAGGTCGAGCTTCCCTTCAAGGAGCTTCAGTGTGCCGCCCCCGGGCGCGGCGTTGAGGTCGCCGCAGAGCAGGGCGGGGCCATTGCCCGGAAGCGCGTCGAGCAAGCAGCGTGCCTGGGCGTGGCGCGCTTCGGCGCTGTGAGGGTTCAGGTGCGCCGAGACGACCGTCACCTTGCTCGCCGCCAGCGTCACCGCGATGCCGATGTGCTCTCCGGTGGGCGCGGCGATGGTGCGTGCCGCCGCGGCCGTCCCGGGGTGAATGATGGCGAGGTATTCCCGCCAGCCATCGGGCCTGCGCATCTCCGTGAGCGCCACCCGCATCGCCCACTCTTTCCGCTGCGAAAGCCCGAACGCGAACGCCCGTGCCACGTCGGGGTTCGGCACTTCCTGGAGGCACACCACATCCGGGGCGAGGCCAAGGATCAGGTCGGAGATCGCGCCCATGCGCCGGGCGAACGCGGCCTCGCCGTCCGTGTGGTTGAAGACGTTGAACGTGAGGACGAGGAGAGGCTCAGCGGACACAGCGCTGACTATACCGTGAGCATCGCGGGGCTGCGTTTTGCGCGTGTCGCCGGTCGGGGATCTGGTGTCTGGTACGATGCCCCCGTGGGAAACCCCGCGACGACATGGCACGCACTCGTCCCCGCCTGACACGCAGGCGGCTCCTGCTTGGCGGAGCGTCAGCGGCGGCGCTCTCGGCCCTGGGGGGAAGGGTCGCCTGGCAGCTCCACGGCGATGGCGGAGGGCATCCACCGCCCGACGGCTCGGTCGAGCCGTTGCCTGCTCCATCGCCCACGGCGACACCGCTCCCGCGAGGCGGCGTCGGGCGGGTGGTGGCGACCGCGCGCTTCAACTTCGACACGTTCGACGCACTCAGGGCCGGTGAACCGTCCGTCGGCGAAGTCCTCGGACGCACGCACTCCCGCGTCGTCCAGTGGGCGGCCTTCGCCGAGCCCCGGTTGGAGGGTGATCTGGCACGCGCCTGGGAGCGACCCGACCGCCTGACGTGGGTGCTCCATCTCGACCCGGCCGCGCGCTGGCAGGACATCTCGCCAGTAAATGGCCGGCCGGTGACCGCGGACGACATCGTCGAACACCTGTCGCGGGCCCTTGGAATCGCCAACTCGGAACCGCAACCCGCTCTCCAGCGAGCGACCGATTATCTGTCGATCCGCCGCGTGACGGCATCGTCAGCCGACCGCGTCGTGATCGAGACTTCGCGTCCCGACCCGTTCCTCGCCGGGACGCTCGCGGGCCGCTTCGCCCTGGTGCAGGCGCCCGAGGCGGTCGCGACGTTCGAGAAATCGTGGCACGAACACCGGCCCGACCAGGCCGTGGGAAGCGGCCCGTTCCAGTCCGTGGCCCAGGACCGTGATGGCACACTCCGGTTTCGCGCTCATAGCGGGGGTCACCGTCTGCCGCTCCTTGATGGCCTGGCGGTCTCCGAGCCGTTCGACGAAGTGGAGCGCTTCGTGCGGATGGACGTCGACGAGGTCGTCACGCGAGACCGGCGTGACGCCGCCCGGGTCCGAGCCGCGTCGCCGGCCGCGGGCGAGCGTCCACGGTTCGAAGACAGCCCGGTGATCAGTACGCTCTTCGTTGGCGCGCCCCCCTGGGACAATCCCGACCTGCGGCGGGCGTTGAGCGGCGCGCTCAACCGCCAGGAACTCGGCCGGCGGCTCTTCGGTGAGCGTGCCGCGCCGTCCGGCCCGGTGGCGCCCGTGTGGCCGGCATTCGCGCCCCCGGCGAGTGGCCTCGCCCGCTACCCCGGGTACGGGGCCAGCTTCGACGACGACGCGCGCGAGGCGCGGGCACGGTGGCAGGCGGCGGGCGGCACCGCGCTTGGTCCTATCACGGTCGACTTCCCGGCCATCTTCGACCCGCTCTACAGCGCGTCGTCGGTCGTGGTGGGGATGCTGAACGAGGCGCTCGGACCGCAGTTTCGCGCCGCCGTCGAAAGCTACCAGGCCATCTCGCGCAAGGCCGTGGAGCACCGCTACGGCAACGGCAATGCCGCCTTCTGGTTTGGGTGGGGGCCGCCCTTTCCGGACCCGGACCCGTCCCGCTTCCTCGATGAGACGTACCGTTCGTCTGGACCCGGATTCGCGACCACGGGCTTCCGGTCGTCCGAAATCGACCGGGCACTGGATGCCATCTCAGGCGAGTTCGACCTTCCGGTACGTAAGGAAACGGTGAAGAAGCTGGCCTTCACGCTGCTTGACGCGGGAGGCGGAGGCGTCATCGACTGGCTGGTGCAGCGTTCGGAAGTCTTCCGGCAGCCCTACTACCACGCCACGCCGCCGTCGCCCTTCTGGAATCAGCACCTCGGCGCCGTGGCCTACCTTGACGCAGCCGACCCGTCGTTCGAGTCCAGGCCGCGGGCGTAAACGCTGTTGTTCCGATAACAATTGGCGATCACCTGATCTGGATCATTGTTTGTATTGACACAGGAGGGGCCACCCGTATACTCGCCCGCATCCGGAGGCCCGGTGCGGGCGTACTTGTTGTAGGGCCAAGCCCGGATCAGCAATAGGGGGAAGCTTCGCATTATGCGCCAGGAAGACAACTATTGGGTTCGCCGGCTGCAGTCCGGCACGATCTCGCGCCGCCGATTCGTCGGTGGCGCGGCCACGGCGGGCGTTGGGGCCGCCGGCCTCATGGCCGTCGGCTGCGGCGACGACGACAGCGGCGGTACGGCCACGACGGCGGCGAACAGTCCGGCCGCAAGCCAGACGCTCGCCCCGAAGAAAGGCGGCGTCTACAACGTCGGCTTCACCGGACCGTTTGCCGGGGTTCAGCCGTTCAACTCGGTCTACGGCGGCTCGGGCATCATCCCGGTCGTCTACAACTACCTGTTCCGCAGCTTCTTGCTCGCGCCCGACAAGGGCAACCTGTACGACCTCGCGACGAGCCACAAGCTCGAAGCAGACAACGTGACGTGGACGTTCAAGCTTCGCCCCGACGCCAAGATCGCGCCCAACAAGTACGGCGTCCCCGAGCGGCCCCTCGACGCGAACGACGTCAAGACGAGCTTCGAGTTCATCGCCGACCCGAAGGCGGGCTCCAATGGTTTCGCGGTCTTCAGCCAGTGGTTCGACAAGTTCGAAGCGCCTGATCCACAGACGTTCGTGCTCAAGACGAAGAAGCCGTATGCGTGGACCGAAAGCGCGCTCGGCAATGCTCTCTTCAGCGCAATCGTGCCGAAGGAGTGGGTCGCCAAGGGCGCCGACCAGATCAAGGCGGACGCGGTTGGCGCGGGCCAGTTCATGCTCAAGGACCTGACCGAGGGCGGCGCCGGAAACATGGTCCCGAACCCCAACTACTGGGACAAGGGCAAGCCTTACCTCGACCAGTTCACCATCAAGGCATTCGCGGACCAGGCGACCTATCGCACCGCCTTCCAGTCGGGCCAGGTCGACGTTTACGGTCCTCCGGACAAGGATGAGGGCGAGTCGCTGAAGAACGCCGAGAAGGGCGTGAACCTTTCAATCGACCCGGGCCTCGGCTACCTCTCGTTCTGGATGAACACGAAGTCGAAGCCATGGGACGACCCGCGCGTGCGCCGGGCGGTGAACATGGCGATCAACCGCGACGAGTACATCCAGATCATCGGCCACGGCGTGGGCGAGCCGATCGGCCCGCTGAGCTACGCCTTCAAGAACGAGGCGCTCCCGGCCGAGGAACTGAAGAAGGTGCAGCCGTTCGACGTCAACGGCGCCAAGACCTTGTTCCAGCAGGCGGGCATCAAGGAGCTCTCCTTCGCCCACCCGACGAGCAGCAACGTCAACGACTACGTGACCATCTTCGTCCGGCAGCTACAGGCCGCCGGCGTCACGGCCAAGCCTCAGCCCCTGGACGCGGGCACCTGGGTGGCCCAGTACTTCGGGACAAAGCTGGACGCGAGTCTCTCGCTCAACCAGACATACAACAACCCCGATACCGCGCTCCAGTGGTACCACACGGGCGGCATCACGGGGAACAACAAGTACGACACAGGGTTTTCTGATCCTGAAGTTGACGCGGCCATCGACAAGGCGGCGGGCACGCTCGATGCCAAGGCGCGTTCCGCGGCCTACCAGGATATCCAGCGGCTGGTCTTCAAGAAGGACCCGCCGTTCATCAACTTCTTCGGCCTGAAGACCGTTGTGGTTTACCGGGACTTCGTGCAGAACTACCCGGTTGGCCTCAGC
>Ga0153916_10001970_pt1 | contig 15012 bp, 9 predicted proteins | sample Opewatmetagenome_FD_109642 | JGI IMG/M metagenome (GOLD analysis project Ga0153916, IMG submission 109642) | Freshwater wetland microbial communities from Ohio, USA - Open water 3 Core 3 Depth 4 metaG | ecosystem: Environmental > Aquatic > Freshwater > Wetlands | place: USA: Ohio, Lake Erie, Old...
ATGGTAGTCTTCTTGAATTCAACACCACGTATTATTGGAAGATTGACGTATGGGACCACCAGGGTAACCCAATATATGGTCCTATATGGAATTTTACAACGAGAGACAATCTTCCACCAAATATCCCAAGTAACCCAAATCCAAAGAACGATTCACTAGGTGTACCTATAAACACTAATTTATCATGGAATGGCGGAGATCCTGATTTTGACAGCGTCACATTCGATGTATACTTTGGAAAAACCAACTTCAGTATGGAACAAATCGAAACTAATATAACTAATTTCACTTGCGATCCTGTCCCTCTTGGTAACCTTGATTTCAACACCACTTATTATTGGAAGATTGTCGCGTGGGACGAATACGGTTTACAAGCATCTGCTGCCCCGATATGGAATTTCAGAACCCAGGTAAATCTTCCTCCAAATCCACCGAGTGAGCCTTTTCCAGAAAATGGAGCAAACAATATACCAACAACCGGCGTCATTCTCAGCTGGAATTGCAGTGATCCCAACCCTGGTGACTATTTGAGATATTGCGTGTATTTTGAGAAAGATGATGAAACGCCTGATGTTCTGATTTTTGAGAATCAAACTAGTACTAACTGTTCACTAGATGATTTGCAAATATATGTGGAGTATTATTGGAAGATTGTCGCTTGGGATAGCGGAGGTTTATCAAAAAGTGGCCCGGTCTGGAATTTTACTACAGGATTAAATCAAAAACCAAATCCACCAATAATAACTGGTCCACCACATGGAAAAGTTAAGGTAGAACACACCTTTACATTCAACGCAACTGACCCAGAGGGCGACGATATTTTCTACTACATTGACTGGGGTGACCAGACCAACACAGGATGGTTAGGACCATACGCATCAGGTGAAGAAATCAATCAATCACATACCTGGTCTAAAACAGGAACGTTTAATATCAGTGCTAAAGCCAAAGATTCACCTTGGGGTAATAAAGGCGACTGGAGCTATCAAGATTTCATTTCGCCAGTAAACAAACAAAGCAGTCAGCAATTATTAAAATCATTATACCTTAAAATTCTTGAAATTCTAAGTAAAAACGTAATTTTTTTCCAGGTACTAGCAAAGCTACTAGGACTATGGTAACCCAGCCCAAACTTCCTTCTCTCTTTTTATTCTAATTAATAACTTCTACTATCATTGAAGAATCATTGTATTTATCAGTCATCCCAATATATGTAGAAGTTTCAAGAAACTGTCAAGATAAGAATTAAGTAAAGCATCCCATCTAGATTTTTTGCAATAATCTTGGAGTGGGATGGGTTGTGCTAAACGAAATAATAAAGATTGTGAAGCATAAAAAGATTTTTAAGAGGAATAAGAAAGATATTGAAACAAAGATCCTCGGGATATTCTTGTATAACAGAGCATTTTCGTATCGTGATACCAATAAAATACTCGGTATCATTGAACCAGCTTCGTATGAGACGGTACGATATTGGTACAATCAATTCAAGGAATTGTTTGTCATCGGATGCAAAGATAGACGAACAATTGCAATGGATGAAACCAAAGAGTGAAACGAGAAGGAAAACAAGTGTACCTTTGGACTGCGGTTGATGTGGACAGCAAGGAAATTCTTGTTATCTATATCTCTGAAACAAGATGTGCACTTGATACTTATTGGTTTCTGAAGAATGTCCTGCAATCGTGTATCAATAAATCGCTAATTATTGGAGATAAAGCATCTTGGTATTGCTGGGCTCCCCCAACGACTTGGATTACCGTACCTGCATGAAACATTTAGAAAAAGAAATGCAGTTGAACAATGACATTCACCGTTGAAACACCGACTGAAACGGTTCTGTAAACGGTTCCCCTTTCACAGCACAAAACAACGCCTCTATTGAACGGTGATGTTTGAGTTACGTTGTTCTTTTTAAGATATGGAGGTTCTTATTTTGACAGTATCACTGAAGATATCAAGAAATAGATATAGTAAGAACAAGTAGAAAAGAAGCAAAGCGTCTGATTGACTGGGGATGAAGGATGCAAAAAGGGGCAACTGATCCATTGATCTGAGTTTTATCTATATTCTACAATTATTTTTTAAAATATAACTCCAGGTTGAATCAATCTATAAAAGTAGTTAAATATACATCAACTACTTCTATCTTTTTTCCAGATTTCAATATTATCTATGTAAGTGGTTCTAAAAAGAAGATATCTATCAAGATTTTTTAATTCAAAAAAATAAAAAAGAGAAGGGTTTTATTTTCCCCTTCTGATATTTCTTTTATGGTTCGTTTTTCTAGCTATTCATTTTTTTGTATGAGTATCTTCTGTATAGTTTGGCTTTGTTGTGACTGCTGGTTATTAGATGACTGCTGATTATTAGATAATGATGTGACTTCACTACCTTTTATTGTAACGGAATCGTTTCTACCTGCTGTGTCGTACGCTGTGGCCTTAAATGTTATAGCGTTACTGTGGAGAGTCTCTGACCATTGGATAGTCCAAGTGTAGATTGGACCTTGTCCTGCAGTGATATTTTGCACTACGTCATTTATAGCCCATTCTACTCTGTTCATTAGGCTTGTCGCATCAGTACATGTTACATTAAATGTAATATACCAGTAGCCTTCTATCTTTTTAGTGCTGTATGTGATTGATTCAGGAATTTCAGGTTTTGTTTGGTCCATGTTGATGTTGAATGTATGCTTTGCTTCTTCATTTCCAACGTTGTCAATTGCCCAGTATTTCACTTCAATGTTGGTGCCATCATCGTGTATCTTAAATGTTCCTGTGTCGCCTGGGACACTACCTTGTACGCCGTTGATCGTGTATTTAATCTCTCGTACTCCAGAGCCATCTGTATCACAGCCTATGCTTGGATCTGCTGCATTTAATGTTACTGTAACATCGCTTATATACCAGCCGTTATCACCATTTGGTGCTGCCGGGCTAAGTGTTTTTGTTGAAATTGGTGGTGTTCCGTCAGCTCCTATTCCCCATTCCACTATGTTGTTGTTCGGGTTGTCATCATTGTCGTCTACTAGATTTAATACTAGTTTATATAGACCCTCGATTGCAAAGTCATAGTTGCCGAAGACAAGTGGTATCGTACCGGTTAAAGGCGTTGGGATATCTACTGGATAAATCGAGTATGATTGTGCAAGTGTTCCTTCTGAGCAGTTGGTGATGTACTCGTAGATATCAGCGTAACAAGTCATACCATACTCTGAGAACGTGCCAATGTTTTTGCCAATGCCCTCGATGCTTTGAGATCCCAGTGGTACAAAGGTGTCCATTCCGCCTCCGGGTATAGCGAAACAGGTTGTTTGAGCACCGCCTTGGAGAGTACCTATGGTTGTCATTGCTCCAGTTTGAAGATTAATTGTGTCGAGTTCGCCTTGGTATGTGTCAGCTCTGAAGATAGTTGCGTACATTATTTTCGTCTTCCAATCGTATGCCATATCCTGACCATACATTAAGTTTTTACCACAAAGGCCAATAGGTGTAGCATGACCAGTGGTTAGGTCAATTTTATAGGTTCTACTCTGGTCATAGTTCAAGTCGTATCCATACATTGTACCGTCTCTGTCACAATCTATATCGATCATGTAGTAACCAAGTTGTTGGAACGGACCTACATACGTTGCTTTACCAGTAGCCATGTTGATCGTATATAGAGTACTGCTAGAGGCACCATACATGACTTTGGATTTTTCGTGGAATGCCAGACCAACTAGTTCGCCTGTACCTGCATTACCAACAGGTGTACATTCAGCACTATCAGGATCTTTTTTCCATATGTTGCCATTGGTGTCGCAAACCCATTCTATACCTTTATTGTCAATAGTAGCGCCCTGTGGGAAAACCTGGTTTGGCCATTGTCCGATGTCGTGGAAGACGCCTGGATTTGTTGGATCAAACCAGATGAATCGGCTGTTCGACGGATATTGAGAAGTATCAACTGCATAGAACACTTCACCGCGGTCTTTAATTGGTGATGTTACCTCAACAGCAACGTCGTGGAAGAAGTCTAGTGTTATAGTTTTTGAAATTGCGTCGTTTGAAACGTCGTTATCTAGAGGTTCCATTAACTGAGTCCATACCTTAAATGAATACTTCTTGGTAGCAGTTGTTTCTTCTTCAAGATAAGCTGGTGTCCAATCGGGGAATGTGAGCTCAATTTCTTGCCCTGTATTGATCGAACTGATACAGATATTATTCGAGTATTCTGGTAAAGTTACTGCATATCCATTTATAAAAATGTTATCAATGAACCAATAGTTGATATTGTAGAAGTTTCCATCAAATGTCCAACTGACATAAGTGGTTCCACCAACGTTATCACTAGTCGTTATTGATACGTCCCCTCCGCCACTGCTAGTTGGATTTACAATTTCCCAAACAGTTGACCAGGAAATTTTATCTTGCGAAGTCTCTACCTTCAAGGTATAAGGACCGCCCCAGTGATTAATATAGTGTTTAAAGTTTATTTCAATTGAGCCTAGGCCAGTAGTGTCCATCGCTGGTGATATGAAGCGGGCTGTTGCTGTCTGTGATGGATAATATACGAAAACTAATTCATATGGAGATCCACCTGCATAGTTTGAATACCAGCACTGCCAATTAGTATGAGTCATAGTCCATCCAGTTGGTGGCCATGGATAACTACTGTCGAAATATTGAGTTAGCAGTTGTTGCCCTCCTCCTCCGCCAAATTCATATATTTCCGCATATGCTTTGAAACAACATTCTGTGTATTGACCCGTGTTTTTGATCGTAGCCGTTATTGGGAACGTTTGAGCAGGTCCGGATTGCGGTCCTTCAGTGGATATTGTACCAACATCGTGTAACCATGGGTAGTATAAATGCAGTAGTTTTGTCTTCTTGTTATTCTGCATGTTATTATCTACAAGCGTCGTATATACTGTTATTGGGTAATCTTCCCACGTGTTTTGGAAAGATTCATTATGCCATTCGCTTGGTGTCCATTGTATGAACTCATCAACAATTACTTGCTCGTCAAATGGGACTTCTACATCTTCTACGAGATCATTGTATTCAGCGCAACCAGCACATCCGAAAAATTGTACGTCATCAATGTATATACCACTACCATATTGTAGATAGTAGTAATAATTGCCAAAGTACCATCTTGCCTGGAATGCATCTCCTATAGGTTCACCCCAACCGTAACAGCCGATCACATAAAATTCAGGTCCAAGGTCGGCAGTGATTGGATTTGCCCAAGGACTTACATCACGCCAAGGAGAAGTTGCATTTTTCCTATATTGCAGATAGAAGAATGTGCCTGAATAGCCTGCGAAATCACCGAGTAAATGGAACTTTACATTTACTTTTTCATAACCTGTTACATCTATAGGTGGAGTCATTATATAACCGTAGGCTACATAGGAAGTGTAGCCATAGTATACCTCTGGTGATATTCCACCGGCTAAGTTCGAGTAACTTAGGGAATATCCATAAGATTCCCAACCAGATGGTATTCCATATGTGAAGTCTTCAGCAAATAATGCTGGTCCTTCTTCACATTTAATTATATCGTATTCCACATCTGTAGTCTCGCTGTTGTTACCATAGTTTTTCACTGTTACCTGCATAGTTACAGGAGCGTAAGCAGGTCCGTCTTGCGGTTTATCAATGCTTTTAATACCAAGGTCGTGCTCTTTGGGTACACAGCTGTTCTGAATCATCGAAGCATCTATTTCAGTAGTTCCTGGGAATGATGTTTGTGATTCAATTTCTCCTGTATCTTTATTGATCTTGAGAGCGTAACCGCCGTAACTTGGGCTTGTTATAAAAGCAGATAACCACAGTGCGTCGTCATCAGCTGTATCGAAATCACCATCTTGTGCATAGGTGAGAGTAACACCTATTGGAACCATTTGTGTGCATTCAGCAGTCTCGGTATTGATTGTATAAAGATATGTCGATCCAGACCATTTGACATCCCAACCCCATAATACACCGTTGCTATCAAATGCCATTCCGATTATTGTATTGCCTCCGTTACCACTGAATGGATTAACAACTGTTTGTGTACCAAGCTCGATATCAATTGAAAATAAATTAGTGTCCCCAGCTGCCCACATTGTATTGGTATTTCGGTCATATGCCAAAGCATGAAGACCATTGCCTCCACCGCCTAATGTTTCTATATGACCAGTATCTGTAGTTACTGTATATATAACTCCGGTCCCGTACTGACAAGCATACCATTTCTCATCGCACGTCCAGGTACCACCAGAAAGGAAATTAGTTACTGTTTCGTCGCTAAGTTTGGTTACAGTCGCTGGATCCTCAGTGTCAAAATAACAAGGACCATTGGTCATAGCAGAACTATACGCGACGTATCCATACATGATAGCGGGTCCTAATGGATTATTGCCGCCATTGCTCGTTTCCTTATTTGGAGCTTTAGATATCGATGGGATCTTAGCATCTGGCGCTAGTCCAGTTAAAGATGCCTTTTCTTTGTTTGTATCAACTTTCTTTTCAATCGTGTTCATTGGTGTGTTATTATTTATTGCTGCTGGTACCACACTAGTCAAAAGTAAAATAGTTGCGATAAGCAGCGCTACCGGAAAAGTCGTTGTCCTAATCAGCTTATTTTTTCTTACAAAATATATTTTTGTTCTATTTTCTCTATTAATTTTTTCACCTCCCAAAAATTGGTAATCCTAAAATCAATTATGAGGTTAAAAAGTTTTCGGATAACAAATATATATATATATATTATATTACATTAATAATTATATGATGATTTAATTAGATAAATATAAACCACAAAATGTATAATATTACATTAATAATTAGATGATAATTTAATTAGATATATGTAAATTATAAGATATCTAATTCCTCTTTTAAAAAATAATAAAACATAAAAATATACTCCATTTTTGTGTACATTAAACAAGAATTTATAATTTAAGATATAATCGAACAAAGACAATATCAGATCAACATAGCAAACAGTGCAGCAAAGGCTAATACATTAGTAGTTCTACCAACAAGTATGGGAAAAACCGTTATAGAACTAATCATTAATAATTAATAGCGAAACAATTGCAAAAAAAGAACAATAAATACTCTTCTAGGCACTGACAAAACCACTTGTATTGCAGCATACACAGTTTTTAAAACAGTATCTAACCATCGATATTGAATTCATATCTTTATTTACCGGAGAGATATCATCAGTAAAAAGGCAAGAGATTTAAGATAAAAGCAGAATAACTGTCTCTACCTCGCAAGTTATTGTAAATGATCTTTTATCTAAAAAATAAACTTAAATAATTTTACATTTATAATATTTGATGAATCGCATCATGCCGTCGGAGAACATTCATACGTATTTGTTTCAGAGATGTATAAAAAGTAGAGAGAAAACAATAGACTTGTTTTAGGTATGACTACATCACCAGGAAACGATATTACAACGTACTAGAAGTTTGTAAAAACTCGATATAACAAACATAGAGATATGCACAAAATTCGACCCAGACATTAGACCATATATACATGATCTCAACATAACATGGAGAGAAATACCGCAACCAAAGGATTTTGTCTACACTATATAACTACTAATAAAAGCGCTATTAGAACATCTTATAACAGTAACAGATTTGTATGATTTTAGATGGAAATAAACGTTAGAATCATTATAGTCTTTCCCATGTGTTCCATGAAATACACCTTTATCTTAAACCCTTGGATTGAGTTTATCTCAGAATCTGTGACATATAACCAGGCTAGTTACCTTTATAGTTTGTAGTTCTAATACCTTAACTAAAGGAATAACTTTTGCAGTGCTTCAGCTACTTGAACTAGATAAGAATTGTTAAATATTAACTATTGGTATCATGCTTATATAAAAAAAACAAAACAAATTTTCCACATACAAATCCTTTCCAAAAAATTAATATTTACTATATTTTTCCCCTATATCAAACTACAATTTAATAATAGATATTTCTACCGTTTTGTATAAGCTATTGGATAGCCAGCAGGATCTGTAGTTGTAAGAAGGGTGTCATTATTAGAAAGTTTATAATCAAGACAGACGTCAGGAGTAAAGCACAGTGTACCTTTTTCAACTGTAAAATTATACCAATTTGTTGATATAATATTACCGAGTCTTGAATCAATGGAGGTCAATTCTAACCTACCATCTTCATAAAATGTCAGTTTAACATAGGAACTTTGTTTTTCAGGATGAATTTCCACCCACGTCCCAATCAATTTCCTCTTTTCATCTTGTTTTTGGAATATAACAAAAATCAGAGTACCAACAATTATAATTACTATAACAATCAATCCAGCCAAAATCGTTTTCATTTTCTTTTCCATTCTATCTCCCTAAATTTGCAATTTAAATCAGTTAATCCTTTTTATAATTTTAGATTATATAAAGTATACAGACATCGGTAACATTTCTTAAAACATTTATTTATTTACTATTTTTACCCAATAAATAGAAAGAGGATGGATGGGATGTGTGATTGTTACACCAGAGATTAGAAAACTTATAGTAAAAGCCAGAAGAAATGGAAAAAAAGTAAAAGATATTACTGACATGTTCAATGTCAGCAGAAAAACAATATGGAAATAGACTAAAAGAACAAACAATCCAGGAAGAACAAGCTATAAATATAAAACCAAAAAACTATATAGAATATATCAAAAAATTATATCACAAATCGAAGAAACAATACTATTATTACGAGTTAATTTTAACTAGAGTACACAAAGAATAAAAATAAATCTTTTATCACCCCTACCATATATTCAATATTTCTTATAAACAACCCTAGGAAAACGACTTAATGCTCTTCTTATTTTAGATGAATATTCATGTTACCTAATCTCGGTTAATATGTTTAACTCAATAACCACAGATATAATAACTAATGAGTTGAGTCGATGCATTAACTTATACGATGAACCTAATAAGATATTATCTGACAATGAACCTCAATTCTAGGAACAATATGATAAATAGTGCAACAGATTCGGCAGGGATATTGAAGTAGTTCATGCACCACTTTTTTATCCTCAATGTAAAGGTAAAATAGAACGATGTATACGTACATTCAATGAAGAGTTTCTTCGAATGAACAGGTTATTTGATTATATTTCTTCATTTGTTGGAGAATATCAAGAATGGTACAATAATAAACGATATAATTCTGGGATAAATGATGTGCTTGTTAATTTACATATGTTAAAAAATGTTACCGATCATACTTGACATTATAGATTATTAAAAATAATATACGTTTATTTTGTAGAAAAGATACTGACATCAAAAACAGCACTATTATTTATTATTTTTATTAACCTTGAAAAAAAGAGATTACACTTTTTTTAATTTGTAGTAGAAATATCCAGTATCAATTTTAAGCGACTGGTCATTATCAGAAAAAGTGTATTGTGCATCATTTATAATATAAGCCTTGGAGCTATAATCCTGGAAGGATATTTTTCCATTACTAATATTCCATGGACCTGTATAAGTATTGGTAGGTGGTGTAACATAATACCAATTAATCCTACAAAGAAAGGTATTGTTTGTATAGAAAATTAAAATTATAGTTCCTAAAGGATATGCTGTTCCATCAAACATATTTGTTGTTATATCTTCTCCGGTCCAAGAGCCAATAAACTTATTTTTTTCCATATCATCAGAGCTATTGCATCCGCTAAAAGATATAAATGTCAATAAAAAGATTATTGTTAATACTAAGAGTTTTTTTTGCATTATCTCACAATTTCAAATCAACTAATACTTTATAAATATATTTTAAAGGAAAGATTAGCTGGCCTCAAAATAAGGGGATGGGATGCTCCCTATAAAAACTACCAGTTTCATTCCTTCAATTAACTAAAATGAGTAAAAAATATATAGGTTTTATCTGTAGTTGTTATTTTCATTCGTCGAACTACAGTTTCAAAACAGGTATTTTTTTAATACTATTTCATGTTGTCATAAATTCTTTGTTCAACAATTTTAGATAAATTAAAAGCAAAAGAATAATCTGCATAAAGGTACGAGACTACGGTAACAATTTTAGAAATCCTAAAACAAAGTGCAAAGCCGATAGTATTGTTAGCATTCTCTATTTCGATCCCATAAGACTCATCACCTAGTATATTTTTAGCTTCTTTTACTTCAGAACCTCTAAATATATTGGTAGAGAATTCGAAAAAATCAATAGATTCATCTGTTGAATTAAAAATAGCTATAATCGAGTCTACACCTTGGGACCAATTGGTACAATCCCCTAAGAAAAATACTATTCTATAAGATTCTCTAGGTTTAGTAAGTACAAACAAATCTTTATTGCTATCATCATGGTTACATTCTATATATCCAGTAGGTAAATCCTTTAAAGTAAGATTTAGTGATTTTGCAGATGATTTATCGACAGAGCTAGTACATCCGCTAAAAGATATAACTGTCAATAAAAAGATTATTGCTAATACCAAGAGTTTCTTTTTCATTTTCTCATACTGTAATATCATAACAATTAACCCTTTATAAACCCTCAGATAATGGATATTAATCTAACTATGATAAAACTTTTTCCCAATTTGACCCCAAATCACCTTTGCTCTGAATACAAATTTTTAAATTTAAGTATAAATTGATAGATCGTTGTCTGAATTGCATGAATATTTACTGGTGTTTTAAGTGTCACGGGAATCAAATCGAAATCTTTTGGATCGTCCTGGTTTTCAACCTGAATATATCCTTCAAATTCAGAATTTCCTTCATTTGGTGCAACAACTGATACTTGTACTGTCACTTGTCCCTCCTCCGGGGTAAGATTTTCTCCGGACTCTGGAGTAAATGACCATGTACCCCAACTAATTGACGAGGTATTAATTGTCCAATTCAGCAATGAGCCTGCACCTCCTATATTTCGAACCTGAAAACTTCCATTCACTGTTGCGCCCGGTTGGACGTTTGTCCATGAGAAACTTCCAGAACAGTCTAAATCTGGGGTATCAGGCTCTGGAGGTTCTTCAGGGAGTATATACACGACTTTGAACACTTGACCTCCTGTGTCATATTGCCAAACCGTTGTTCCTTCAGGAGTGACTTCGAAGATTTCTCCTGTCTCCCCATTGCATATCAAAGTATTACCATCGGCAAGTCTTTGAGCGCCAGAAAGATGATATACATTAAAACTTACCGGTGGGCTTGCGGTATATATCCATGTTTGTGCCTCAGGTCCATAAGCAGAACCTGGTTCAAGATAATATTCACCGTTGTCATTAACAGGTGGAACAATTTCATCAACAGTTGAATAATGAGTACCAGGACGGGTTATTCCATTGTTAAAGATAAGAATGTCTCCTTCTCCAGGATACCCAGACTTTATCCATGTCGCATCATGCTGACCAAACAATTTTTGATCACTTGAGGTCCCTGCGTCGTATGCTCGTGGGTTACCCCAGCGGTAAAGAAGATCGCCACCTTTACCACTGTTTCCACCGGTATGGCCTGCGGCGTCCTCAGTCGTTGTACTATGGTCAATGACCCAAATTTCATTAAAACTAAAAACACTGATCATTATTTGATCAAGTTCTTCATTGTAATCAATAGAGTTAGTATGAAGCCAATCTGGTTGAACCCAAAAACCGGATTCCCCAAAATTAATATCAATTAATTCTGGATGATCTGCCACGACGCCATAGTTCTGTTTCGTAGAATCATAATCTTGGATGAGATGGTCCCACGCATGCCACTCCCAGACGATTTCACCACTCGTCGGTCCAGTTGGTTGAACTTCAATGATATGATCAGGGTAAAAATAGGAAGTAGGAACAAAATCTGGATTTCTTCCCGCAGCAATAGCCTCATCACGTGTTTTGGTTTCCCATGCAATCAACAGCACATTGTTATTTGGTAACGATTTAACGTCATGATGGCTGAGATGCCCATCGGTATTATATCGAAAATCCCATGCGACTGTTCCATCCCATTCTATTTTCTGAACACCACCACCAGCCCCACCACTACCAGGACCTACACCAACTCGTATTGTACGAAGAATAGTTCCGTTACCCAACCACCATACCGCCACACCAGGCAAAAAACTGCTTGGCCATGTATGATTTTCCGTTCCATTATTATCTATTAAATACGTAGTAGTGCTCCACAAAGGTGCAAACAATATATGACCACTAATGGTTGTAGCACATTGTTTATAATTATGATTAATATCTTGAGGTAATGATGCAGATGTAAAACAGATTCCTATTAATAAAATTAAAATCTGGATTACGATCACTCGAGGTGTATTATATATTTTTATATGAATCAAATCCCCCAATATATATTAATAATAACTTACCATTAATAAAACTTTCTCCAAATTCATTCCTAAATTATCAATATTTTATTTTTGTGTAGATAAATTTGATAGTAATGACTTTTCAAATTTTTACAATTAATATTAAGTCCAAATCCCCCTATCAGCGTGATAATTATTAGCACGGTCATTAAAACAGGAAAGAACTGAGACTAATTTTCGATTACAAAAAAACAAAATAAATTAAAGAAAAAAGGTAGATTGTGAGCTATTCTATAGCCCCATTAGGTGTCGCAGTATCGGGAACATGTGTGGGAATCGTTCTAATAGTATTAATAGGAGTGACGCACCGTTTCTTGGCATGCTAACTTCTAGAGGATCTGACCAAGCGCTCTCGGCATCATAAACGTCTTTGGCTTTTACTTTGATTTGATATGTTCCTTTTGTAGTCCATATGTGTTTTGCACTCGCAGTTAAACCAGAATTATAAAGCCCAAGCCAACCACTATAGGTGCCATCTCCCCAACTCCAATTATAATAAACCTGGTCACCATCAGGATCAGTTGTGCTTGTTGTATAAGTGTATTCTACTCCTAGTTTTCCACTTGTTGAACCTGATGGTTTAACTGGTTTATTTGGTGGTTGATTTGGCCTTAATTCTGTAGTGAAATGCCAGATTGGGCCAGTAGCTAATAATCCTTGAGAATCCTGGGCAACAATCTGCCAATAATACGTTGTGTTATAATCCATTGTACCAGGAGTATACGTAGCAGCAATAAGATTTTCGATGACCAAAGGAGGTGGGCTACTGTTACCAAAATATACATCATAAGTAACCTTATCACCAGGATTTGGGTCTCCGCCAGTCCAACTTAATTTCTTGTTTATATCAACAGCAGTTGCTCCATCATCTGGATTAGGGTTACTCGGTGTGTTAGGAGCTAGATTTTTTTCGGTTGTAAAACTCCATAATGGTCCAGATGTTGAATAATTAAATTCATCCCAGGCAACAATCTTCCAATAATATGTAGTATCAAAATTAAGTACTCCTGGAGGATCATAGGATGTACTAGACTGATTACTTTTTACCTTTGGTGGTGAACTACTATTACCAAAGTAGACATCATATGTAACATCGTCACCATCTGGATCACCACCAGTCCAACTAATAATTACATTGATGTAAACATTAGTTGCACCATCGGCTGGTGATGAATTACTTGGTGTATTTGGTGGATCATTTCCTCTGGTTGTGAAATGCCATGTCGGCCCAGTTTTTGAAGCATTATAAGGATCCACAGCGACAATCTTCCAATAATATGTAGTATCAAAATCAAGTAATCCAGGATCATATGATGTACCTAAATGGCCTAATTCCACTAAAGGTGGGGAAGAACTTTCACCAAAGTATATGTTAAAATTCAAAACATCGTGATCAGGATCAGTACAAGTCCAATTTAAATCTACATTAACAGAAACATTCGTTGCACCATTTCCCGGGTCTGGATTGCTTGGTGTGTTAGGTGGACTATTACTTCCTACTCTAAATCCTGTTGTATCATCAACATATCCATTTGATGCAAAAACTGCGGCGATGACCATGATATTCCCATATGTTATACCGCCAAAATTGTTTCCGTAGCCGTCGTTGTAATTGTGTCCATCCCAATTAGTAGAATTCTGCCAGGTACCATTAGCAGAAACAGATATGCCTCCATTATATGCATAATCTAAAAATGCAAATGTATATGGAGTTTGTTCATTATTGTTTTGCCATCCCATAGATGAAACAATTTCCGTTACATAGACATGAAGGTGCCCATTATACGTGCTATCTTCATTATTATCAACAGAAACAGCTATATCCATATCTGCATTTCCATTCCAAGTAACATCTAGATTTATATCTACATCATTAACGTCCCTAGCACCACAGTCAACAATACTTGAATTATATGCAGCCTGTGCAGCAGGTATACTACCTGCACCAACAACCGTCTTGTAACCGCCATCGAAAAAAACAGTTGGATATCCTGTAAGACCCATCTCGTTAATCATCCTTTGATATGCATGTGTGTTTTTGTCACATACGAACGATATATAATAAAATGGATGCCATTCACCTGCGTAGATGTTCTTCAACGCTGGATGCGCAAATTGACAGAAATAACACGTAGTAGAAGTACCATATTCTCCGAGAATAGTATGGGTATAAATATTACTACGTTCTCCATAACCTGTGTTTTCAAAATCAATAGTTTTTGAATCAAATTTTTCGATGTCGCTACTCAGTGCAACAGCTCCAAATCCACTAAGAATCAAAATTCCTACGACTAATATTGGTAAAATCTTTTGCATTTTTTACCTCCACAAACAATTTTTCAAGAAATTTAACATTTGTTAATTATTAAATATTTCGGCTATATTCAGACATTTTAATCATCGAAAACTTATAACTAAAAAATATCGAGGCATAATAATTATATTTACAGAATTTTTAATTTTAAAAAAATAAAAGAAGAAAAGAGGGGTTGTGTCTGTCTCTAAATTTTTTTAGGATTATGAATTTGTTGCCTTGTGCTGTAAATTTTGTAAGATGATGTTAAGCATCTGGTTGTTAGATGGGTTAGAGTTTATCACAAATAGTACCATTACCATGTAATTACTCTGTATACTCA
>Ga0153916_10001971_pt1 | contig 15011 bp, 15 predicted proteins | sample Opewatmetagenome_FD_109642 | JGI IMG/M metagenome (GOLD analysis project Ga0153916, IMG submission 109642) | Freshwater wetland microbial communities from Ohio, USA - Open water 3 Core 3 Depth 4 metaG | ecosystem: Environmental > Aquatic > Freshwater > Wetlands | place: USA: Ohio, Lake Erie...
ACCCCACCCTCCCGGCTGGGCGCCCCTGGCCTGTCATCTGAAGAGTTTGCATTGGCCAGGTCGGTCGGGATGCCATGGATGGTCAGGGGAAGCTCTTGGCGCAAGGCCTGGTCGATCCGCTCGCGGTAGGTGGCATGCTGCTCTTCGCTGAGGAACAGCATCAGCCGGGGGCCCCAGTCGTGATCCATAGACTGGGGATCATCGAAGCCCAATACCTCCGAGCCGGGTCCGATCAAGGCCGCGGAGTAGGTCAGGTTGGGGAAGCTTCGGGCCAGGATAGGCTGGACGGCCTCCTGGTAGAACATCTCGCTGAGGTCTAAGCCCTTGATAAATGGATAGGTCATATAATCTCCAACTGTTCAGCCCTCATCCAGCCCCGGCGAAGCTGGGGAAGCCCCTTTCCCCTGGGCAGAGGGGAGACTCTTTTCCCATTCTTCTCTCAGGATGCCCATGAAGATAATATCCCAATGTTGCCCTTCGCGGTTCAGGAGTTTGCGCATCCGTCCCTCGTGCACGAAGCCGGCTTTCTCATAACAACGGATGGCGCGCGGGTTGTACGCGTAAACATCCAGGGAGACACGCTGCAGGTTTAACTCGGTGAAGGCGTAGCGCAGGATGAGGCGCATGGCGTCGGTGCCATAGCCCTTGCCCCAATCCTGGCGATCGCCCAGGCCGATGCCCAGGTTGCAGTCCCCGTGCGCCCAGCGGATGCCGCCAAGCCCAACGTCGCCGATCAGGCAGTCGCCATCTAAAGTCCGGATACCGAATACATACACCTTCGGTGGATCCTGTTCCTGCAGCTTCTCGATCCACTTCAGGGTTACCTTGGTCGTCAGGGGGATGGCGGGATCGCTTTCGGTCAGGCGGATATATTCGGAGTCGCGCGCCCAACGGGCGATGTTGTCTGCCAATACCTGCGGCTCTTCGGCGGTCAGGCGTACCAGCTCACCACTGAATAAAGCGGTATTCATGTCATTTTCTCCCACTCTTCTCTCAGGATGCTCATGTAGAGCATATCCCAGCGTTTACCCTCCCGGTTCAGGTAATTACGCACCCGGCCCTCATGCACGAAGCCAATTTTCTCGTAAACCCGGACGGCGCGTGGGTTGTACGCGTATACGTCCAGGGAGACGCGCTGCATGTTCAGCTCGGTGAAGGCGTAGCGCAAGATAATACGCACGGCATCGGTGCCGTAGCCCTTGCCCCAATCCTGGCGGTCGCCCAGGCCGATGCCCATGAAGCTCTCACCGTGTGTCCAGTTTACGCTATGCAGGCTGATCACGCCGATCAGGCGATCTTCTGCTTTGGTGCGGATGCTGAAAATGAACAAGTCCGGCTGGGGTTGATCCTGGATCCACTCAATCCGTCCCTGGATTTTTTTTGAAGACGACTGGCGCGCCGGATTATCATCCATCAGGCGCGAATATTCGGAGTCGCGACCCCACCGGGCGATTTTTTCTGTCATCACCTGCGGCTCTTCGGCGGTCAGGCGCACAAGGTCTCCACTGAATAAAGCGGTATTCATGCTGTTTTCTCCCATTCTTCCCTCAGGATGCCCATGAAGATCATATCCCAGCGTTCCCCTTCGCGGTCCAGGAATTTGCGCAGCCGGCCTTCGTGCACAAAGCCGGCTTTCTCATAACAACGGATGGCGCGCGGGTTATACTCGAAGACATCCAGGGAGACTCGCACCAGGTTCAGCTCGGTGAAGGCGTAACGCAGGATGACCCGTATGGCATCGGTGCCGTAGCCATTACCCCAGCAGGTGCGGTCGCCCAGACCGATGCCCAGGAAGCTCTCACCGTGCGCCCATTTTACGCCATCCAGGCTGATACCACCGATCAGGCGATCTTCTGATCTAGTGCGAATGCCGAACATGAACAGGTCCGGCCGGAGTTGATCCTGGTCCTTCTCGACCCATTCCTGGACTTTTTTCGTGGACCACTGGAGCGCTGGAAAACTGTCCAACAGGCGCATATATTCGGAGTCGCGATCCCACCGGCTGAAGGCTTCTGCCAACACCCGCGGGTCTTCGACCGTCAGGCGCACCAGCTCTCCACAGAATAAATCGGAATTCATGCTAGTTGCTCCCACTCTTCTCGCAAGATGCCCATCACGATGCCATCCCAACGGCGACCCTCGCGCTCGTACAACTTCCGCTGACGCCCCTCCATCCGGAAGCCGGCTTTCTCGTAAGAGCGGAGGGCGCGCGGGTTATACTCGAAGACGCCCAAACTCACCCGGTGCAGGTTCAGCTCGGTGAAAATGTACCGCAGGAGAACCCGCAGGGCATCGGTGCCGTAGCCCTTGCCCCAATCCTGGCGATCGCCCAACCCAATACCCATCCAGGCGTCACCCTGGCTCCATTGGACGCCTCCCAGCCCGACAAAGCCGATCAGGCGGTCGCTCTCCAGGATGCGGATGGAAAAGGTGAATGTGGCGGGGGTCTCTTTCTCGAAACCCTTCTCGAGCCACTCCTTGACCTTTTTTACCGACCACAAGCGGGCCTCGGTATTATCCAGCAGGCGCACATACTCCGAATCGCGGTTCGAGCGGACGAACTGCTCTGCGGTCACAGCCGGGTCTTCCGCCGTGAGGCGCACTAACCGTCCTTGAAACAGGGATGGATTCATGTTTAACTCACCTGCTCTCATGATTCTGACTGTTTTCCAGTCGCCGGTTGATTTTGAACCGTCGGCTGCTGTTCAGCTGACGGTTGCTGTTCAACCGCCGGTTGCTTTTCAACCGCAGACTGCCATTCGTCGCGCAGCAAACCCAGCCCATACTGGTCCCAGCGCCGCCCGTCACGGTTGAGAGCCTGGCGCCGGCATACCTCCCGGACGAAGCCGGCTTTCTCGAACAAGCGCAGGGCTGCCGGGTTGTACTCGGGGATGAAGGCGGTCAGGCGGTACAAGTTCAGCTCGCAGAAAGCGTAGCGCAAGATGAGGCCCAGCACTTCGGTGCCATAGCCTTTAAGGCGGTCGTGCGGGTCGCCGATGCCCAGCCTCACGTGACCGTTGCCGTTGGTCCATTCGATGGATTGCAGCTGGACGAAGCCCACCAGCCGCTCAGCCGGCTCGCTTTCGCTGGGGCGCGTCCGGATGGTGAAGTAGACGCTGTTCTTCTCCTCTTCGGCGGATTTCTCGATCGCCTCGTACTTCTTCTTGAGCTGCCAGGCCGAGAGGGGGCGGGCTGGGGCAGTATCCAGCAGGCGCAGGTACTCGGGATCGTGCGTCCACTTCGACTCGATCTCGGCGTCTTTATCGTGGTCGATGGGCGCCAAGCAGATGTGCTGACCTTCGTAGAGTGAGGTATGGATATCCATAGTGATGTCCTTTTTGAGTAAAGAATTGAGATTCGGCTGATTTGTTATCCCTTGATTATAAATACACAATCTATATACAGAAAAGCCACAGGGGGCGCCCGTGGCTTTGGGTGTAGCGACCGGTCGAAATAAAAAGGCCACGGGGCTGGAGGGCACCCGTGGTCACGGTCTGGACTAGGACAAACGTCTACCTGTCAACAGGCGCACCCCGACAAGGCAAAGCTGCTCCGCTAAAATCGGCGTAGCGGCTATACCGGTGGTTTTTAAGGGGGTCCAAGCTCATGAAAATGCGCTCCTGTGACATTAATGGCTCGTTAGAACGGGATGAGTCTACCATAAGGGTTGGAGGGGTGTCAAGTGGAAATACAACTCTGCACACTCATCCCTTCATTGATGATTTGAACAACTCACTATACAAGTTTGGAGACAATTTACACAAAGTGCTTGACATTCTCGTTTTTTTGCGCGATAATGGAACCGGTTACAGTAACCGGTTACTGTAACCGGTTCCAATTTCTGGTTATAAACGGTCTGGATTATGACTAAAAAATCGACATCTGTCACTATTCGAGACATCGCGCGCGAGGCGGGTGTATCGGTTGCGACCGTCAGCCGATACATTAACCATACCGGAAGCGTTTCAGTGGAAACCGGGGAACGCCTCGAAAAGGTGATGACGGACTTTCAGTTTGTCCCGCATTCCGCCGCCCGCCAGCTTGCAACCCATCAAACACGCTTGATCGGCCTTTTGCTGACCAACATGCACAATGATTTTTTTATGCCTTTGTTGAACGGATTAGAATCCGCTGTCCGGGAGAATGGCTATAACCTGATCGTAGCGACCTACCAGGCGGACCCTGCAGGGGTCGATGATAAACCACCCATTGGTCCTCACAATACGGATGGCCTGATCGTTTTTGCGGACAGCCTGCTGGATCAGCAGCTGAAGCAGTTGTATCTGAAGAATTTCCCGGTGGTATTGATGCACCGCACTCCCCCAGATGGGTTACCCATCCCTTACGTTACAGTTGAAAATAAAGCCTCAACCATCCAGCTGATCGATCACCTGATCGAAGTGCATGGCAAACGCCACATTCTTTTTCTGCGCGGGCCAGCCCACCAGGAGGATTCTACCTACCGCGAACTCAGCTATAAGGCTTCGCTGGAAACCCACAACCTGGGTTTCGATGAGCAGCTTATCTTAAATGGAGGTTTTGATAACGATATTGCCTACCAGTCAATGAAGCAGTTCCTGGCCTGTGCTCATCCAGAATTTGACGCCGTTTTTGCCGGAAACGACGCGGCTGCTTATGGATCGATCGTCGCACTCCTGGAAGCAGGTTTCAGGGTGCCGGAAGATATAGCGGTCGTCGGTTTTGATGATCTGAAGCTTTCAGCGTTCCTGACCCCGCCTCTGACCACCATTCACTCACCCACCTATACCGTCGGCCATACGGCGGGTGAACATATCTTCTCCATTCTCCAGGGAGCCCCTGTTGACCTGGAAACCTTGCTGCCGACTGACCTTATCATTCGTCGTTCCTGCGGTTGCACCGCTTGAGGGACGATTATTCAGGAGGTGCCGCCCAAAAAATAAACTTTTTAATTTCAATATAAGAACCTTTTCTTTCTTTATCCAAAATCAATTCTAATGAGGAGATGAATACCATGAAAAAGATGTTGTTTGTTTTGCTCTCAGTGTTTGTAGCAGCCTCCATGCTGCTAGCTGGCTGTGCGCCGAAAGCCACCGCCACTACAGCTCCTTTGGCGGCAGCTACGAATACCGAGGCACCGCCGGCGAAGGCGACTGAAGCTACAGGCCCAACCGCCGTCCCACCAACCCCGACCCTGACCCCCTACCCGGTCGCTAACTGCCAGGCTGGCAAGATATGCGTGCGCCTATTCGTTGGTTTGGGCGGTGGTACTGATCTCGCCGCGATCGCCGTCGAGGAATCCATCATCGCAGATTTCAATGCTTCCCAAGACAAGATCCAAGGGATCCTCGAAGTTATTCCCCATAGCGCCGGTCGCGATACACTGGCGACCGAGATAGCTGCGGGCAATGGCCCCGATCTCGTTGGTCCTGTCGGTTGGGCAGGCTCGAATGAATTCTACGGTCAGTGGCTGGACCTCACCGATCTAATCAAGTCCAGTAAGCTTGACACCTCCATCTGGGATCCGGCGCTGGTCTCGTTCTACCAGACCGAAGAGGGCCAGGTTGGCCTGCCCTTCGGTATTTTCCCTGGTGGTATGTTCTTCATTCCCGCTATGTTCGACGAGCAAGGCCTCTCCTACCCGCCTCAAAAATACGGCGAGCAATACAAGATGCCGGATGGCACAATGGTTCCCTGGAACTGGGACACCGTCACGAAGATTGCCAAGTTGCTGACCGTCGATAAGAACGGCAAGAACTCCACCGAAGCCGGCTTCGACCCCACCCAGATCGTGCAGATTGGTTACACCCCGCAGTACCAGAGCGGCCAATCCATCGCTACATTCTACGGCGGCGCCAGCTCGATCTACTCCGGCTCCAAGGGTGCCTGGAAATCCGCCATTCCCGACAGTTGGAAAGAAGCCTGGAAATGGTACTATGACGGCATGTGGGGCCCTCAGCCCTTTACCGCCACTGGCCCGCTGGCCAGCTCCACCGAATTTGGCGCAGGCAACGTCTTCAACAGCGGTAAGGCTGCCATGGGCCTGACCCAGACCTGGTACACCTGCTGTTTGACCGACCTGGACAAGGCTGGCGTTGTATGGCAGGTTGGTATTCAACCGATGGGCGCTGATGGCAAGGTACACGGCCGTGTGGATGCCGACACCATCCGCATCTGGAAGGGCACCAAGCATCCCGCTGAAGCCTTCCAGTTCCTGGTTTACCTGCTCACCACCGGTGGCGATAAATTCCTGCCCGCCATGGGTGCCATGCCCGCCATTAACTCCAAGATTGACGCCTTCTTCGCTGCGAAAGCGACGCAGTATCCGAACGTCACGCAGGCGAGCTGGGATGTCTTCAAGGCCGGTGTGGCTTATCCGGACCGCCCGAGTGCTGAAGGCTGGATGCCTGGTAATAACACCGAAGACTCTGCCCGCATCACTACCTTCATCAACCTGTTGCAAACCACACCTCCCGACAAGCTCAACTTCGATGCCGAGTTCCAAAAATTGCAGGATGACCTGACGGTCATCTTCAATAAGTAACTTTGCAGTTGCATACCTCAGGCGGGTCAGCCAATGGCTGACCCGCCTGACATCCTGAATAAGGAGTAGCTCATGTTTGAGCAATTATCTCATCTTCCCAAGCTGCCCTCCATTGGTTCTTTCCGCAAGATGTCGCGGATGGCGCGGCGTGAAATGTGGGTGGGGCTTGCTTTTCTCTCTCCCTGGCTTATTGGTTTCATGGTTTTTACCCTTATTCCGCTCGGTGCCACGTTCATTTTCAGCTTCGCTAATCTGAAAATCACTGATGGCATTATGAACCCTTTAAAATTTGTGGGGCTCAATAATTATATCCAGTACTTCAAAGATCCTCAGATCTGGAGCAACTCCGCTGGTATCCCGGGTTCCTGGTTGGTCACGCTTAGGTTTGGGTTGATTTCCCTGCCGGTCGCCATCTTTGTGCCGCTTGCGCTGGCGCTCCTGTTGAACAGCAAGAATCTCAAAGGGAAAGTGTTGGCTCGTACATTATTTTATATGCCCACTATTGTTCCCCTCGTCGCTGGAGTCTTTATTTGGAACGGTATACTCAACTCCGAAACCGGGTGGATCAACCGTGCACTGCTATCGCTGGGTGTGCCGAAAGACTTGACACCCGGTTGGACCAATAGCACCACCTGGGTCTACCCCAGTTATGTCATTATCGGTCTATGGGGTATCGGTGGTGCCATGTTGATCACGCTCGCCGGTCTGCAAGGGGTGCCAACAGAGCTCTATGATTCCGCAAAAGTGGACGGAGCCAATAGTTGGCAGGCCTTCTGGAATGTAACCTTCCCGATGATTTCGCCGGTCACCTTCTATAATTTGATCCTTGGCATGGTAGGTCTGTTCCAGTACTACCTGATACCCTTCGTGCTTAATAACGGAAATGGAAGCCCAGGTGGTACCACGATGTTCTACAATGTGTATTTGGTGAGGACCTTTTTAACCTTCATGAATATGTCGTATGGCGCGACGATGGCAGTTGGATTGTTTGTGGCTATTTTGGTGGCCACCATCATCCTCTTTGCAACCGCCAAATACTGGGTCTATTATGCCGGAGAAGCCCGCTAATTGGGAGGCACGAGTAAATGAAATCACATAAAGTGCACCAACTCCGTAGGATATTAACCATCATCTTTACCACGGGCCTTACCATATTCCTCCTGGCGCTCTTTCTCTCGCCTTTCGCCTTTATGGTATTCACCTCGCTCAAGACACAAGCCCAGAGAACTATCCTGGGCGGGCCAATCTGGCCGGCTGTGCCGGTAACCATTCAGTACGACGGTAAGCCAGCGGACATGTACAAAGTGCCGATAAAGACGTGTGAGGGCTATAATCCGAATGACGAATCCATACAAGCCCTGGCGCTTGTCAAAAAAGGTCTGAAGGTAAGCGTGTTTGTCGACCCGAAGAATCTCCAAAAGGGAGAATTCAATTGTGTCTTATCCTGGCGTGCTACTCCCCGCTACTTTTCATTCTCTCCCGCATGGCAAAATTTTTTGACAGTCTGGAATGGGATCAACTACCCGCGCCTGCTGTGGAACACCACCTTCTACGCAGTCTCCACCTGGATCGGCACGCTCATTTCCTGCGTACTGGTGGCATACGGTTTTGCCCGCTTTAGATTCCCCGGACGCGACCTCCTGTTTATGGTGTTGATTTCCACCATCTTCCTCCCCGCCGCAGTTACCGTCATTCCACTGTATACCTTCTTCGTGAAGATTCACCTGGTAGGCACCTGGCTGCCGTTGATTCTTCCTCATTACTTCGCTAACGCGTACAACGTTTTCCTGCTGCGACAGTATTTCATGACCTTGCCGCGTGAACTGGATGAAGCCGCCACAGTGGATGGCGCCGGCCCGTTCCGCATCCTGATGTCGGTCATTCTGCCCCAGTCCAAGTCGGTGTTGCTGGCCATCACTGTCTTCCATATTGTTTTTGCATGGAATGACTTCTTCGGTCCGTTGATTTACCTCAAGCCCAACACCCAGCTTTATCCCATCTCTGTGGCGCTCCAATATTTTGTAGGACTCTATGCCCAACAACCAGAACTGGTCCAAGCTGGCGCGCTGATGGCGTTGGTCCTGCCCTTGATCCTGTTCGTAATCGCCCAACGCTACTTCATCCAGGGCATCGTTATCACCGGCGTCGAGAAGTAAGGTTGTCAGAAGGAAAATGAGATAACTCCCAAATGAGATAACTCTCATAGGGATGGCAGGGCAGCGACCCCCAGGTGCAAATGGGTATGGGGGGCGCGCTCAAGCTGCTCACACGTTTGGATACCGGATCCCCCTTCCCCCAGTTTCGAGCCTGCCGGAGGCCGACTGCCTACTTGCTCAGCGAATATATTTCCAGCACCTCCCCCTGGCTGGTAGTGAACTGGAAGGTGATGGAGGTAGCTCGGCCGTTAAGGGGAGCCTGGTACGAAAGCAGGTGCCGTTGCATCATGCCGATAGGAGAGCCTGAAATGTCAGGTTTCGGGCATACGATTTTCAGGTACAAGTGGCTAAAATCTCGCCCTCAACCCAAACTACGCTATAATTATGAGTTGGGCACGTTGAAATGCCATCTTAAGGTTATGCAACCCCCTTGAATAGTTGCCGGGTCCGCCCGTGATCGCGTAGGATCTCTTTGAAAAATAACTTTCGAGTCGCATTCGTTTTATTTCTTCTATCAAGCTCACTTCTCTCAGCCTGTGGATCAGGGCAATTATTCGGCCCAACACTTACCCCCACGCCAACGTTCACATCCACTCCAACACTCACGCTCACGCCGACACCCACAGCTACTGTCTCTGCCTTCATTAGCGCCATCACCATGAAATGCGATGATCAAGCCGGAGCAGTAAACGGAGTCTATCGGGCAGAAAACAATACCTGGGGGAAAGGCACGATCAGCGGTTGGTCTCAGTGCATTGGTCTTGGAATTGGTCCCGATGGGACTCTCGTTGGCCGATGGACTTGGGATTGGTTAAATTCCGGCACCAACGTCAAAGCGTATCCAGAAATTATTTTTGGACAGAAGCCAGGATCCTCGACAACATCTCCTGATTTACCTAAAAAGATAAACAGCGTTAGTGAGTTGATGATTACTTACGATATCACTTCCACGCACACCGGAAGCGGAAATATTGCGTTTGACATCTGGCTAACCAATACCCAGAACCCAGCGAAATGGGGAGTACCGCCAATTACACATGAGATCATGATATGGCTAGATAGATATGGTGGACTACAACCTGGTGGCAATTGGGTTGAGACGGTGGAAATTGATGGTACGGATTATAGCGTCTACGAAGGCGAAAACTGGGGTGATGGGTGGAGATATATTGCATTTGTTCGAAAGGCGTTCCAGCCTATGGCTGGAACGTTGAACCTGCGCAGTTTCCTATCCTATATGCAAACCAAGAGTTTTGCGACTGGTGATGAATATATTGCATCGATTGAGATTGGGAATGAAGTTGTTAGTGGCAGCGGAGAAACCATTCTCAATAAGTATGCAGTTTCGATACGTTAGTTCGTTGGATGGGTTGAGTGTAGTGGTCATAGTTCACTCATACGCCGATAGCGGGTTCAAATATCAGTAAGCTAAGATAAATAATTTCCCAGATCTTCTAAAAAAGGGCTTGACATTTCTAATTCGTTGCGCGATAATGAAACCGGTTACAGTAACCGGTTTCATTATCTTATTATAAACAGCCTGGATTATGACTAAAAAATCGACTTCCTTCACCATTAGGGATGTTGCCCGTGAGGCCAACGTTTCGGTTGCGACCGTCAGCCGATACATTAACCACACCGGGCTCGTTTCACCGGAAACCGGGGAACGCCTCGAAAAGGTGATGATTGAGTTCCAGTTTGTCCCGCATTCCGGCGCCCGCCAACTGGCGACCCATAAAACACGTTTGATCGGTCTTTTACTGACCAACATACACAATGATTTCTTTATGCCGATGTTAAACGGCGTAGAGTCAGCGGTGCGGGAAAATGGCTACAACCTGATCGTAGCTACCTATCAAGCTAACCCTAACCGTGATGACAACCACCCTCCCATTGGTCCACACAACACGGATGGCATGATCATTTTTGCGAACAGCTTGTTGGACAAGCAGTTGAAGCAGTTGTATAAAAAGAATTTTTCGATGGTGCTGGTGCATCGCACTGCCCCAGATGGGTTTCCCATACCTTACGTTACCGTTGAAAATAAAATCTCTACCATGCGGCTGATCGATCACCTGATCGAAGTGCACGGCAAACAGCGCATCATTTTTATGCGCGGAACGGCCCACCAGGAAGATTCGCACTTCCGTGAACTTGGTTATAAAGCTGCATTGGAAAACCACCACCTGGCTTTCGATAAGCAGCTTATTTTGAATGGCGGTTTTGAGCAGGATATCGCTTTTCATTCGATGAAGCAGTTCCTCGCTGGTGCTCATCCAGAATTTGACGCCGTTTTTGCCGGTAACGACGAGGCGGCTTATGGTTCGATCGCCGCGCTCAAGGAAGCCGGTCTCAGAGTGCCCGAAGATATTGCGGTGGTCGGTTTTGATGATCAGAAGCTTTCAGCAATTATCACCCCGAGTTTGACCACCGTTCGTTCTCCCACCTATGATGTTGGTCATACCGCGGGCGAACATATCTTCGCCATTCTCCAGGGAGCCCCCGTGGATCGGGACACCTTGCTGTCCACAAACCTGATCTTTAGGCGTTCGTGCGGCTGCAACGGATGAAGAATTATTCGTGAAGTGCCACTTGATAAACAAAATTGGAGATAATTAGATGACAGTCGAAAAGATACCCTCAGCAGAGCCAGCTCCAAGGTGGTGGAAACGATTAAGAGCAGATAAGGTTTACAGTAACCTGTCTTATCTTACAATGGCATTACCGGGCGCCATATGGCTGTTCTTGTTTGCCTATCTACCCATGCCCGGTATCATCATGGCGTTCAAAACGTATAGATTCACAAAACCTCCCGCGGATTCTTTGATTCAAAACAAATTCATTTACAGTCTCATTACAAGCCCCTGGGTTGGTTTGAAAAACTTCGAATACCTGACCCTTCAATCGAATATTAACAACACGCTGACGTATATTCGCAATACGGTTTTATATAATTTGCTCTTCATGGTAGTGGGCCTGGTGTTTTCAGTTGCATTAGCTGTCATCATTTACGAACTGACAAACAAGTTTTGGGCAAAACTCTATCACTCCATTTTATTTCTCCCATTTTTTATCTCGTGGATAGTGGTCGCTTACGTGGTGTGTGCATTGGGCAGCTCCAATGGCATCATCAACAGTATATTGGCTTCCAAGGGGCTAGGATCGATCGAAGTTTATAGATTAAAGGGCGCCTGGCCAATCATTTTCCTGGTGGCGAATTTATGGAGATATACCGGCAACGGGTCCATTATCTACTTAGCCGTTATCACCGGCATCGACCCTGAGCAATATGAAGCCGCAGCGATGGACGGCGCCGGGAAATGGAAGCAGTTCCTCAACATTACCCTCCCTAACCTGATCCCGGTGATCGTGCTGCTGCAGATTCTGGCCGTGGGCCGTATCTTTGGTTCCGATTTTGATATGTTCTATACCCTTCCGAATGGGGCCGCGGTCGTCAAGGATGTCACGTATACCCTGGACATCTTTGTGTACAACATGCTGAGAAGCGGATCGCCGATTGGCTATCCGGCTGCCGCTGCGTTCCTGCAGTCGATAGTAGGCTTTATACTCATTCTGGTCACCAACTTCGTTGTGCGAAAGACAAGACCAGAATTGTCATTGTTCTAAGGAATCGCTTAAGAAATGAGGTATAAACGATGGAGAAAAGTATGACAGCCGCTTCCAAACTGACGCACGATATCCTCTCATTGGGTCGTAAAAATAAGAACATGCTTGCTCTATCGCCGGTCGCAAACGGATTCCTGAATCTGTTAATGGTGATCGTCTGTGTCTTGGCGTTAATCCCCATTTACGTGATAGTCATCTCCTCGGTTACCTCCGAGGCCGCGCTGACGGCAAACGGATACCGCTTATGGCCCGAAGAATTTTCGACCATGGCCTATACATTCCTGTTCAACAAGGGATCGATCCTCATTACCGCTTACATAAATACGATCATTGCCACGCTGGCAGGCACCTTCCTGGCCGTAGTTATGGTCGGGTTGTACGCTTATGCGATTTCACGGGACAACTTTAAGTTTAAAACCTTCTTTACCTTCTACGCCTTCTTCACGATGCTGTTTAGCGGTGGGTTGGTTTCTTACTACATGGTGACGCGGCAAGTTCTGCAAATACAAAACTCTTTGTGGGCCCTCTTTCTGCCTTCCGCTTTCAGCCCATTCTGGGTGATTGTCATGCGCACCTTCTATAAAGCGAATGTGCCCAACGAGGTGATCGAATCTGCCCGGATGGATGGAGCCAGCGAGTGGCGCATACTGCTCCGGATCGTTTTACCGTTGTCACTCCCGGGTCTGGCGACGGTCGCCTTGTTTAGCGCGATCGGTATCTGGAACAACTTCTTCAACTGCCTGCTGCTTGTGGACGAGGCAAAGTTTTACAGCTTGCAGTTCACCATTTACACAACCTTAAACAACATCCGCTTCTTACTGGAAAACGCGGACAAGATGGCGGGATTGGTCAACGTATCTACACTCCCATCACAGACTTTCCGCATGGCGATGGCGGTGGTGACCGTGGGTCCCATTATTTTTGCGTATCCGTTCTTCCAACGGTATTTTATCCAAGGTTTAACCATCGGTGCTGTAAAGGGATAAGGTTTCGTCAGCAGCTGCAGGCATGCTGCTGTAAATTTATATGGGTGGGTTCATAAAAATTAGATGAATGGAGAAGGAGAAAAAATGTTTAAAAAGATCGTTCCACTACTTTTGGTTGTTATTATGGTCGTCTCAGTGTTCGGTTGTTCAACACCCACACCGACAACGGCTGTGCAACCCACAACGGCTGTGCAACCCACAACGGCTGTGCAACCCACAGCGACTACAAAACCAGCAGAAACTGTCACTCTCGACTACTATATCGTCGGCACTGGGGATACCCCTGCGCGCCCGCTGGTTGAAGACGCGATCAACGCCTATATTGAGCCGCTCATCGGCGCCAAGGTCGTTTTCCACATCATTCCATGGGCCGACTGGGCTTCCAAGGCTGTAACCGGTATGGAGGCCGGTGAGAAGATGGATATCTTCTTCACCGCGGACTGGTCCAACTATATGAAGCTGGCCAGCGAGGGCCTGTTGACCCCATTGAACGACGACAAGGGTCCCAATGGCAACCTGCTCAAACAGTATGGCCAGGGCATCCTGACCAGCCTGAATCCGGCTTTCATCACCGGTACGCAGATCGATGGCGTAAACTATGCGGTTCCCACCAACAAAGAGCTCTCCGTTCCCTGGGGCTTCGTCTATAACGCCACCATGGCTGACGAAATCGGTTTCACCGACGCAGATGCCGCCAAGGTCAAGACCATGAAGGATCTTGAGCCCTGGATCGCCAAAGCCAAAGCCGCCCACCCGGATCTATATCCTTACCTCACGGATGGAACCGTTGGCTTTATGCTATGGGTTCACGCCTTTGCAACCAACCTCTCTGACTACGTCGTCAACACAAATGCCGTTCCGGATGCCAGCGGTAAAGTGGATGAGAGCATCTTCTGTCCAATGGAAACGGATTGGATGAAAGATTATCTGGCAACGGTACACGATTGGTTCACGAAGGGCTACATTAACCCGGATGCCAGCCTGAGCACCTTTGACACCAGCCAAGTTCTGAACTCCGGCAAGTTCTTCATCGAACCCATGCCCCTGAAGGGCAACAACATCAAGGCACAAGAGCTGGTAATTGCCTCCGGCAATGCTGACTTGAAGTTGAAAGAAATCTATGGCATGCCCAAGGTCATCAACACCAGCGATACCGGTGGCTCGATGCTCGCCATCCCCAAGGCGTCAGATAATCCGGTTCAAGCGATGAAGCTGCTCAACCTCATGCACACCGACTCCAAGCTGATCAACATGATGCTGTACGGCGTCGAAGGCACCATGTGGAAACTTGATCCTGATGGCCGCGTGAACGTCATCGACAGCGCCTGGCTCGGTGCGCATCCTGGTGCGTGGGTCTGGGCCGATATAACCATCCAGTATGTTACCAACAAGGAAGATCCTACTAAGAACAAGCTGCTGATCGATTACGCCAAGGACGCGTTCTTCGAACCTTCGTTGGGCTTCCGCTTCCGCACAGAATCCGTGGCGCCTGAACTTGCCGCTATACAGACCGTGGTTGACGGCAGTCAAAGGGCGCTGTTGACCGGGTATGTGGACCCCGCGGTTGAACTGCCCAAATTCATTCAGGCGTTGAAGGATGCCGGTCTCGACAAGGTCCTGGCAGAGGTCCAGAAGCAGTACGATGCCTGGAAGTTAGCCAAGTCCAAATAATTTTCGGAAAATCAATAAACCACCCATGTAACAAATCCCCGCAGGATA
>Ga0153916_10001972_pt1 | contig 15011 bp, 9 predicted proteins | sample Opewatmetagenome_FD_109642 | JGI IMG/M metagenome (GOLD analysis project Ga0153916, IMG submission 109642) | Freshwater wetland microbial communities from Ohio, USA - Open water 3 Core 3 Depth 4 metaG | ecosystem: Environmental > Aquatic > Freshwater > Wetlands | place: USA: Ohio, Lake Erie, Old...
GAGGCGGAGCGTGTCGCCCTCGAAGAAGCCGCGCTCGCCGACGTCGAGGGGTGAAGGCGGCGGGAGCGAGACGGCTGCGAGCTCCTCGGCCGGCGGCCAGGCCGGCGCGGGCGCCTGCGCGTCCCGTCGCTCCGCCGGCCCCTCCACGACGTAGTGTCCCGGGGTGGCCGGGGCGGGCGCCGGCACGTCGATCCCGGCGTACACGCCGACGTCGACCCGCGGCGAGGCCGGGCCGACGAAGACGGGGACGGGCCGGGGCGTTCCGGGATGTGGCACCGGCCGCACCGGCACCGGCACCGGGCGCGGGGCGCGCGCGCCGCGGGCGAGCTTCGGCCCGCCGCCCCCTCCGCCCTTGCCCTGCGTCGCCACGAGCACCACGACGGCCGCGACGACCACCACGGCGCCGACCACGAGGCCGGCGACCGCCGCGCGCTGATCGGAGCGGCGCGAGGGCGTTCGCGTGACGCCTTGCGCGCGGACGACGAGGAGGGAGTCCCCCTGCGGCGTCGACACGCGGGCGAGCGCGGACTCGAGGGCGGCCCTCGCCTGGGCGCTCGCCTCGGCGGACTCGGCGGGCGAGACCATGCCCCCGCTCTCGACCCACAGCTCGAGCTGCGGCTCGGCGACGCCGCCGCGCACGGGCACCGTCTCGGCGATCGTGCTCGCCGGGACTCGCACGGTGGCGCACCCGAAGCACAGGAGCGTGAGGACGGCGGCGCGGCGCAATCCCGCGGGCGCGCTCGGCCGGTCGGCAGGTGTGGGGCCCATGCAGGGAGGACGTTGCATTCCGGGGGCCACCGGGCCGGTCGAATTCCCCAGGAACGTCGCGGCCTGGCAGGCTGGCGGCGTGAGCGCCGCTCCCGGGCTGTGGCGCCCGCGCGACACGGAGACGGGCCTCGCCCCGCCGTGAGGGCTGTACCGGGAGTGCGCCGCCCGCCGTGACCCAGGACAAGAAAGGTCCGCTTCGATGCGATATGAGCGGGGCTGCGGCGGGAGCGCAGGGCAGGGGGCGAGCGCTCGGGGCCACGGCGGACCGGGCCGGATGGAGTTCTCGCCGAGGGCGGCATAGAGTCGCGAAGTTCACAATCGGTCCGCGAGGTGTCCATGAACCGCGTCGCGATCGTAGGCGCAGGCATCACCGAGTGTCGGGGCCGCTGGGTCGAGGCCACCTACTGGGACCTCTTCCAGCAGGCGACGCGGCGGACGCTCGAGGACGCGAAGTGCACCGCCGGCGAGATCGACTCGGTCGTCTACGGCATCTACAACGACATGTTCGAGCACCAGGCGATCCCGGAGAGCGCGCTCACCGGGATCATCGGCATGTCCTGCAAGCCGGGCACCCGCGTGACGAGCGGCGGCGCGACCGGCTTCTACGCGATGCGCACCGCGATCATGGAGGTCGCCTCCGGCGTCTCCGACCTGGTGCTCTGCATCGGCGGCGAGAAGGCCACCGACTGCTTCGACCCGCAGTCGAGGACGGCCACGCCGATGGTGATCGACACCATCGCCAAGTCCTGGGACCCGTTCTTCGAGTACCCGCTCGGCGCGACCGCGAGCGACTCTTACGCGCAGATGTGCATGGGGTACGACGACAAGTACCCCGGCGACATCGGCGACTCCACCGTCCGCGCGAAGATCATCGAGATGCTCTGCCGCCAGGGGAACAAGAACCCCTTCGGCCAGCGGCGCGACGAGACGGTGACGGTCGAGCAGGTGCTGGCCTCGCGCTGGATCATCGCGCCGTTCCTGCGGCTCCTCGAGGCCTGCATGTACACCGAGGGGGCGGCGGCCGTGCTCTTCGCGAGCGAGAAGAAGGCGCGCGAGATCTCGGAGCGCACCGGCGTTCCGCCCATCTGGGTGAAGGGCATCGGCGCCGCCAACGAGTCGTACCAGGCCGGCCGCGGCGGCGCCTACAAGCCGCTCTGGTCGATCGTCTCGGACCGCGTCGCGGCCGAGCGCGCCTACGCCATGGCCGGCGTGAAGCCGTCGGACATCCAGCTCGTGGAGCTGCACGACGCGTTCATCGCCCAGTTCATGATCACCATGGGCGAGATGGGGTTCGTGCCGCTCGGCCGGACGCGCAAGCTCGTGGACGACGGCGTCATGGCCGACATCCGCGAGCTCGGGGACACGAAGCGCCCGCGGCCCGGGCAGGTCCTCATCAACCCCTCCGGCGGCCTCATCTTCGGCGGCCACTTCGTGGGCGGCTCCAACATGTTCTCCATGTGGTCGGCGCGGCGCGAGATGCTGAAGCGGCAGATACCGCTCGCGCTCATCCACGGGACCGGGGCCATCAACGCGGTGTACGGCGGCGCCATCGTGGTCGAGCTCGAGAGCGGAGGTGCCCGGTGAGCGCGCGGAAGATGATCCTCGGCGAGGTGTGGAACCTCCCTCGCGAGGTGAGCGAGGTGAAGGGGAAGGATCCCGGGACCTACCTCCAGTTCAACAGCCACATGGTGACGTTCTACAAGCAGACCTACGGGGAGCTGTCGCGCTTCTTCCTCGCCCTGCGCGAGGGGCGGCTCATCGGCAGCCACTGCCCGCGGTGCAAGCAGGTGATGGTGCCGGCCGCCACCTGGCACTGCCCGACCTGCGACTTCGTCGAGATGAAGGAGATCGACCTCCCGCACCGCGGCGTCCTCGCGGCGACCGCCCCCATCACCATCTTCCCGTCCGCCTCCTTCATCGGCGACGCCCCCTTCGCGCGCGGTTACGTGGACGTCGCCACCGACGCGCCCATCGCCTCCTTCCTGCCGCTGCGCCTGCGCACCACCACCGGCCTGCCGCGCCCCGGCATCTTCGTGAAGGGCGTGGAGCTGAAGCTCGTCTTCGAGGACGAGCGCATCGGCTCGATCCTGGACGTCTTCGCGGTGCCGATGAGCGAGGTCCCGGCGAAGCTGCGCGACAAGCAGCCGCTCCTCGCCTCGCAGCTCGACTTCGCGAAGCCGCGGGCGCCGGCGGTCGAGCGGAGCAAGGAGGCGGAGACGGCCCTCGCGGAGGCGCTCTCGGCGATGCGCGCGCTGGCCGGCAAGATCGGGAAGAGCCCGCGCGCCCAGAAGGACCTCTCCGGCCGGACCCACACCATCGGCGTGAAGACGGGCGGCGGGAACTTCACCCTCCGCGTCGCCTCGAGCGGCATCCGCGTCGCCGAGGGGCTCCCCAAGAAGGCCGACTTCTCCCTGGTCACCCAGGATCCCGCGGTCTTCACGCGCTGGGTGGCCGACGGGTCGCTGACCGACGCCGCGGTGGAAGGGAAGCTGTGGCTCCCGCACAAGGAGGCCTTCGGGGTCCTGCCCATCCTCGACCGGCTGCCGCGCTCGGTGCGTCGCGACGTGAGGTAGGCGGCCCGTGGGCGCCGCGGGGGGCGGGCCGATGGTGTCGCAGGTGGTGGTGGACGCGTCGGCCTTCCGCCGGCTGACCCTCGCCGAGCTGGAGGCGATCGCCGCCCGCGCCGCCGTCCTGGTCTCGCCCATCAGCCTGTGCGAGATCCTGAGCCGGCTCGACGAGCCGAGGCGCCGCGACGAGGGCGGCGGGAACGCGGGGCCGGTCCGGAGGGCCCGGCTCTGCAAGTGCGAGGTGCTCCGGACGCTCCACGACCCGCTCGCCGAGCGCGCCCTCTTCGTCGGCCTGTCGAGGGTGCTCGACGCGCTCCGCGACGGGGAGGGGCCGCCAGGCGCCGCGGAGGGGGCGCGGCGCGCGCTGGACGAGGCGCGGCGGGCGCACGCGCGGCGCTCGCTCGACTTCTGCGAGACCCTGGTGGCGCAGCTCGGCGTCGAGCGCGCGCTCTCCCTCGCCGGCGCCGAGTTCGTCCGCTTCGCCGCGGCGGGCGTCCCGGCGCTGGCGCGGCAGTACCGGAGCCTCGGCGTCGAGGTGCCGGCGCTCGAGGGCGCGGTCCTCTCGTCGGTCTACCCGTTCGCCGGCTTCCGGCTGGCGAGGGCGCAGGACCGGCTGCGGCGCGCCCGGGGCAGGGGGGAGGTGGGGCCGGGCCGGGACGACATGGAGGACGCACACCTCTGCCGGCACCTCGACCTGCTCGAGCCGCGGGCGCTCGTCACGGCGGACAGCGGGGCGCGCGCGGCGCTGGACCGCGCGCTGGCGGCGCTCGACGCCGCGGCGGCGGAGGTCGGCGCGGAGGTGGTGGCGCTCACGAGGGCGATGAGCGTGGACGACGTGGTGCGGGTCTTCCCTCCGGCGCTCCCGCGCGCGCGGGCGCGCCTCCGGGAGGCGGCGGAGCCCGCTCGGGGGGCGTGACGCGGAAGAGCGGGGCCCGCAGCGCGGGCCGCTTCACGGCCGCGAGGCCTCCCTCGGCACGAGCGCGAGCAGCGCCACCGCCGCCACGAGGGCGAAGGCGCCGGAGCCCAGGAAGGCGGGGACGCTGCCGAAGCGGTCCCAGACCGCGCCGAACGCTGTGCTCGCGGCGAGCGCGACGAACCCGACGAGCATGTTGTAGGCGCCGAAGGCCCTGCCCCTGGCGTCGCCGGCGGCGAGCTCGGCCACGAGCGCGCGCTCCGCCCCCTCGACGAGGCCGTGCGAGGTCCCGTAGACCGCGGCGAGGGCGAAGAGGAGCGGCACGCTTCCCGCGAAGCCCACCGCGGACCAGGTGACGGCGTACACCGTCCAGCCGAGCGCGAGCGCGTTGCGCTTCCCGTACCGGTCGGCGAGGCGGCCACCGGCGGTGGCGGTGAGCGCCTTGATCACGTGCAGGGCCAGCCAGAGGAGCGGGGCGAGGATCGCCGGCGCGCCGAGGCGCGCGAGCTTCACGAGGATGAAGGCGTCGGTCGCGTTCGCGAAGGCGAAGAGCGCGATGGGCAGGAGCGCGTGCCGCAGCGCCGGCGGGAGCCACGGCGCGTCCGCGGCGGCGGCGCGCGGCGGCAGCGGTCGCGGCGGTTCGCGGGTGAGGGCGAGCGCGACGACGGCGGCCACGCCGGGCACGGTGGCCCACAGGAACACGGTGCGCATCTGCGCGCCGCTCGCGGCCTGGCCGCCGCCCGCCCCGAGGAGCCAGAGGATGCCGACCCCGAGGAGGGTGCCGAGCGCCGCCCCGGCGTGATCCATGGCGCGGTGGAAGCCGTAGGCCCGGGCGCGGATGGAAGGGTCCGCCGCGGCGGCGATGAGCGCGTCGCGCGGGCTCGTGCGGACGCCCTTGCCGACCCGGTCGACCAGCCGGACGGCGAGCACGTGCCAGGGAGCGGCCGCGAAGGCGACGAGCGGCCGCGCCACGGTGGAGATCCCGTAGCCGGCGAGCACGAGCGGCTTCAGCCGGGCGCGTCGATCGGCGACGAGGCCGGTCAGGTACTTGAGCACGTTCGCGACGAGCTCGGCGGCGCCCTCGACGAGGCCGATGAAGGCGTTGGAGGCGCCGAGGGTCGTCAGGAACGCCGGGAGGAGCGGGAAGATCGCCTCGCTCGAGGTGTCGGTGAGCAGGCTCACCACCCCGAGGCCGACCACCGCGCGCGGCAGCTTCAAAGGGCCGACCTTTCCGGCCGCCCCGGCCCGGGCGGCCCTGCGCGCTTGCGCGCACGCCGAATCGTAGACTAGTCTATCATCTTCGTGCCCGTGCCCACGGACGTCATCGACGCGGTCCGCCTGCTCCGCCGCTCGCTCTCGCGCGCGGCCGCCACGGCCTTCGCCGGGACCGGCGTCGGCCCGAAACAGGTCCTGGTCCTCCGCGAGCTGCGGCGCGCCGGGAAGGCCTCCCAGGTGGAGCTCTCGCGGGCGACGGCCACCGACCCCGCCGCGATGATGCGGGCGATCGGCGCCCTCGAGCAGCGTGGCTGGGTGCTGCGCTCCGGCGACGCGGCCGATCGCAGGTGCAAGGTCGTGTCGCTCACGCCGGCGGGCCGCCGGTCGCTCCGCGAGCTCGACGTGGTCTACGACGAGCTGCGCTCCCTCGCGAACGGGGCCCTGCCGGTCCGCGAGCGGAAGCACTTCTGCGAGATGGCGGCCCGGATGGCCGTCGTCCTGGAGGCGGCGGGCCCCGGCGCCTCGGCGGCCGGGGAGCCCCGAGCCCTTCGAACCCCCATCGACGCAGGTCGCACGGAGAGACGATGAATCGCCCGAGGTTGCCCGACCCCATCGAGGCCCGCAGCGGGTGGGCGCTCGCCACCGCGGCGCTCCTGGCCGCCGCGCTCGCCTCCTGCGGCAAGGGGGCCTCGAAGGCCGCGGCGCCCGCGGCGCCCGTCGAGGTGGGCGTCGTGACCCTCGCGGCGACCCCGGTCACGCTCACGAGGGAGCTGCCGGGCCGCACCTCCGCGTTCCGCGTGGCCGAGGTCCGCGCCCGCGTGAACGGCATCGTCCAGAAGCGGCTGTTCACCGAGGGCAGCGACGTCAGGGAGGGGCAGCCGCTCTTCCGGATCGACCCCGCGCCCTACCAGGCCGCCCTCGAGGGGGCGAAGGCCCAGCTCGCCCGCGCCGAGGCGAACGCCTCCTCGGCCCGCATGCAGGCCGAGCGGTTCACGGAGCTGGTGGCCGACAACGCGGTGAGCAAGCAGGAGTACGACAACGCCATGGCCGCGCTGAAGGCGACGGTGGCAGACGTGGCCGCCGGGCGCGCCGCGGTCCAGGCCGCCCAGATCAACCTCGGCTACACCACGGTCACCTCGCCCGTCTCGGGCCGGATCGGGCGCTCCGCGGTGACCGAGGGTGCGTACGTGCAGCAGGCCCAGGCGACGCTGCTCGCCACCGTGCAGCAGCTCGACCCGGTCTACGTGGACTTCACCCAGTCGAGCGCCGACGCCCTGAAGCTGCGCCGGGACCTCGCGGACGGCAGGCTGCAGAGCGCCGGTCCCGGCCAGGCGAAGGTGAGGCTCGTGCTCGAGGACGGGCGCGAGTACGCGACCCCGGGCTCGCTCCAGTTCGCGGACGTCACCGTGGACCCGAGCACCGGGTCGATCGCCCTGCGCGCGCTCTTCCCGAACCCGCGCGGCGAGCTCCTCCCCGGGATGTTCGTCCGGGCCCGGCTCGACGAGGGCGTGAACCCGGAGGGCCTCCTCGTCCCGCAGCAGGGCGTCACGCGCGATCAGAAGGGCCTCCCCACCGCGCTCGTGGTGAACGCCGACGGCAAGGTGGAGCGCCGCCAGCTCGTGACCGAGCGCGCGGTCGGCGATGCCTGGCTCGTCACCGGGGGGCTGAAGGCCGGGGATCGGGTGATCGTCGAGGGCCTGCAGAAGGTCCAGCCCGGCGCGGCGGTGACCGCCGTTCCGGCCGCGGTGCCGGCCGCCGCCGGGTCGCGCGCCTCGCGCTGAGGCCCTCCACCCCCTCGCGGACAGGAGCGCGCATGGCCAGGTTCTTCATAGACCGCCCGATCTTCGCCTGGGTCATCTCGATCATCGTGATGATGGCCGGCGCCCTCGCGATCGTCGCCCTGCCGATCTCCCAGTACCCTGCCATCGCGCCGCCGACGATCAGCGTCGCCGCGAGCTACCCCGGCGCGTCGGCGCAGACGCTCGAGAACACGGTCACGCAGGTCATCGAGCAGCGCATGAACGGCCTCGATCACCTGCGCTACATGGGCTCGTCGAGCGACTCGGCCGGCAACGCCCAGGTCACCCTGACCTTCGACGCCGGGACGGACCCCGACATCGCGCAGGTCCAGGTGCAGAACAAGCTCCAGCTCGCGCTCCCACGCCTCCCCATGGACGTGCAGCGCCAGGGCGTGCGCGTCACCAAGACCGGGAGCACCTTCCTGCTCATGATCGGCCTCGTGTCGCGGGACGGGTCGATGACCCGCAACGACATCTCCGACTACGCCTTCTCCACGCTGCAGGACCAGCTGAGCCGCGTCTCCGGCGTCGGCGAGGTCCAGATCTTCGGGTCGTCGTACGCGATGCGGATCTGGCTGAACCCCGACCGGCTCCTCAAGTACAGGCTCACGCCGGCCGACGTCGCCGGTGCCGTGCAGGCTCAGAACGCCCAGATCTCCGCGGGGCAGCTCGGCGGCCTCCCGGCCGTCGAGGGGCAGCGGCTCACCGCGACCATCACGGCGCAGACGCGCCTCCAGACTCCCGAGCAGTTCGAGGAGGTGCTGCTGCGGGTGAACCCCGACGGCTCCCAGGTCCGGCTGCGCGACGTGGCCCGCGTGGAGCTCTCCGGCGAGAGCTCCGACATCGAGACCTTCTACAACGGGCGGCCCTCGGGCGGCGTCGGCATCCGGATGGCGTCGGGCGCCAACGCCCTCGACACCGTGGACGCGGTCCGCAAGCGCATGGACGAGCTGTCGCGCTTCTTCCCCCCCGGGCTCGAGGCGGTCTACCCGTTCGACACGACGCCCTTCGTCCGCCTCTCGATCGAGGAGGTGGTGAAGACGCTGGTGGAGGCGATCCTCCTGGTCTTCCTGGTGATGCTCCTCTTCCTCCAGAACTTCCGCGCCACGCTCATCCCCACCGTCGCCGTGCCGGTGGTGCTCCTCGGGACCTTCGGCGTCCTCGCGGCCTTCGGGTTCAGCATCAACACGCTGACCATGTTCGGGACGGTGCTGGCGATCGGCCTCCTGGTGGACGACGCGATCGTCGTCGTCGAGAACGTCGAGCGGGTGATGAGCGAGGAGGGGCTCTCGCCGCGCGAGGCGACGCAGAAGTCGATGGGGCAGATCACCGGCGCCCTCGTCGGCATCGCCCTGGTGCTCTCGGCGGTCTTCGTCCCCATGGCCTTCTTCGGCGGATCGGTCGGCGTGATCTACCGCCAGTTCTCCATCACGCTGGTCTCGTCGATGGCGCTCTCGGTCTTCGTGGCGCTCACCCTCACGCCCGCCCTCTGCGCCACGCTCCTCAAGCCGATCGAGCGGGGGCACGGCCTCGCGCGGGGCGGCTTCTTCGGCTACTTCAACCGCACCTACGACCGCGGCAGCGGCATCTACCAGCGGATGGTCGCGCTCCTGCTCCGCCGCCGCGTCCGGGCGATGCTGGGCTACGCCGTGATCGTCGCGGTGCTCGCGGGGCTCTTCTTCCGCATGCCGACCGGCTTCCTCCCGCAGGAGGACCAGGGCGTCATGTACGCGGCGGTCCTCCTGCCGCCCGGCAGCACGATGGAGAGCACGAAGGCCGTCCTCTCCCGCGTCTCGGACCACCTCCTCACCGAGGAGAAGGACGCGGTCGAGGCGGTCTTCCAGATCGGCGGCTTCTCCGGCGGCACGCGGGGCCAGAACGCCGGCCAGTGCTTCATCCGGCTCAAGCCCTGGGAGGAGCGCCCGGGGGAGCGGCTGAAGGCGAAGGCCGTCGCCGCCCGCGCCTCCGCGGCGTTCTCGAAGATCAAGGAGGCGGCGGTCTTCGCCTTCACGCCCCCCGCGGTGATGGAGCTCGGCAACGCCAACGGCTTCGAGCTGCAGCTCCAGGATCGCGCCGACCTCGGCCACGACGGGCTCATGGCCGCACGGAACCAGCTGCTGGGGATGGCCCGCAAGGACCCGCGCCTCGCGAAGGTGCGCCCGAGCGGGCTCGAGGACACCCCCGAGTACAAGTTCGAGGTGGACCCGCAGCGGGCCGCGGCGCTCGGCGTCTCGCTCGCCGACGTTGGCACCCTGTTCTCGTCCACCTGGGGCGTCGCCTACGTGAACGACTTCATCGACAAGGGGCGCACGAAGCGCGTCTACATGCAGGCCGACGCGCCGTTCCGGATGCTGCCGGAGGACGCCGAGCGCTGGTTCGCGCGGAACCGGAGCGGCGAGATGGTCCCCTTCTCCGCCTTCGCGTCGGGACGCTGGATCTCCGGTTCCCCCAAGCTCGAGCGCTTCAACGGCACGCCCTCCGTCGCCATCCTGGGGGAGCCGTCGCCGGGCCACAGCTCCGGCCAGGCGATGACCGCGATGGAGGAGCTCGCCGGGAAGCTCCCCGCCGGCGTCGGCTTCGAGTGGTCCGGGCTCGCCTTCGAGGAGCGGCTCTCCGGGAAGAACGCGCCGGCGCTCTACGCCGTCTCCCTGCTGGTCGTGTTCCTCTGCCTCGCGGCGCTCTACGAGAGCTGGTCGATCCCGGTCTCGGTCATGCTGGTGGTGCCGCTCGGCGTCCTCGGCGCGGTGGGCGCCACGCTCCTCGGCGGGCTCGCCAACGACGTGTACTTCCAGGTCGGCCTCCTCACCACCATCGGCCTCTCCGCGAAGAACGCCATCCTCATCGTCGAGTTCGCGAGCGCGCTGCACGAGCGCGGGGTCCCCGCCGCCGAGGCGGCGCTCCAGGCCGCCCGCATGCGCCTGCGGCCGATCATCATGACGTCGCTCGCCTTCGTCCTCGGCGTCCTGCCGCTGGCGCTCGCGCGCGGCGCCGGCGCGGGCGGACAGAACGCCATCGGCTTCGCGGTGATGGGCGGCATGATCTCGGCGACCGCGCTCGCGATCCTCTTCGTGCCGGTGTTCTTCGCGCTCATCGCCCACCCCGTGAAGCCCCCGGCGCCGGTCCTCACGTCGGTTCCGCCGGCCGGATCCGGCGAAGGGGAGGGAGACTCCGCCCATGGCTAGGGCCTCCCTCCCGGCGGCGGCCGCCGCCGGCCTCCTCCTCGCCGGCTGCTCCCTCGCGCCCCGCTACGAGCGCCCCGCCCCGCCGGTGGCGCGCGAGTGGGGCGCCGGCGCGGGCGCCGCGAGCGGGCCGTCCACCGCCGCGGACCTCGGCTGGCGCGAGGTGTTCCAGGATCCGGGCCTCCAGGCGCTCGTCGCGCTCGCGCTCGAGAACAACCGCGACCTGCGCGTGGCGGCGCTGACCGTCGAGCTCACCCGGGCCCAGTACCGCATCGTGCGCGCGGACCGGCTCCCCGCCGCGGGCGGCGTGGCGGGCGCGACCCGGCAGCACCTCGACGCCGACGTGAGCCCCACCGGCTCGGCCACGACGAGGACGAGCTACACGGTCGGCCTGGGCGCCACCGCCTTCGAGCTCGATCTCTTCGGCCGCGTGCGCAGCCTGTCCGACGCCGCCCTCGAGCAGTTCCTCGCGACCGAGGAGGCGCGGCGGAGCGTGCACCTGTCCCTCGTCGCGGAGGTGGCGACGCAGTACCTCGCCATCCGCGCGCTCGACGACCAGGTGGCGCTCGCCCGCCGCACCCTGGAGACGGTCGAGTCGTCGTTCGCGCTCACGCGGCGCATCTTCGAGGCGGGCCGGACCTCGGAGCTCGACGTGCGCACCGCCGAGGCGCAGGTCCATACCGCGCGCTTCAACCTGTCGAGCGCCCGGCTGCAGCGCGCCCGCGCGGAGCACGCCCTCGTCCTGCTCGTGGGCCAGCCGCTGCCGGCGGAGCTGCCGGCGCCGCAGCCGCTCGCGGCGCAGGCGGTCCTCGCCGAGCTGCCGCCCGGCGTGCCCTCCGAGGTGCTCCTGCGGCGCCCCGACATCGCCGCCGCCGAGCACGCGCTCCTGTCGGCGAACGCGATCATCGGCGCGGCGCGCGCGGCCTTCTTCCCCTCGATCTCGCTCACCGCCTTCGGCGGCACGTCGAGCGCGGAGCTCTCCGGCCTGTTCGGCGCCGGCTCGGGGCTCTGGAGCTTCACCCCGCAGATCAACCTTCCCCTGTTCCGGGGCGGCGCGCTCCGCGCGAGCCTCGACGCCGCACACGTGCGCAAGTCCATCCAGATCGCCCGGTACGAGCGCTCGATCCAGGGGGCCTTCCGCGAGGTCGCCGACGCGCTGGTCGCGCGGACCGCGCTGGAGGAGCAGCTCGAGGCGCAGCGCGCCCGCGTGCAGGCGGAGCAGCGGCGGTACGAGCTGTCGGACCTGCGCTATCGCAAGGGCGTCGACAGCTACCTCGGCGTGCTCACCGCGCAGCGCGACCTCTTCACCGCGCAGCAGGCGCTCATCCAGACCCAGCTCGCCCGGCTCGCGAACCTGGTCGACCTCTACCGCGCGCTCGGCGGCGGGTGGCGCGAGCGCGCGGGGTGAGGCGCGGCCCGGCGGGCCGGGCGGGGGAGCCCGGGCTCACCCCGCCGCGCCGGCGAGCGCAGGCCGCCCGGCGAAGGCCCGCACGGCCAGCTTCTTCAGCTCCACGGCCCACAGCACGGAGCTCGCCACGACGATGGTGACCAGCCAGTCGCGCGGCGTGAGCGCGACGGTGTGGAAGGCGCGCTGCAGGAAGGGCAGGTGCACCACGGCGAGCTGCAGCGCGGCCGAGACCGCCACCGCGAGCCACAGCCACCGGTTGGCGAGGAGCCGGTGGAAGGCGCTGCGGTCGTCGAAGCGCGAGTTGAAGGTGTTGAACAGCTGGTAGAAGACCAGCGTCGTGAACGCCAGTGTCTGCGCGTGGCGGATCCCGCGCCCGGCGCCATCCTCGACGAACCCGCCGGGGAGCGCCCAGTCCATCACGAGCAGCGTGCCCACGGCCATCACCGCGCCGATGTAGACGATGTCGAACCACACCCGGCCCTTGAGCACGCGGCTCCGCGGATCGCGCGGGGGCCTCAGCATGACGTCGTGGTCGGCCGGCTCCACCCCGAGCGCCAGCGCCGGGCCGGCGTCGGTGAGCAGGTTGATCCAGAGGATCTGGGTGGCGAGCAGCGGCACGACGATGGCCGATCCCTCGTCGGGCACGAGGCCGATCGCGCCGGCCAGCACCACGCCGAGGAACATCACGAACACCTCGCCGATGTTCGACGAGAGCAGGTAGAGGAGGAAGCGCTGGATGTTGGCGAAGATGGAGCGCCCCTCCTCGACCGCCGCGACGATGGAGGCGAAGTTGTCGTCGGTCAGGATCATGTCGGCCGCGCCCTTCGCCACGTCGGTCCCGGTGATGCCCATCGCCACGCCGATGTCGGCCGCCTTGAGCGCCGGAGCGTCGTTCACGCCGTCGCCGGTCATGGCCGCGATCTCGCCGTTGGCGTGCAGCGCCCGGACGATGCGCAGCTTGTGCTCCGGCGCCACCCGGGCGTAGACCGAGACCTCGCGCACGCCCTCGCGCAGCTGCGCGTCGTCCATCTTCTGGAGCTGCGATCCCACGAGCGTCCGCGCGCCCTTCTCGCAGATGCCGAGCTCGGCCGCGATCGCCGCCGCCGTGACCGGGTGGTCGCCGGTGATCATGATCGGCCGGACGCCGGCGCGCCGGGCCTCGACCACCGAGGCGGCGGCCTCGGGGCGCGGCGGATCGATCATCCCCACCACGCCGAGCCACACCAGCGCCTGCTCCACGTCCTCGCTCAGCTCCCCCGCCACGGCGGAGCGGGCGAGGGTGCGGTAGGCGACGCCGAGCGTCCGCAGCGCGGCGGAACCGAGCTCGTCCACGGTGTGCAGGATCTCCTCGCGGCGGCCCGGGGTGAGCGCCCGCGCGGCGCCGCCGGCCTGCTCCTCGGTGCAGCGCGCCAGCAGGATGTCCGGGGCGCCCTTCGCGAACACGATCACCCGGTCGGCGTCCTCGGGGTCCGCGTGGGCCGTGCTCATGAGCTTGCGCTCCGACGAGAACGGCACCTCCCCGACGCGAGGGAACCGCGACTGGAGCACCTCCTCGGCGTGGCCCACCTTGCGCGCGGCGACGACGAGCGCGCCCTCGGTGGGGTCGCCCTGGATCACCCAGCGGCCGGCCCGCCGGAGCAGGGCGGCGTTGTTCACGAGGTGCCCGGCCGCGAGCGCCTGCTCCACCTCCTGCAGCAGCACGGGGTCGGTGACGGCCTTGCCGTCCTGCCGGACCTCGCCGGTCGGGTCGTAGCCGGACCCGGTCAGGTTGACCGCGCCGCCGGCCGTGACGACGGTCCGGACCGTCATCTCGTTCTTCGTCAGCGTCCCCGTCTTGTCCGAGCAGATGGTGGTGGTCGAGCCGAGCGTCTCGACCGAGGACAGCCTGCGGACGATCACGTTCCGCTTGGCCATGCGCAGCGTCCCGAGCGACAGCACGATGGTGGTGATGGCGGTGAGGCCCTCCGGGACCGCCGCGACCGCGCGCGACACCGCCAGCAGCAGCACGTCCACCAGATCGGTCAGCGAGGACACGTCCTCGAGCACGAGGATGGTCACGCTCATCGCGATGGCGATGCCGATGACCGCGATGCCGAGGAGCTTGCCGACCCCGTCGAGCTCCTTCTGCAGGGGCGTCTCGGTCTGCTCCGTCGTCTGGAGCGAGCCGGCGATCTTGCCGATCTCGGTGGCCTGCCCGGTGGCGGCGACGATCGCCCGGCCCCGCCCGGCGGCGATCGCCGTGCCGCTGAAGACCATGTTGCTCTGGTCGGCGATCCCGGCCTCCTCGGCGAGCGGGGCGCCGTCCTTGGAGACGGGCGTGCTCTCCCCCGTCAGCGCCGCCTCGGCGGTGCGCATCGAGATCGACTCGAGCACCCTCGCGTCGGCCGGGACGGTGTCGCCCTCCTCGAGCAGCAGGAGGTCCCCCGGCACGAGCTCGGCGGTCGGCACCTGCTGCTGCTGGCCGTCGCGGAGCACGCGGGCGCTGGGCGCCGACATGGCCTTGAGCGCCGCCACCGCCTGCTCCGCCCGGTACTCCTGCACGAAGCCGAGCACGCCGTTCAGGATCACGATGGCGAGGATGGTGAGGGCCTCGTACGGGATGGGCGTCTCGCGCTCGATCCACCAGGCGACGAACGAGACGACCGTGGCGACGAGCAAGAGGAGGGTGAGCACGTCGCGGAACTGGGCGAGGAAGCGGCGCCAGGCCGGGACCCCCGGGGCGGCCGGCAGCTCGTTCCTGCCGTGGCGCGCGAGGCGCGCCTGGACCTCGCCCGCCGTGAGCCCGTGCTTCGGGTCGCCCCCGAGCTCGGAGACCACCGCGGAGGCGGCGCGGCGATAGGGCGGCAGGCGGCCTTCCAGCGCTTCGGCGGGTTCCGGGTGGGCGGCCATGTCTCGCTCTCCGAGGCGCCGCCCGCAGTGCGCGCGGGCGTCGCTGGCGGGTGGTCTGCGGAGAGTACGCCCGTCCGGCGGGCGGCGCCCGTCCATTCATGCGGCGCCTGGAGGGGGTCCGGCGCGCCGCGGGCGGTCCCGGTTCCGTCCGGGTGGAGCCGTGCGGTAGAACGGTATCCCCTCCCGCCAGGACGGAGCTCCCATGCAAGTCGTCACCCCCCAGATCCGGCAGCAGATGCAGGACGCCTCCTGGATCCGGCGCATGTTCGACGC
>Ga0153916_10001973_pt1 | contig 15011 bp, 10 predicted proteins | sample Opewatmetagenome_FD_109642 | JGI IMG/M metagenome (GOLD analysis project Ga0153916, IMG submission 109642) | Freshwater wetland microbial communities from Ohio, USA - Open water 3 Core 3 Depth 4 metaG | ecosystem: Environmental > Aquatic > Freshwater > Wetlands | place: USA: Ohio, Lake Erie...
CCGCAGTTCAACCATTTTGCCGCGCGCTCGCAAACGGACTAAAGGAAGCGGAGGGTCAGAACGGCTGACGATCACCAGATGGAACGTTTTCGGACAATGCTCGAGTAAAAAAGCCACTTCCTCATGCACAGCCTGGCTACTAATAAACTGGTAGTCATCCAACACCAGGACAATCTCCTCGCCGGCTGTATCCAGGTCATTGATGAGGCTGGTCAAGACTGCTTCAGGGGGTGCTTGACGTGCTGCCGCCAGGAGTTGTGCAGCCCCGCTCCCGATCGTATTATCAGTTTCTTGCAAGGCGGCGACCAGATAGCTCAGGAAGCGCTCCAACTGATTATCATCCTTATCAAGAGACAGCCAGGCGATAGGCAATCCACAATTTACGATATAGGATGCCACCAGGGTGGTCTTGCCAAAACCTGCCGGTGCAGTAATTAGGGTAAGTGGTCCGCGTAATCCTTCCGCTATCCGTACCTGGAGTCTCGGACGGGAGACTAACTCCAGCCGGGTGAAGGGCAGGTGTAGCTTCGTGCGAATGAGTGTGTCAGCCTTGTGCATATGGCGATCTCAGGCCAAGCTTATGGGTAACGCCGTCTTGAAGACTGTAGAGAGAGTCGAACCACCTACCTACTCCCGCTGTCTCATGCCTTGTGCCATATCACTAAATAACTACTGATCCTTTGAAATTATTCCCATACAAGGCAAATATTCAGTAACGTCAGATGCAAAGCTTTAACCTGTACAAATATATTGATATTTTATAAAGGAGGTAATAATTAATAAAATCTTACATTAAAATCATCAATGACACAAGTAATGAATATTATAACCCCGGTAAGGGCTATATTTATATAGGGAAGAGCTACGTTCCCCTTAGGACTATTCACATAGAAGATACCCAAGGAGTCCAGCTGGTATCGAAAAAGGCGGTTACGACTCAAATCCACTAAATATAGCAGATGCCATAGTAACCTGGATAATTTCGATTCTATCGGGAATACGCAGGCAACCTCTCATCACTTATCGGGGGAAAGCAAAATCGTCGGTCTCCTCACCGTATGATGCAAGGAGATGTGGTTGGTAGCTCTGTCCAAAGGGGGGATAAATACTTATCCCATTTTCAGCTTTTTTGGGGTATAGAGAGGCTCAAACGCTCATCTAATGGCTTGAAATCACAAATTGCGAGAAACGCTCCTCTCAACCAAAAGCCTGCTATTTTACCCAACCGGAGGTTGTATTCCGGATTTAATGTGGGGTCTTATTTACCGGATGATGTAGACATCCAGAAAGTCGTCCCACCCCGTTAGTTGCGAGAATTCCAAACCCGGGCGGTCGGATCCATCGAAGTAATAGTAGTCCCAATCATAGCCGTATGTATGAGGTGAAGGCAGGTCCAGATCCTGTGGGTAGCGCGGCCAGAAGATACCGATGCCGTGGGCATCTTTGTACTTGGCCTTCTGGTGCCACTCGTAAAGCACCACGTTACTGACCGCGTCCATCACCGCCTGGCTATCCGCCTGGATGATAGGATCGTTCACTGCCTGCTTGATCTCATTGGCTGCGTCGTATAGGTCCTTATTCAACGGATCACCGTCTACACCTAAGGTGTGGCTGTAGGCAATATCATACTCTGCCCGGTGGTTGGCTAAGCCTGCGGAGAGAGCCGCAGACCACTCGTCCACTACGGCAAGCAGGTTTCCTATACCGGTCAAGTCCACTACTGAAACGGTGCGGTCGGTCAGGTTCTGCGCCATCAGGATAACCAGCTCCTCGGGCGACATGTCGGGATTCTTCTCCAGGGCACTCAGGATCAGGTTATTCTGGAAGCCCTCCCACCACACATCGTCCTGCGCCGCGACCATGTACTGCGCATGGCCCTGCCACACCGTCTCCACCTCGATCACCTGCGCCTCGCAGGCGTCGTAGGCAATGATGTCCACCGGGCTCAACGCCTCGTTGTCTAGGATCTCAGCAATCTCGTGCGGGTCCAGCGAGCCCGCCGCCGCTCCATTATCAGCCCAGATATCAACAGCAGGGTCATAGGGGGTCGAATCATCCCACATCGTCTGCTCGGGATGCCAGGCCCAGGAGTGTCCCCACAGTACGAGCACGTAGTGTTCAGCCTTATAGTTCTTCTTGGCGTAATTAACGAAATCAACCAGCGTTTGTGGGTCGCCGGTGTTCCGCTCACCCCAGTTTGCTGCCGGGGTACTGGCGGCAGTGTCTCCCTTATTTACATAAAAGATCCGGGTATCGGTCCAATTCCCCTCTTGGGTCGCGTAGCCCGGATTACGGTCTGACAGGAGTACGATATTGACGTCCTTGTTCGAGCCGACTCTGCCAAACTCCCTGGCGATATCCTGGACCAGCCAGTGCTCCAGGTTGCCGTCCCCGGCCATGTAGACCATGTAGGTCCACTTCGCCCGGGCTTCCACCCCCTGCGCCTGGCTTTGACCGGGCGCCAGCATGGCAGACACAAGCAACATAACGATCGCCATCATTCTGAATGGTATGATATTGTGGTTATTCATATCAGACTCCTTATTCGGGCTTGCTTGCGATTTTACCCAACCGGAGCTGTTATCCGGGTTTACAATGTGGTCTTATTCAGTTTACAAGTAAATCTTACTTTGTACTATGTGCCCTCTCTCTTATTTTACCAAAATTTTCCCCCGTCTGTGGGTGAGAAGATTATTTAGGGGGGTAGCAAGAACCAAAAGGCGTTGGGTTGTTGAGCCACTCCAAACATAAAAATGCCTTAATTAATCTTGTCAATCGTCTCAGTAAAGAGATGACTAAGATCGTAGTGATAGCCAGTGCCGGTCGTTGTATAATTTCTGGTGCATCGACAGTAAATTGTATGTACTCCTATCATATGGATACTTGGTCAGCTATGCCGTAGAATTTTTCGAATACCTATTGTTTTCATGAAAGACGTAAATGAATTGGGCAATTTTCCCTTGGGGTATTTTAACGGTTTAGCGCCATTGCCCAGCAGTATCTGATTTGACGCTACCTTTATAGCCATATTGGTTGCTATGACCAGTGGTAGAAGACTGGAAATCGCTTATTTCGAAGGTTAGCCTTTGGATTATAGAAGAGGTCGAGTCAGTAGGACATCGGATTAGGGATAATAAGCGTTTCTGGTAGTTATCATGACCGGATTAAACAACATGTCAAAACATATCAAAGAGGAGAAAAAATGAATCCCATGAGTAGGCTAGACTTACCAAATTCCAATTTCACTCGTCTGACCGAAGAGCAGCAAGGTAAGATGAAAGAAGCCTGTTTGGAAATCCTGGAGCGGACTGGAGTGCGTCTATATAACCAGGACGCGCTGGATCTATTGCACAGATCAGGCGTGAAAATAGAAGATGGGAATCGGGTACGAATACCTGCTCCGTTCGTGGAAAAGGCTATCGCGATGGCTCCTCATTGCGTTACTTTATATGACCGTCATGGTGAGGCTGCAATGCCGGCTATGGGGTACCGGAGTTTCTTCGGACCTGGTTCTGATTGCTTGCATATAATCGACCATCGTACAGGGGAAAGACGCGAGCCGGTTTCAGGCGATGTAATTGAAGGGACAATCCTTTGTGATGGGTTAGAAAATATTGATTTTTTAATGTCATTATTTTTACATGTAGACGTCAATCGCGAAACCGCCGACCGGTATCAAATGGAAGAATTGCTAAACAACACTACTAAACCCATAATTTTTGTTACCTATGAAATGTCAGGATGTATCGATGCCGTAAAAATGGCAGAAGTCGTCGCTGGAGGACCGGCAGCACTTGTAGAAAAGCCATTTATTGCCTGTTATATCAATGCAACTACTGGTTTACGCCACAACAAGGAAGCGTTACAAAAGCTGCTTTTTATGGCAGAAAAAGGAATCCCATTCTTCTACATTCCTGGAGCAATGGCAGGAACAGCAGGCCCGGTCACCGTGGCGGGAAGCTACGCCATGCGCCTGGCAGGTGCATTGGCCGGTTTAGTCATCGCGCAGCTTAAACGTGAAGGCACACCCGTCTTCATTCCTGGCTGGGGAGCATTAGCTTTAGACATGAGAACAGCCGTTCAAATTTATACCGGCCCAGATCACCAGGGAGTAGCTCAAGCTATGGCTCACTATTTAGATTTGCCTATGTTAGCGTTGGGTGGGGCTTCAGATGCAAAGTTAGTGGATCAGCAGGCAGGGATTGAGGCTGCGTTAACGCTTATGTTCAATGCTGTCGTTGGCAGCCAGCTCGTTCATGACATTGGTTATCTAGAGTCGGGGTTGTCTGGCTCGCTAGCCCAAATCGTTATTTGTGACGAAATCCTTACCTGGGTCAAACGTGCTCTCCACCCCGTCGAAATTACCGATGAAACATTGGCCTTGGATTTGATTCATGAAACCGGTCCGGATGGACAGTATCTTGATAAAAAGCACACATTGCGCCACTTCCGTGATCAATGGCATCCACTCCTATTTGAGCGCTATAACTATGAGGGATGGGTTAAAAATGGCAGCCAGACGCTTGCTGAACGTGCAGCCGAGCGGGTGAATGAAATACTCAATACTCATAAAACAGAACAACTTCCCGAGAAAGTAAAAGAGCAGCTAAGGGCAATTGTTGAAAATGCGAAACGATGATAACGACAATAAAGGGAGACGTACTAACAAAGCAGGACACAATTCCTACAAAAAGAGTTCTTGTAATTCTAAAAGATAAGTGCTTAATTCAAGGATGAATACATTTCCCGGCTTATCAGGCATGGTCAGATCAAAGGCCACAAGATTAGCATCATCTGTTTGGTGGCTGTCCTATTGTTCGAACCCCCTGGTATGTAGCGTGGATAGTCTATCAGTTGTAAGCACCCTTTTTTAGTCTACTATCTCCTTCATTTGCTGCACCGCACAGAACAACAATTAACATAAAGAAACTCACACCCAGGCACATCCCTATAATTATCCCTATCCAAAACATACTTCGCTCTCCTCTTACTCACCCATGCGTGAATTTAATTTCTCCTTAGTGAGCTTGAATGGACTGCTTTCACAAAGATTTTTAATGCAAATTACATGCCACACTTTTCTGGACGAATATGGGGATAGGCGGGATTACTGAACCTGGGGGATTGTAGACAATAAAGTTAAGGTTAAATATACGAAAGCCGATCTGGCAAAGATAGAACAGGCACTTGCTATTTTATATCGATCTACATACTCCTTACCGGGGAACTTGCCCTATCCTAAAGGACGGAGATACTATCATGCCAATCATGCCTGGCGCGGGAATCAGCTTACGCTAGAAGAGAGCAAATTTGTGGAAAACAGGAGCTGGTGAGTGGCAATCATGGAAGATATATCGGGAGAACATAATTTAATGGTATCCACTTACCCTTGATTTAGAACCTAATAACCACAGCTAATCAATATTTCCTTGTAATCATCGCATGAATGAAAACAATAGTTAAGCAAGGGTACAATTGTTGCACAGGGTAAAAAACCACTGTATACTGCTGTATACTATTTATGGAGGAGTTGAATGTATTAATTTTTAGTGATTCATATTACACAATAATACATATATTCTTCTTTTTATACGGTTTCCCTAATTAAGCTTTGAAATTAAACATCAAATAATAGCTAAACATTTCTGGCGGCTAATATCATCAAAAACAAGGTCACCTAGCTCGGATTAATGGTTGTAAGTTACTGAGGGACGGGAGATACCTTCCGTCGGGAAAGTACAGATGAATGTGCCAAGTTATATATTAAGATCATCACCTTATTATATAATTCATGACCCCGCTCATTAAATAATCGTATAGTGTTAATCATAACCAATTTTCTTTACTGGAAAATATAGCTTTCTTATATATATGAATTCGTAATCAATGCTTCCTAACGATAATAACTCGTGAGGTAATATGAAAAACAAGCTGCTTTTTATGCTTCTGATGGTCTTAGTGATGGCCATTATTGGCCTCATGAATTGGCAGGATTTTAGAGCTATAGCAAATACCGTTCCGAATATTTACTTACCGATAATGTATAAAGCCAAGCCGGTGCCTAATTCTCCTTCACTCCATATAATCGATAACTCAGACCAAAATAATTTCTTTACGGTGTCATGGGAAGCTGTTGAATATGCGGTCAGTTATCAGCTTCAGGAAGCAGTAGATCCATTATTTAGCAACACGATTGATGTTTATCAAGGTGTTGGTTTAAGCTGGACTGTATCATACCCCGGTAGGATGCCAAATTCATATTACTATCGTGTAAGAGCAATCAACGAAGCTGGAGTAAGCCCATGGAGCAATGTTCAGCAAGTTACCATTCGCCCTCTCTTTATTTCCTTATATGCGCGTTGGGATAGTAATGGGTACATTCGCGGCAATGAAAATTATAATCTTGGCTATCACGAAATCAGGAACCTCGATCTATTGACACCTGGAGATAATTTTCGATCCAATAACCAGGCCTGGTACGATCCAAATCTATTTAGTTGGCCTTATGAATATTGGTACTCTTACTATGATGTAGCCTCGGGCGAATTTATATCAAGCTCTGACCCTGGTGATCCCTCCTGGAAGTGGGTACATGATTGGCTCCTCGCATACAGTTTACAGTTCCAGAATGGGCAGACAGTATATATTGACAACCAGGCATTTATTGTCTCAGGACCCATTTCTGGATACACATCGTTTGGCACATCTGTTCAATATTGGGAATTCGTAAATAGAGATCAGTTCTTATTTTGGGATGATGGAGGGAATTGGAAGCAATATGTTAATAAAGGGGAGGCAATTCTGCGATACGATGCGGGAAATTCAAGGCTATTACTTTATGCTAACGTTAAAAGACATTATTATTACCAAGGAAACCCTTACCCCGAAACTGTACAATATATTGATTTGCTGATTGTTGCTAATTCCATCCCCGGTGGTTTTTCATTCGGTATCACACCTTCAGCTTCAATACCAGAAGTAACCATAAGCGGTTTGAATGAAATAAATGACCCGTTATCATATGGACCTAGGAGGTAAATGTATAGCAAGGCTTGAAAGAGATCAGCCAGGCGGGCGCAATTTGGTTACTATAAGGGGATGGAGGGTATCTACTACTTTAAAAAACTGATATGCAGGGTAGATATGTTTTTACTATAAAACAGGATCATAACAATAAAACAGTAAATATATGGTGGGCGACTTGCAAACTGCTCGCTTTTTTTATCTTATGTAATTACACAAGCCCCTCTGGAATTTCCCGGAGGGGGTATTGTTTTTGAGTGAGTCAGCAGAAAATATATATGTGATTTGGTAAGGAGTAGAATATGTTTAATCGTGTATTACAATAGAGATCCCAGGCTTAAGGCAAGAAGAAAACAGATGCAGAAATAGCCAATGTGGAAGCCCGCAAAAAGGCGGTTTGAAGAAATGTATACAATAGTAAACAAAATGACGGATCAATTTTCGGTTGCGCCTGAACCACGCTGTGTCAATTGATTGGTGGTAACTCTATTTTCGTCCATCAAAAACTATTTCAAAAGGAGAAAATTTTAATGGCAAAGTGGAGTGAATTCATGGAAAAGGACAGCAGCTTGAGATATATAGAGCAGCTAAATCGGAATATACATAACCAGGTCAGCGATTTGGCAAGCGTCTGGTACGACGCAAGCCGTTACCACCTAGCTAGTCGAGAACTCGAAGAGCTGACGGCGTTGCAAGCCGAGGTCATAGGTCAAATTCAGGTACTCGAGGATGATCTAGCGGAGGCTAAAAAAGAACTTGAAAAACCAACGAAGACGCGGATGGACACCATTCATATCAAGACATGGAACAACCAAATTCAACAGATGCGGTATGTAGAAAGCGAGATTGCCTCCACAATTATATATCTTTCAGCAATACCGAGTTATGCAGCACCTGACTGGTTTGTCGAGTTCCTGAAAACCGTACTATTTAACCCCGATTCTGTTGAAATTGAGCACTCTTATGATTCGCAGCCGGTCATAAAGCATTTCAAGACGCCTTGGAAAAAGAAGAAGTGAGGTGAAACATGGATATAGAGCTTTTAGAACGAGCTGCAGGCGCGTCCATGACGATCCTGTCCGGTATTGGGGGTGATGTGCCCTGATCTACTGGTAGATTGGCTCGTTAATTGGAGTGGAGCGGTATTATTCTTCCGTTACCAGCACCCTGGTCTTGGACCGGGCTGCATACCTTCGTTTTCACAGTGATTGAAGATCCTTTTTCGATCTCTTCAGATACAATCTCGGCACTTGTAATGCCATAAGCACCTGAATTTAATCCGGAAGTTGAGAGGATGCCAGCTTTCATTACGCGGTGACCCATTGCATGGGTGGGGTTGCTGGTAGTTATTGGATTCCAGCGCTTGGAAACAATACCTGTCCCTGCTTACAATTACCAGGTTGCCTGTTTAATTTCCCCCTATATCTGTTGACCCTTAAACTGACTCATATATAGGTGGTGGAAGAAGCCACGCTTTTCAAGCAGCTGCTGGTGGGTGCCTTGTTCGACAATTTCCCCTTCATTAACCACAATTACGTTATTGGCATCGCGAATAGTGCTCAGGCGGTGGGCGATGACGAAACTCGTGCGACCCTCCATCAGGCGTAGTAGAGCTTTCTGGATGCGCACCTCGGTGCGAGTGTCTACGGAACTGGTCGCTTCATCCAAGATAAGTATCCCGGGATCGGATAGAATGGCACGCGCGATCGCCAACAGCTGGCGCTGCCCCTGACTGAGATTGCCTGCCCGCTCGGAAAGATTGGTCTGATAACCATCTGGCAGCTGGCGGATGAAATGGTCGGCATCTGCCATACGGGCAGCTTGTATCACTTCATCATCGGTAGCCTCCAACCTGCCATAACGGATGTTTTCCATTACCGTATCCGAGAATAGGAAGGTATCTTGCAGGACGATGCCCAATTGCTGACGCAGATCGGCTTTGCGAATGTCGCGGATGTCTTTGCCATCTATGGTGATCTTGCCTCCGTCTACCTCATAGAAACGGGATAACAAGTTGATTAAGGTGGTCTTTCCAGCCCCCGTGGGACCAACCAGGGCGATGATTTGTCCTGCTTTGGCTTCCAGCGACATATCCTTGATCACAGGCGTGCCCGGCAGGTAGCTGAAATTAACATGCTCGAAGTGCACATCACCGTGCACCACATCTAACGGGTATGCATCAGGTACATCCTGTATCTCAGGGGAGGTGTCGATGATCTCGAAAACCCGCTCTGCCCCTGCCAATGCAGCTTGGATGGAGTTGTACATGTTCGCTAGCTGGCGTAAGGGGTTGATAAAATTCTGTCCATAACTGATGAAGGTGGCGATGATACCTACACTCACCAAATTACGCAATGCCAACCATCCGCCCAAGCCCGCCAAGACGATGACGAAGAAATTGCCCAGCACGTTGGTCAGAGGCATCAGCAGCAGAGCATAGCTATTGGCGGTTACGCCAGCCCTGAAGACCTGTTGGTTTCGCTGGCGAAAATTCTCCACCACCGACTCGTTTCGGCGGAAGGCTTTGATCACCTTCTCACCACTAATGGACTCCTCCATGACCGCATTCAGCTCGCCCAAGTGTTTCTGAAGCTCCTGGTAGCCTTTGCGAGTATAACGGGCAACAAAATTGGTAAACCAGAACATGATCGGCACTACCAGGAGGGAAGCTAATGCCAGCCAGAAGTCAAGCAAGAACATCGCCACTAGAATCCCAAGCATGGATAATACGCTGGCGAGGAGTGAGGTGACGTTTTGCGAAACAGCCTGATTAATGGCATCAATGTCATTCGTCAGGCGGCTCATCAGCTCTCCTGCTGGGTTGCGATCGAAGAAGCTCAGCGGCAGGCTCTGCAAGTGGGAGAATAAATCCTTACGCATCAGTTTGAGAGCGCGCTGCGAGACGTCTGCCATAACCCAGTTACTCACCGCCTGGAACAGATTGTTCAGAACATACGCTAAAAGCATGATCAGGGCAATCCCTGCCAGGCCAGAGGCTTGCTTAGTGATGATGAAATCATCGATCGCCCTGCCCATCAGGTAAGGTCCGGCCAGACCCAACAAGGTGTAGATCAGCACAAAGAATAACACCAACACCAACTGCAGCTTAAAGGGCAACAGGTAAGCAGCCAGGCGCAGGATGGCATTACGTGGATTTTTCGCCTTCTCGATCTTACCCGGGTCAGCTGGGCGGCGCTGCATCATTGTAACGCGCACACTACCAGCACCATAACCAACAGGTTGGGTGCTCATTTGGCTAGCTCCTGAAGGCTGGATTGCTTTTCTTGGGTCATCTGATTGCCATCACCGAGCTGAGACGCATAAATTTCCTGATAGATTCCGCTGGATTTCATCAACTCTTTATGTGTACCTTGGGCCACCACCCGACCGTGGTCCATAACGATGATCTTATCGGCGTTCAGGACGGTGCTGATACGCTGGGCAACAACGAAACTGGTATGGTTATATTGCTGACCTTCCAAAGCTTCCTGAATGCGAGTCTCAGTCTCCACGTCCACTGAGCTGGTACTATCATCCAAAATAAGCACACGGGGATGCAGGAGCAGAGCGCGGGCGATTGCCAGGCGCTGCTTTTGCCCGCCGGAGAAGTTCATCCCGCGCTGTTCCACATGCGTATCGTAACCCTGTGGAAGCTCCATGATGAAATCATGCGCCTGGGCAGCTTTAGCAACGGCGATCACATCCTCGTCTGAGGCATCCGGTCTACCATAGCGTATGTTATCCTTCACCGTGCCACTGAAAAGCACCGACTCTTGTGGCACAACCCCGATATTCGCCAGTAACGAATCCTGTTGCAACTGACGGATATCGACCCCATCGATGGTTACCCGCCCGTTAGAGACGTCATAAAAACGTGGCACCAGGTTGACCAGGCTAGATTTGCCCGACCCGGTGGCTCCAAGGATGGCGACAGTTTCGCCCGGCTCGGCTACCAGATCCACCTGCCTGAGCACCGGCTCATCGCTGGTACCGTTATAATGGAAATCAACATTCTCAAACACCACCCTGCCGGGGGTATTTGAGGGTAACTCAATCGCCCCGGATTGATCTTGCACTTCGGGAGTCACGTCCAGAACCTGATTGACACGCTTGGCAGAAGCGATTCCATTTGCCCAAACTTGAGATAGTTGGGTCATCATAACTAGCGGTGTCATGGTGGTAAGCAGATAGTTGGTGAAGGCTACGATCTGTCCAACGGTCATCGTGCCACGGATAGCTTGCAACCCACCTGCCCAGATGACAATTACCATACCAATGTTTACGAAAACAGTCAACGCGGGTGACATGGTGGACATAAAACGCATCACCCGCACCGAATGGTCAGTATAGCCCTCATTGGCAGTCTCGAAGCGTTGGTTTTCAAACTCGTCACGCACAAAGGCTTTAACCACACGCGCTCCGGATATATTCTCTTGTAAAACGTTATTCAATCGGTCCAGCCTCTGCTGGACACTCCGGAAAAGTGGCTCCATCTTACCGACGAAGAATACGATGACGATAGAGGTAACTATTAGCAAAGGGATCATGGTGAGGGCAAGACTTGGACTGGTGTTGAACATCAGGATCAAGCTGCCTACCATCAAGAGCGGGGCACGCGTACCGATGCGAAGTGAAATTTGAAACACACGTTGAACTGCCTGAGAATCACTGGTTAATCGCACAATCAACTGACCGGTCTTCATCCGATCCAAGTTGCCGTATGAGAATGACTGGATCTTGGAAAAAATGGCATCCCTCAAGTCACGTCCAACATTTTCGCTCACCTGCACTGAGGTGACATTATTACCTATAGCAATTAATGTACTCAGCACAGAGATACCGAGCATGATCAAGGAAGTCTGGAGGACCACCGCCTGATTATGCTGGTTGATTCCCTGGTCAATAATACGCTGTACCAGCCTGGGGATGCTCAGGTCCATAAAAACCAGAGAGGTTAACAACGTCAGAGCAACCACAGCGCGGCGCCAGTACGGTTTTACAATGTGAAGTAGCTTGAAAATATCTTTCATGAGATCTTGTTTGTCAGTTGTGGGTAATCCCGCCCGCTGACAACGATTTACTATGATATACCGATTTAATAATATATAGATTAATAACCAATAAAAAAACACTCACCTATCGGTTAAGAGTAGGAATTGGAGAGCGGGAGATTCGACAATTGAGGAGAGAATAACGCCGATAGATTGAATCCAACACCTGACAGCAACTTGCCCACATCGTGGATGCTAAAGTTATTTGGAATCAACGAACCCGATTACAGTGATCCTCTACGTGGCTGATCAACTGGTCCACAATGGAACGTACGGTTGCATCAGGCACACCTTCTGCTGAGCTGGACTGCAGGCGTAGGTCGATCTGGTCATTTACGTAATCTACCACCATAAACATGCCATCTGAGGTGTAGGCGATCTCAGTCGAGAAGATCTCCAGCTCACAAAGCTGTGCGATGGCAATTGCGATTTCATCCAGTGGATTCAACCCGTGCAGGCTTTTCTCTGTATCGGTAACCGGAGTGTATACGTGGCTAAACGGATTCCACCAGCATGGGAACACCTGCCCAGCACAAAATATTACCCGAAACCATGCCGGACGTAAATCGAGCTCGACCGGAGTGACGTGCGCTTGAAGAAGATAATGGTCAGTGGCGTGCTCCTTACGAACTGTTAAAACCTGATCCCACGAGGTGGCATTGGTCAGTACTCCTACTCCCCCACTGCCGTGGGCGGGTTTGATCGTAAATTGGTCTCCGAGTGAACACAGGTCAATCGCTGATAATTCTGGCTGTTCTATATACGGTGGAAGAATGATGGTATGCGGGACGCGTAAGCCTTGAGAAACGAGCAGAGAGTGCATTTCAGCTTTGTCCCAGGTACGGGAGGCGCGCTCGTATGAATTGATCGAATGTATGGCATCCTCGCTCACCCATTGGACAAGTGGCAGGAATTGAGGGTCATCGTCGGATGCGCGGTCGAAAAAGACCCGGCAGCTTAGCTCGCGCCCGACAAGGGAATTTAGCGTTTGTGGAAGGTTGCCTGGAGTTATTTGTAATAGCGATAACCCCCTGGATTGGCAGCTTTGATCCAGCAAGCCAACGAAATCAGCGTCATATACCCAATTCCAGGCAACACAAAGATCGTAAATGACCATAATTATCACCAGTCCCACGCCTGCCCTGGTGCTTAAATGATTGCGATAGTGTCGCCAATAGCAGCCGTTAATCAACCAATAAAATTAATCTGGAGTATATCACAAGTGGATACCGGATTAAGATTATGGTGGAGCAGCCAAGCAAGCAGAAAAGTTCCTCTCCCTATGTAGTCAAAAAGGAAAATAGGTACCATTTAGTGGTGGAGAGGGGTTCTGCCCTATAAGTACCACAGATTGTCTCCAGTATTCATAATTATGCCTCAAGAATTTTTAAAATCCGCCCACATAGGTAGAGTGGAGCTCTTACCAACCGATGTGCCTGATACTTGATTATTAAATCCATGCTATGATTCATTTATCCACTAGTATTCTTCGCAGGATAATAAACATGTCATGACTGCTAAACGATATACAGATTGGATTTATCAGGGGGTCTATTACCTGGCAGCTGGCTTGATTTATATAGCCATTTTGATGCGCGCTTATCTGCTTTATCAAAGTAATCCTGCGTTAGGAAAAATTCTGGTATTGTTGTTTACCTTCTTGCTGTTCTCAGGCCTGGAATTATTACTCTCCCATCGCTTGGGTGGTTGGTTCCACATCTACCTGGCTTTTCAGACTGTCGTAGTTTTTCTCTTATTTTATGTTACGAACTTCAATCAGTATGACTATTTTTCCCTCCTGTTTGCCATTCTGGGCATGCAAGCCATGCAAAACCTAAATAATCGGAGTGGGATTACCTGGATTGTGTTTTTTATACTCCTGATTGGTTATCCATTCATTCACTACCAAGGAGCATTGGGTGGTTCATTCCGGGTGGTGGCGTTTGGTTCGGTAATCATCTTTCTATCAGCTTACGCACTTGCCAGCCGACGAGCCCAGGAAGCCCACAAACGCAATCTATCTTTGGTGGAGCAGCTTCAAGAAGCAAACGTACAGCTTCAGGCATATTCAGCCACGCTGGAACTACTTGGTACGGCACATGAACGCCAGCGTTTGGTGCGTGAGCTCCACGATTCGGTCACCCAAACCATCTTCAGCATGACTCTCACCACCCAATCTGCGCTGCTTTTAATGGAACGCGATCCAAGCCGATTGGGAGTGCAGCTCGAGAGACTTAATCAACTTACTCAGAGCGCAATAATGGAGATGCATACCCTCATATCTGAACTTCGCCCAGAGCAACCAACCGGAGATGGGTTAGTGAAAGCCCTACGCCAACACCTGTCTAAAAGTCAGCTCCCTGAGGGCTTATTGATATCCATGGAGGTGGAAGGAGAAGCGGCCCTATCCAAAGCAGAAGATCTGGGGCTCTTCCGCATTGCTCAGGAAGCACTAAATAATATAATCAAGCACGCTCAAGCAAGTCATGTGGACATACGATTGCACCTAGCTGATCCATATTGGATCGAGATCAAAGATGATGGGCGAGGTTTTGACATCCAGCAATCACATGGAAGTGGGCATTTGGGGTTGGCAAGTATGCGCGAACGGGCGGCTGAAATCGGTTGGGAGACGCAAATCCAATCTTTCCCCGGAGAAGGCACGAACATTCGAATTGAGAAAAAGAGGACATGATGGACGAGGCAGAAAAAATCAAGGTATTAATCGTGGATGACCATCAGGTGGTTCGCCAAGGACTGTACACATTTCTAGAGCTGCATGATGACATTTCCGTAGTCGGTGAAGCTAATGATGGAAAACGTGCAGTGGAACTGGTGAGTCTCCTTCAGCCAGATATCGTGTTAATGGATCTGGTTATGCCTCAGATGGACGGTATCACTGCCACCCAGCAAATCCATGCATTAGGATTGGCTACC
>Ga0153916_10001974_pt1 | contig 15009 bp, 13 predicted proteins | sample Opewatmetagenome_FD_109642 | JGI IMG/M metagenome (GOLD analysis project Ga0153916, IMG submission 109642) | Freshwater wetland microbial communities from Ohio, USA - Open water 3 Core 3 Depth 4 metaG | ecosystem: Environmental > Aquatic > Freshwater > Wetlands | place: USA: Ohio, Lake Erie...
CGAAATCGATAGACGGCCTGGACATGGCGAAAATTCTCAGCGCCATGGGCGATATCGGTCCGGAGGCGCGCCTGTTTATCTATCGTCCCAACGGAAAACTCGCGCGCCACGAAGTTTTCCCTGATCCGCGCGTGTGTGTGGATATTCACCGGGGCGCCGTCGTCGAAAATCTTACCGAGAAGCCCAAGGATGTCAGCGGCTGGCGCACCCATGAATTTTTTATCGACACCAAAGGCTGCCTGGGAGACGAGTGCGGCCGCTGCGCGATCGTCTGCCCGGAAAGTGCGATACATTTAAGTGGCAAGGGAAAAGGAAGTTTTCACGAGATCGACCCGTTGGCGTGCAAGGGCTGCTATATCTGCTGGGTGGAATGTGTGCGCACCGCCGCCGACTGCATTCTGGTGGACGGCAAGACATTCGACCCGGCCATGCGGGCGAAGCATTTTGGCGAGTAAATACAATGAAAAATGAAAATTGCAAAATGCATATTGCAAAATTTTTGGGCTCTTCTCCCTTATTTTGCCTTTTTCAATTTGCACTTTGCCTTTTGAATTGAGCAAGGAGGTCCGGCGAGTGGCTACAGTTTTATCAGGTAACGCAGCAGCGGCGTGGGGATTCAGGCTTTCGCGCGTTCAGTGCTATCCCTACTATCCCATCACGCCTTCCACCGGCTGTTCCCATCAAATTTCGCGCTGGGTGAACGATGGAGCGATGGACGCACTGACGATCAACGCCGAATCGGAACACAGCGCCGCAAGCCAAATCATCGCGGCGGGGAAGAGCGTTCGCGCCGGCACGGCGACCTCTTCCAAGGGGCTCCTCTATATGATCGAAGTGCTGGAGAACGCCGCCGGCGCCGGCGTCCCCGCCGGCATATTCATCGGCAACCGGGCCACCGGGGCGCCGATCAACATCTGGGCCGACAACACCGATGCCTACGCCATGCGCGACAGCGGTGCGATCCAATTGTTCGCCTCCGACGCTCAGAGCGCGCTCGACAACGTCATCCAGGGTTATCGCATTGCCGAAGACATCAAAGTGCGACTTCCCTTCTCGGTGAATCTGAGGGGCTTCACCGGCACCCACGCCTATGAGGGAGTGGAAATTCCGGATCAGAAAGCGGTGGACAGCCTGCTTCCTTCTTACGTACCGCTCTATTCGTTGTTCGCGCCGGCCAAGCCGGTCACTTACGGCGCGATGCTTTCGGCATATCCGTACCGACGTCACAAGCGCAACCAGATGGAGATACTGCGCCAGGCCGCCGCGGTGGCGCAGAAAGTCGGCAAAGAGTTCGGCAAGAGCTTCGGCCGCGCCTACGGGTTCTTCGAGTGGATCGGCGACCCCAAGGCCGATCTCGTCATCGCGCTGATGGGCGAATCGGCAAGCCCGGGCGAGGTTGTCGTGCGCCATCTCCAGGGCCGCGAAGGAATTCCCGGCGTCGCGCTGCTGAAAATTCGCCTTTTTTCTCCTTTCCCCGCGCGCGAGATCGCCGAGGCGCTGGCCAAAGCAAAGACCAAGGCGGTGGTGGTTCTCGACGAAGGTCTGCAACATGGCGCCGTCTTTCCCCCGCTCGCGCAGCGACTGACCACGGCGGTGCACCTCCATCTGGAAGGCAAGGGACCGAGGATCGCCAGCGTGATCGGCGGCCTCGGCGGCAGCGAAGTCAGGCAGGAGCACTTCCAGTTGATGTTCGCTCTCGCCGACAACATCGCCGCGGGCAAACCGGTGCGCACCGAACCCTATTGGTTGGACATCGATGAAGATCCGATCTTCTGCGAGAACGAAGCGCAGGTAAGCCCCAAGCTGCTAAAAAAATGGGGCGAAGTCTGGCGCCGCCATGAGCGCAAGGAAAAATATTTCGCGCCGATCGCTGCGGACACCCAGGAGATTCGGATTTATAGCCGCGCCGGCCAGGGCGCCATCACCTCGGCCGTCGGCTTCACCGGCGCGGGAATCTTGAGCGGCCATCAGCTCCTGACTGTGCCGGCATTCGGCTCCGAGCGGCGTGGCGCGATTATTACCACCGACACCCTGATCAATCTGAGCAAGGACAAGAAGGTGCGTTCTTTCAACCGCGCCTGGAACGCGGTGGTCCTTTACGACGATACGATCCTCTATTCGCCGGAGCACCAGGTTTTGGACGGACTGAAAGAAGGCGGCGTGCTGCTGGTCAACACCGCCAATCTCACGACGAAAAAAATCCGCCAAATCCTCAACGCGAGCGAAAGCCGCGTCCGAGTTTTCACCGTGAACGCGAATGAGATCGCGCATAGGATCGGTCTGAAACATATCAACATGACGATGCTCGGCGCCTTCCATAAGGCCTACCAGGAGATCCCTTTCGAGGTCGCGCAGACTTACTACGAAATGAACGTGCCGCGGCCCCGCGATGCCAGCATGGAGGCGATACGCCAAGGCTTCGCCCAAACTACCGATCAAGTAAGCATCAAGCCTAAGAAAGAAAGCCGCTTGGTCACCACCCAGGAATTTCTCGATTGGCGTCCCGCCGATCACGCCATGGAGAACTGGCCTTCGGCTGTGGAAGAATACCAACACGGATGAGGAAAGCATGTACAAGATTCTCTTTAATCGCGATATCGGACTGAACCCGCACAGTTTTATGCTGCCTGAGCCCGTCCAGGACATCGCCGACTACGGCGCCATTCCGACGACCGGGTTGACCTCGGGACATCAGGGTTGCGCGGGCTGCGGCATGGTCAGCGGTACCAATCAGGTTTTGCGCGCGCTCAAGTTGACGGGAAAACACGTCGTGGCGAGCATCGGTACCGGCTGCAACGAAGTCATCACCACGCAAAACACTTCCTGCTGGGGAGACGCCTCCGTGGACCATAACAATTTTCCCAACACCGGCGCGACCTTGAGCGGCAACATCGCGGCGTTGAAGGCGCTGGAGAAGGCCGGACTGGCGTCGGCGGATGCCTTCATCAATCTCGGCATGGCGGGAGATGGCGGCACCTACGACATCGGTCTGCAGGCCCTTCTGGCATGGATTGCCCGTGGAGAGAACGGCCTGTACGTCTGTCTCAACAATCAGGCGTATATGAACACCGGAGTTCAAGGATCGGGCGCCACCCCCTTCGGCACCAATACCAGCACGACCCCCTTCGGTAAGGTTGTCCACGGCAACCAGCGCACGCCGCAATACCTGCCGGATCTCGCGCTCGCCGCCGGGGCGCGCTACGTGGCCACCGCCTGCCCCGCTCATCATCGGGATCTGATGATCAAAGTGCAGAAAGCGGCCGCCATCGAGGGACCCTGCGTGGTCGAGATTTTTTCCGTCTGCCCCGAAGGCTGGAAAAGCGAGACCGACGTTTTTCACGAAATCACCGAGCTCGCCCTTGAGACCCGCTCGTGGATTCTCTACGAGGCCGAACGCGACCATAAAAACAACACGGTGCTCTTCACTTTGAACTACGCGCCGAAGAAATACCTGCCCGTTTCGGAATATCTTCAGATGCAGGAGCGCTTCTCCGGCATGAGGGCGCTTAGCGAAATGGTCGAGAAGACCCAGGAGATCATCGAGGCCCGATGGTCTTTCTGGAACCCCGTGCTGGCGGCCAATCGGACCAATGGGGAGGAAACAATCCATGATGCATGACTTCACCCTGCGCGTCGCCGGCGAGTCGGGCGAAGGCGTCATCACGGTCGGTGAGACCGTCGCCCGGATCGCGGCGCGGGAGGGGCTCCAACTCGTGACCTTTCGCACCTTTCCCGCCGAGATCAAGGGCGGGGCCTGCATGATGCAGCTGCGGCTGAGCGAACAGAAAATCACTTACCACGGCGAGAAAGTCGATTGCCTGGTGGCGCTCAACCAGGTGGCTCTGGACGAAAACTTTCCCGTCCTCAAAGAACAAGGAGTTTTGTTGTGCGAGGCGGAGTGCGACGTCCCCGATGACGGGTTGTCGGCCACCGTCTACAAGGTTCCCTTCGAGCGGATTGCGGTGCGGGAAATCGGCAGCCGCATCAGCAAGAACATCGTGGTGCTCGGCGTGTTAGCCGAGCTTTTGGGAATTCCCAAACCAAGAATCGAAGAATTTCTCGCCGAGAAGTTCGCCAAAAAGAGCGAGGCGATCCTGGATCACAACATGCAGGCACTGGAAAAAGGCATTTGCTTCGCCCGGGAAAATTTCTCCAAGCGGGAGGGCTTCGGCTTTCCGCGGGGAAAACCGGAACGCCACCTGCTCATGACCGGCAACGAGGCGATCGCGCTGGGCTCGGCGGCGGCGGGAGTCAAATGTTTCTTCGGCTATCCCATCACACCGGCCTCGGAAATCATGGAGTGGCTGGCGGTCCATCTTCCCAAGCTGGGCGGCAAGGTGCTCCAGACCGAGGATGAGATCTCGGCGATCTGCGCCGTCGCCGGCGCCTCGTGGGCGGGCGAAAAGTCGATGACCGCCACCTCCGGGCCCGGCGTTTCGCTGATGTCCGAAGCCTTAGGGTTGCTTTCCATCGCGGAGATCCCAGCGGGCATCGTCGATTCGCAACGCGGCGGACCCAGCACCGGGTTGCCGACCAAGACCGAGCAATCCGACCTCATGCTCGCCATTCACGGCTCCCACGGCGACGCGCCCCGGGTTGTCATCGCTCCCACCTCGGTGTCGGAGTGCATCACCATGATGGGCGCGGCTTTTTATTTCGCCGAGAAATACCAAATACCGGTGATCGTCCTGGTCGATCAGGCGCTCTCGGCGCGGGTGGAGACGGTCAATCCCCGCGCCGTCGAGGAGATTCCCCAATCTTCCCGGCTGCGCGCGCAGGCGCCGGCGGAGGGAAACTTTGCCCGCTATAAGTTGGCTAACTCTCCGGTTTCGCCGGCGGCGATCCCGGGAACCGACGGCTGCGAACACATGGTCACGGGGATGGAGCACGACGAGTTCGGCAACTTCGCCTGCGACGACGAGACCCACACCGCAATGACGGTAAAGCGGTTTCGCAAACTGGAAGAGATCGAAAACGACCCTCTGACTCAGAATCTTTGCGAGACCATCGGCGAAGGCCGGGCCGACATCGGCGTGGTCACCTGGGGCTCGTCGGCGGGACCCGTCGAAGAGGCGATCCAGGAAGCTCGGCGGCTCGGCATTTCCGTGCGCGGGCTGGTGCCGAAGATTTTAAATCCGCTGCCCCACGCGCAGATGAAAAAGTTCTTCTCCGAGGTGAGCCGGGTCATCGTTCCCGAACTAAACTTCACCGGCCAACTTGCTTCGCAGTTGCGGGCAACCTACCGCGTTCCAACCATCAGCTTGACCAAAATCAAAGGGGTGCCTCTGGAGCCCAGCGAAATCGTGGCAAAGATCATCGAGGCCGCCGACGGCCTCCAGCAAAGGAGCGCGCGGCGCTATGGAAGAGCAGGATAAATTTTGTGACTATCTGAGCGGCGTCAACCCGGTCTGGTGCCCCGGTTGCGGCTACTATGGAATCCTCGGGGCATTGGTGGAGGCGTTCGTCGACCTCAACCTGCCGTCCAAGGAGCTGGCGCTGATATCGGGAATCGGCTGTGCCAGCCGCCTGCCTTACTTCGTCAAGGCTTATGGTTTTCACAGCATTCATGGCCGCGCTCTGCCGATCGCCCAGGGCGTCAAGGTGGCCAATCCGAATCTCACGGTGGTCGCCGTGGGCGGAGACGGCGACGGCCTCGCCATCGGCGGCGGCCATTTCCCCCACGCCGCGCGCAACAACGCCGATTTGACCTACATCCTGTTCAATAACGCGATCTATGGAATGACCAAAGGACAATTCTCGCCGACCACGACTTTACTCTCGTCCACGAAGACCTCTCCCTTCGGCCTGACCGGAGACGCGCTCAATCCGTCGGCGCTGGCCATCGTCTATGGCGCGAGTTTCGTGGCACGCGGCTTTTCCGTCAAGAAGGAACAATTGAAAGATTTGATCATGCAGGGCATCCGCCACCCGGGGTTCGCCTTCATCGAGATCCTAAGCAGTTGTTCCTCTTTCAACACCACGGACATGAACGTCGCGCACCTCTTGAAGGCCATCGACACCGTGCCTGCCGATCACGATCCCGAGGACCCGGTGGCGGCCCTGCGGCTGGCCGGCAACGAATCGAAAATCCACCTCGGAGTGCTGCGCCGCAGCCCACGGCCCAGCCTGGAAGACCGCTTTCAGGAGATTCAGAAAAAAGCGCAGCGCGGCAAGTCGGAGGGTATCGAGAACCTGGTCCGGCAATTCGCTTAGGCGCACAAGGAGGCATCGTCTTGTACCAATCTCTCAACTATCAAAAGGAAGGGGCGGTCGCCGTCATTCAGATCAACCGGCCCCAGAAGAAGAACTCGCTGAACACCGAATTAAGGCACGAGATGGAAGATGTCCTCAAAGAGATCGCCAACGATCGCGGTCTCAGAGCCGTCGTCCTCACGGGCGGCGAGGAGATCTTTTGCGCCGGCGCGGACATCAGCGAGATCGAAGGAACCGTCAGTGCCGAGGCCGCCTATCAACACGCGCGGGAATTTCAGATTCTCTTTGAACAATTGGAATCGTTGCCCCAGCCCGTGGTCGCCGCGGTTTCCGGCTACGCGTTGGGTGGAGGCTGCGAGTTGGCTCTGGCGTGCGATTTTCGCATCGCCTCGGACACCGCCCGTTTCGGCCTGCCGGAGATCAAGATCGGCGCCTTTCCCGGCGGCGGCGGCACCCAGAGACTGCCGCGGCTGATCGGCACGGCGAAGGCGAAGGAGATGATATTGATCGGCGATCCGATCACGGCGGAGCAGGCGCTCGCAGCCGGTTTAGTCATGAAAGTAACGGCGAAAGCGAAGCTGATGGAAGAAGCCAACGCCTTTGCCGCCAAGCTCGCTTCCCTGCCCCGCCTGGCGCTGCAAGCGTCCAAGATGTTGATCAATCGAAGCCAAGAAATGGATCTGGCCTCGGGACTTGAATTGGAAGCACGGAGCTTTGGCGCCATCGCCCACACCCATGATTTGGCGGAGGGGACCAAGGCTTTCATGGAAAAACGGAAACCTAACTTCACCGGTGACTGACAGGAATAGACACCCTTCAACACCTTGAATGGGGCGACCGTAACGACGGCGAGAAAAAAACAAAGATGAGTTACACGAATTTCGTATTTGAAAATGACGACGGCGTGGCGACCATCCGGCTCAACGACCCGGATCACCTCAACGCGCTGACCTTCCAAAGCTACGGCGACCTGGAAAAGATCATGGCGGAACTGGCCCATGACAACACCGTCAAGGTCGTCGTGCTTACGGGGACGGGCAAAGGCTTCTGCTCCGGCGGCAGCGTCAACGACATCATCGGCCCGCTGCTCAAAATGAAAGGCGACGAGCTTTATAAGTTCACCCGCATGACCTGCAACGTGGTCAAGAACATGCGCAATTTAAAAAAACCGATCATCGCCGCCGTCAACGGCATCGCCGCGGGCGCCGGCGCGATGTTGATGCTGGCTTCTGATCTGCGCATTTTCTCCGATAAAGCCCGTGCCGCATTTCTCTTCGTAAAAGTGGGTCTTTGCGGCGCCGACATGGGTGCGCTCTATTTGCTGCCGAAAATCGTCGGGATGGGCAAAGCCACCGAGCTCGTTTACTTCGGCGATACCATCGACGCGCAGGAGGCCCATCGCATCGGCTTGGCCAACCGGGTCGTGCCGGGCGACACCTTGATGGAGGAGGCCTATAAATGGGCGAGGCGGCTCAAGGATGGCCCGCTCTATGCTTTAGGAGTGACCAAAGAACTCTTGGAGTATGAAGCGAACGTCGATTTGGAGGCCGCGCTGGAAATGGAAGCGATGGCCCAGGCGCGCTGCATGGAAACACCGGACTTTATCGAAGGCTACAATGCGTTCATAGAAAAACGGCCGCTGCGATTTAACCGGGGCTGAAATCCAGGCATTGGAGGGGCGATATGAAAAGAGAAATTTACGTTAGAAGTTTGGAGCAACGCGATTTGCGGTCGATCGTCGACATGGAGGAGCGGGTGACCGGGATCGCCCGGCCGCAATATTGGGAGAAGCGGATCGAGATGTCGGAAGCCATTCGGCCCCACTGGACCTCGTTGGTGGCGGAGTTAGATAATCGCTTCGTCGGTTTTTTGTTCGGCCGCGCTGGCGAGCTTGAATTCGGCCTTCCTGGAACGGTGGCCTGGGTCGAAACCATCGGAGTCGATCCGGCCTTCCGCGGGCGCGGCATCGCCCGGGAGATGATCGAGCAGTTTATCTCCTCCGCCGAAGACCACGGCATCAAAACGATCTTTACGCTGGTGAGCAGCGGCCAGACCGAGATGCAGAACTTTTTCAGCCGCCAGGGCTTTGCCCAGGGCAAGATGATCCATTATCAAAAGGAATTATCCAGCTAAGGGCGAGGCCCAAAACAGCGTTAAATAAGGAACGAGCTGATGGATTTCGAGTTACCGGAAGAACTGGCGGAAGTTCAAAAGCTCGCGCACGACTTCGTCGCAAAAGAAATCGCCCCGAGCGCGGCGAAAGACGATAAAGAACATATTTTCCGCAAAGACCTCGTAACCAGGATGGGCGAGCTGGGTTTTTTCGGCTGCCTGGTGCCCGAGAACGACGGCGGCAACGGCCTCGGATTTCTCGCCCATGCGTTGATCTCGGAGGAGATCGCCCGCGTCCACAGCGCCATTCGGGTCTATCTCAACATGCAGGCGGGGCCGGCGGTCACGTTCGCGGAATTCGGCAGCGAAGAGCAAAAAAAGAAATTTCTTCCGGCGCTGCTGACCGGCGAGGCCATCGGCTGCTTTGCGATCACGGAGCCCGATACCGGCTCCGACGTCGCCTCCATGAAAACCACCGCGAGCCGCGACGGCAAGGGCTACCTGCTCAACGGCACCAAAATTTGGATCACCAACGCAACCGTCGCCGATGTGGGAATCATTTTCGCCTACACCGACCGAGCGCAAAAGCACCGGGGAATGTCCGCTTTTTACGTCGATTTGAACGGTCCGGGACTGAGCCGGCGCGAACTCGACAAGCTCGGCACCCATGCCTCGCCCACCGGCGAACTCACCTTTGAAAACTTTCGCATTCCGATGGACCGACTCATCGGCCAGGAAGGGGACGGTTTCAAGATCTGCATGCGCCACCTGAATCATACGCGCTTGGGCTGCGCCGCGGGAGCCGTCGGACTGGCGAAGGCGGCGCGCGAGGCGGCGGTGGACTACGCCAACCAGCGTGAACAGTTCGGCCAGAAGATCGGCCAATTTCAAATGAACCAGGATTTGATTGCGCAGATGGTGCTGCAGGAAGAAGCCGCTCGCCTTTTGGTTTATCGCGCCGCCTCCCTCGCCGACCGCGGCCAACCATACAACTTGGAAGTGTCCATGGCGAAATACGCCGGCGGCGAGGCGGCGGCGTTTTCCGCGGACGCCGCGCTCAAAATTCTCGGCGCCTATGGCTACTCTACCGAGTTTCCGGTGGAACGTTATTACCGCGACGCGAAATCTTATCAGATCGTCGAGGGATCGGTGAATATTCAAAAACTCATCATCGCCCAAGACGCCTTGGGCTACCGAAGGGCCAACCGGTGAGACCTTCGGCTATCGGGGGAATCCTATGGCGCGCAGCCGGACAAAGCTAGACGCCGCTCCGCGGCGCCGCGCAACGCCCAAAGAGCAGGGGGAGCCTCACCTTCGATCGGCACCGGATCCACGCGGATGGCGCCGGCAGAATCTGCGCAAGCTGTCGCTGCGGAGCGGGATCATCTACGGTCCAGTGCGGTCACGCCGCTTGGGGAATTCTCTGGGAATCAACCTTCTGCCCACCCGCTACAAACTATGCTCTTTCAATTGCGTCTATTGCCAGTACGGTTGGACGAAGAAAGGAACCCTCGCACCCACGGAGGAGTTAAAAGACCTGCCCAGCCTTGACGCGATCGCCGCAGCAATCGAAGCGGCCTTAGCGCAACTGACCAAAGCGGGAAAAAACATCGACTCAATCACCATCTGCGGCAACGGCGAGCCGACCCTTTACCCCGATCTGGCTACCGTCGTTCAAATCGCCAAGCAGGCGCGGGATCAATACCAACCCCAGGCCCAATTGGCGATTCTTTCCAATTCCTCAACGGTTGGAAGTCAAACGATTCGCGCCGCCCTGGAACCGATTGACTTAAAGATCATGAAATTCGACGCCGGCAACGAAGAAATGTTCCGCCAGCTTAACCATCCCCGCACACCGATCTACATGGGGGATATCGTCGCCGGGTTGAAGCAATTGAAAAACATATTTTTGCAGTCCCTGTTCGTCCAAGGCCGTATTACCAATGCCGACCCTGACTCCGTTGGCCTGTGGCTGGAGAAAGTGCACGAGATCCGGCCGCTGGGGGTCCAGGTTTACACCTTGGAGCGCGAGCCGGCCGATGAGAGAATCGAGAAGGTGAGCCTGGCCACCCTCCAATGGCTCGCCGACCAGGTGCGCTGGCGGGCGGGCGTACCCGCAGAGGTGTTCTGATCGAGAAGCAATGGGGCGCTCCGATCACATCTGGGATGACAGGGCAAGGTATTGATTTAATAGGAGTATGTTGAAACTAAAATTAGAATGTCATCATCTCGAAGTAACCGCTTCAACACTGCCCTTGAGGAAATAAAAATGATCATAAGACCTTGACATTTTGCTGGCGCATCCTTAACTTAGAACTCAGCGGTTTTGGCACCAGTGACAGAGTCAAAGCGAATCTCATCTTCTCAGAAGCTCAAATAATATTAGCCGCTAAGTAGCCGCCTCGCCGCTCATCCGAAAACAGTCTGTGCCGGTTGAGTAGGCGAACCGAGCTGATTTTGCGTCTAATACGATTTGATGATAACAGCGCAGGCTTGCGCGGGTTGATAGGCAACCTTGCACGGCTTCGCGCAGACGATTAAGGAGAACTTTAATGTCATCGCCATCGCATACCGAGCGTGCCGTCCGAGAACCAGCCCAAGACAACGAAGTTGCTTTAGAACACTTGGACGAGATTGAGCCGGCCTTTGCCAGTGACACCGATGCGCCCGAAGAACCCCAAGAAGATCAACATGCCGAGCGTGAAGAGGCGGGCGCCAACCTTAATAATATTCAGCAGTACCTTCATGACATCGGCTCGGTTGCCCTGCTGTCCCGGGAACGGGAAATCGAACTCGCCATGCAAATGGAGCGCGGCGAGAAACGGATTTTCGAGGCGATCTTCTCGACGCCCATGGCCTTGCGCCATGTTCTTGAGCTGGGCACGGCCGTCGCCCGCGGCGAACTGGAGGTATTCAGAATCATCGATAAAGCGGAGGAAACCGACCACGATGCCGAGGGGGCAATCGACACGAAACCTTTTCTTAGATTGATCGCGAACCTGCGGCGCCTGACTCAACGGAGGGACGAGGTTCGTCGTCAACTGAACCGGTCCCGTTTATCGCCGCAAAAGCGCGCCGCCCTCCTTCGCAAGGACAGCGCGCTCGCCGAAAAACTCTTTGATGCCGTGCGCAGTCTTCGGCTATCATCCGCCGTGATCGTGGAAATGGTGCAGCGGCTAAAGCATTTTGACGAACGTCTTGCGGTGATCGATCAGCCGCACCATAAACCGGCGAAGAAAAAGAACGGCAACAAGCCGGACGAAGTGCGCGGCATCGAGGAGGCCGCCGGCATTCCCGCCGCGGAAATCAGACGGCTGGTGCACCTTATTCAAGATGCCGAAGCTTTGGTGAGCGGCGCCAAAAAAGAGTTCACCGAAGCGAACCTGCGCCTGGTGGTGAGCATCGCCAAGAAATACTTGAACCGCGGCTTGGCTTTCTTGGACCTGGTCCAGGAAGGCAACCTCGGCCTGATGCGGGCCGTGGAGAAATTCGATTATCGTCTCGGTTTCCGCTTCTCCACCTACGCGAGCTGGTGGGTGCGCCAGGGCATCACCCGGGGCCTGATCGACACCGGACGGACCATTCGCGTTCCAGTCCATCGGATCGAGCTGCGCAACAAGATCATCCAGCGGGTCAAATATTTGCAGCGAAAGCTGAAACGCGATCCGCGGCCCGAGGAAATCGCCGCCGATATGAAGATGTCCGTCGGCGAACTGCTGAAGATGGTTCAGTCCCAAAACGAGCCGGTCTCGCTGCAAACGCCGATCTGGGAGGACGGTGACGAACTCGAAGATTTCGTAGAGGATCGCATCCGTCCTCAACCCGAGAAGGAAGCGATGGAGGGCGTCCTGCGCAAACAGGTGAGAAAAGCCCTGGCGGTTTTAACCCCGCGGCAGGAGACGGTGTTGCGCATGCGCTTCGGCATTGAAGAAAAGCGCGACTATACGCTTGAAGAACTCGGCGAGAAGTTTTCCGTCACCCGCGAGCGCATTCGCCAGATCGAACAAAAGTCGCTGCAGATTCTGCGCAATCCCAGCCGCCGGCGGCCGCTAATGCCTTCCGCCTCCCTGGAAGCGGGAGCCGCCTAGCAAGCGCCGCTTCAGAGCTTTCCCTGAATTCTCAGCTCCTGCAAGCGCCAGGCGATCACCCCTTCGACTCGCTCGCTGGGCAAATCCGCGGGCAAACCGTTCGCCTCGGAGCCAAGCCGCCTGAGCTGCTCGCGCATGGTGCTGAGCGCGGCGTAATGTCTTTTGTAGTCTTCGACGAAAGTCGAACACTCCTTAAGCCGGTCGTCGATGCCGTCAAGGCAGCGCGCAAGAACCTTTTTTTCCTCTTCGAAGATCGCTTCCAACTGCCGGCGGACTTCATAAGTCTGTTGTTGAAAGGTTTCCGTGACATGCGCCAAATTGATTTGCATTTGGAGGATGATGTTCATCAACCGATCTACCGCGTCGCCGTTCATAGCCGTTTCTCCCGTTGCCCGGACTCGCTGCAGGATGGGATTGCCGAATGGGCGGTCCGCGACGTCCCCGCGACGATGGCCGTGATCGGGGTTTTCCGGGCCGGCCGGTTGTTTTCGAGATCAGTGAAAATGGCCGCCTCCATCGATGTTGAGCAGTTGACCGGTCATAAAGTCGCTGTCCGGCGAAGCTAAAAACAAAACCGCTCCGACCACGTCGCCTTCCACCTGAGTGCGCTTGATGCATCGGCCCTGAATGCGGATGCGCTCGTACTCGGGATCGACAACGCGCCCTTCGGTGACCGTAAACCCGGGCGACATTGCGTTGACGCAAACATTATAATCGCCCAGCTCCCGGGCCATGGCGCGGGTCATGGCGATGATGCCCCCCTTGGAGGTGACGTAGTGAACGTAGTTCGGGTTGCCGGTCAAGGCGACGTTTGAAGAGATGTTGATGATCTTGCCGTGCTTTTGCTTCTGCATGTAAGGCACCACCGCCTTGGCGCAAAGCCAGACGCCGCGCAAATTGACCGCCATCGCCTTGTCGAACTCGTCCACCGCCATCTCCCAGAACGGCCCCTTCCACACCGTCATGAAGTAAGCCGCGTTGTTGATCAAAATATCCACCGTGCCGAACTGTTGCGCCGTTTTGTCCACCATCGCCTTGACGCTCCGCTCATCGGTTACGTCGCACCTCACGCCCATCGCCGTGCCGCCCATGTCCCGGATCGCCTTGACGACGGGCTCGGCGCCGGCGATGTCGGCCACGGAAACCTTTGCCCCCTCCTCGGCGAACGCCATCGCGTAGGCTTTGCCGATTTTGCCCCCACCGCCGGTGATAATGACCGATTTATCTTTAAATCTCATGGCGCTCTCCGCAAGCCGATCCTTGGTCCTTCCCTTAACATCGCCCCCCCAAACCTGTCAATGCGCTGCGTCAACTCAGAACGATCCATGTTTGACTGCAAGCGCGCTCTTAAATATGATGCCGCACAACCAACGCACGGGAGGCTCCATGGCGAAATTAAAACTTACGGTCGCATGCGACAAATACGATTATCTCCAGCCGCTGCGCGAAGGACGGGTCCAAGCCGAGGGCATCGATTTGAATCTCATCACCGTCGAAAGCGGCATTCGCCACGAGCGCATGTTTCACTACGGCGAATACGATGCCTGCGAGTTTTCCATGTCTTCCTATCTGGTCGCCCGCGGTCAGAACGTGGACTGGCTGCAAGCGATCCCCTTCTTTCCCCGGCGCATGTGGGGCCACAAATTTTGCTTCATCCGCGCCGGCTCCGGGATCAAGAAACCGGCCGACTTGAAGGGCGGCCGCATCGGGCTGCGGAGCTATGAGAACACCCTGGCGCTGGTAACCAAGGGCATGCTGATGAACAGCTACGACCTCGCCGTCGGCGACGTCACCTGGGTGATCGTCAATAAAGAGCATGTCGGCTTCAAACTGCCGCCGAGCATCAAGATCGAATTCGTCGAGGGCAAGCGGCGCCTCGAAGATTTGTTGGTGGAAGGGGAAGTGGATGCGGAAGTGGAGCCCGATTTGCCCCAGGCCTGGATTCGCGGCGCAGGAACCGTGCAAAGGCTCTTTGCGGATTTCGAAAAGGAGGAGCGGGAATACTATCAGCGCACGAAAATCTTTCCGATCATGCATCCCGTGGTCATCAAGAAAAATATCCTCGACCGCGATCCCTGGGTGGCCACGAGCCTATTTGAGGCCTTCATGGCCTCGCGCAGAGCCTATGACGAATTCATGGAACAGCCGCACCGCTTGAGCTTCGCCTGGGCCCGCTCCTATTTGGAAGAGGAACGCAAATTTTTCGGCAAGAGCCCCTTTTATCAAGGGCTCAAGGAAAACTATCACGACGTGGCGAACCTGATCAAATTCGCCGGCCAACAGGGCATGCTCGGCCGCTCGTTGACGGTCGAAGAATTGTTCACGGAGAATACTCGAAACACCTAAGCGTTTCGGGTTTCGGGTCAGGCCAGGGAGTATTAAACTCGAAACTCAAAACCCGAAACTTGTAACGAACAGACCGGAGGTTATCATGTCTAATTACCGCATTATCGACGCCGACGGACATGTCATGGAGATCGACAGCGAGTTGCGCGAGTTCATCGGCTCGCCCTATAAGGAGCTGGAATGGCACCAGAGCTATTCCTTCTGGCCCGGCCTGACGATGGACGGCTATCTGCGCTCGCTACGGCAAAAG